>Ga0315288_10006966_pt1 | contig 14333 bp, 10 predicted proteins | sample YL17G11_20_MG_FD_203454 | JGI IMG/M metagenome (GOLD analysis project Ga0315288, IMG submission 203454) | Sediment microbial communities from Yellowstone Lake, YNP, Wyoming, USA - YL17G11_20 | ecosystem: Environmental > Aquatic > Freshwater > Lake > Sediment | place: USA: Wyoming | collected... | reverse complement strand
GTGCCCTCACCCGGCGTCCCTATCTGGTCCATAATGAGAATTGCTGGTCGCGCACGCTGCGGACTTTCCTTTTCCCGCGATCTGCAGCAAACTGGCGCCACTATGAACAAGTTCCTGCGCCCTATCCGTGCCCGAGCACTCTTCGCTTTGCTGTGCTGCCTCACCCAGCCGGCACCCGCGTCCGCCGCGGACACCGCTCCGGAGCTTTCCGACTCGGAAATGCGCGAGGACGTGTTGCGCGCGGCCCAGGTCACGCCGCATCCGCGCCAGGTCGCCTGGCAGGAACTCGAGTTCATCGCGTTCATCCATTTCGGGGTGAACACCTTCACCGACCGCGAGTGGGGCACCGGCCAGGAAGACCCGAAGATCTTCAATCCGACCGGGCTCGACTGCCGCCAGTGGGTGCGCGTGCTCAAGGACGCCGGCGTGAAGATGGTGATCCTGACCGCCAAACACCACGACGGCTTCTGTCTCTGGCCGAGCCACTACACCGATCACTCGCTGGCCTACAGCTCCTGGAAAGAGGGCAAGGGCGACGTCGTGCGCAAGCTCAGCCAGGCGTGCCGCAGCACCGGCCTGAAGCTCGGCGTCTATCTCTCGCCCGCCGATCTGAATGCGCCGAGCTACGGCGACACCGCAGGCTACAACAAGTACTTCACCCTCCAGCTCAAGGAACTGCTCAGCAAGTACGGCGAAATCTCCGAGGTCTGGTTCGACGGCGCCAACCCGCGCAAGGAAGGGATGAAGTACGACTATTTCGACTGGTACGCCTTGATCCGCCGGCTTCAGCCCAAGGCGGTGATCTTCGGCATGGGCCCGGACATCCGCTGGGTCGGCAACGAATCCGCCAACACGCGACGCACCGAGTGGAGCGTCATCCCCTCGAAGGTGCCGCTCGACCAGTTCCACGGCGGCGACCTGACGGCCGACGATCTGGGCAGCCGCGCGAAGCTCAAGGGCGCCCCGCACCTGCTCTGGTATCCGGCCGAGACCGACGTTTCGATCCGCCCCGGCTGGTTCTACCACGCCAAGGAAGACGACAAAGTCAAGTCGGTGAATACGCTCTGGGACATGTATCTGCGCAACGTCGGCGGCAACTGCGTCTTCCTCCTCAACGTGCCGCCGGATCGGCGCGGCTTGATTCATGAGAACGACGCGGCGGTGTTACATCAACTCGGCGAACGCATCCGCGCGACGTTCCAGGAGAACCTCGCTTCCAGAGCGAAAGCGAAAGCGACGCACACCAAGGGTAACGACGCGAAGTTCGACGCCGCCAAGACGGTGGACAGCGGCCCGGACACGTATTGGACGACTGACGACTGGACAACGGCGGCGGAGATCGAATACGACCTCGGCGCCAAGAAGCGTTTCAGCCTCGCGATGCTCCAGGAGCATTTGAAGTCAAGCCAACGGATCGAGGCGTGTGCGTTCGACGCGTGGCTGGAGGGCGCGTGGAAGGAGCTGGGACAAGGCACGACCGTGGGCTACAAGAAGTTCATTCGGTTCGCACCGATCGAGACGGACAAGGTGCGGGTCCGCATCCTCCAGAGCCGCGTGGCGCCGACGTTGAGCCACTTCGGTCTGTTCCTCGAGCCGGCGGACGCCGCGATGAAGCCGTAGTCCGACACGGGTGCCATTCTGGGGCGGCCTCGTCACCACGCCGTGGTACTTCAGCCGTTCCCGCCGGCCTCCTCCGTGCGATACGGCGTCGGCTCCTCCTTCGCGCAGTAGAAATGCGCGGCGTCGGCTTCCGACTGCGGCGTGCTGCGGCCTCGGGGCAGTGGTTTGGCCGCCGGGACCGGGAGGACACGCTTGGGCTTTGCCGCGGCGACGAGCGGGGCGGTGAGTTTCTCGTAAAGCTGGAAAAGGAATTCCACCCGCTGGCGATCCGATGCGAATGGCTCCTTGCGATAAGCACGGTCCACCAACCGGTCAAGCGCACGGTGGGCTTTGAGCAGCGGTGCCGGCATGGATAATGGGCTGTAGAGTTCGGCCAGCGTCGAATTGCGAAACCGCGTGCGGGCTTTGAGCACAGATCGTACGGCGGCTTCGATCGTCCCCCGCTGTTCTGCGGACACGCCCTCCGGCCAGGGGTAGTTATTGTAAACGATGGCGTTCGAATACTGGTAATCGCTCTTCATCCGCCCAGCGACCCGCCGCATCAAGGCGTTGTGCATCGCCGACGACAAGACCCCGAAATGGTAGAGTGTCGCGGTGGGCACGATCAACGCGCTGCCGCTGGCAATGATGTCCGGCGTGACGAAGCCAATCGGGAGGTAGCGCCGGCTTTCGGAAGACACTTTCGGAAACAGAAGATAGGTCGAGTTCGGCTGGCGTATCTCACCGAACAGAGTCGGCGTGGCTGCGAGTTCGCGAGTTTGCTCGCGCCCGCTGCCTTCACGAAATCGGCGGACTCCTTCGATCCGCTTTCTCAACGAAGCGCAGTTGTGGATCAGGCTGGGCGGAGCATCCACGAGCCAGAGGCAATAGCGCTCCGTGGAGTTCAAGAATTCGTCTCCGCCGTAAATTCGGCGGATGTAGGGCGCAAGCGCAGGGCATTCGGCAAGCAGGTCGTTGCGGTACTGCGGAGTCAAGAGCAGTCCCTCCTCGTCATCGGCCTTGCGGTCTTTGTCGATCATCATGCTGCCGTAGCTGATCTGCGGCGCGCCATTGATCGGCCGGCTGCGGCTGGTGAGCACAACATCCGGCGCATCCGCGAGGTAAGGATTGATGTTCTTCGCTCGAAGGGCGTGCGCCTCGCTCCTCGGGGTGTCGTACTCGAAGATCACCTTGTTCGGGATGTCGAAAGCCCCGAAGCCGATGATGACGACGTGGACATGTGCCTTGCCGCGCGCCTCGCTTTCCCAGGCAAAGGTCGTGTGCGCGAAGTGGATCTTGAGGTGGTAGCGCCGGAGAAGCTCCGACCACATGACACCGACCTGCTCGCCCTGGCTTATGGAGTTTGTGGAGACGAAGGCGCAATGGATTTGTGTTCCTTGGATGTATTCTGCCGCCTTTCGATACCAGCAGGTGACGAAGTCCAGGATTCCCGTCCCTTTTGCGTCACCCCAGACGTAGTTCAGGTCTGCCTTCTGCCCGGCGTTCTGCTCCTTCTTCCCCACAAACGGCGGATTGCCGAGGACATGGGTGCATTGTTGGGCGGGCAGAACGGTGCTCCAATCGGTGCGGAGGGCGTTGGCGACAACGATATGTGGGTTCTTGCAGAGGGGGATGCGCTGGTAATTCTGGCTGAACGCCACGCCCACCTGCTGGTTCATCTGATGGTCGGTGAGCCCCAGCGCCACCTCCGCAATGCGCGCGGGAAATTCCTCGATCTCGATTCCAGAGAATTGGTCCACGTCCAACCTGGAGAGTTTGTTGACTTCGTCGAGAGCCATCTCGCGCTGGGCGCCGTGGAGTTCGATCAAGACCTCCAACTCCAATTGCCGGAGTTCACGATAGGCGATGACCAGGAAGTTCCCGCAGCCGCACGCGGGATCGAGGAAGCGCAGGCGGGCGAGCTGGGCCTGGAACTCCTCCAACCGGGCCCGGCGGCGCGTGGAGCGGTCGGCCTTGATGACTTTGAACTCTTCGCGAAAGTCGTCGAGGAAGAGGGAGCGGATGAGTTTGAGGATGTTCTTCTCCGCCGTGTAATGCGCGCCGATCTGTCGGCGCTCCTTCGGCTCCATGACGGATTGAAAGAGCGAGCCGAAGACAGCCGGGGAGATGCGTTCCCAGCGGAAGCGGCAGCAGGCGAGCAAACGGTTGCGCATGTCGCTGTTGAAGGCGGCGAATTCGAGGCGCTCGGCAAAGAGCTCGCCGTTCACGTAGGGGAACAGGCGCAAGGACTCGTCGAGGTTATCCTGACGTTTTTCCTCCGGCGTATTGAGGACGCGGAACAGGTGGTCGAGTTGGGGGCCGAGGTCAGAGCCGTCGGCGGCGGTGCGGTCCTGGAGCCAAAGCTCGAAGGCGCGCGGCGGGAAGATGCCCGTGTCGTCGGCGAACAGGCAGAACAGGACCCGGACCAGGAACCGCTTGAGGTCGTGCCCCCGATAGCCACCCGCTTGGAGGGCGTCGTGAAGGTCACACATGAGCGCGACGGCTTCCTCGTTGGCCGGGTCTTCGGGGTCGAGGCGGTGCTGCTGGTAGCCGGCAATCCATGCGAAGTGGCGGACGTGCTGGTGCAGTTGTGTCAGCGGAAACTCGATCGTGGAGGCACTGGCAAGACTCGCGGCCCTCAGCGACCCGACCCGCGCGGTGCGGGCACCGCGCCCCAGGCCGTCCGCCGGCTCCAAGTCATGCAGAGCGATGCGGGCAAAGTCGGTGACGATGACATAGCGGGGAGCTTCTCTCTCCCGCCCGGAATCCTTGAGGCCACGGATGTATTCCATCGCCTGAGCATGAGCCTTGGAGAGGTCTTTGCCGGCGGACTTGTGCTCGGCGAGCATCTTACCTGGCCAGAAGAGGTCGATGGATCCCCAGTTCCCCGAGAGCAGCTTTACGGGTTCCTCAAACGAGGCGACGGTGCGGCGACTGATGCCGAACACCTCGAAGAACTCGTTCCAGAAGGTCTGGCGCTCGGCGTCTTCGCGGGTTTCCCCCTTCCACGCGTTGGCGAAGGCGATGGCCCGTTGGCGAATCTCATTCCATGAAAGCGGCATGAAGCAACCGGTAGCAGTCCTGCTTGAGCTTGGCGAGGCAATTGACGGGCAACCGGAAATCATCAGTGTGCCTTCGAAGTTCTGCGGATTCACAAGCTCGCGCGGTGCGGAAGCATGGCGCCCACGGCCCGGCTCAAGGGATGAACGTGCGAATCGCTGGCCAGCCGAGTTTGCCTGACCTCGATCTGGTCAGATCAAGAACCCCGGCTCACTCACCGGGCTTTGCCACCGAGGGTGCGGTGGTGCCAGCCAACTGGTTCACGAGATGATAGGGGAACTCGCGGGTGACGTTGAGCTGGCGCGCGAGGGCCCGGAGTGCGGCCGCGTCGGTCGGGGAACCCTCGGCCAGGGCGACGAGCAGGATCGCCCTGTGCCGCGGCGTGAGGGAAAGGTCCAGCGCTTCGGCCAGCGGCACTGGCTGCGCGCGTTGCAGCATCTCGGCGGCAGCCGCGGCGTCGGCGCGGCCCTCGGTCAACTTGCCGAGCGCCTTGGTTTGCCAGGTTTCCGCCAGCGCGGTTTCGCCGGCACGCGCGCAGGCGAGGCTGAACGCCAGCGCATCGAACGGATCCGAAAAGCCGTCTTGCGCCGTTTCGAGGAACTGAGCGGCCTCCTTGGCCCGGCCAGACTCGGCCAGCACGCGGACGCGATAGAACTGAGCCGCGGCGACGTTCAATTTCGCAGTGTTGGTCAGGGCGCTCTCAAAGTCGCCAGCGGCATAGGCGAGTCGGGCGCGCAGGCTGGCCGTGAATGGATCGGCGGCCTGTTGCAGCGCGGCGGAAACCTGACGGGCATAGTCGGCTGCGACGGCATCCGCCGCTTCGCGCTGGTTCTGGGCCAGCAGGACCAGGCCCAAGCGCAGGGCGGCGGCATAGTGGGCCGGGTCTTTCTGCAGTTCGGCCCGCAGTTCCTTTTCCATAGGGCCATAATCCTGGAGCGCCAGGCGGGCCTCGAAGAGTCCCTCCTCGAACTGGTCCTCGCCGGGCATCAACTCCGCCGCGCGGCTCAGCGGAGCTCGAGCGCGGGACCAATCCGCCGTGCTGGCGTAAGTCATCCCGAGCGCGAACTGGGCGAAGGCGTTGGTCGGGTTGCGGTCGATGGCGCGCTCGTAGAGCGGGATCGCCTCGCGCTTGCTCGTGCACAGTCGGCCCCGCAGGTAGAGCAGCGCCGAGTTCGCGGGATCCGCTTTCAGCAGGGCGTCGTACTCCTCGAGGAGGGCGGGCAGTTCCTTTCGGTTGGAGCGCAGCTCTTGATAGGCTCGGTGCCATTGGATTTCGATGGGTCGGCGCTGGACGGCTTCGGCGAGCAGAGCGCGACTTTGCGCCTCGCGTTGACTGGCTTGGGCAAGACCGAGGTAGGGGAGCAGCAGGGTGGTGTCCTCCGGATGCCGGCGGAACGCCCATTCGGCGAGCTTGAGCGCCTCCGCCATCCGGCCGTCGGCCGCCAGACCATAGAATCCCGGGACCGGGCCGGCGGGAAACAGGCCGATGCGAGACTTCCCCACCTGCTTGGACTGAGAGTCCACCCGGATCTGTTCCGGGAAGGGCTCGAAAGGATAATCCACTTGCGGCACAAACAGGAACGGTTCGCCGAAATGAAATCGGTAGCCACCCCCTCCCTCGGCGGGCGAAGCGCTATAGACGCTGCTCTCGACCAGCAGCAGCGCGGAACCGCCGGCGTTGAGCACCCAGACCGGCTTCCTGAACCAACGGTCAAAGAAGTTCGCGGCGATCACAAAATCCACGGCCTGCGTGACGGCGCCGCGCACGGTCGCGCGATAAGCGCCTTCGGAGAGCTGGAGTTCGTGCCGGCCGGGTTGGCTCAACGTAACCGAGCCGCGCCCGGCCACCTCAACGGTGACGGGCTGATCGAAGCCGCTGACGATTTGCAGCGTGCGGTTTTGCGAGACGTAATAGTTCGATCCAAACACGGCGATCAACGCCACGACTACCGCCACCGCCCAGCCGAGGGCGGGCTTGAAATTGACGCGTCTGGGCGGTAGTGCGGACGCCGCGGCGCCGGTGGCCGCCTCGGATTTCTTGACGGTGGCGCGGAAGGCCTTGTCCTGACTGAGTTGCGGAAAGCGCCCGGCCAGGAGCGTCAACAGGGCGAGCGCTTCGCGGTGACGGTTCGCCTTCTGATAGCCGCAACCGAGGGCGAACAGGGCGCCCGGGTTCTGGGGCGTTTCCTGGGCTTCCAGGAACCGGAGCAGTTGATGCGCTTCCTCGAGTTTCCCCTGCTTGATGAGGTCCAAGCCCACCGCCACCTTCGCGTCAGCGAGTTCCGGGTTCAGGGCCAGAGCGCGCTGGTAGAAGGGGAGCGCTTCGGCGGGCCGGCCTTGGTACTCCTTGACGGAGCCGAGATACGCCTGCGTCCGGGCATCCTGGGCGAAGCGCTCCTGCATCCGGGCGCTGAGCTTCTCCGCTTCGGCCGATTGGCCAAAAGCGACGAGGGCACCGTGCAACCGGATGGCTGCCTCGGCGTCGTCCGGTGCGGCCTTCACCCCAGCGAGGGCTTTGGCAAGCTGCTCGGCCTTGAGTTTCTCCCACTCCTTCAAGCTGAACCCGCGGTGGCGCGTGCAGTGCGGGCAGTAGTCCAGGATGCGTTTGCGTTCGAGCGGGATGACGGGAATGAGCAGCACCACGAACCACAATCGGGTGTCATAGGAGGCCAGTGTCGCCGCCCGGCCGCAGTGTTTGCAGACACCCGGACGCGTTTCCTGGTTCTTCTTGCCGTAATAGCGGGTGCCGATTCCGTTGTAGATGGTGGGCATGAGGGGGTCAGGCGAAAGTCGTGGCGGCTAGAACACGGAGTGGAAATACGGAGGCCCCAGCTCGGCGGCGAACCGGGTCGGCCATTCGGGTGCGGTCACGGGGTGCGGGGCGTCCTACGGCGTCTTGGGCGGAACCGGGACGACCTTCGGGGTTTCGGCCGCCAGGGAGCGGAGCTTGAGGTTGCGCAGCGCCGCGCTGGTCTGATAGGTGGCGATCCCCAGCGGCACGGAGCTCTCGATTTCACCCGGCCGCAGCGAAATCCGCCGCCCCACGATGGACTGATTGATGATCCGCTCGTTGTCGAGCCAGGCCTCGATGCGTTCGGGCTTCACCTTGAGGCGGATCGCATACCAGCGGTTTTTCTCGAACTGCAGGTACTTCGTGGTTTCGTTCTCCGACGCGTCGAAGCCATCGATGCTGGACAAACCCACCACGCCGCCGCCCCAACCGCCAACGATCAGCGTGCAGAACGCGTTGCTGACCGGGAACGTCAGGCCACAGAAGAAATCGCTGCCCTCGAGCTTCATGGCCTCCAGCGAAATCTCGTAGCGCAGTTTCGGCACTTCGCTGGTGCAGACGACGCCCGTCAGCATCGCGCCCATAGGGAGGAGAATCTGACCGTCCTTGACTTCCACCTCGCCGTGCCCGCCGAAGGAGGCGATTTTCCAACCGGCCAACGACTTGCCGTCGAACAGGCTCTTCCAGGGTGGCTCGGTGTCAGCCGCCGCCGCCGGAGCGGTCGGCCCCGCGGGTTTTGAGGGCGCGGCGGCAATCATTCGAGGGCCGAACAGCGTTGCGACCGTGAGCGTGATTGCGAGCACGGCTGCCGGGTTTCGGGTCAGGAGCGCACACGAGCCGGTCTCCGGCATCGTGGCGAATGGAGTTGATGCGTTCATGGCTTGTTACTTGTCGCCGCCATGTTGTGGCCGAAAGCACCGCCGGAGTCGAGCAGAACCCTTGAAGTGTGCGCGGCAGCCGATTGCGAATCTACTCGTCAAGCCCTTCCGCTTTGACTAAGCTAGCTCAAGTTTCGCCATGAATGTTCGTGCATACCTTGCGTTGGGGGCGCTGGCTTGGGGAGCCACCTCCCTGGCGGTTTTCGGCCAGGCCACACCGAACCCTGCCACTCATTCCCCGCCGCCGCCGCCCCCGCTCCCGCCTCCAGTCCGTGCCGTTGCTCCGCGTCCGCTGGCACCGCAGCCCTCGCCGCCGCGCTTTCCTCAACGCGCCCTCGCCAACCCGACGAATCGCCCACCCGGCTATTCATGGCCCGTGCCGTCCACCAATGCGGGCTTCCGTCCCGCGACGAATCCATTAGCCGCACCCGTGCGGACGCCGCTGGCGCCGTTCCCGCTGCTGTTCGACGCCGAGAGCAAGACGGCCGACGTCCAGCCGGGCCAGACGAATGTGACCTTCACTTTCAAACTCACCAACAACACGCCTGCAGAGGTGACCATCGACCGGGTTCAAACGTCCTGTGGCTGCACCGTGGCGAAGCTGGCCGCCATGCCGTGGAAGCTGGCCGCCGGCACGAACGCCGAGTTCGAGGTGGTAGCGGACCTGCGCGGGAAGCGTGGCATGTTCAGCAAGATGGTGTACGTGTACACCTCTCAGGGGTTCAAAGCGCTGAACGTCAAGGTGAACCTCCCGGATGCCGACCCGTCGCCCGCGGCCGAGCGGATGCGCAACCTGCAGATCGCGGTCGCAGACCGTCAGGCCGTCTTCAAAGGCGATTGCGCCCGGTGCCACTCGGATCCCGGGGTGGGGAAGAAGGGACGCGAGTTGTACCTGGCGGTGTGCGCCGTCTGCCACGAGGCCGAGCGACGGGCGACGGTGGTGCCGAACCTGCGCGCGCTCAAACATCCGACGGATGCGGAGCACTGGCGCAGTTGGATCACCCACGGCAAGGCAGGCACGCTGATGCCCGCGTTTTCGCAGACCGACGGCGGCCCCTTCACGCAGGAACAGATCGATTCGCTGGTGGCCTACCTGGTGGAAAATGTTCCTTCCCGGCCAGCCGCGGCCCTCGAGGTTCCCAGCGCTCTGCCAACGCCATGAGCCGTCCCGATACCCGCGATGAAAGGCTTGTTCATCACCTTTGAAGGCACCGAAGGCAGCGGCAAATCCGCACAAATGCGGCTGCTGGCCGAGGCCCTGAAGGGACTGGATCGCATCGTTCGGGTCTTGCGCGAACCGGGCAGTACGCCGATTGGCGAGGAAATCCGCCACACGCTCAAGCACAGCCAGCACAACCACGCCATGACCCCGGAGGCCGAGTTGCTGCTGATGATCGCCGCCCGGGCCCAGTTGGTGCGGGAGGTCATCCGGCCCGCCCTCGCGGCCGGGCACCTCGTGCTCTGCGACCGCTTCTCGGATTCCACGCTCGCCTATCAAGGCTACGGGCGGCAGCTCGACCGGAGCGTGGTGGAACAGTTGATCACGTTCGCGGTGGGCGACACCCGACCGGACCTGACGCTGCTCCTGACCATTCCCCTGGCGGTCAGCGAGGCGCGACGTTCTTCACGCCAGGTGTCCCTGTTCAAGGGACTGAGCGAAAGCGCGGCGGAGTTGCCGCGCCTCGGGTTCACCGAGCCGCTGCGCGACCGGATGGAAGAGGCGGATCGCGGTTTCTTCGAGCGCGTGGAGCGGGGCTACGAAGCCATCGCCGCAGCCGAACCGGATCGCGTGCGGGTCATCGACGCCACGCCACGGGTGGAAGCGGTCCAAGCGGCCGTGTGGCGCGAGGTCGAGCGCTTGCTGGCGCAGAACAAGTAATGGCAGCCCAGGGTCTGCCCGCTGGTCGCGGCCGCACTCAACAGCCGCCGGTGAGCGCACCTGCCCGGCCGGCCTCCCGGCACCCGGATCACACCATCGCCGTGTCGGACGGCTGGGGCGCGAAGACTTCCGCGTCCGGCTTGAGCGCCCGCAACGCTTCCGCAAACGCCAGACTCTGCGACTCTTCCCCGTGCACGATGAAGATCTTCTTGAGCCGGCCAGCCAGCGCTTCCACGTAGCGGCGGAGTTCGTTCCGATCCGCGTGGCCAGAGAAGGTGTCGAACGACGCGATCCGGGCACGGACGTGATGCGGCTCGCCGAAGATGTTGACGGGGCTGCGGCCGGACAGGATCTGGGCGCCGAGGGTATGTTCGGCGCAATAGCCGATGAAGAGCACCAGGTTGTTCGGGTTGCCGATATGGTTCTTGAGATGGTGACGGATGCGGCCGGCCTCGCACATCCCGGAGGCACTGATGATGATGGCCGGTTCCTTGAGGTCGTTCAGCTTCATCGAATGCGCCAGCTCGCGGATGTAAGTGAGGTTCTCCATGCCGAAGGGATTCGCTTTCTCGCGCAGGAACCGGTAAATGGAGTCGTTGAAGCACTCGGGATGGAGCCGGTACACCTCCGTGGCGTTCACGCTCAATGGGCTGTCCACGAAGATGGGCACCTGGGGCAGCGAGCCGTCGTCCGTCATCTGGTGCAGTTCGTAGACGATCTGCTGGGTGCGCCCGACGGAGAAGGATGGGATGATGACCTTGCCGTTGTGGGCGAGCGTTTCGCGCACGACACGCCCCATCTCGGCCGTCGAATGCGCCTTCTCGGAATGCTCGCGTCCGCCGTAGGTGGACTCCACCTGGAGGAAGTCCGCGTTCTCCACCGGCTGGGGATCGCGCAGGATGTCGTCGCTGCCGCGGCCCACATCGCCGCTGAAGAGGTAGCGGTATTGCCGGCCATCTTCGTGGATGTCGAAGACCACCTGGGCCGAACCGAGGATGTGGCCGGCATCGCGGAACGTGACCGTCACCCCGTCCGCCACCGGCATGGGGCGGTCATAGTTCAGCGCCACGAACTGGCGGACGGCCTTCTCGGCGTCGGTGACACTGTAGAGGGGCTCGACTGGCGGGAGATTCTGTTTGGCTCGCTTCTTCGAGACGAACTCGGCGTCGGCGCGTTGGATCTCGGCGGAGTCCTCGAGCATGATGCTGGCGAGGTCGCGGGTGGCGAACGTACAGTAGATGTTCCCGGCGAAGCCCTGGCGGCAGAGATTGGGCAGATTGCCACAGTGGTCGATGTGGGCGTGGCTGAGGATGACGGCATCGATCTGGCGGGCATCGAACGGAAAGTTCCGGTTGCGTTCGATGGATTCCGCGCGTCGGCCTTGGAACAGTCCGCACTCGAGCAGGAGGCGTTGCTGGTTCACTTCCAGAAGGAACATCGAGCCCGTGGTCGTGCGGGTTGCCCCCAGGAATTGAATCACCATGCCTGACAGTGTGACAGTCTCGACAAAGATCAAGCGTCAAGATGAACTGGTCCAGGCGAGCGGGCCGGCGGGCTCATGGTTCTGAGGAAGAGGATACCGATGGGGAGTGGGAGGGCGGAGGGAAGCCGTGGTCTCGAAACGGGAGAAGAGGGGCGCCGCGCGGAGTATGTGCCGGCGCGTCCGGCATCAACTCTCTCGGTAGGTGATGCGCGCCTTGCCGAGATCGTAGGGGGACATTTCGACTTTGACCCGGTCGCCGACGCTGATCTGGATGAAGTTCTTGCGCATTTTGCCGGAGATGTGGGCAAGCACTTCGTGGCCGTTGGGCAACGTCACCCGAAACATGGTGCCGGGCAACACCTGGGAGACGGCACCGGTCAGCTCGATTGGCTCTTCTTTGGCCACGCGGCCCCTATTTGTTACCGGAATCCAAGCCGGCGTCAACCCGGAGTCTCGACCGTCGCAGGCGTGGGCAATCGCGTTCCGCAGGCGGCACAGTAACGGGCCGAGGGAGGACTCTCCCAGCCGCATCCTGGGCAGCGGGTGTGTCCTTGGGTGTGGCGCCGGTGGATGATCAGGTTCCGGACATAGGGAAGCCAGGTAAAGGCGTAGGCGAAGATGAACACCGAATCCCGCCGATAGAAAAGCGCGTAAGCCAGCAGCAGGAACGAACCCGCCAAGCTGAGCCACCAGAAGGCCACCGGCACCACCACCTGCTTGCGTTTCTCCGTGGCGTACCACTGAACGAAGAAACGGGAGAAGAAGATCGCGTTGCCGAGCCAGCCGATCGCTTTCCAGGTGTTCCATTCGATGCCCAAAAAGCTGCCATTAGTCCAAAGGAGATCCCGAAGCCAATCCATACGGGATCGGGATTTAGCAGGTCGAGCGGCTCGGCGACAAATGAATTCTCGGTTGTGAAGGGGGAAAGAGCGGCGCCTGCTGGCCCGGCGTCGGTGCGTTCGGCGGCACGTTCGGCACTTGCACGTCAAGGGGACTCTGCATAGATTGCCAGCGCCGGGCCAAAATCGGGGCACTGCAGACTGCACTGCGGCAGCGGATGAACAGTCACAAGCAACTCGTCGAAGCGCTCATTAACTCGTCCCTTTACCGGGATTACGAGCGCGCCTTCAGCCAGGCTCTCGGTCTGCCGGTGGCCCTTCGCGCCGTGGAATCCTGGCAGTTGCCCTATCACGGGCAACGGATGGAGAACGCGTTCTGCGCCCTGGTGGCTGAGCAGAGCCACGCCTGCGCCGGTTGCCTCCAGTTGCATCAACGACTCTCTGAACACGCCCGGACGGCCGCCCACACGATCGCCTGCCCATTTGGGCTCAGCGAGACGGCCGTGCCGGTGCGGATGGGGGAAACGGTCATCGGATTCCTGCAGACGGGGCAGGTGTTCCGGCGGCGGCCCACCGCGGAGCAGTTCGAGCGCGTGCTGCGGCTGGGACGACGCTGGGGTTTGGTGGTGGGGCGGGAGGAAATACGGCGGGCCTATTTCGGCGGGCGGGTGATGGAGGGGAAGCAGCACGAGTGCGTGGTCAAGCTCCTGACCATTTTCGCCGAACACCTGTCACTGGTCTGCAACCAGATCGCAGTCCAACGGCAGAACGAGGAGCCGCCGGTGATCCGCCGGGCTAAAGAGTTCATCGAGGCCCATCAAGGCGAGGAACTGCGGCTGACCACCGTCGCCCGGGCGGTCAACACCAGCCCGTTCTACTTCTGCAAGATGTTCAAGAAGGCCACCGGCCTGAATTTCACCGACTACGTCTCGCGGCTCCGGATCGAGAAGGCCAAGAACCTTCTGCTGAATCGGAATCTCCGGGTCAGCGAGATCGCGTACGAGGTGGGGTTCCAGTCGCTGACCCACTTCAACCGGGTGTTCAAGAAGGTACTGGGCATGGCGCCCACACGCTATCGCACACGCCTGCCAGGGCGCTGAGCGCCTCGGCGGCCTTCGCGCATTGAAGTCTCACCGGCGAACACGCCCGAGCCACCGCCCACGCTGTCACCGCGCTTCAATCCAGGAGGGCAATGCGATAAAACCGGTGCGGCTGACCGCGCAATTCGTCCACCACGGTCAAGCTGCTGGTCGAGGCGACGACCGGGACATCCAGCGGCGTCCAGTTTGGGTCCGACAAGGCGTTCTTGTAGTCCATCCGGTAGGTCTTGCCGGGGATGGTGCCGAACGTCAGGGCGAATTCGCCGCCCGACAGGGCCGTGAGGGTGTTGACTTGCGGCCGGGGGAAGACGCGCACCTGGAACGTTCGCCAATGGCTGAGCGGCGGCGTGCCGTCGTCGGTCACCCCCACGCGGATCGTGTTCGTGCCGGGCGTCTGGCTGGCTGTGGGCCGCCACGCAAACAGGCCGCTCGTGGGGTTGATGGTCGCCCCGTCGGGCGCGCCGAAGTCGAGGGCGAAGGTCAGGGTCTGCGGCGGTTGATCGGCGTCACTCGCGGTGACGGGGATCAGGAGCATCTGTCCCTCGGTGACGATCTGATCCGGGATTGGCGCGAGGGCCGGTGGGGTGTTCGAAAACGCGACGATGTTTGCCTGCCGCGGCGTTGGCGTGGCCAACTGATAGAGGCCAGGCCCTCCGTCCGGAAAACGGCCTTCCGTCAAGTCATTGGTCTGCGTGCCGAACGAG
>Ga0315288_10006965_pt1 | contig 14333 bp, 11 predicted proteins | sample YL17G11_20_MG_FD_203454 | JGI IMG/M metagenome (GOLD analysis project Ga0315288, IMG submission 203454) | Sediment microbial communities from Yellowstone Lake, YNP, Wyoming, USA - YL17G11_20 | ecosystem: Environmental > Aquatic > Freshwater > Lake > Sediment | place: USA: Wyoming | collected... | reverse complement strand
GCTTGGGATTGCGTTCCCAGCCTACGCGCAGAATACAGTCACCATCACCCTCCGCACATCGAACCAAGAGACGGGCCTATTCTTGAAAGAACCTGACGGGGGAGCGACGACGGTCGTGACCAATGGTGGTTCCGCCGCCCGATCCACGGCCCCTCCAGCGGGTCTGACGGGAGGGTTCATGTATTTCGCCACCGATCCCGCCTTCGCCATGGAGGGTAGCGTCGATACCCTCTTCGTCACCGTTGAGTACTTCGACGAGGGAACCGATCAGTTCCGACTCGAGTATGATGCCCAGCCGGACCCGGACAATCCCAACCCGGACACGGACCCTTTCACCCCCGCCCAGGGAGGCGCCAATCTCGCGAAATATGACACCCAAAAGTGGATCACCTACCAATTCCGACTTTCGGACGTTTACTTCGGCAAGCGACAACCGGGCGAAGCCGACTTTCGAATCAACGATTTGACCGTGGATGCAAATGGCAATCCCGTGGAGGGCGAAGCCCCCGAGGTGATCCGCAAGGTGGTGGTCTCGAAAACCGAACCCATCCCGCTGCACATCAAGTATACCACCACGCCCATCCAGCTCGACGGCGTGCTCGACGACGGTGCCTGGGCTCAGGCCCAGCCGTTCCTGGTTGACCGCGCGGCTCAAGATGTGATCCGCCCCACCAGATGGACCGGCACGAACGATTACGCACTCGATGCCCGCTACGCCTGGGACACGAACTACCTCTACTTGGGCTACGACGCGACCGATGACTTCCCGCGGGTGAGTCTGGATGACCCCAATCAGGCCTGGAACGGCGATGGCACCGAGGTCTACTTCGGCTTCGACCAGTCGCGGCCCGGCCGTTCGGCGTACCTCCCGAACACGGATTTCCAGGTGGCGATCACGGTGGGACCGAGTCCGACGTGGGAGGTCCTCCAGAGCGGGCAAGTGATCTGGATGCCGACGGAAGGGGGCCCCTTTCAGCCGGCCGACAACGTTGTCGTGAAGGACACGCCCAAGGGTTACATCCTCGAGGCTCGAATCCCTTGGGCGCTCCTGGTCGGTCCGAATGGTCTGACGAACAACGCCCCCGTTCCCGGCCAACTGGTCGGCTTCAACGTGTTGGGCAACGACGGCGATAACCCCGACGCGCCCGCCCAGGAGCACGCGATGAGTTTCACGGGGCGCCCTCAGGCCTATCTGAATCCGGGCGCCTGGGCGACCGTCCAGATGGACCCGCCTCCAGCACCGTCCCGTCCGTTGCTGAAGATTGCCCGAGAGACGGACGGCCGGATGCGCATGAGTTGGCCGACGCAGGCAGGGGGTTTCGTTCTGCAGCAGACCACCGCGCTTCCCGGCACCTGGACAGCCGTCAACGCCCCCGTCACCGTCGAGAGCGACCAAAACACCGTCCGTGTTCAACCGCAGAGCAACACGACCTTTTACCGGCTCTTGCAGTGACCTTGGCAGCGAACCCCGGCTGGGAGACGCCGCGAGCCGGTTCGCGGCGAGCTTCCTCGACAACTTGATCATGCCCCCCCCACTCGCCCTCCATGGCGGCACGCCCGCCGTTCAAGACACACTCCCCCACTGGCCGTGCTTTGACGAGCCGGCCATCCGGGCGGTCGAAGACACCCTCCGCTCCGGGAAGGTGAATTACTGGACCGGCCGGCGCGGCATGGAATTCGAGAAGCGTTTCGCGGAATGGCAGGGCAGCCAATACGCCATCAGCGTCGCCACCGGCACGGCCGCTCTCCACGTCGGCCTCACCGCGCTGGGCATTGGGCCCGGCGATGAGGTGATCGTGCCGAGCTACACCTTCATCGCGTCGAGCTTCTCCATTGTGCAGGCGGGCGCCATCCCGCGCTTCGCCGACGTGAACCTCGACGATCACTGCGTTAGCGTCGAGTCCGCCGAGAAACTCGTCACCGAGCGGACCAAGGCCATCATGCCGGTCCACCTCTACGGCAATGTCTGCGACATGGACCGCCTCCGCGCCTTCGCGAAGCGGCACAAGCTGTTCGTGATCGAGGACAATGCCGAGGCGTTCGGCGGCGTCTATAAGGGCAAGAAGACCGGCACGCTCAGCGACATCGCGGGGTGTAGCTTCTGCCAGAACAAGACCTTCACCACGGGCGGAGAAGGCGGTATGGTGACGACCGACAACGAGGATCTCGCCTGGGCGGCGCGCAGTTTCCGTGACCACGGCTACGACGTAAAGGACCGTCTCAACCTCCTCGAGATGGAGCAGAAGCTCTCCTACATCCACAACCTGGTCGGCTGGAACTACCGCCTGACCGAGATGCAGTCCGCGATCGGCCTGGCCGAACTCGACCGCATGGACAATTGGAATCTCCCGCGCCGCCGCCGCAACGCGCAGATCATCCTGGACGCGCTGAAGGACGAACCGCTGCTCCTGCATCGGCCCATCGACACTCCTGAGCGCCAGAACGGCTGGTATGTGATGGCATTCTCACTCGACATTGAGAACATGCGCTGTGACATCGGCGAGTTCGTGAAGGCGGTCGGGGCCGAGGGCGCGCCCTGCTGGAAGGTCTTCTGGCCGCAATGCCACACCGAGCGCGCCTTCCGCGAACAGCGGGCGTTCGGCAAATCCGGCTTTCCCTTCAAGTCGAAGGAATACGCCAGCCCGGCGAGTGTGGATTACAGCCAGGTCGAGGTGCCCAACGCCCACTGGCACGAACAACACACCTTCACCTGCTTCGCCTATCCGACCTACGAACCGCACCACTGCGAGCAGATCGGCGCGGCGCTCAAGAAAGTCATCCGGGCGTATGCAAAGTGAGCTGGACGGCAAACTCTCAGATTTCAAATCTCAAATGACACACAAAGTGAAATGGGGCGTCATCGGCTCCGGTGGCATCGCCCGCCGCCGCACGATCCCCGAAGGCATTATCCCCGCCCGCAACGCCCAACTCGCCGCGGTCTTCGACGTCAACGCCACCGCCAACGCCGAGGTCGCGCATCAGTTCAACGGCAAACCGGTCGCCAGCGTCGAGGAACTCCTGCAGCTCGATCTCGACGCCGTTTATGTCGCCACGCCGCCGAACGTCCATCGCGAGCAGGCCCTGGCCTGCGCCCGCGCGGGCAAGCACGTCCTCTGCGAGAAACCGCTCGGTCTGACCGTCGCGGATGCCGAAGCCATGATCACCGCCTGTGAGCAGGCCGCGGTCCGCCTCGGCACCGCCTTCATGATGCGCTTCCAGGCCCAGCATCAGGCGGCCCTGAAGCTCATCCGCGACGGCCAACTCGGCCAACCCGTCTTCGCCCGCGCCCAGCTTTCCTGCTGGTATCCGCCAATGCCCGGCGCGTGGCGCCAGGACCCCGCTCTCGGCGGCGGCGGATCGCTCATGGACATGGGCGGCCATTGCATCGACCTGCTGGAGATGTTCTTCGGCCCCGTGCAGGCGGTCAGCTGTTTCACCAACCGGACCGTCCACAGCTATCCTTCCGAAGACAGCGCGGTCGCGTCGCTCCGGTTCGCCAACGGCGCGCTGGGCGTGGTGGATGCCTTTTTCTGCATGACGGATGAGGCAAGCCAGAACCGCCTCGAACTCTACGGTTCGCTGGGCAGCATTCTCGCCCAGGGCACCATCGGACAGGGCGCGCAAGGGGAGATGACCGCGTTTCTCAAGGAAGGCGCCGGCGGTTACGACGCCCAACAGGCGCGGGCCGCAGACGGCGGACTGTGCATCAATCCACCACCGATCAATCCCTACCGCGCTGAGATCGAGGAGTTCAGCCAAGCCATCATCGAGAACCGCGAGCCATCGAACACCGCCACTCTCGGCCTGCATAGCCAGCGGCTCCTCGCTGCCTGCTATGAATCGGCGCGCACTGGAACCGTCTGCGAAATCAATCCCGCCCCATCACAAGAACCACACCCCCATGCACAAGAACCACACCCCCATGCCAGCTAGCACGCCTGCCCCGTCGACCGCGGACCGCACCCCACTCGTTGTTTCTGGATCACCGCGCAAGCAGGGGATCCCCGCCGGCGGCGCGACTCGCGCGAGCCACAATTACCCTGTGTTTATAGGGCTGTTGTCCCTTTTGGCTCTGGCCGGTTTCAGTTCCAGTTTGGCAGCGGAGCGTGGGCCGGCGCGCCCCCAAACCAACGCGGTCCAGGCGGCTGATCGTCTCGGTGAGCTGGTCACCATCCCGGCCGGGCCCTTCTTGATGGGCAACAACGGTCACGAGGGATTTGAAGGCCCCGAGGAATTTCCGCAGCACTCCGTCAACCTGCCTGCCTACGCGATCGGCAAGTATGAAGTCACGCGCGGTGAGTTCCGCAAGTTCATCGATGCGGGTGGCTATACGAATTCGAGTTACTGGTCCGCCGCGGGGTGGAAGTGGAAGGAGAGCGACATCATCGACTATGCGGGGATGCACGGCGCGGTCACCCACACGGTCAGACCCAACCGCGAGCAGCCGCGCAACGCCCCGGAGCATTGGGCCGCCGAGCAGGAATGGATCGGCCACGGATTCGGCCACCCGCGCTTCATCCAAACCGACCGACATCCGGTGGTCGGCGTCACTTACTATGAAGCCGAAGCCTACTGCAAATGGGCCGGCGGAAGATTGCCTACGGAAGCCGAATGGGAGAAGGCGGCCCGCTGGGATGAGAAGAAGCAGCGCGCCAACACCTGGCCCTGGGGCGACACCTGGGATCCGGAGGCCTGCAATAACCCGGACGATCATAACGCTGCCGGCGGTGGCCATCGCGTGAACCAAAGTGCGCCGGTCGGCAGCTATCCCCAGGGAGCCAGCCCTTATGGGTGCATGGATATGGTGGGCAATGCCTATGAATGGGTGGCGGATTACGCCAAGTCGTACCCGGGTAATGCCAAGCCTTTCGACCACAGCCCGGGCTTTCATCTTGTCAGGGGCGGGTGCTGGGATGATGGCCCCTTCAGCGTGCGCTGTGCTTACCGGGGCTGGTATCTTCCCCCAAGCAGCAGCGGCACCGGCCCCGGCGACAGCGACTACATCGGATTCCGCGTGGCGCGCTCGCCGACGAATGAAAGGTAGCCCATGAGTCTGTTCGTAGTGGACGAAACGAAGTGCGGTCTTTGCGGCCTCTGCGTGTCCGCCTGCCCGGCTGGCTTGGTCAGGATCATCGACGCCTACCCGGTTCCCATGCCCGTGGACGGTGCCGAAGAAGCGTGTTTTGACTGCGGGCACTGCGTGGCAGCGTGTCCCCATGAGGCTTTCGCGCACAGAAGTGCGACACCCGAGCAATGCCTGCCCATCCGCGAGGAGTGGCGCATCGGGCCTCAGCAAGTCGGACAGTTGATGCGGGGCCGCCGGTCCGTTCGGAACTACGAGACCCGGCCCGTCGCGCGCAGAACCCTATCCGAGCTTCTGGACATTGCTCGCTTCGCTCCGTCCGGGTGCAACACGCAACCGGTCCATTGGCTGGTCATTCACGATCCAGCCCAAGTGCGGCAGATCTCGGCGATGGTGGTGGACGGTCTTCGCCACACGATCGAGCAGAACCCGGAATCGGCGATTCGCGATGTCCTGGCGCGGCTCGTGCAGGCGTGGGATGACGGCGCGGACGTCGTCTCACGCGGCGCGCCGCACCTGGTCGTCGCGCACGGGCCGCAAGCCAATCCCATGGCGCCGACCGCCGGCATCATTGCCCAGACGTATCTCGAACTGGCCGCGAGCGCGTTTGGTTTGGGCGCCTGCTGGATGGGCCTCGTGGACATGACCGCCAACATGTGGCCGCCGTTGCGGCAGCTCTTGGCATTGCCCGAGGGACACATCGTCTTGGGAACGCTGGCCGTGGGCCACCCGAAATTTCCGTATGCTCGCATCCCGCCTCGCCAGGCGCTGCGGGTGACTTGGCGATAGGCGGCAGGCGGAATCGTGAAACCTCGGAATCCATTCTCATGCCGGAACCAATGCGCGGACGCACTGATATCCTGTGGATTTCAACTTCGTCACCTCCGTTGCCACGAAGTTTACGAGAGAGACCATAGCCATACCAAAAACCATGAAAGCATTCCTGCGGGTATTCAAGTCTCGCCCCTTCCTGTGCAGAGTAACCTCGTCCCCTAGAGCCGTGAGCAACCTGAATATGAAAACCCCTGTTTCCTCTCCCAATCCGGCGACCGTGGATCCCCGTCGATGGAAATCCCTTCTCACCTTGCTGGTGCTCGGCTGGCTGGCCTCCCTGGCTGGCCAGGCCGCCGGTGTTCGCGCCGGCGTGGCCAGTGTGGACATCACCCCGCCGCTGGGCATTCCGATGGCGGGCTATTATCACGCGCGCGGCGCGGATGGCGTGCTCGACCCGCTCTTCTGCAAAGCGATGGTCATCGAATCGGGGGGTGAACGCGCCGCGTTGGTCATGCTGGACATCATCAGCGTCACGCGCGCGATCACCGACCAGGCCCGCGCCGCGATCAAGCAGGCCACCGGCATCGAGGGTGATCACGTCATGATCTCCGCCACCCATGCCCACACGGGGCCGGAGTTGGCGAACCGCGGCAAGCGCAGCAGCGCTATGGGCGGTCAGAGCCAACTGGCGGTCGAATACACCGAGGGTCTGCCCGCGAAGATCACCGAGTGCGTGCGCCGGGCGAACGAGCGTCTGCAGCCCGCCCGTCTGAACACCGCCCAGGGCCGATGTGAAGGACTGACCTTCAACCGCCGTTACTTCATGCGCGACGGCACGGTGGGCTGGAACCCGGGCAAGCTGAACCCCGACATCGTCCTGCCCGCGGGCCCGAGCGATCCCGAGGTCGGGATCCTCTATGTCGAACAGCCCGACGCCAGCGGCCCCACGCAGTCCATCGCGACCTACGTCAACTTCACGATGCACCCGGACACCACGGGCGGTAGCAAGCTCAGCGCGGATTGGCCGGGCGCCCTGAGCCGCGTGCTGGCCGGCTACCACGGCACGAACCACCTCACGCTGGTGGGCAACGGCACCTGCGGCAATCTCAACCACTTTGATACCTCCTGGCGCTGGCCCCAAGGCACTGGCATCGAGCAGCACCGCATCGCCACGATCCTCGGCGCGTCCGTCTTCCAGGCCTACAAAGACCTGAAAGCCATCCCCGCTGGCTCGCTGCGCGCGAAGAGCGAGCTGGTCGAACTCGCCCTGCCCGAGATCACGTCGGCGCAGGTCGAAGAGGCGAAAAAGATGGTCGCGGAAACGAAGGACGATTCCGGCGGCAACTTCATGAAACTCGTGCGCTCGTATCGCGCGCTCGACGTGGCGGGGCGCGAGGGCAAGCCGCATCGCGTCGAAGTGCAGGTCATCGCGCTCGGGCGGGACGCGGCGTGGGTGTCGCTGCCCGGCGAGGTGTTTGTCGAGCTCGGCCTGGCGATCAAGAAGCGGTCGCCCTTTGCCCACACATTCGTGGTTGAACTGGCCAACGAAAACATCGGTTACATCCCCGACCGCCGCAGCTATGCCGAGGGCAACTACGAACCCGAAAGCGCCCGTTGCGCGGCCGGGTCGGGGGAGAAGCTCGTGGAGGCCGCAGTGGGGCTGCTCACCCAGCTTCACCCGGACACCGGCGCCCCGGTGGCCAAGGCCCAATGACCGGGAACCCGGGTTTGCAGCGCGTCCTGAGCACGCGCGACCTCATTTTCTACGGCATCGTCCTGATCCAACCGATCGCGCCGGTGGGCATCTTCGGCCTGGCTTCCGCGATGTCGCGCGGCCATGCGGTGGTGGCCATTTTGGTCGCCATGGTCGCCATGGCGCTGACCGCGGTAAGTTATGGGCGCATGGCGGCGCTCTACCCTTCGGCCGGCTCGGCGTTCACCTACGTGGGGCGGAGTCTCGGGGCCAACCTCGGCTTCCTCGCGGGTTGGGCCATGGTGCTCGATTACCTCATTATTCCGCTCATCAACGTCGTGTTCGGCGCGCTGACACTCGAGCGCATCGCTCCCGCCGTGGCCTTCCCGGTCTGGGCCGCGATCCTGGTGGCGCTCATGACGGGGTTGAACCTGGGCGGGATTCGAGCCACGGCCCGGGCGAACGAAGTGCTCCTGTACATCATGTGCGCGGTCGTCGGCCTCTTTGCCGTTCGCGCCGTGGGTTATCTCTGGCAGACGGGCGGCGCGCCGGCGTTGTTGTCGTGGGAGCCCTTCTATCGGGCGGATACTTTCGACTGGCGCGCGGTGCTCGGGGCGACCTCCCTGGCGGCGGTCACCTACATCGGTTTCGATGGCGTCACTACGCTGGCCGAGGAGGCGCATGATGCGCGGCGGAGCATTCTGCGGGCGACGGTGGCGGTGGTCTTGATCATCGGCGGGCTGAGCGTGGTGCAGATCTACCTGGCTCAGCGGGCGTGGCCGGACTACGGAACCTTCCCGAACCCCGAGACGGCGTTCTTGGACGTGAGCCGGCGGGTGGGCGGGGAGACCTTGTTTCAAGCGATGGGGGTCATCCTGGTGATCGCCTGCCTGGGCAGCGGGCTCACCGGCCAGGCGGGCGCCGCCCGCCTGCTCTACGCCATGGGACGCGATGGATTCCTCCCCGGCGCCTGGTTCGCGCGGGTCGATGCCCGGCGGGGAGTTCCGTGGGTCAACACGCTCCTGATCGGCGCGCTGAGCTTGCTGGGCGCGTTCCTGATCCGCTACCGACTGGCGGCCGAGCTGCTCAACTTCGGCGCCTTTCTCGGGTTCCTGGGCGTAAATGCCGCGGTGATCGCCGAGTATGGCGTGCGCCGGCGGGGGAGCGGAGGGCGGCGGCCGGTGCTGGATGTGTTGATGCCCGGCCTTGGGTTTGTGTTTTGCCTGGTGATCTGGTTGAGTCTCGCCAAAACGGCGAAGCTGGCCGGAGGCATCTGGCTGGTCGTGGGCTTCGCGTATCTGACCTTGCTGACCCGCGGCTTCCGGGTGGCGCCTCGGCGATGGGATTTCTCGGAAGCGGCGTAGGCCGGGCAAAACCGCATGCGGGACCCCGATCATCCGGACTCCCCGAAGTTCAGCCGGGCATCCCCAGGCATTCCGGACTGGAGCATGTCAGGACCGCCCGGTTCGGGCGAAGGCTTCAAGACCAATGATCCGCAAATCTGAAGACCGTTCAGGGGCCATGAGCCAGGCCGTGCAATCTTTTGTTGAATATGCAACAAGAGTTCGTCCATGCCTCCGTGGAGGTTCAGGGGAAGCGGCCTGTTCTTTTTTGACCTGCTCAGCGGCCATGAACCGTGTCGGCGCCGACGCTCCCGGTGAAGATTGATGGAAACGCCCGTCAGCCGGGCTGTGGTTGCCTCTGATTCTCCTGTTCCTGATCACCACGATTGGCCGAGGCGCGCCCGAGGCCGGCGGTTGGCGACTCAACCTCACGGCCGGCGCCCAGGGACGATCCGAGCTCACCTCGGAACAAACCCAGGTCACCAAGAGCAACGGACGGGGCTCCGTCCTCCTGCGTTGGCCCGCGCCTTTTCCCTGGAAGAAAGGGCAGCGGGTGCTCTTCGGCCGGGATCGGCAACCTCTGGTGGATCGAACCCCGGAGGTGCCCCCGGAAGCCGTCCGCATTGATTCCCAGGGAACCGCCTCCGCTTCTCCCGCAAACTCGATCCACTCAAAACCATGAACAGCCTGAATCGCCGTCAGTTTCTCAAAGGCGCCACTCTCGGCGCGGGAACGAGTGTGTTGCTCCCCGCCAGCGAGGCCATCGCGGCTGGGGTGGACGCGGCCAAGAGCCCCGCTCCGGCCGTTCCGTTGGCCGTCGAGGTGGACTTCACGCGCCACGGATTGAGCTTCAAAGCCCCCGGCATCGAACTGCGCAAGGCCAAGCCCAAGATCGTGATCCGGACTGGCCCAGCCGAAGACGTCGTCGAGCTCCATCCCTCGAGCCGCGCCACCGTCCAACACCAGAAGCGTGACACTTTTTGCGGCCCGGCCCGGGAGACCACCTGGACGTGGCGGGACCCGCGGGGCTATGTCATGCGATGGACCTTGAGCCGGCTGCAGGAGCGGGCCGGATGCACACTGCGGGCCGCGTTCCTGAACCTCTCCGCGGCCCCCGTGCGGCTGGCGGATATCCTCTTGTGCGAGACCGAAGGCGAGAATCTGCGTTGTGCAGGCCGACCGGAAGACTGGCTCCTCTCCAGTCTCGAGATCGCTTTGCGCATCGGCCATCTCGGTGAAGTGCTCCCGGCAATCAACGATCCGAAGTGGTCCGGCTACGGCGGTCCGTTCCGCACCTTCATCCCGGCAGATCGCGCGGCGGACGGGCATTGGCGCATCTACAAGGACTGGCTGACGCTCTATTGCGCGCGGGATCACGCCGGCATGGTGATGGGCGCCGTCGGTGCGCCCGTGGCGGATGTCCGATTCGACTGCCGGGTCGACGACGGACGAATGCGGTTGGCGGTGGTCAGCCAGATGAGCGACGTCGTCGTCGAACCGGGCGAAACCCGTGTTTCGCAGGAAGTCCTGTTTCTGGCCGGCCCGTATGGGAGCGCGGTCGAAACCCTGCTGCGCTGGGAAGCCGCTACGCATGGCGCGCGGACGCATCGCGGGCCGGTGGTCGGGTGGTGCAGTTGGTATGACATGCTCGACAAGATCACCGGCGCCCATGTCGAGGAGGTGGTCAAGGCCGCCGCCGCTCTCCGCGACCGTCTTCCCCTGGACGTCATCCAGGTGGACATGGGCTACGAGCGCGGCTGGGGCGATTGGCGACCGAACGACAAGTTCCCTCAGGGTTGGACACCGATCGTCCAAGGCATTCGCGCGGCGAGGGCCACGCCCGGCATTTGGATCTCGCCGCTGGGCGTCACCGGGACCGGCCTCAAGAAACTGGAGAACCATCCGGACTGGTTTCAACGCCGCAAAGACGGTTCGCTGATCGTTGACCCGGGGAAGGAGCAATACCTCGATCCCTCGCATCCGGAGGTTCAAGCCTTCATTCGCCAGATCGTTTGTGACGCGAGGGCCGCCGGCTTCGAGTACTTCAAAATCGACTACAACGAGATCGATGACCAATGCCGGTTCCACAACCCGCGCCAGACGCGTTTCGAGATCTATCGCGATCTCTACCGGCTCTACCGCGAAGAGATGGGCGAGAGCAGTTACCTGCTGGCGTGCGCCGGATTTGCCCGGGCGCCGCTGGGTTTCGCCGACGCCGCCCGCGTGGGCTGGGACTCACGCGCGCGCTGGAGCTTCAAGCCGGGCGAGGGTCCCATCTGCGTTCTCGAGGCCCTTCACTGCGTCGGCCAAAGCGCGCTGGCCAACGGTATCCTCTGGGCCAACGATCCCGACGTCACCTACCTCAAGACGCGCGACACGCTGACGGCCGAGGAACTGAGGACCTGGCACGGGTTTGTTGGCTTGCTCGGCGGCGCCACGCTGATTTCGGAACCGATCAACCAGGCGGATCACCAGGCGGAAGCGCGGCGACTGGAGATTCTCACGCCGCCCGTCTCGGAGCGGGGGCGTTCCTTCCGCGGGGACGTGGACCGGCATCACCAGCAGTTCGGTTTCTTCGCTACGCGGCCGTGGGGCGACTTCGCCGTCGTCCAGTTATTCAACGCCTCCGATCACCCACAATCACTCCAGTTGACGCGACGCGGACTCGAGGCCCTGGGCGACCGGTTCCATGTCTGGTCTTTTTGGGACGAGCGCTACCTCGGCGTGGCCGGGCCGGATTTCCGGACGCCGGAACTGGCGCCGCATGCGTGTGTGGTCCTGCGGCTCACGCCGGTTGGCGACGATCCCGCCCTGCCGCCGCTGATCGGCTCCAGTCTGCACCTGGGAATGGGCGCCGCGGAGGTTGCGGAGTGGCGGGCTTCGACAACCGCCCTCACGATTCGGTTGAACGACGGCGGGGCGCGGTCAGGCTGCTTGGTGGTCGCGTGTCGAACGGCGCTCACACTCGAGGGCAGCGGAGGCTGTCGCGTCCAGGATGTGCGCGAAGCGGCGGCCGGCGTCTGGACCATCGGCCTGCTCGACCGCCAGCGCGGCCAAGGGCAGACCCTCCGACTGCGGGTGGCCTCCTGACCCGTGGCGACAGGGCGATGCGCGGACACCTGCGGGGGCAGAGGCGTCGCGTACACGCAGCCCCATGCACCGAACCGTTTCTTCCGGTGCTTGGATTCCGACTTGTGTGGCGGGGGTGTCAGCCATATCATGTCTGACATGAAAACGCTGACCATGCGCGATTTGAATCGCAAGACGGCCAGTGTGCTGGACGCACTGGAACGGGGCGAGACCTTTGAGCTACACCGCAACGGAAAAGCCATCGGCTATCTGACGCACACGGCGCCGCCACCGGAGCGGAAGCCGGATTGGAAGGCCCACTTCGAGTGGCTGCGGCGGCAGCCGAAAGCCCGAGGTGAGGCTTTGCTGGCGGAGTTCGAGGAAGATCGCCGCCGCTTGCGCGCCCGCGAAAAGGCCATGGGGAACCTGCCATGAGATTCGCCGCCGACTCAAGCATCCTGGTCCGCCTTTACCTGGACGAGGCGGGCGCCGACGCCATCGAACGATTCCTGGCCGAGGACGCCAAAGTCATCAGCGTTTCCGAGCTGGCGCGGGTCGAGGTGCTGAATGTCCTGCTGCGGGACCCGGACTTGGGAGCCGCCGCAAGATTTGAGGAGGATCTGGACGAAGGGGTTCGGCTGCGGACGGAGTCTGTGGATTGGCCCGACGCCTTTCAGCAGGCCGAAAGCCTGGCACGGCGCTTTTCGCGCACGCTCCGTCCGGGCGGTCACGACCTCGCGCTGGTGGCGGCGGCGGTGGCGATGGGGGCCACCTGGTTCCTGTCGTTCGACCGGAACTCCCGCCAGCGACCGCTGGCGGCGGCGGCCGGGCTGCGCGTTTGGCCGCCGCTGGACAAAGACGAGAAGGGCTTGGTCCGGCACGCCTCTCAACCAGCGAGTGGCTGAAGCACCCGCGGCACGCCCAGGCCCTTCCAGTCCCACCGCGCGTGCGCTCAGTCGAGGAGTGGCGGGCTTCGACGACGGGCATCAAGATCCGGTTGAACGACGGCGGGGCGCGGTCAGACCCGTTGGTGGTCGCATGTCGAACCGCGCTCACGCTCGAGCGCTCATGTTCGGGGACGGTTCGGGGACAGTTCTTGGCACTTGAGACGCGTCTTGATACGCTGCAACCCGCAATCAAAGTGAAAGCCAAAGGCAAAGCTTTGCTGCGGTTCGGCAGCGTCGAAGTGACGCCAGCGCCTGCGCGCTGGCGCCAGCCTTGCGCCAACACGGAATGTTCCCTGCACCAGTTATCGCCGTACATCGGCAAAATCAAGAGCAGCATCGCCGGCGAACTGGTCGAGCGTTTCTCGAAACCCGGAGATTTGGTTGTGGACCCGTTCGCGGGCGCCGGGACGATTCCCTTCGAAGCCGCCTTGCGTGGCCGAAGGGCTTTGGGCGCTGACATCAGCCCGTACGCCCGGATCCTGTCGAAAGCCAAACTCTCCCCGCCGCCTTCGCTGGATGCCGCCTTGAGTCTCGCCGAACGAGCCTTGCAGGAAGCGGCTCAGCTTCCCACACCCGATTTGCGGGTGGTTCCCGCCTGGGTCCGGCGCTTCTACCACCCCGACACGCTCCGGGAGGCGCTGAATTTCGCGTCAATCTGCCGGCGGCCCGGCAACGAGTTCCTGATGGCCTGTCTGCTCGGCATCCTGCATCACCAACGCTCCGGTTTCCTGTCTTATCCCAGCAGCCATCTGGTGCCTTACCTGCGCGACCGGAAGTATCCCCGACACCAATTCCCGGAGATGTATGCCTATAGGGAGTTGAGGCCGCGGCTCCTCGCAAAAGTCCGTCGCAGCTACAAGCGGTTCGTGTCCCCGCGCGGTTCGGCTGTCGTCGGTTTCAAACAGACGGCCGTGCAGAACGTGGTCATGCCCACTCGCTTTGGCGCCCTGATCACGAGCCCGCCCTACATGAACGCCTTGGACTATGGCAGGGACAATCGCCTGCGGTTGTGGTTTATTGAACCCAGCTTGGTTGACCAAGTTGACAACGACGTCACGGCGCGGCGGCAGGCTTTTAGGTCGGGGTTCCGCCACCGCAGACTCGCTAAACTGTTCTCGTGTTCGACGTCTTCACCAAGAAGAAACGCTCGCAGATAATGGCGGCGATTCGCTCGGCGGGCAACAAAGGCACCGAGTTGAAACTCGCGGCCATTCTGCGCACGCATGGCATCAAGGGCTGGCGACGGCACCAGCAGTTGCCTGGCAAGCCCGACTTCGCCTTCCGTCGCGAACATCTTGCTGTGTTTGTGGACGGCTGCTTCTGGCACGGGTGCCGATGGCATCTGCGGATGCCGAAGGGCAACCGGGAATATTGGCAGCACAAGATTGCGCGGAAGGTTGAGAGAGACCGCGAAACCAACCGTT
>Ga0315288_10006964_pt1 | contig 14335 bp, 17 predicted proteins | sample YL17G11_20_MG_FD_203454 | JGI IMG/M metagenome (GOLD analysis project Ga0315288, IMG submission 203454) | Sediment microbial communities from Yellowstone Lake, YNP, Wyoming, USA - YL17G11_20 | ecosystem: Environmental > Aquatic > Freshwater > Lake > Sediment | place: USA: Wyoming | collected... | reverse complement strand
CGCAGAATCTCATTCTCGTAGAGGACATCCCCGACAAAATCCTTCGTCATGGGGACGCCCTCCGGAGCGGAGAAGCTCTGCCAAAAGAGAACGATTGACTGGTCTTTCCTCTTCCTAGCGTCTCTGAAAACAGATTGACGTACTAGAGGATGATAGCCGTCTGGTAATTCATAATACCTGTAGTGCGCTTTCACAATCTCGGCTACCGCCTTACCTGCCGCGCTCAAGAATATCATTCGCATTTTTGCATCTCCCTTTTCTGAAGTTCAGAATATTTGCCGTAGTTCCGCATCACAACTTCCTCGGTGCATCCCATCAACTGCGCGACAGAAGGAAGAGGTATACCATCCTTGATAAGATTAATGCAACGAGTATGTCTGAACGTCATCGTGCTGACAGCATCATAGCCCGCACGTTCTCCGATTCTATGGAGAAGGACGTTGTACCATTGAAGAGATTTCTTACGTCCGGACAAAAACGATTCGATAATCGGGACTTTATCGTTGGGAACAGGGGCTTCCATGTATGCTTTGGTCTTGGTTCTCTTCCAAACCAGATAGTAATGATTCATCCCCTCGCGCTTAAGATTTTCAATGGAGAGCGCGGTGAGGACGCTTCCATGCATCCCTGAGAAATAGAGGATGTAAACAAGCCCGCGCTCTTCGTCATCTTTACATTGCTCAATCATCCGAGGGAGGAAAGCATCATCGGCGATGCCGTACTTCCTCCTCGACGTTGCGCTACGCAACCTCGACTTGCTGGAAGTTGTATTCTTGAAACCAGCGATTCCTTCTGTTGGAGAGTGTTTCATAGATGCACCACTTCTATTTAAACTACCTTGCCCGTTTCATCGCTATCTTGATTTCCGTCTCAGGTGCGATTCCGTACTTCTTCCTGAGATTCGTTATGACCTCAATCATCTTGTCGGCGAAGGCCGAACTCTTCGTAGGGTCGCTTCCGGCGCAACGTTTGCACAGGTATAACGTAGCTAGGTCGGAAAGGTTGCGCTGCCCGTCAGGGATGTTCACCTTGAATTGTATCGAGAAGCCCTCGCGCTTATCGCAGATATCACATCGGGGCATTGGGACCCACCTGAACCGTAAGAATGACCGGAAGCGGCTGATATCTCTTGCACCGAGGACACTCCTTCGGGTGCAGAATCCGGGAAGTCCATTCATAAGAACAGTACGCGCATTTCTGATTCGGTGGTATCATGGTTCATCACTAATACTATCCCTCTATTTAAGATTGGTTTGCTAATATGAATCCAGGCTTTCAAAGGAGACACCATCAAAGAGTGCGGTCTTAATATCAACAATTTCCTTTTCTGGTAGTCCGACATTCCCCAGACAATCTCCGATTATGGGAAACATAAAAGCGGCTATCACGCTCAAAATGACAACGCCGTAGCAGGTCTCTATCAGTTTTTCGATATCCTTGACCTTCATCCGAACGCCTTCCGATATCCTTTGAAGTTTCCCTTGTAGTATCGATGGTCGCAGAGAGCGCAGATTCCTTTCAATCGAGAGTCATGAGAGATTAGAGGTCGCCCGCATTTGCATCGCATACGTCTGTCATATCTTTTGTCCATCGCCGCAGAGTTCGCTCCTCGTTTCTGTCCGCCCGCTTTATATGTCTCGATTATTCTCTCATCTCCCCTTTGTATTTCTCTTCCAGTTCGCTTTTGTATTTCTCTCTGCGCTCTAGAAGCATATCGTTTATGTGGTCTAGTAGCTCTATGAGAGATTCATCATCGAGTTCCATGAGTTTGGCTGCTATCAAAATCTTCAGGCCGTCGTTCATCCGATATCATCCCCATAATCGACGTTATCACTTAGGCGACCATCATCTAGTGCGATGGTATCGGCACAGGAATACTTCTTATGGAGTTCCCAGGAGAATGCCAAGCAATCATCTTGGAGAGCGCAGGTGTCGCAGACTTCGGAGTTCATGTGATACCAGTTCCTGAAGCACTCGACTCTGTTCACATATTCTTTCGTCATTCAATCACCGCCCGCAATGGATACATTTAGGAGGTATCAACCGATTCACATAAGCACGGACGTTCTCTATTCCGCCTCTGTCAAGATACGAATGCTCATGCTCCAATATCTTTCTCAAATCTTCCTGTGCTCTCTTTTCATCTATTACTACCATTTTACCAACTCCCTTTCATCTCAACTCTCCCCACACACACTATACTATAGTGTGGGGATTGTAGAATACAGTTGTTAATCCGATTTCTGCTCCTGGCACTCCTGACGCATTCCTGACGCATTATTTGATATTGAGTCTGGCAGTGTCATTTGAATGATAGGAGAAGGAGAAAGTCGGCTCATAGTATGGAGATTGAAACAATAGTAATTTCCTCCCTCTTTGTGAATCCTATAAGGAGGTTTACCGAAACCGGTGTTAGTCATCCATCTTCCAAGTTCGTTTGGAGACATCCGGTTCATCCCATATTCTCTCAGAGAAACGACCATCGCTTTCGAGAAATCAGCAGTGCTCACTTCGGAATTTCCCCACATATTCAACTTAACAGCGTGATGCACCGCCCGTCTGAAAACATCTTCGTCATCATCGGCGGTCTCATAAGAAAGATTGCTCGCAACGTCGATATCCCAACTGCCATGAATGATTCCTGAAGCATAAACGCGACACAATTCAAACGCATTGAACATCTCAGCGCGACGACCTCCAACAGTCTTGTTCAAGAGAGCAACCTTGTCCTGATGAGTTTGACTGCGGAGAAACACGCGCTCATCAGCGATGTTGAACTTCACCTTTATCGTATTCGCATATTCATCCAGCGATTCAGAAATCTTCTTGATATCATCGGTTCTCTGAGTATAATTCACGATGCAATCCGATTTGTCAGTCGCATAAACTTCTATCTCATATGTCCTGCTTCGGAGAGTAGGACGCGGAGGGATGAGAGTGTTAAAAATCTTCGGGCCACCGCAACCGATTTCTATTTCCTGGATTTTGTTTTTGACCTTTTCTGTCAGCCCATATTCAGCAGACCAAGTATGTCCGGTCTCAAGAACATCTTGGAGGTCGGCATCTTCGTTATTTTTGAATCTTTCTTCAAGCTGGTCGATTCCAAGAAGAGTTCCAGTCGCATTCAGTTTACCCATCTTGCGAAGGATGTAAGCATTGGTGGCTCTCGATATGAATTTGCCATTGCACATCTCAGTCACATATTTGGTGACGTGCGTTTTCCCGCACTGCTTTGGCCCAACGAGATTAACATAGATACAAAAGTCGGGCTGAAGCGCAATGCCGATTCTGACGTGAAGTCCGAACAACAGGAGCATCTTATAGTGTCGTTCTTCGAGGTCGAGGGACTTCTTCATCAGGGCAACCATATCATCTGCCGAGAGAAGAGCCACTCCAATCACATCCAGGGTTGTGATGAGAGAAGAGAGTCGGGACGGAAAGCGTTCTCAGGTGAAGAAAACACTTTGATGACTGATGGGTACTGAAAAGACCGTTGCCCGACTTCCCTTCTGTCATCGGTCTCTCTTAATAAACGACCATCTATTTAAGAATTGACTCATATAGCCAGGGATTTCCATAGTGACCATAGTTAAGTCTCCATAAATACCTGTTATGGAGAGCCTGTTGTCACACGTGAGATAATTCCCATATACGTATGCGAGAGAGATTTTGACACTGGATTTGTTTTTCTCATAAAGGTTATTTGGTTCGCCCCGACTCACACGAACTGACGCTAGTTAGAAACCCTGTGCCTCGCCGCACCGCGTCTCGCACTACGACGAAGGTTGATTGGAGATTCAAGACGAGAACGACGAGAGAACCTACGGACGGAGAGAGAAAGCGCAAGAGAGAGTAATTAGACGGGGTTCAATGAGTTTGATGCGCATGTCGAGCTAGGAATGAGGGTAGAGAGAGTGTTCCTTGCCGGGGAGGAAGCACGAAGAGGGAGAAGATGCGGTGATGATGCGCTTCTGATAATAAAATCGCTTTAAACGCGCTCTAAACGATTTTCTCCCATAGCGACTATGGAATTGTCAATCCTATTATTACTCCGGCGCAGAGGACGGCAATCAATCCGCAAGCTACCCATATTGCGACCTTGATGACGAGATTGCCCCTTGCGGGTTCATCCATCAAAAGAACCTCATGGGAATCGGCTTGCGCTTCTTCTTCACGGGTCTCTTCCTGCGCGGACCGTAGCATGATATGCACTCTTTCATATTATCCTCCTAGAACCTGAATACCTTCCACGGGTTGCTCTGCTTCCTCTTATGGCGCGAATGCTCCCGCTTCCTGCGCTTCTTCTCGTAACGTGCTTTCACGGTAGGACTCACTTTTCTATACCAGATGTCGGCTGTGGCTTTCCTGGCGCGTTGTTCGGCTTCGGCCCTGGGATACTTCTTGAGATATCCTCTCAGCACATCCGGGTATACCTTAGCCCAGAATTCTCTAGTTGGTCTGTCCGGCATATTATCCAAGCCCTCCTGTTCCTCCCCAGAACAATCCGTATCCGATAGCCTCTATCACCACTAGGAGAATGAACGCGTCCACCTTGGTCTCAGCGTCGCTGTTCCTAGCGTAAGCAACTGCAACGAATGGACCGAAGAACATCATGAAGAACCCGAGGACGGCTATTATCATGAGGATTCCGCCCATAGCGAGCCAATCATAGGGTCCAGCAACGAAGGGTCTGATGAAGATGACCGCACTTGCGGAATCGGTCAATCCCACAGCATCCCTCACAACGACGGTGTAGTTCCAGTCTCCGAGAACATCAAAATTGAAGACCGGGTGGATTCCGTAGAGGGTATAGATTGTCCCATCGTAGTCAAGAGTCCAAGTCCAGTTCACGATTCCCACGTTGTCAGTCGAAGAGGAAGAGAGAGTCGCACCTATCCAGCCATCCTTGTTCAAGTTCCAGGCCACGTTGCCCAATACAGCCACCGGCGGAGTGATATCCAGGATTGTAACTTGCATCGTGTCGGAAGCGGATGAAAGTCCAACCGCGTCCCTGACAATTAGCGTGACGGTGAAAGTTCCGACATTGTCGAACACAGCGGTTCCATGGACACCATAAGCATATCTGAGCCCACCATCCGTCCAAGACCAAGTATAATTCACAATGCCGACATTGTCAGTCGAACCGGTTCCATCGAATGTGATGGTCGCATGTTGGTTCACAGTTTGAGGAGGTCCAGCATCTGCAACGGGCGGGTCTGCATCAGCGACATACACGACCATCGTATCAGTCGAGGTCAAGCCGACAGCATCCTTCACGCGAAGGGTGACCACAAAGGTTCCCGCGTTCTCGAAGAGATAGGTTCCGTGAACACCGTAGACATAGACAATCCCTCCTTCCGGAATCGCCCATCTATATTCCGTGATGCCGACATTGTCGGTAGAAGCAGTACCATCGAATGTTACAGTCGTGTGCTGGTTCACATATTGGTCGGGTCCCGCGTTCGCAACGGGCGCATCCGCATCGGTGACAGTAACAAGCATCGTGTCCACACCGGTCAAGCCGACAGCATCTCTTACAGTGAGAGTGACGGTGAACACACCGATATTGTTGAATACGCTCGTCCCATGGACACCATAGGCGGTCTTCGCAACTCCGTCAGTCCAAGTCCAAGTGTAATTCACAACACCCACATTGTCCGTCGAGCCAGTGCCGTCGAATGTTACCGTTTGATGTTGAGCCTTGTTCTGGTCCACTCCCGCGTTCGCAACTGGAGGAGTGATGTCGGCGATATTCAGAGTATAGCTCTGAGTCTGACTTCCCCCAACTGCATTTGTCGCTGTTATTATCACAGACCAAGCACCGCATTGGAATATTGTAGGAGTCCCAGATACTATACCAGTAACAGGATTGATTGTGAGGAAAGCTGTAGCAGTTCCCGCGAGCGCGAACGTGCAAGTCTCATTTGTCGTTGCCGTATATGAATAAGGAACTCCGCCAGAGCCGGTTGTTATCGGTGCGGACGTAAATGTTGGAAGCCATCCCATCGTGATGATGACACCAACTTTGGTCACACGGCAATCTCCGGTTCCATATTGCCGGACGTAGACGGCCATGTTGTTGATTTGAGATTCTGTCCATGCTCCCCCGTAATGCGGATTCGTTGTCATCACATACGTTCTGTTTAACCAAGCCTGAGAAGAAGTGAGCCACCAGGCGACACCATAATAACCAACCGGTGCCCAATATCCAAGAGTGAATTTCACCTGCGCTCCGGCGGATACGTTCGTGAACTCCGCAAAGATTGTGACTTTCATAACAACTTCGCCAGGGAGAACGTCGAAGTGCGTGAACTTATAGAAATCATAATGGTCTGCCGCCGTCTGGATATAAGTCGAATTGGTATCGTTGTGTCCTCTGTCATCCACCTTATCCCAATGAGTCGTCGGCGATGCCGGATATACGATATCCCAAGATATCCCGAAGTCCTGGTTAGGATAGAGGATGAATCCTCTGCCGACTGTAACGGTCATCGTGTCCGTCGCAGAATTTCCAGCCGCGTCCTTCACCTTGAGAGTGACGGTGATGATTCCCATTCCCCACATATCAATCACTATAGCGAAGGGAGTCCCGTTCGTTCCAGATATGCTGTGAGAACTTCCGTGGTCGGTGTAGTTCCACCACCAGTTGGTGATACCGACGTTGTCGCTTGAAGCAGAGCCGTCGAGTATGACGGTGTAATTCTGCACAATGCTTCTGTCCGGACCAGCATTGGCAACGGGATTGTCATTGTCATGGACGGTTATCGTGTAGTTCTGGTGAGTGTAGCGAGAGCCGAGAGGAGACCACACTGTTACGTTCACCCAGAATGTTCCTGTGGTTGTCGGGGCGGTTCCATTAATCCAGCACCGAGGAGCGGGAGAAACCGGTTGCGCGAGGCTCAACCATGAAGCATTGGTCTGCATGGAGAATATCGAAGAGCAGTTCGTTGTGACGTGGTAAGTGTAAGCATCTCCAGTTGTCGCAGATGTCACGGGCGATGACGTGTACGTTGGTCCCCAATAGGGATTCGGAGTCGAGTAGTAGATTCTGATGTACGGGTCGTTAGCAGATTCCTTCGTAGCCCATCCCTTGTATTCGTTGGCATTCTGTCCGGCGATTGTCAAATAGATTTTCCCATAGGTCTGCCACTGGGTATTTGCTACCGAAGTGAGACCGGTACTAGAGTAATTAATCCAGTATCCCGAACCATCGTCCCAATGAGTTTCAAATATTCCGATACCAGGAATCGAACCTTCCCAACAGTAACCGTTGCCGAGAGTATTCCAAGTCACTTTGTTCTCCGCCCAATCCAGTGCACGTCCTTGCATGAGATAGCTGTCAGATGAAATGGAATCGTACGTCTTGTACACGAGGAAGTCGATGTCATAGATTATCGCACCGGCAGGAAGCACGGCAGAAAGATTCCATCTGAACATCGCTTTCTTGTAGAAGTTGAGGCTTCCAGAATAGATTGCCGTGTTCGTCCCATAGTTGTTATTGGGCAGACCTCCCTCGATGTACGTATCGGCGGTTGTGATGATGTGGCCCGTCCATGTCGGAACGTTCGGAATCGTCACTTTGAAAGTGTAGTTCTGATATGCGGAGCCTCCGCCGATTGAAGAGTTCGCGGTGACGTTCACCCAATAGCTTCTAGGGGAGATTGTCGGAGTTCCAGAGATTATTCCGGAAGAATATCCGATGCCCAGGAAAGAAGCGTTTGTCGTCATAGTGAACGTGCACGTGCTGTTCGTTGTCACATAATATTCGTAGATGGAATCCTGCGGAGTGTTGAGCACGGGGCTTGACGTTATCGTTGGAGAGAACCACACCGAAACGGTTATCGTGTAGTTCTGTTCGGCTGTCCCGCCCACCGCATTTGTAATCTTCAAGTATACCCAGAACGTTCCGAGCGAACTAGGTCTCCCATATACCGTGTGGTTGCCAGCACCGAAGGAGAGAGAAGAGTTCGTATTGAAGTACCACGTGCAAGTCTCATTGGCCGTCGCTGTGTAGGAATAGGGATAACCCATCTTTCCGGTTGTCGTTCCAGAGTTCGTGAAGGTGGGATTCCATGCGCCGACGTGCAACGTATAGTTCTGTGTTGCCGTTCCGCTTTCGGCATTCGTTATTATCAGCAGAACCCAATAGGATGCGACGACGGCAGGTCTGCCATAGACCGTGTGGTTTGCCGCACCGAATGACAATATGCCAGTCGCATTGGTGTTGAAGTACCATGTCACGGTTTCGTTAGCCGTAGCTCCGTAGGAATATGCGGCATTCACGTTGCAGGACGTTATCGGAGAGGAAGTGAAGGACGGGTTCCAGATGTTCACGTGCAACGTGTAGTTCTGCCAAGCAATCCGATGTCCGGCGGAGCTAGTGGCATTGACGTGTACGTAGTAACTTCTAGGAGCGAGAGAAGGTCTTCCGTAAACAGTGTGGTTCGCCGCGCCGAAGGAAAGCCAGGTCGCGTTAGAACTCATAGCCCATCCGGTGCAGGTCTCGTTAGCTGTCACCGTGTAAGAGTAAGCAGAATTCTTCTTAACATTGGTTATCGGTGTGGACGTGAACGTTGGTGCCCAGGTTGCAGGAGCGGAAGGTTCTCTGATTATGATTCCGAGCTGAGTAACACGAATCACTCCACCGCCAGTAGTAATCCAGAGGAACGTGCACATGTCATTGACTATCGTTGGAGTCCAAGCCGCGCTTGTCCAGGGACAGACGGTCAGCAATCCGCTTGAGTAATTTGCATAAGAGGTTGTGAGTGCCGTGATATGAACGACGCTTCCATACCAGCTCCAGTCCGAAGGATAAAGTTCAACATCGAGTGCCGGGTCTCCCGATATTTTCTCCGCGATTACCCAGACTTCAACGGATGCAATCGTTTTGCCAGTCGGCATATTACTTAGGTAATAATCGTCCTCGCTGTCGGTAATGCTCTTGTAAACATAATCCGTATCTCCGTTTCCACCAGCAGTGGTCTCATCAATCTTATCATAGTGAGTTGTTGGAGAAGTGGGATAGATGCTCCATGCCTTCGTGCCTCCATCAGCGTTAGGTCTGATAATCCAAGAATCTCCCGTTGCGCTCGCATTAGTGGAGATGAGCGGAAGCAATGCTGTAGCTATGAACAGGAACGTTATGATTAACGCTGTTATTCTTTTCATTTTCTCACCCGTGCAACATCCTGTTAATCATCTCGAACCCGCAGTAGCCCACCGCGAGATAGAACGGCCCAATCACCAATACGTTTATCAAACTGTTTATGAAGAAGTCGGTGCTTGCAGGGAAGGAGAGAGTGAGGAAGGAAGTGACCAGGTTCGTCCAAGAATAGGATTGCTGTTCTTGGGCACTAGGGACGAAGACCTGCAATATCTTGATGTTGAACGTGTTGCTGTAGAGGTCGTGATGGAAGGTCGCCGCGCTCACCGCGGTGAAGCTCATCGTATAGTTCGAATCTAGAAGGAAGACTACCATGACCGTCGGAGAAGACAGAGTGAGGTTGTGCGCCTGTTCTATGTCCTCATAGGAGATTGCCTTCCGATAGATGTCCCAGGGCAATCCACCAGTAGGATGAAGGAAGAAGGCGAGGCAGTTCGAATATTTCTTGTATTCGGCGGGATAGAAGGGATTCCAGTCGCCGACGTGACTGTTGTTCCTAACGACGGTCATCTGAAGAGATTGGGAAACGATTGGAGATTGGAAGTTCATCGTCTCGCCGCCTCCCGGCGGTTCTGGTTCTGTGCTGATATTAGCCGACGTGATTGTACGTCCGGCATACGGTTGCCACTCTTGATACTGAGTACCGCCGATGATTGTCAGACCGCTCTGAGGGAGAGCGTTGGCCATCGCTTGTCCCGACTGGAACAGACCGATGAGAAGGAGCGTCACCGCTACCCATGTGAAGCATATGATTATGGTCGGGAGCAATCGTTCGGCGTCTGCCATCAATATCCTCTCTTTCTCCGCAATTTATTTCCATACCTATCGTATCTCGTCATCCGTCTTCTTTTCGCCGACCGCAACCGGTTTTCTTGTTCTCTTCTTTGAATCGCGGTTTTCTTTCTTTTTCTCTTGGTCTTCGCTTTAATCCTAGCCGTTCTCTCTTCCGTGCTCGGTCTGGGGAACAACATCTGCGCCGTCTTCCTAGTTCCTCTGCCCCAAGTGAGAGGGTCCCAACTGTCTCCCATTATTCTCCGCCTCCCCCTGTCTCCGCTCCTGTAAGGACTCCCGCCATGAACCTGGCGAATATCGCTCCCATGATGATGAAGAAGATTATGGTTATCCATACGGGAAGCAGGTTGATGAGGCACAAGAAAGCGGTGACCACGAAGAGGATGATTGCCGAAGTCAGAGCGTTCATCCTGCATCCTGCCGTCAATGCGACGCCTAGAGCGCCTAGAACGGATATGCCTAGGAATATTCCAGCGTTGTCGTCAGTGAGCCCCATAGCTCCGGCTACACCGTGCTTCACATCGTCAATCGCATTAGCTGATGCCATCTGAGCCGACATCAGGACGATGAACGCTCCGAAGAGGAGCAAGGTCGCATACAGTCTAATCCGTTTCTTCTCCAAGTGACATACCTCCGAATACCATCAATACCATGCCGAGACCGAGACTTACTATGACGAAGAAGATGCCGAAGGGTAAAAAGATGCCGATGCCCGCGAATATCCAAACGATTCCTGCAAGGAACAACATGAAGCGCATATCGGGGATGCATCCGATTGCGATGAGACCGAAGCCGAAGATGACTGCAAGACCGACTTGCCAACTCAGCATATTCGGAGTCACGTCGATAGTGAAGTTCTGATAGACCGTCCCGCCAACGTCAGTCATTGTGATGTTCACATAGTATGAACCGACATCGCCATCTTGAGGGATGCCGGAAAGATTGGTATATGTGCCGATGTGAGAGACGATGAGCCAGGTTCCCGTATGGTTCACGTAGAGATTGGCTAGAGGATTGTCCGTCGTAACAGTGTAATTATATTTCTCATACGGCTGGATAGTCACGTCTGGCGTAGAGGTGATAACCGTTGCTGATGCTGAAAAAGAGAATACCATCGCCATCACTAGCGCTAGGATGGCGACGGCTATGGGTTTCATGCGCATCCCTCGATGGACATGCTCACTCCTTGAAGCCCATAATGGCTGCCCCAATAACTATCAGTGCGACGAACAACCAATAGAATATCGGAACTAGGCTCACGATACCTGCGGTAGAGTTGCCGACGAAGTTCGCGCTGGTATTGTCAGTCAGGTCATTTATCTGAGCACCGACTAGCGGATACAGCACGGCAGCAATCACGACTAGGATAACTATACCGATGAGCGTCTGAATCTTACCAGGCTCCCCGGCGTCATCCATCTTTTTGTTGAACAACATTTTAAACCTCCTGTCTCTCTTAAAGAGTCTTTGACTACTTATGTGTTTTCTGAATTTATCAGATTAGGTTCGACCCCTGCCACTTCCCTCCTCCCATAGCCGAATTTATAGTTTAACAGGCAGGGTTTGAATTGTTAATATGTTGATACATATGTGTGGAGGGTGTCGCGCTATTAGTAGTATTCATTTCATACTATCTTGGCATTGATAATATCGGAGATTTGTGTCTGAGTGAGGCCCACCTGGTCCGCGATGTCTTGCATAGTGTGCTTACAGACCTCATAGGAATATTTGATGATGGCATTACGTTGTTTTAACAGTTGCTGGACACGGGATTTTCCGGTCTCTGGAATATCGGCGGTCACTTCCAATATGAACTTCATCTTCTTAGTGTTGTACGCTTCCCAGAAGTCGTCATGCAAATCCCCGAAGGTGAAAGCGCAAAGGGGTTTCCAATATTGTTCTAGAGTCCAGATGTTCTCCTGGCCGACGCGCAGTTCGGCGAAGCCCCGCTCACCGTCGAAGGTGCTGACGTTAATCCAGTACATGACCATGCCCTCCCTCATGCCCCTGTTCAAGAGCATACGGTGGGGAAGGATGAGATAGACCGCCTGGCATTTCTGCCCGATGACCTCGAACTTCTTGACGAGGTTCTTCTGCATCTCCTGCATCCAGTTCTGAGAGAAGAGGTCGAACCCTGCTTCATCGAGGATGACCTGGGGATAGATGCCGTGCTCCGGGTCGGCGAAAGGATTGTTGTGTATAACATCGTTGAATTCAGCGAGACGGAATGCGATGTGGTCCACACCGAACTTCGGGTCTATCGCCCTGGCTATCTGCGCCCCCAGTGTAGACTTACCCGTACGTCTGCGTCCGGTGATGAGGATGATGCAATCGAATCCCTCCTGCGGAAGTTCCTTGATGAGCGAGGCGATGTAAGGGATGATTCTAGAATCATAGACGACCACCATCTGTTTGGTGTGTGCGGTCTTGCCCATGCGATAGGAAGGGGCGACGATGCCGACGTTGAACCTCTTTCCCTTGGGAGTCTTGATTACTCCGGTCTCGTGAGCGGGTTCATAGATATCGGGGATGTCATCGCTCGCTATAATCGTCTCCGTCTCTTCTTTCATGCTTCATCCTCTGCGTCCTTCCGGTTCTTCTTGATTTTGCGGAAATGCTCCCTCACCGGCTGGATGCCGACGTTCTCTTCATCCTCGTCCATCATGCCAGTGAGCGCCTGGACAATCTCCTCTCTGGACTTGCCCTTGTAGGAAATCATCAGGCGCATATCATATTCGGCGAACCGCTTAAAGAACTCGAATTCCTCTCCTAGAATCCCATAAGCATAATAGTATTCGAGCTGTTCCCGCGACAAGATTCTGGTCTTCTCTTCCGGGGTATCCTTACCTGTAGTTATCCATACGGTCATCTTCGATTGGGGATTATCTTGGTTCATCGTTCATCCTCCGGCAATTTCCAATTGAGACCTGCGAGAAACAAGCACAGACCTCCTCCGATATACATGATGCTGTACGCATGCTGAAAAGTACCAATCAGCATCATTACCAGTCCGATTATCATGGTGATATCCACTACCCATCTATCCTTCACCTTCATCCTTTTCTCGACCTGTAGTTTGTCAAGGCGAGTTGAACTCCATAGAACATCCCTATCCCGGCGATGAGGAAGAAGAGGATGAGACCGGCCATCGCCCAATATCCGAGCGTGGCCAAAACCACCATGACGAATATCGGCACTATGACCAAGCTTCCGGCTATGTAGATTTTCATAAGTTCCTTCCTCGGCGCGAGAGTCATTATCCTCTGTGCTTCTGCTAATGATATCAACCTAGATTTGTTCATCTCAGTGCCTCCATAACAATAACAATGCGGCCAAGATAGCGATGACGCCGAGCATCAACCAGAATACCCATCCTTGTTTCATGCCCGACTTTCCGAATCTGAGCTTCTTCCTATAGAGATTGTAGAGCGGGGAGAGGACAATCGCCTTGAAACTCAGAGGAGAGTATCTAGTATAGCCCGTCTCTATATGCATGGAGATTGGCGTGATGAGTTTCGAAGATTGTTCTAACGTGCTAGAAGGTTTTTCTAGGACAAGGGAAGACTTTTCCAATAGTATTGTCTGAGTTGTCTCACGTGCGACAACGGGTGCAACTGGCTTCACCTGTTCTGGCTGGACTCCGACCTTCTCTTCCGGAAGCTCTCTGATGGGTTTTATCTCAGGTGAGATTTTCGGGACTGTCGGTTTCGGTTCTCTGTAAAGAACGATTCCGACCTTATGCGTCACCTTCCACCAGATTTCAAGAGGCAGGGACCAGGGAGCGAACACTTCGAACTCTTTCCAGGGAACCCATCCCTTGAGGTGATGAGCATAATCGGGATTGAAGACGTACGTGTTATTGCGATAGGTGAACGTCTTGTTGTTTTTCGTCATCGGGAGCTTCTCGATATGCTCATCGTCGAGATGGAACTGATAGAATAGTCCGTCATTACGCAGTATCAAGCAGACAAAATCCGAATATGCGCGTCTCATTGGTCATCGCCTCCGAAGCTCCGATAGACTAAAAGTAGCAGGACGACGGCGGCTCCTAGTGCGACAGCCCAACCGAAGAGGGCATTGCATATCAGCATCCATCCATAGACGAGGACGAGGAAGAGGCCGAAGTAGAATCCCCGGAGACCGAGCATGAACCGATGCGTCCATTTTCTCCAGAAGAGCTTCGAGACAGAGGGCTTGTGCTTATGAATCCGCAGAATCTCATTCTCGTAGAGGACATCCCCGACAAAATCCTTGGTCATGGGGACGCCCTCCGGAGCGGAGAAGCTCTGCCAAAAGAGAACGATTGACTGGTCTTTCCTCTTCCTAGCGTCTCTGAAAACAGATTGACGTACTAGAGGATGATAGCCGTCTGGTAATTCA
>Ga0315288_10006962_pt1 | contig 14339 bp, 14 predicted proteins | sample YL17G11_20_MG_FD_203454 | JGI IMG/M metagenome (GOLD analysis project Ga0315288, IMG submission 203454) | Sediment microbial communities from Yellowstone Lake, YNP, Wyoming, USA - YL17G11_20 | ecosystem: Environmental > Aquatic > Freshwater > Lake > Sediment | place: USA: Wyoming | collected... | reverse complement strand
GAATGCGCAGGCGGAACTCCTTCACCGGCGCGTTCTGGACCTCGAAGCGCACCAGCGCGCGGCCGCTGGCCAGCGTCTCACTCAAGGTCAGCCAGGTCATCACCTCGGCCCGAACCCAGGAGTCAACGGCCTCGGGACTCACCCCCAGCCGCCACGGTGCGGTCGCCGGCGCTGGATCGTTGCTCAAATAGCGATAGGCCAGACCGGCGCCACCTTCGGGCACGCTGGCGACCGGCACCTCCGTCAATCCTTCCCGCGCGCCCGGTTTGATCTGCACGCCGGGCTCCGGAGAAACCACGACGAACCCGGTCAGCTTAGCCCGACTTGGCGGATTCGAGGGGGTGCCACCGCGTAAGTGATTAGAAATCAACAAGCGCATCTCGTAAGTCTTCACTACAGCACGCGGCGCCTCATGGCTTCGGATTCGTGATTTTGGGTGGTGGCTGAGGTGGCAGTTCCAATTTGAGCCCTTGGAGCAGCAGACGCACATCGGTTTCCGGTTGCGTGTAACGACGCAAGATCACGGTGCGGTGGTCCGTGGTCGGCAGATGCACATCGAGCATCCGGATGGTGGCGAACTTCTCCCAAACCGCTCTGGAGGTCAGGCCCGGAGCCAGGTCGCGCCAACGGCGCCGCAGAGTCACGTGGAGGCAGGAGGACAGGAAGGAAATGAAAACGTGCGCCTCAATCCGATCCTCCAGTCGATGATGAATCGGGCGCAGGGCCAGTTCGTCTTTGAGGTTTTTGAAAGCCGCTTCCCCAGCCCTTTGAGTTGACGTCGGCGCATCGCTCGTTCCTTGTTCACCCGGTCTTTACTCTCCGCCAGCACGTACAGCTCTTGGCCGTCCACCAGCAGCTTGACCGAGACGCCTTCACGCACCCCTTGCCAGGGTTGGCCGAGCAACGGTTGTTCATACTGGCTGAGGCGGCCTCGGGGCGTGCCTACCAAGTACTGGATCGGAGGCTCGGACGCCCGCATTTGCTCCCGCACCTTCTCGGTGGGGATCCCCCGGTCCATCACCCAGATGCGCTCAGCCTTTCCCTAGTGGTCTTCGATCTTCCTGAGAAAACCAGCCAAAGTGGTCTTGTCGCTGGTGTTGCCCGCCAGAACCTCGTAGGCCAAGGGAAAACCTTCGGGCGTGACAATCAGCGCGATCGCCACCTGCACGCAATCGGACCGCTTATCCCGGCTGTAGCCGTGGCGGCGCTTGTCCCCTTCCGCAAAGGGCGGATCACTCTCGAAATACGTGCTGGTCAGGTCATAAAGCAGCACTTCGAAACGGACATTGAAAAGATCTTTCCAGCGCCGGGTGAGGTGGCGGAATAACTCCTCTTGGTGTTTGAGCAACCGTTCCTGACACGCCTAGCGCTTGTGGATCTCGGCCAACTCCGCATCGGCCCCGAGTAAATCGGCCATCGCGCTGTGTTCAAACCAGTGGCGATACAGCCGCCATTCGCTGCCCGGATCCAGCCGGCGACAGGTCACCAGCGTTTGCAGCACCCAATCCCAACGCGTGCCCTTGCGGCTGGGTGGCAGGCGCTCGGCCCAAAACCGGTGCAGGTCCAATTGCTCCCACAGATGCCCAGCCAGCCAGCACCCGCCCCATTGGCGGGGCCGATGCAAGGATAGCTCACGGAGGCGAATCCGAACGATATCTGCGTCGGCCACAGGCCCGATGCGGTCCTCAGGGAACAACGCCACCGTTCGCGGCCGGGTCTTGCCTTCCTCGAATATCTCGAGGGTCTTGCGCCAGGCTTCCTGCTGGCTGTCGTTAATCTCGCCCAGGTAAAGCACCGGACGCTGGATCACTCGGCCGCCTGCCACTCGCCGGTTTTCAACCAAACTGTAATATCGGCGTTCCTTGCCGTTTTTGTTTCGCGTGGTGGAGCGCAAGAGCATAACGACTCCCAATTATGCACATCGGAGAGCGCTGGGGAACAGGGTAGGTCTTCACTACAGCCAGTTTCGGCCGTTTTCGAGGAACCCCTTGCCTGATTATCAGCAACTTGTGATTTGAAAATAATCAGATCGAAGATCGAATCCGCCAAGTCGGGGTAGCGTGCTCTCTTCTTGCTTCGCGATCTGAGTGCGGACACACATGGTTCTCAGGAGAATGACGCCCGCTGAGTAGGCCCACGAGGAACACGGGGCCTTCGGTCGATTCGAGCGGCAGGACGGCGGTCCTGCCTGTCGCACTGTGCGGGTTGGAAGCCTCGGAAGGCTGCCCGGCTGGCTCGCCTACACCTGCGGTTTGGGGGCGCCGGCCTTGGGTTTGCGCTTGCCGAGGTCGAACAGCAGGAAGATCAGGTAAAGCATCCCGCCGATGAGGATGCCGGTCGAGATGTGGAAGAGGCGGGTTTCGGCTACGCGCGCAGCCTCCTGCAATGGCTTCAGCAACGGGTACAGCAGATACAGCATAACGCAGGAGATGAAGACGGTGACCGCCTGCATCGAGTTCCGGCCGGCGGTCAGGTCGCCCAAGGCCTCGAGCAGGAACAGGAAGGCGAACATGCCCACGGCCGCCACCACGCCGTACCACATCTGCGCATAGGCCGTCACGGGCATTGGACTGGTGAGAGACTCACAGATGCGACTGCTGGGCTTCACGTTGAACGTGCTTTCGATCCAGAACATCAGCACGAAGCCCAGGCAGTTCACCAACACTTTGGCTGCGGTTTCGAGGGGGCTCTTCGACTTGACCATCTGGAAGACGTTGAAGATGCTCAGCAGCAGGAACACCATGCCCGGTCCAAGCCGGACAATGACGGCGCGAATCTTGGCTTGGGATGCGCCGGACTCCGGGGCGGGTTCCACGACGGACGGCACGGCGTTCGTGTCGGAAACCGTGGCCTCCACCATCGCGTTGGTTTCCTGTCCAGACAGCGGCACCGCACCGGCAAGCAAAAGCCACAACACGGCCAGGAGAAACGCCGCCGGTCCCCGCACGGTGAGCCAATTTGAAGGTTTACCGAAACTCATGCCAGCGCATCCAACGCTGGCGACAGATTATGCAGAATCAGGCGGCAAAGTCACCTTCTGTTTTCGGCTTCCCGCCTAACTCAACCGCCGAGCGCGTTCGGGTCGCTTACATCGCCCTTGTTGAAGTCCACGTACTCCTCCGTCAAATCGGCGGCGTAGAGGACGGCGGTAGCCTTGCCGAGGTTCAGCCGGATGTGGAGGTCGAACTCCTTCACCGCCACAGCAGCGCAAAGGTCTTTGAACGCGGCCTTTGTGGGTTGGCCACGCTGGAGACTCCAAAGCACCTTCCGACTGCCCGGCGCGCTGTAGCCGATATCCACCTTGTCCTCAGCGATCACCGCCGGGCTGTAGCCGAGGGCGTCGATGATCCGGCCCCAGTTCGGGTCGCCGCCGCACCAACTCGTTTTCACCAGCGCGCTGTTGGCGACCGCGCGGACCGCGGCGTCGGCGTCCGCGAAGTCCCGTGCGCCGCTGACGCGGACGGTGACGAAGCGGCTCACCCCTTCCCCATCACGCACGATCTTCCTGGCCAGCTCAAGACAGACGTGGTTGAGGGCGGACTGGAAAAGCGCGAAGTCTTTCGACTTCGGACTTCGGATTTCGGACTTCGGGTTTTCAGCCAGCCCGTTGGCCAGGATGAGCACCGTGTCGTTCGTGCTCATGTCGCCGTCCACGGTGATGCGGTTGAAGCTCCGGGCCACCGCTTCCTCGAGCGCGAGTTGGAGCGGTTTGACCTCAATCGCCGCATCGGTGGTGAGGAACGCAAGCATCGTGGCATGGAGCGGCACGGCCGCTGGGCGCGCACCGGTGCGGCTCATGCCGGGTTGGATCATGCCGGCGCCCTTGCAGATGCCGCCGAGGCGGACCGTTTTTCCGTCCAGCTCAAAGGCCACTGCGACCTGCTTGGGCTGCGTGTCGCTGGTCATGATCGCCTCAGTTGCGTGATTGGCGCTCGCCGGTTCTGCATTCAGAAGACGAACGGCCTGCCGAATGCCGCGCTTCACGTTGGCCATCGGCAAGGTGACCCCGATCCGGCCGGTGGAGCCGACGAGGACGTGTTGGGCGGGCGTGTGCAACTCGCGGGCGACCACCGCGGTCATTTCGAGTGCGTCCTTCATGCCCTGGCGGCCGGTGCAGGCGTTCGCGTTCCCGGAATTGATGACGATGGCCTGAGCCACACCGCCCTTGACCCGTTGCGCACACACTTTCACCGGAGCGGCGCACACCTGGTTGGTCGTGAACAGGCCGGCCGCAGTCGCTGGCACTTCTGAGACGATGAGCGCCAAGTCGCGCTTCCGGCCCTTGTTCGAGCCCTTGCCGGTGCCGAGGCGCTTGATGTCGCAGAAGACGCCGCTGGCCAGGAAGCCTCGCGGGGCGAGGATCGACCCTTCGATTGCTCGGAATGATTGCCTCATAGTCAAACGAGTCCCGTGGTTTCCGGGAAGCCGCAGAGGAGGTTCAGGCTCTGCACGGCCTGGCCGCTGGCGCCTTTGACGATGTTGTCCTCGGCGCTCATCACGAGCAGCCGGCCGGTGCGCGGATCCAGCCGCCAGGCGATCTCGATCACGTTCGTGCCGACCACGTTCTTGGTGTCGGGCAACGCCTTGCCTTCGAGGAGGCGCACGAATGGCTCCCGGCCATAGGCCTGTTGGTAGCAGCCCGCGATCTGCTCACCGAGCCGCGCTCGTTCGTCCGCCGTGGAAACGCCGCCCGCCGGCATCGCATACAGCGTGGTCAGGATGCCGCGGTTCACCGGGATCAAGTGCGGCGTGAACTGGAGGACCACGGGTGTGCCGGCGGCGAGTGACAGTTGTTCCTCGATTTCCGAGAGGTGCCGGTGCTTCGGCAGGCCGTAGGGGCGCACGCTTTCGTTGCACTCGCAGAACAGGTAGTCCGCTTCGGCCTTGCGCCCCGCGCCGCTCACACCGCTGAGTGAGTCGGCGATGAGGCCCTGCGGTTGAATCAGCCCAGCGCGCACCAGGGGAATCAACGGCAACAGGATGCTGGTGGGGTAACAACCCGGCGAGGCGATGAGCTGGGCCGCGCGGATCTGGTCGCGGTAGATTTCGGGCAGTCCGTAGACCGACCTGGCCAGGAGCTCCGGCGCCGGGTGGTCATGGGCGTAGAACTCCCGGTAGGTCGCGGCGCTCTTGAGCCGGAAATCGGCACTGAGGTCGATCACCGTGCAACCCGCCTGCAGCAAGGGAGCGGCGTACTCGGCCGCCACGCCGTGCGGCAGGGCGAGAAACACGACCTCGGCTTGCCTGGCCAACAACTCCGCGTTCGGCTCAGAGAAGCGGAGGCTGCGGGACTGCGGATGACTGGCGAACTTGGGGAACACCTGCGCCACAGTCTGGCCGGCCGACTGGCGCGATGTGACGGCCGTCAACTCGACGTGCGGATGATTCAGGAGCAGCCGGACCAACTCCTCGCCGGAATAGCCGGAGGCGCCCACGATGGCGACTTTCTTTGACTTCATTTGCAATGTTGGAGTCATGGAGTAGTGGAGTGACGGGATTTTGCAACTCATTATTCCATCACGCCAATACTCCGACACTCCTTTGCTCCAAAACAAAACCCCGCCGGCGTTCGCCCGCGGGGTTGGCAGATTTCCAGATGAATCAGCGCTTGCTGTATTGGAACCGCTTGCGGGCGCCGGGCTGGCCGTACTTCTTGCGCTCCTTCATGCGCGGATCGCGGGTCAGCAAACCCTCCGCCTTCAGGGAGGGACGCAGGTTGACGTCCACCTTGAGGAGCGCGCGGGCGATGCCATGACGCACCGCGCCCGCCTGGCCAGAGGGACCGCCCCCGCCCACATTGATGCGCACGTCGAATTTGCTCGTGGATTCGGTGACGGTGAGCGGCTGCGTCGCCAGCACGCGCAGCGCTTCCATCGGGAAGTAGGCTTCGAACGCGCGGCCGTTGACGAGAATCTTGCCTGAGCCCGCGCACAGCCGGACGCGCGCGACGGCCGTTTTGCGGCGGCCGGTGCCGAGGAATTCCTGAACGGTTGCTTCAGCCATCGGAGTGTGTCTGCGTTAGGGTTGAGCGGAAATCAGTTCGCGGCCTTGAGCGGCTGGGGTTGTTGGGCCGCGTGCGGGTGTTCGCCGCCTTTATAGACTTTGAGCTTGGTCAGGAGTGTGGCCCCGAGGCGGTTCTTGGGCAGCATGCCCTTGACGGCGTGGGTGATCAGCCGCTCCGGATGCGTGGCGCGCACCTCGGCCACCGTCCGGTATCTCTCGCCGCCCTTCCAGCCGGAGTAGCTCATGAACCGCTTGTCCGTCTCCTTCTTGCCCGTGAGGACGACCTTCTCGGCGTTGATGACCACGACGAAATCCCCCGCATCAAGGTGTGGGGTGAACACCGGCTTGTCCTTCCCGCGCAAGACGTTGGCCACCTGGACGGCCAACCGGCCCAGCACCGCGCCGTTCGCGTCGATCACATGCCACTGGCGCTGGTCCAGGTTCACTTTCGGTAGATACGTTTTCATTCAGTCCCGTCCGGAAGCTCAAGGAGCGGTGAAACTAACAAACGGCTCATTCAAGTCAATAGGCATTTCCGGTCCGATTCCCGGTCGGACCCCGAGCCAAAGCAGCGCGGATTTTCAAACAGCCGGTCAGAGCGACGACAGGTATTCGACCAGGTCGTCGATCTCGCGCGGCGTCAGGTGGGACGTCGTGCCGTGCTGGTCGTTCGGGTTCTTCGTGGTGAGCACCTCGCGCAGCGTGGCGGCGGAGCCGTGGTGCAGGTAAGGGGCGGTGCGCCACAGTTCCACGAGGGTCGGGGTGTCGAAGCGGTCCGACTGCCGGTCATAGTCGCCCGCCGTGCCGACGTCGTAGGCCGCGAGATCAGTGAACAGGGGCGGCGGGTGGCAGTCCGCGCAACCCGTCCTGGCGCTGAAGAAGAGGCGCTGGCCGCGCTTCGCGGAGGCGGACAAATGGCCGTTCACCCGGCGCGGGCTGGGAAACGGATGGAGCGACTGCAGATACGCATCCAGAGCGGCGGGCACTTCGGGCGGCGCGTCGGCAAACAGGATGTGGTGCAGTCCGGCCCGCACCGCAGTCGCGGCATCATTTCGGACGCGCAGGGACATGACGGGCGGCGTCTGGTGGGCAAGCAGGAGGCTCCGGGTGTTCTTGGGATTGTGGGCCCCGTCATTGAGGAGGTCCCAATTGAGCCCATCCGCCCGCGCGTCGTCATCGTGACAACTGGCGCAGCTTTGCCAACCCTGCGAACATAAGGTGGCATCATTGAACCAATGTTCGCCTTGGCGCGCGAAGGACTGTTCCCGGTGCGGCCCCAAGGCGATCGGGGTCACCGCTGGGTGTCCGGCCGTGAGTTCCACCACGTTGAGCGAGTCGGAGAAGTAATGGGCGACGTAGGCCCGTCGCCCCACGACCGCGATGGCTCGCGGACCTAAGCCCTCCAGGCTGACTCGCCGGCGGATGCCGGTCAGGAAACCAAAGTCGTTGGGCACTTCCGCCCGGGAGCGGGCCGGTCCGTGCCGGGGCATCTGGTAGTGTGCAAACCGCTCATAATGGGCGGGAACCGGCGGGCCGAACCGGGCCGGCAGCCGGTTCAGTTTCTCGAGCAACGCCGGCGCGTTGATCAGACTGAGCTCGTGCGTCCCCGCATGGGTGACGCAGAGCAGATCGCCCTCCGCGCTCCACGCCACCGCCCAAGGATTGGCGGCGCCGCGAAAGACCTCGTCCAACACCACGGTGCCAAGGTGGGTCAAGGAGCGCAGATCGATCAGGCTGATCGCGTTCTCGTTGATCCAGCCTAAGTGCACGGTCCGGGGGACGAAATGAAAGCGGGCCAGGACGTGCGTCACGCAGGCATACTCGCCGTCGGGAGAAACGCGGAGGTCGCGCAGCAAGCCGCTGCCATTCGGCAGGGCGATGTCTTTGAGGACCCGGCCCGAGGACGTGTCGATCACGCTGATCGCCGCCGCCGCCACATCGCCATCGGCACGCCCGGCATGCAAGTGATTCGCCACGAGCAAGTGCTCGCCCCGTGGCGTCAGCGCGGCGGCGATCGGCTCGCGTTGGACCTTGACCCGGCGGAACTCGCGCCCGGCCCGAAGCCCAATGAACGAGACGTCGTCGTTGAACCGGTTGCAGACATAGAGTGTTTGCTCATCAGGACTCAGAACCGGCGCCAGGGCCGTATGCCCGGCTGGGAACTGCCGCAGGATCCGGCCGGTCCCCACGTCGACTTGGTAGATCACGCTGGCGGCCGCGGCGCAGGTGACGTAGAGCCGCGCGCCGTCCTTCGTGAGAACAAGCCCCGACGGCGAGGCTGGAAGCGGGATGCTGCGCGTGACGCCATTACCGGCGAGGTCGAAGATGGCGACCCGAGAATCTCCGGCGCAGGCGATGAACAGTAGATTTCCGTCCCGCGTCGCGGCCAGCGCAGTGGGTCCGGCGCAGGTCGACCCGCCGGCGGCAATCGCCGGAGAACCGGATGTTCCGGCAGTGACGCCGACGTGACCAGGCACGGCCAGCATCGCCGCGGTCAGCAGTTGGATGAGGTCGGTTCGCATCGTTCACCTCGATTTCGGAGGGTCAGGTCGGTTGAGTGCCTTTCCACTCTTCCATGCGTATTTTCGGGGCGAAAAGGATCAGGACCGGATCACTGAGCATGCGCTGCGTGGCTGCGGTCGTGAAACCGCGGGCAATTCCCGTGGGTGAAGATCAGTCGCGTTCTCACGAACGCAGCCAGGGTTGAAGGGCTGGGGGCGGGGTCTACTTCTTGGCGAAAATCCGGTTCGCTTCCTCCAGCGTCTCCTTCGATCCGATGTCGTACCAGAGCCCCGGCACCAGCCAGGTGTAGAACGGCACGCGCGAATAGAGCCACTGAACGAGACGGCCGGGTTGGTCGGGGTTGTTGCCCTCGGCGATGTACTGCCGGATCAACGGCACGGTTTCCTTCGGGTAGTAGTAGAGGGCGATGCCGGTGATCGTGCTCGTCGGTTGTTTCGGTTTTTCCTCGAAGAACGTGATCCGATGGCTCGCGTCAATCGTGATGGCGTTGTATTTCATGATCTGCTCCAAATCACCCACGTCGTACACGGCCAGCACGGGCGCCTTCACCTCCCGGCAATACCGGCCGAAGCCTTCCAGGGTCTGGCTGAACAGGTTGTCGCCGGCCACCACGATCAGGTCGCCGTCCATCCGCTCGCGCGTGAGGACGAGATGCAGGTCGCCGATGGCGCCGAGCTTGTTCGAGTCGTCAGTTGAACCGTCGTTGACGATGGTGAAGTCGAGTTTGGGATGGCCCGCGTGGTAGGCATCGGCCCACTTCTGAAAGTGGCTGGCGAACTTGGCGTTGGTGACCACATAGATCCGTTCCAACCCGCCGATGGGCGCAAGGTTGTCGAGCACGTATTCGATCATCGGCTTGCCCGCGACCGGCAGCAGGGGCTTGGGCTGGGTGAGGGTCAACGGGTAAAGCCGCGTGGCGTACCCGGCGGCGAGAATAACGACTTTCATGTCAGGCGCGTCCGCTATGGTCCAATCGGTTTGCGCGCCGGCGTCAGCCCGCCTCGGACTCGCCGTGGATTTCGGCAAGCCGGGTTGCTCAGCTCTCTCCTTCGAACAGAGCCGGAGCGGCTTGACGCGCCAGCGCTTCCGAGCGGGCGAGGATTTCCGAGCTGGACTCGCAATTCAAGGCGAATTCCGCCAGTTCCCGCGCCTCCGCCATCTTGAGCCGGCGGATGAGGAACTTGATCTGCGGCACGACGGCAACCGCAGCGCTCAGCTTGTCCACCCCCAACCCCAGCAGCAACGGCACGAGCGCGGGGTCGCCGGCCATTTCACCGCAGACGCCCACCCAGAGGTGGTGTTGCCGGGCGGCGTTCACGGTCGCTTTGATCAGGCGCAGGATGGCGGGGTGGGTCGGCTCGTAGAGATGGGTGATCTTTTCGTTCAACCGATCCACGGCGAGCGCGTACTGAATCAGGTCATTGGTGCCGATGCTGAAGAATTTGACCCGCTTGGCGAGGGCGTCCGCGACCAGAGCCGCCGACGGAATCTCGATCATCGCGCCGATCTCCATGGCCTCGTCGAACGGGACCTGCTCGGCCTGCAACTCGGCCTGGTACCGCTGCACCAACTGGTTGGCCTGGCACAGCTCCTCGAGCCCCGAGATCATCGGGTACATCAATTTCACGTTGCCTTCGGCGCTGGCGCGCAGGATGGCGCGGAGCTGCGCGCGAAAGAGCTCGGTTTCCTGCAGGCAGACCCGGATGGCTCGCCAGCCCAGGAACGGATTGAGTTCCGTGGGCATTTCCAGATGGGACACGAACTTGTCGCCGCCCAGATCCAGCGTGCGGATGATGAGCGGCTGGGGCTTCAGCGCGGCCGCGACGGTCCGGTACACCTGGTACTGCTCCTCCTCGCTGGGCACGGTGGTGTGATTCAGGAACAAGAACTCCGTGCGAAACAATCCCACGCCTTCCGCGCCGCAGCCCTTGACGGCTTCAGCGTCGCTGGCCCGTTCCATGTTCGCCGAGAGCGTGAGCCGCGCCCCGTCCAGCGTGATGGTGGGCTCGTCGCGCAGTTCAAGGAGCTTCGTGTCCAGATCGACGTGTTTGCGGATGATCTGGCCGTACTCGAACAGCGCCTGGTCGGTGGGATTAAGAACGACCACACCGTTGAAACCATCGAGCAACACCTGCTGGCCGGTTTCCAGTTGTCGGGTGGCATCGCGCAGGCCCACCACGGCCGGGATTTGCAGCGACCGCGCCATGATGGCGGTGTGGGAGGTGCGGCCGCCGATGTCCGTGGCGAAACCGAGCACGAGCCGTTTATCCAGGAGCGCGGTGATGGATGGCGAAAGATCGTAGCCGATGATGATGCAGGGCTCCTTGAGCTTCCGGAGGTCGGCCTCGTCCGCCCGGCCCAGCAGATTGTTCAGGACCCGGGTCCCGACATCCCGCATGTCCGCGGCCCGCTCGCGCAGGTATTCGTCGTCGATCGCCCCGAGGGTCTGGGCGTATTTCTCAGCCACGTCGTGGAAGGCGGCCTCCACGTTGACCCGTTCCTCGGCGACCTTGCGGTTGACCTCATCGATGAGCGTCGGGTCTTCCAGCACCAGCAGGTGGGCTTCGAAAATGCCGGCGTCCTGGGCGCCCATGGCCTCGCCGACTTTGCGTTGGATTTCGAGGATCTGCTGGCGGGTCTGCACCAGCGCCTGCTCGAACCGCTGCGCCTCCTGGGCCACTTCGCCTTCGCTGATCTGCCGGCGGGCAACCCCTTCGTGGCCCTTGCCCAAGACGAGGACCTTGCCCCGGCAAACCCCGCCGGAGACGGGAATACCGTGGAGGACTTTCTCGCCGGCTGGCATCGACTCGGACACGCCCAAGCATTACCGCCGGGCACGCGCTTTGAAAACGAAATTTTCTGGAACTGAGCCGTGAGCCCTCCGGTCGCCGGCGAGGCGCATTGCCCACCCCGAATCCTTAGCGATGGACTCGGGAGTCGCGTTGTTTGGTGTCCAGGCTTTAGCCTGAAAGGGCACCCTAAAGGGTGGACACCCGACAAATTCCGCGAAGGAGGCCACGCATTCGCTAAGGATTCGGGTGCCCACCCATCCACCAAGAAACTGCGTGCCCCGACCCGCTCGATGCGCTACACCAAAGCCGTGAACGACGCGCGTCTGATGCACAACCTGGCCCTGATCGGCTTCATGGGCGTCGGCAAGTCATCCGTCGGGCGCCTCGCGTCGGCGCAGCTCCACTTCGAGTTTCTGGACACCGACGGGCTGATCGAAACCCTGGCCGGCAAATCCATCGCCCGCATCTTTGCCGAGGACGGCGAACCCGCCTTTCGCGCGTGCGAGCGGGAGGTGGTCCGGCAACTCGAGCGCCGGCACGACATTGTGGTTGCCACCGGCGGCGGGCTGGCCGCGAACCCGGACAACCTGGCCAGTCTCAAGACGCACGCCTTTGTCGTCTGCCTCTGGGCCTCGGCGGAAGCGCTCTGGGAACGAGTTCGCCACCAGACGCATCGGCCTTTGCTTCAGGCACCGGACCCGCTGGCGCGGATGCGCCAGCTCCTGGCGGAACGCGAACCGTTCTATCGGCAGGCCGACCTCCTGGTGAACACCGAGCGGCGCCCCGTCAAGGACGTCGCGCAGCTCGTCGTCCAGCACTTTCGGCTCGCCCAGCGGGAGCGAGCATGAGCGCCGAAGTCAAGAGGGCGATCTGCCAGCGGGCGATGGAGCTCGGCTTCGACGTTTGTCGGTTCACCACCGCGGCAACGCCCAGCCACACCGGCCAATTCCGTGAATGGCTGGCCGCCGGCTTCCATGGCGAGATGGCTTACTTGGCCCGCCAGGCGGACAAGCGGACGAACCTTCAACTCGTCCTGCCCGGCGTTCGCAGCGTCATTTGCCTGGCGGTGTCCTATCACCTCAATTCAGCTCCCGACCATGACCCCACACCTCCGACCTCCGCTATCCCGCCTTCGGCCTCTGGCATCCGCGATCCGGCCTGCGGTATCCGGCCTCTGGCCTCTGGCATCCAGCCTCCTGCCTCCGGCCAAGTCGCGCGCTACGCCTGGTTCCCCGACTACCATGACGTGCTGAGCGAAGCGTTGCGCGCCCTGACCGCGTTCGTGGATCAAGTGGGCGGAGCCGGGACGCGTTCCCGGTGGTACGTCGATAGCGGCCCGGTTCCCGAGCGCGAGCTCGCCCAGCGCGCCGGCGTCGGTTTTGTCGGCAAACACACGAACCTCATCAGCCGCTCAGTCGGGAACTGGTCTTTCCTCGCTGAGATTCTGACCATCCTGGAGCTCGAACCGGACGAACCGGAGAAGAACCGTTGCGGTTCGTGCGTTCGGTGCCTCGAGGTGTGCCCGACGCGGGCGATCACCGCGCCGTTCCAGCTCGACGCCCGGCGCTGCATCTCCTACCTCACCATCGAACTCAAGGGACCGATCCCGGTGGAACTGCGCCCGGCCATGGGTGATCGCATCTTTGGCTGCGACGACTGCTTGGCGGCCTGTCCCTGGAACCGGTTTGCCCGTGAGGGCCGGTGGATGAAATTGCACGCCCGCCCTGATCTGGGCCGGCCCGCGCTGTTGGTGCTGCTGGCGTTGGACGAGCCGGGTTTCAAGCGGTGGTTCGCCGGGACGCCGATCCTCCGCGCGAAGCGGCGTGGCCTGCTCCGCAATGTCTGCGTGGCGCTGGGAAACGTTGGCGACGCCTCGGCCCTGCCCGCGTTGGAGCGCGCGGCTGGCGACCCCGACCCGTTAATCGCGGAGCACGCGCGCTGGGCTGGTAGTCAGATCGCGGCCCGGGCGATTCAGCGCGCGTGAGCTGAAACCGCGAGAAAGGGGAGCAGCAGGCAGGAAGGGTCAGGCCAGCCCGGCCCCAGCCCGGGTGGTTCGCCATCCCCCAAGCTCGCGGAGCGCTGGCCTCAAACCTCCAGTCGCACATGTTCTTCTCGTTCAATATGCCCGGTTGCGGATCAGGGAGGGAGCTGGTCTGGCGTCACCGCCTTTGCGGTACCGGTCGAACTGCTGGCCGTGGTGTGCAGTCAGACGCACACTTCCCTTCCGTTCGGCCGCCGGCTAAATTCGCTCCGACAGCACTCAGAGGCGCCGGGGGGCGCCCAGCGGGTTGGGGCACGGGGAAGCGAAGATTGAGCGCTGCGATGAAACGAAAAGGTTGACGGCGACGCGGCTGGCCGCTAGCTTGACAACCTGCTAGCCAAAGTAGCGGAAGCACGATAACGACCGACGTATTATGAAAGAGTTGATTCAGCCATCGAAATCCCCCGTGAAGGCCAAGTCCCTTCTCAAACGGGCGTTCACCCTCATCGAACTGCTGGTGGTGATCGCCATCATCGCCATCCTCGCCGGCATGTTGCTCCCGGCTCTCGCCAAGGCCAAGGCCAAGGCCCAAGGCATCATGTGTTTGAACAACGGCAAGCAGCTCGGCCTCGCCTGGATCATGTACGCCGAGGACAACAGCGACAAGATCACCGGCAACCTCGACGGCGGATCGAATTGGAACCGCACCAACGAAACGTGGTGCGCCGGGTGGCTGAACTCCACCTTCACGCCGGACAACACGAACTGGCTCGGCATGATGATGTCGCAATTAGGCAAGTACAGCGCGTCTCCCGGCATCTACAAGTGCCCGGCGGACCGGAGCCTGTCCCACGGCAAGAAGGGCATGCCGCGCGTTCGCAGCATTTCCATGAATTCCTATCTTGGGAAGCGCGCCGGCCCGTACACCGCAGGCTATATCCAGTTTGAAAAGTACAGCCAGATCAGCGCTCCCTCACCCGCCAAGTGCTGGGTGTTCATTGATGAGCGTGAAGACAGCATCAACGACGGTTGGTTCGCGG
>Ga0315288_10006959_pt1 | contig 14344 bp, 8 predicted proteins | sample YL17G11_20_MG_FD_203454 | JGI IMG/M metagenome (GOLD analysis project Ga0315288, IMG submission 203454) | Sediment microbial communities from Yellowstone Lake, YNP, Wyoming, USA - YL17G11_20 | ecosystem: Environmental > Aquatic > Freshwater > Lake > Sediment | place: USA: Wyoming | collected... | reverse complement strand
TACATTTGTTCAGTCAACAATCAACTTTAAGATTAGCTTTTCAAGAAGCTAAGAAAAAAGGAATTATATGACACAAATAGACAATAATTTTCAAGGAGTAGCTAAAGCAGTTACTGATGATGTAAATCAGGATATAAAAGTATTGTTGGTAGACCCAGTGACAGATAGATTATTGATTGAAGTTATAGGAGAGGCGTATACGGCAACTGATGTTGCTTCTAAAATAGATAACAACTATGAAGGAGTTGCACAAGCGGTTACTGACGATGCTAATGTAACTATTAAACCAATAAAAGTCCACCCAACAAGTGGAAGGGTATTAATAGATTTTTTAGTCGAATAAAAAATATAAATATAATATAAATATATGGCAAGTGAAAATGCAAAAATAGATAATAATTATAAGAAAACACTAACAGGTGTTACGGATGACGCTAATGCCGAAATTAGACGGCTATTAGTTGACCCGACAACTGGAAGATTAAAAGTTTCAGCTGTTATTACTACGGGAGCGGGAATTTCTTCCTTAAATGGATTAACTCCCGTTACTCAACTATTTGCAGTAGGAAGTGCAGGAACAGATTTTGCTATTGCTTCAGCAACGGCAACTCATACCTTTAATTTACCAAGTTCTTCTGCTGTAAATAGGGGACTTTTAACTGCGGCAAATTGGACTACATTTAATGATAAAGCTCCTTTGGCAGACCCTACTTTCACAGGAACAGTTACTGTACCCGACCCGACTAATCCAACAGATGCAGTAAATCTTCAAACCTTAGAAAGTGCTATCCCATCTAGTCTTCAATGGTATTTAGCTAATGCCGCCAGTGCGGATATCGCAGGATATAAACTTCTTGCCACCGTAAACGATGCCGCTCAAACAAGTGTAACTGCCAATGGAACTGCCGATGGTCAAGCATTAGACGAATGGGTTACTTTAGTTAATACTCCTGGAGCGGTAACCATATCAGAAGGACAAATAGACACTCATTTTTATGCAAAAGTAGGGGGAGTCGCTAATACAGATTTTCTTTATCAAATAAAAGTTCAGGTTTATAAACGAACAGGTGCGGCAGAAACACAGCTAGGATCAGATACGTCAAGTTTACCAGTTTTATCTACTTCATCTGCACTCTATTCAGTTCATACTCATCTTACCGAACCCTTGACTTTAGTGGCAGGAGATAGAATTGTAATTAAACTTTTAACCGTCAGGACGGGGACAGCACCGAGAACTAATGCTCAAATAGTAACTGTTTATATGGGAGCAACAACTCCTTCTCACGCAAGTATTCCAACCACTTTAGCAATTTTAGGCAATTATCTTCCCCTTGCTGGTGGAACAATGACAGGAGATATATTAGGTGCAGTTAGTATAGCCGCAACGGGAACAAGAATTGTTAAGGGTTGGTTTACTAATTTAGAAATAACTAATCTCCCTACTGTCAATGGTGGGACATTAGTTTCTGCTCTTCCAACTTCTTCAACTTCAGTCACTGGTGTTTTAACTGGCACAGATTGGACTACATTTAATAATAAGTTAAGTGATTTAGTCCCCACCGACCTTAAAATCTCAACCGCTTCAAAGGGTGGAGTGTTTAATGGCGGGTTTGAGTTAGGAACTAAAGATACAGCAGTTACCGCAAGTGGAGTAATTGGAGTAAATTCAGGTTGGTATCTTTCAGAGGACGCAGGACAGATGAGTGCGGAATTAGATACAGCTGTTGCCTATAAAGATACAGCGTCATTAAAACTGGAAGCGATTGATACCTCTGGTGGGGGCGTGGTTTATAATACTTCAGGCGTTACTTTACCTATTTTATCTTTAGAAGCCATACCCCTTAAAGTTTCTACGGTTTATAAACTTACTTTGCAAGCCAAAACTAATTTAGTTGGGGCAAGTGGAGTTTGGGCTGATTTAATTCAATATGATAGTGCGGCGGTTGTTGGAACGACTGTTTCAACTTCTAAACTTTCCACTACGAATGATTGGACTGTTTTAACTGTTACTTTCACTTCTGATAATGACGCAGTTTTTGGAAGAATTGCTTTACAAAATAGCGTCGCTGGAACAGTCAGTCAGGCGTGGTTTGACGATGTTACTTTAGAAGAAGTAGTAACCGATACCACTTTTACAGGTAAAGTAGCCGAAAAGATAAGACCAGTTTTACAAGCGGTAACCAGCACCGATAACATTGATAACAGTTTAGATATAGGAGGAGCTTATACTAATACCTATGCTTTGACTAATGCGGTTAATGAAGGTGCGACACATATTCAGACTTTTACTCCGACTAAAAAATACACTACGCAAATAGGAATATGGCCGATAGCTTCAGGAACTGCGGTTGACTGGAATTTAGTAGTTCATACGGCTGCGAATGTTATTGTTGCTTGGAAAAAGATATTGGCTGCTTCAATAGCAACGGGAGCGATGCAATACTTTGACGTGCCTAATATCTGGGCTTCAGGTGCTTTACATTTTCATTTATACGCTTCCGCAACGACTGGAACTCCAACCTGCAAGGCTAATACTTCAGACGATTTAGAAACCGCTTCTTATATTCAAAGATACGCCAAAAAGACAGAAGGATTTACGGTTATCTGTAATGGAATAAAAACGGAATTAAAAGCAAATAGTTCAGACGGACTACTTTCTAATTCTATTATTGATTTGGATAATGGGAAGTATGAATGGGGAAATAAATTAACCACAGAAGCGTTGCTATTATCTGGATGTAACGATGTTTATGCAGCATCGGATGGAGGTTTAACGACTGTAAATTCCGGTATTAATGGTTGGGGAATTGTGAATGTCACTAGATATGAGTCCGCTATTGGTGCAACGGAGAGATATTTAACATATAAAGTAAATACAGTATTACCAATTAAGGGCTTGAAGATAGAATCTTATATTTATGGAAATGATAAGACACTATTACAAATAAGCACGGACAATATAAATTGGGTTAATTTAACATCAAAGGTTAATAACACTGCCTATACTTCGGAAGTATCAATTATTACATTATGTAATGGATTAAATACTTTTTATATTAGGGGTTATGGTGATATTACTAATGCAAAAATGTATTTTTGTTTGCGAAATATTGAAGCCGACCTCGACACTTCCTCAACCCCTCAAGGGATTATCTATCCTATCGGAACAAATCAATTTACAGAAACAGTAAAACTTCCTTCCGTTGCCACAAGAGTTTATTACAGAAAAACCAAGTTCACTAATGAATACAGAGTAGTAGTTCCTTGCCTTGAATGCACAGACGCTTCTGCTGTTAGTATCGGCTATACTCCCCTTAAACTGGATAACTCTCAGGAAACCAACCCAAGCGTAGATATTCTTACAGGGACAACTAACTGGCAACAATCAGGCACGGGTACAAACGATAGCACGACTGGATATATTCTTAATGACGGAGAATATCTAACTCTCTCAACTGCGGTGGCGGAACTTTCGGTTATTTATAAAGTAGGCGGTGGAACTACTACCTTTGCGAATATCACTAAAAATACTTTGTTCCTTTCCAGCAACGGAGAAAGTTCAGACAGCACGCAAGACCCCTCTCATCAAGGAAACTTTATTGTCGGGGCAAGACAACAAGGGTTAACTGATGCTGTAAAAGATATTAGAAATCATTTAGAAGATGTTAGAAACGGTATAGTCAAATCATCTTTATGGACTTCGTGGATACCTACTTTAACTTGGACAACTGGAACGCCAGAAGGGAGTGTGGTTACTAAAGCAAGGTATAAGATAATTGATGGGATATGCCATTTTACTTTCTATTATTCTGCGACTGATGCAAATGATGCAACAGCACTTACAATTAGTTTACCAGTGCTACCAAAAGACAATGATACTTTAACAGCTCTACAATCGCAGGAATTAGCTGATACTACTTGGAGTAACCCGATAGCTTACATTGATGACGGGGGAACAACAATAGTATTCAGAAGTTTCTCAACAATAGCTAATACAAAAGCAGTTAAGGTTTTAGTTACTGGAAGTTATGAGATTTAACTAACATAAAAAATATGGAAGAAATAATTGACTACGACAAAACAAGTGATTACGACAAAATAATTGAAATCTTTGGAAATGTTCGAGAGGAATTTTGTATTAATGATTTAATTAAACATATTACTCCTATCGTTGAAGTTCAAATCGTTAATATCAAAAAAGCTAAAGAAGATGAAGAACATAAAGAAATTGATTCTCTTTTCGTAGAAATGAATAGGTATGTTGATAAAATAAAAGAATTAAAGAAAGAGTTTAAGCTAAAAATTAAAGTTCCAAAGATAAAAACAGAAGAAGAAATTGAGGCAGAATATTTAACATAAAAAAATGAAAAGCTTTGCACAAACAAATACGGACTTTACGACCTTGTCGCACGATGCCTCAACGGCTAATGTGGCTTTGGGAAAATCATTAATTAACACTTGTATTAAAAAAGTGCTGTCTTTGTCGGATTGGACTTTCAATAAGGACAGTAAAACTTATGCCAGTGTTGCCTTACAACAGGATTACGACCCGTCTTATAATGCCGCAAAATTGGAATATGTAAATGTCTATTATGGCGGTGTTTGGTATGTTCCACGAGAAGTCAGAAATGGAACCTCTTGGAGATTATTAAATAATGTAGTGGTTTATTCTGATGTTCCACAATATTGGCATATCTCAAATAGAACAAAGAAATGGGGATTGTTTCCGATTCCTACAAGCACAGGAACAGTCATGAAAGTTGGATTTACAAAGAAAATAAGAGATTTAAGTGTAGCAGATTATACGACTGGAACCATTACTGCAACTCTTGATTCTACAGCCATTGTGGGCACAACCACTGTTTGGAATAAAAGAATGATAGGAAGATATATTCAAATTACAAGCACAGATACTATTTTAGGTGATTATTGGTTTGAAATAGTGGATGTCACAGATGCTACTCATCTTACTGTTAGAGAAAAGATTCCTGTGGCTATTACTGGAGCAAGTTATACCATAGCAGAAATGATTCCTTTTCCGGATGGATTTGAAGACATTCCTTTGTGGTATGCTTTGAGTATTTATTATCAAATGAGAGAAGTGCCTGTTTTAGGGAGAGAATATGAGAGAATGTATAAAGAAGGGATTGAAGATTTAGAAAGAAGAGATAGCAGGTCTGCGGTCGATGTTTTGGAGAAGCAAGGGAAAATTTCTGGGCTTGACCCAAATTCTAACCCTTGGGCTATTGAAATTATACCATAAAATATGGAAAGCTTTTTTAGACAAAATTCTTGGGAAGGGGGATTATCAGACTCTGATATTACAGGAATAGAGGGTTCTTTTTCAGAATCTGTTGGTTTAGATATTCACTCAACTCCCAGAGTTTTAAAAGTAAATCAGAAACTGACTAAAAATAGTGGAGATACCGGTTCTACAAAAGTTAATGATTTTTGTGAATATTCCATTAACTCGTCTGACGGAAATACTTATTGGTTTGGAGATACTGGATATATTTATAAAAGAACTTCTGCAGGAGTATGGAGTACAGTTTATGATACTACTGAGATTTTTGGGGCAGCAGAATTTAATGGATATTTTTATTGGGCAACTGCAACAGCACTTAATGAGATGATTATAACTGGAAATTGGACTACTGATGTTAACTCTGTTGCTGGTTGGCCAAAAACTCTTGATACTGCTTCCTTTCATCCAATGATACAGCAAGGATTATATCTTTTTATAGGCAATAATAGAAAGATAGCTTCAGTAGATGATGTAGGCACATTTACTGCTCAGGGGACTCCTGATGTGACTTTGGATTTATTACCAATTACTTATTCTATCAAATGTTTGGCAAGGTTTGGAATAGATTTATTAGTGGGAACTTATAATGTTTCAAATAACCAGATATGCGTGATTAGCAGATGGGACTGTGCTTCACCATCTTATATTTCTTATGATGATATTCCTGAATTGAGCATTAATGCTTTTATGCCAGTGGAAAATATAATGTTTGCTCAATGTGGAACAGCTGGAAATATCTATTATTACGATGGTTCTGAATTAAATCTTTATAAGACAATTAAAGGTGATTATTTAAACAAAACGATGACCGTTCATCCCGGATCTGCAAGAACATTTGGGGGACTATCAATGTTTGGAGTTTCAAATGTATCCTCTAATCCCTGCCTGTTAGGGGTTTATTCATTAGGGCATCACGACAAGAATTACCCGATAGTTATAAATCTTGAATATGTTATTTCGCCCAACAAGACCTCGTCTATTGAAGTAGGAGCAATGACTACTGTTAGTCAGTACTTATTTGTTGCTTGGAAGGACGGGACAACTTATGGAGTCGATGTGATTGATTATGCCAATAAATATAGTGGAGCATATTTTAAGACTCTTGCCATTGGGGGAAATAGGAATTTAAGAAAGGATTTCAAAGAATTCTTCTTGGCTTATAAATCAAAACCAGCAAATACAGGATTCACTTTATATTATGATAAAAATTATGCTGGAACTTTTACCGATGCCATAACTCTAATAGACCAGACCGATTTTAATAAATTAAGGAGTCAGCAAGTGATTGAAGCTGGCACAACCCAATATAAAATAGGATTTACAGTTAGCACTAATTCAGCCCCACAACTGGAGGAATTTGGGGTAACTTGGAATGAACAAGCACTATTATGACAAAGGAATTCAAACCACAATATACAAAAAATATAGAGATTTCTGCTGAAAAAACTGGTACTGGAATGGACCAACGTGGATTTTCAGAAATGGCTCAGACAAAGTTAATTCAAGTCGGTTCAGGAACTGATCAGTTTAAAGTTGATATTACTGGACTATTCTTGGGTGCAGAGCAATTTGATAATGCTCCTTTTAGAGTTGATATGAAAGGGAATTTGACTGCTACTTCTGCCACTTTAACAGGTTCAATTACTGCTACTACAGGTACAATTGGTGGTTGGACTATTTCAGCATCGGCTATTTATTTAGATGGAGCAACAGATGCTCTTTCAGCTGGTATGGCTTCTGCTGATTATCCCTTTTATGCTGGAAAAAAGTATGCCGATAGAGCGACTGCTCCTTTTAGAGTTACACCTGCGGGGGCTTTGACTGCCACTTCAGCTACAGTAACTGGTGCTATAACTACTGGTGCTGGTTCTTCTTTGGATGGAATATATCTTGTTGCTACAAGTGTTAATTCTTCAAAAACTAATTTAGCATTACAAGGTTGGACTTTTACAGGAGTTTTTAGTGCAACAGATTATAGGATAGTAGCTTGGACGGCAGGAACTTTTACATCTTCTGCTGGAACTATTTATAATATACTTGCCAACAATACGGGAAATATGGTTGCACTATATTATATTTATTTAGATATTGCTGTTTTCACAACTGAACTTCAAAAAGCAACTTCTTATACACCAGGGGATGGAAAGGTTTTGATTGCAGTTGCTTCTAATAATACTGATACAACTTCAAAAGCAAGTTATCAGGTATTCGGAGGTTCTGGTGGAGAAAGAGTTTTTGTAGATAATATTTCTGCTAATTCTGCTTCTACAAATGAATTTATTTCTAACACAGCACAGATAGCTAATTTAATAGTTACTAATGCTAAAATAAACGATTTAGCAGTTTCTAAATTAACAGCAGGTTCAATCACCTCTAAAGCAATTACTTTAGCTATTGCCGCAGGAACTGGAGATAGTTATATTGCTGGTGGAAAAACAGATTTTACTAATGCTGAAAACGGATTTATTTTAGGATTAGATGATAGTGATAGTGATAAAGGTAAATTTTATATTGGAAATACAACTGATTATTTTAACTTTAATGGAGTAAATACAGTTTTCAGAACTACCCTTACCGATGCTATTACTATTGATTATGGTTCAAATATTTTATTAAAAGAAGGCGGAAGTCTTAAATTTACTTCTGTTACTGCTCCGACAGATTGTACAGCAACTTTAGTAACAACTGGTACTGGAAATATAGATAACGGAACTCATGAATATAAGGTGACTTTTGTGAATGCTACTGGTGAAACAGAATTAGGCACAGTATCAAATACAGTTACAGTAGATGCCACACATAAACAAGTTAATTTATCTGCTATTCCTGTAAGTTCATCTGGAGCAGTAACTTCAAAAAAGATTTATAGGACAAAAGCGGATGGGACAAATTATTATCTTTTAACTTCTTTTTCTGCGGCGACTACGACATATACCGACAATATAGCAGATGTTAATTTGACTGGCGAAATTGCTAATAATAAAGAAAATAATTCTTTTGGTAAAATAATTATTGACACAGTAGAGAGTTTAAGTTTGGGGGGTAGTAATACTTTCGTGGGAAAATGGAGTGGCATATCTAATAATGTAGGTTATAATAATACAGGAATGGGTTTGGCTACTCTTTACTCCAATACCACTGGTTACAAGAATGTGGCAGTTGGAACTTATACCCTTTATTCCAATACTGAAGGTCATTGGAACACAGGAATAGGACATTTTGCTGGTTATTCGCTCATAACTGGAAATTCAAATGTATTTTTAGGTTATCAAGCAGGATACTATGAAACAGGTTCAAGTAAATTATTTATAGATAATACCCCAAGAGCAAGTGAAGCAGATGGCAGAATAAAAGCCCTTATTTATGGTATTTTTGCCGCTGCACCAGCTAATCAAAAATTAACCATTAATGGTTTATTGAATCAATCGGTTAGTAAAACACCAGCAAATGCTGCAGCCACAGGAACGGCGGGAGATATTTGTTGGGATGCTAATTTTATATATGTATGCGTAGCAACTGATACTTGGAAAAAAGTAGCTATCGCTACTTGGTAATTATTAAAAATAAAATAAAATAATATGTCAAAAATATACACAAAAATAGATGATACAAAATTAGAGGAGGTAACAACTTCCTCAAGGATCATTGATAAAGAGTGGGTAGAAAGGGAATTGGAGGCAATGAAAGAAAACCTGAAATCAAATCAAGACAAGATAAAAGAATTAGAAGATTTATTAAAACAATTTAAAAAATAAAAATATGACACCATCAGAACAATCATATATCTACGAACAATTAAGCAAAGAGTGGCAGACAAAAGGATTAACTGCTCCTATCGCACCAAGTGCAAGGAATGATATTATGATGCTACAAATTGCTGACCCTAATAGTTGGGTGGGTGCTAATAATCCCGATTTACGAACTTCATTAAGTTCCTCAAACTTAGAATTTTATAAAAAATATCTATCAACATCAGAAGCCCAATTACGAGCGCAGGTGGCTGCTAATCCATCAGCTTATAGTTCTTCTCCTCAAGCATTAGCATTAGAAGCTTCACAAAAAGCAAATCCAACTCCGACTCCGACTCCTCCTACGACAACACCTACCCCAACTCCTGCTCCTACTCCAACTCCTGCCCCAACTACTACTCAACCAGCATCAACTTATACTGGTGTTTCTATTGTTGATTATTTAAAATCTATTGGACAGGCAAGTGATTTCACTTCACGGGCGACTTTGGCTGCACAAAAAGGTATTACTAATTATACTGGAACGACGGCACAGAATACTCAATTATTAGATATATTAAGAAGTGGGGCAGGTAAAACTTCTTCAACGATTCCAGTAGCGACTACAACGATCCCACCTACTACAACAACTCCATCTCTTACACCAGAACAGCAAGCAACTTTAGATGCTTTAAAAGCTCAACTTACTAAATCTCAAGATACATTATCACAAGCTCAAGCATTAGGGTATACTAATCAACAGATACAGATAGACCCAACAACTGGCAAAGTTATTTCTCCTTTAACTACTCCTCCAACAGACAATGCTGCTATTTTAGATGCTTTAAATAAGGCAGCAGGTGCTTCAGGTGGAAGTGATTATCAAAGTCAAATAATGAGTTTAATTAATAATTTAACAACTCAGAATCAAACTTATACTGATTATTTAAAAAATCAACCTACTGCGACTCAACAATATCAAACTTATAGAGAGCAATTAGGATTACCTGCTTCTGAAGCAGGATTAACTTCTACTAATGTTCAAATACAACAAACTCAAGGATTAATTGACCAGTTAGAAAAAGATATTAATTCAAGAATTTCTGGCTTTGGTGGACAACCTATTACAATGGCTCAAAGAAATAGAGAGTTAGCAGTTGAACAGAAACCTCTTGCAGAACAATTAAGTACTTTGTCAAGGACTGCAGGAATACAACAAACTGGAGTTCAAAGTGCAAGAGATCAACTAGTTCAACTCTTATCATTAGCAGGTGCTGATCAAGCAACTCAGGCAGCAATAGCTAAAGCTCCATTAGAAATGACTCAAAGTTTATTACCAACATTATCTCAGTTAGCTCAATATCAAAGTCCTGAACAGCAATTAGCACAGCAAGTAGCACAGGAACAGTTGATGAAATCATTGGGGTTAGGGAGTTATGCTAAGGCTACTAATCTTGATACTTCGGTACAGGAAGTTAATGGAAGACAGGTATTAATCAATAATCAAACAGGTCAAACAATACAAGATTTAGGAGCAGTACCCCCTAAAACTACAACTACTACTACAGGTTTGACTACTGCCCAACAAAAAGCGGTAGATTTATACAATACTTTTGTTCCACAGATAAACGAGTTTATTGTTAAAGAGACTACGCTTGAGGGACAAAAGGCTAATTGGAGTATATTAAGAGGTAGATGGATAGGACAAGGTGGTAGTGCTAGTCAGTTTGATAGTGTCTTCAAGGAATATAATCCTAATACTAAATCTACTTCCTCAACTACTTCAACTTCTATGACCGATGAAGAATTAACAAAGTTATTATTAGGACAATAATTTATGTTATCAATACAAGAAATATTAAAGAGAATGGGAATGACTCAACCTGTTACCCCCACTAAACCTACTCCTACAACAGGTGCTTATACTTATAATCAGAAATCTTATGCTACTGGTACGGGCCCGATAACTATGAAACCTCTTGCTCCGATAACTAAGTACTCCAACCCCTTTGTTAATCAAATAAACCAACAAGCACAAACACAACCTAAGAATGTATTTACTCCTTTATCACAGGGGATTGGTAATATACAGCAAACTACATTAAAAACTGCCCAACAATTACCTAAAGAGATAACTACTACTGCTAAAAAGATAGGTTCTTATATTATTAATATGTTAGCACCTGTTATTCCTCCAACAATTCAAAAAATAAAAGCAGGGGAATCTTTAGTTAATGCTTACTTAAAATCTTATAAGGAATTAAATGAAATAGACAAACAACAAGAGGCTATAGTTCAGCAACAGATTAAAGATGCCGAGAAAAAAGGTGTTTCACAATACCAGATTGCTAAAATAGCAGTTAAATCTCCCAGTTGGCAACGAGCCTATTCGTTAGTGATAGGGTTTTCAATGCCTTTAGCAAAAATTCCAGCTGGGATGAAAGTTGTGGATCCATTAGCGGCAGGAAAAATTAGTGGAGCTTTACCAAAAATTCAGGACATTGTTAATAATTTAAAAACCAAAGGTGTTGCTAATTCATCAATAGAATCATTGAATAGTATGTTAGATTCTGTAATGAAGACAGGAGTTATTGATAGTAATTTAGAAAGTTGGATTTTAAAAACACAACCATTAAAATTAGCAGGAGCAAACTCTCAAGGAATACAAATAGTTGGTGATGCCATTAGGGATATAGTTAAAACAGGTGGATTATCTACTAAAGTTATGCAGTCGCTTACTCAAAATTCTAATATTATACAGAATTTTGCTAAAAGTATTGCGACTAAAGTTGGTGGAATTAAACCAACCCCTACAGAACAACCTATTAGTCCAGAAAAAGGTATAATCCCCAAAGAACTTGAACCATTAGCAATAGAAGCGAGAAAATATGGGAGTGCGGAGGAGTTTAATAATGAACTTAAAAGAGTTATCGATAAATATAATTCTGCCCGATTAGGTGCTTCGGAAGCACAGCGAGGATTAAGAGTTATTAGTGGGGGGTTGACACTAAAAGAAGATATTTTACATCAAGCATATCTTAAGGGAATAACAGAAATTGGAGGATACACAAAATCAAAAAGTTTTGCTAATCAATTCACCGACTTCTACACCCAAGCCACTAAAGGAATAAAAGAAGTTAAACCAATCCCTACAATCGCACCAGAAGCACAGAAAGGGGTGGTAGAAGTTCAAAAAGCGGAAATTAGTACATTACCTACTACGGTTAAAAAGCCACAAGATTCTATAAAGACAGTAATGAATGCTTTAGCAAAAGCAAAAATAATAACCCCTGGGCAAGAATACTTATATACAAAGGAAAGAGGAGAAAAAATAGCTAAAGCAATAGAGATGGGAAAGAAAGTTAAAGGTGAAAAAGGATTTATTGCTCAATTAGGTCAGTTAAAAGGTGAAATGGCGAAGATTCAACTTGAATCTATAAGAAAAGATATTGGACAGGATGATATTGATAATTTATTTAATTTAATTACAGATAATCCTAATATAAGTGAATGGAACAAAATCAACGCTAAAGCAGGGTTGGCTAAACTACTTGGAGAATATGGGACAAGTCCTTTGACCAGAGGCGAAATTACACTACTCAAAGATATATTTGGAAAAGATTTTACTGATACACTTTTAAATAAACGCACTCTATGGGAAAAGGCTAAAGAGGCTGGTATTGAAATAGCTAATATCCCCCGTGCTGTTATGGCTTCCTTCGATTTTTCAGCACCATTAAGGCAAGGTGTATTTTTTATTGGAAGACCAAAACAGTTTATACCAGCATTCTTAAAGATGTTTCCTCAAACATTTAGTACAAAATCCTACGAAGCATCTCAAGAATCTATAACAAAATTACCTTCTTATAAGTTAATGCAAGAAGGTGGATTACAATTGACAGACATGAAGGGACTATTAACACAAAGGGAAGAAGCATTTATGTCATCTTGGGCAGAAAAGATTCCTCTTGTTGGTAAAATTATTAGTGCTTCTAATAGAGCATATACAGGGTTTCTTAATAAGTTAAGAGCAGATGTATTTGATAGTTTAATTAAATATGCATCACAGGTAGGAAGAGACCCTGACACAAATCCAAAATTAGTTAGAGGGATTGCTGAATTTGTTAATGCTGGAACTGGTAGAGGGAATTTAGGTATTTTTGAAAAATCTGCTGTTTGGTTAAATACCGCATTATTCTCGCCCCGCTTAGTGGCTTCAAGAATAGAATTACTAAACCCTGTATCTTATATAAAAGCAGACCCATTTGTAAGGAAGGAAATGTTTAAATCCCTATTTTCATTTTTAGGTATTGGTCTTACTATACTGGGATTAGCAAAAATGAATGGAGCTAAAGTAGAATCTGATCCAAGAAGTGCTGACTTTGGAAAGATTAAAATAGATAATACCAGATTAGATATTTGGGGTGGATTTCAACAAGTATTTAGAACAGTAGCACAAGTTGTATCTGGTAAAATTATCAGCACTACTACTGGAAGAGAAATGATTTTAGGAGAGGGATATAGACCATTGACAAGAGCAGACATCATGCAAAGGTTTATTGAATATAAAACTTCACCTGTATTCTCGTTTGCTTTAGGTATGTTAGAAGGGAAAACAGCAATAGGAGAAGATTTTAAAGTATCAAAAGAAGTAGTATTACGTTTCATTCCTATGGTAATGCAAGATATGTATGATGCCCTAAAAGAATATAAAGATATACAGGGACTTGGATTATCTTTACCTACGATATTTGGGGTTGGTTCTCAAACTTATAAACCTAAACCTCTTGATGAATTGCGAATGAAAATTAGGGATAACGAAGCAACTACTGATGATATAAAGCAGGCTATAAATAATGGATTGATTAAAAATGATAAACAGAAGATTATTGATTTTATAACAGAAGCTAAATTACCAAATGATGTTTATAGCTTTAAAAAGAAATCTGCCGAAGCACAGGTTGATTTCTTAGAAGGAATGTCTAAAGAAGATATATTAAAATATTTACCTTATAAGAAAGAAGGATTTGTAGATGCATTAAAAGCAAAAAAACAAGAACAACAACAAGATGAATTAATTAAACCTACAATTCCAGAAGGCAAAATATCTGAACCAGGTTTAATTCATAAAATAGTTTTATACTCTACAGCAATCGGAGTAGACCCAGTCACGGCTTTTAATAGAATTCTTACGGGACAAAAGATTAGGCGTATAGATGCTAACGCTATTATAGTGGAACGAATGCCACTATCAGAATCAGAAACAGTCAAACAAAAGCAAGGTGCTGTTGGTGATATGATATTAGATCAT
>Ga0315288_10006958_pt1 | contig 14345 bp, 6 predicted proteins | sample YL17G11_20_MG_FD_203454 | JGI IMG/M metagenome (GOLD analysis project Ga0315288, IMG submission 203454) | Sediment microbial communities from Yellowstone Lake, YNP, Wyoming, USA - YL17G11_20 | ecosystem: Environmental > Aquatic > Freshwater > Lake > Sediment | place: USA: Wyoming | collected... | reverse complement strand
GCTGTCGAAGGCGTTGCCCAAAAGTATGGCGTCCAGTATGTTGACGTGTCCACCGCCGTTGATGTCTCCAACAATGGCCACTTTGAGTGCGCCATTCACGAAGGTGTTGTCTGCCGTGTCCGTTTCGCCTGGAACGGTGTCTGCCACAGCGCTTATGGTGTAGTTGCCATAGGCAAAGCCAGAAGTGTTCCAAGTGAAGCTTTTCGTCGCAGGTTCTCCGCTCAGAAGAACAACGTCTATAACAGTGCCTATGACCGTGGTGTTTGCATAGAACGTGATGTTAAAGTGTTCAGTGTAGTCGCCCCAGTTGAATACTGTGGCATTCAAGTCCGCCGTGTAATCCTGACCCACAACGGTTTTGGAGACAGATATGCTTCGCATTCCAAGATCATGCGGGGAGAACTCATCCTGGTCGTAGACCTTAATTGAGCCGTCTCCATAGACCTTAACAATGTAAGTTATCGTTTCGTTTTCGTGGATGAACCCCTCGGGAATCCAGACGTCCTTGTACTCTAAGGCTATGTTGGCAAATTCAAACTTGTATGAAGAATTTTCAGTTCCGACAAGCTCCACTGTGTAAATGCCCGCGGGCTCACGGACCTTCACCACCTGTGGGTCACTGTCCACGCCAGAGTATGTTGATTCAGGAATATCTTCGTAAGCTGTTCCATCGTGGTAGCCGGTTCTTCTTCCTTCAGAATCCGTGAAGCAAACTCGATAGGGACAGTTGCCTTTGCCGCTGAGGGTCGGATCATACCATATGTCTTCAAAATAATACGACGTCCACCGCCCACTAATGGGTGGGTTCGAAATACGCCCGTGAAAGTCATTGTTGTATGCCACTGCTGCAGTCGGATAGTAGAGGAAGATTTGCGGCAAATCCTCCGCAACAATCTCTTGAGCCATGTCGAAATCTATCTTTCTTAGAGTCTCATTTATCGATCGTCTTCCTTCTTCCAGCACCGCATCAAGGGTTGCATTACTGTAACGATTGTAATTATCACGTTCACCCGAATGAAAGAGGTGGTACAAATCGTCTGGCCCAATTGCATCGAATCCCCAGCCCACAAAATAAGCGTCAAAATCGCCTGAAAGCATATAGCCCCAGGGCACGTTGAACATAATAGTGGTGTTTATTCCTACGTAACAAAGGTCGTCTCTGACGATGTTCAAAGCATTTGCCTCCCAAGGAACTCTAGAAGGGCTGTAGCGAGTTTTGATGACAAGGTTGAATCGCCAACCATCTGGACCTCGTGGGTACTCCTGGTCTAGCAGTTCTTCAGCCAGTGTCATGTTGAATTCGTAGTCAGAAATGTTGGGATTACACCATTCCTGCAGAGATGGGGGCAAAGGTCCTTTGGCAGCCGAGGCGTACCCGCAAAAGGCTTCTGTGATGATCTTTGTTTTGTTGATGGCGTGAGCGATTGCTTGCCTGACTTTTTTGCTTTGCAGTATCGAGTTGTTCATGTTAACCCAAATGGCTTTGTATCCAGCTGGTTCTTTAGTTGCAACTGTGGTTCCAGTTGTGTTTTTCAAATCGCCTATTCTGCTTGGGTCAACGTTCCCAGGAACAATGTCAACAATGTTGTTTTCGAGGGCAAGAGTCAGGTTTGCCATGGCAGTCCCGCTGACGTCCCATCTGTACAAGATTGAGTCGAGATAGGGTCGTCCCCTGAAGTATTCTTCATTGGCTGTCAAGGTCAGGTTAGTCCCAGAGGTCCAGGTCTCGAACTTGAATGGGCCCGTCCCCACGGGATTTTCGTTCGCAGGGTTCGTTGCCAGGTCTGTGCCTTCATAGATGTGTTTTGGGATTATGGAAATATACGCTAAGTATTGCACAATACCGCCTAAGGTTTCGTTGAGATGGAGGACGACTGTGTGGACATTTGTCACTTCGACTGAGTCGACACCGTATGCATAATGACTTCTCCACAAAGAATCAGCAAGATTTGGATCATCACGTATCGTGTCGAAGGTGAACTTGACGTCTGATGCATTGAACTCTACTCCATCATGCCATGTAACGTTGTCGTAGAGATAAAAAGTCAAATCCAGACCGCTTTCTGACATTTCGTAGCTTTCTGCAAGGTCTGGTTGGAGACTACCGTTTTCATCATGCCTGAGGAGGCAGCTGAAGATGGGAAAGAATATCTCAAAATTCCCATCGTAAAGCAATGGATTCAGCGTTGAAGGAGCAAGAGCCGGATTGTAGCCCATTCTCAGTGTTCCTCCATATTTTGGTGTTGCCTCATTTTCCCCGTAATTGGGTGAGATCCGCACTATTGTGAGTGCGGCAACCTTAATCTGGTTTTCAAGGTCGTCAATTTCAACCCAATCAAGTGTTGCAGTAGAAGTTGAGTTGTCATATGATGTGTGAATCCAACCTGGAGTTCCCATGGTCCACTTATCGCCGTAGACCATCGGATACGAATCAAGCATTGCACTGGGGTTTACTGGTGTGGCATCTGCAATGCCTGCTTCGAGACCCCAATACCAATAGTAAATATCATTAGCCCATGATGGATCCCGAAATGATTCTTGGTCTGAGCCGCCTGATGGCTCTAACGTGGCATTGACGCCTAAGTCTTGAGCGGCATCTAATATAGCTTCGTCTAGGTCAAATCCGTTTGCTGGATTTGTTTCTGTGACATAGAGTTCATCGCTGCCGATGCAGTCTAAGTTGATGACGGCGGTTATGTTTGTCATCTCGCTTTTGTGCTGTTTTATATAGTTTATTGAGCCCACTAAGCCGAGTTCTTCGCCTGCAAACGCCACAAAGAGAAGCGTGTATTTGGGTTTGTAGAATCCTCTGTTAATTGCATCTGCAAAAACTTTGGCAACTTCAATTATTGCTGCTGCACCAGCGCCATTATCGCAGAATCCACCCGACATAATTGTGTCGTAGTGAGCTGAAATAATTATGATCTTTTCTGGATTCTTGTAGCCACTAATTTTTCCAACCACGTTGCAGTGAGGCCCAGTGCCGATAACCGATCTGATAGAAACGCGACTGGAGACGTTTATTGTATCTTCTCTGTTTCTGATCCACAAGCCATCTTCGTAATTTACAAACCCAACTGGGATTTCTAGTTCCCAGTAGTAGGGTCCCCAATAGGTTCCAGGGCGTCCACCTATCGAAGAAAAGAAGTTTGGAGTAAATGACATCCAATCATACCACCAAGTGTAGACAACTGCTGCAGGCGGCTGCGCCCTTAACTTGGCTTGATATGTGTACTCCCAGTTATAGCTGGGGTCCCAACGAACTTCTCTACCGATTAAAACAATCTTGCCAGTCGTGTCTATCGCATCCCATTCAGTGGTGTTGATTGGATTTTTTCCTATCTCACTAATGTTGGCAGCTTCGGGCAATGGCAAAATTACTAGGTCAGCAAAAGTTCCGCTTTCTGGAGTTGGCCAACTGTAATGTTCGCATTGGAAAGAATTAATTGTAGTTTGGTCGGAAGTTGTGCTTGGGTTTCCATCGTCATCAATTACGAGAGAAGGTTTACTCGAGAGATCCCAAGTTCTAAATTCGAAAGGTTCAAGCCATGTTTCCAGTCCAAAGCTGTCGAACTGGTCTTTGATCCAGTTTGCAGCTTCGTTTGCACCTGTCGATCCGCTTGAGCGGAATGCAGGATACTTGAAGGCAATATTCTCCAAATCTAGGTCGTAGTCGTATGCTCTTGAACCGTTAATGAGTGCGACAACTTGTTCCTCTAAGAAACTCACCTCAGGCACAGTATCACTGGCATTTGCGATTGCAGTTTTCCTTTCCACAGGCCTCGCCCCAAGAACAATCGAAAACAACAAAACAGGAACAAGAACTAATGAGACGGTTTTCCTATTCAATTCTCCTTCCCCACTATTCTATTGCTTCTTGCTACTAGAAATGTCTTTTGTTATGAATCCTCTAGATAACCTCTGCATAGCCAAGTGTGAATCTTTCTTGTATAAACAGTGTCAAATGCAACATCATGAGCAAAACACTAGAGGCCTCCTGCGTCATGGATGGTCAATGACCACGGAAACGAGCATAGATTATGCAACAATTGATTTACCAGAGAGCGTGATCAGGCAACGCCCCTGTGCGTAACCTGTGTTGTTTGGATCTTTGGATTTTCTTTCTCGCCCCCAAGCGCGAGCCCAGGGTGGGATTCGAACCCGCCCCCAAATGGAGAAGTCACCCGCACAACCCCCTCTTTTTTTGTTTGAAAGCTTGCGTCAAAACCTTACATGGATTGAAACATTACTTCAGGAAAGAATGAAGACCAACCTTCTTGTCTCTCTTGATTGACGATCCCAGTTTCTTTTGCAACTCGCTTTTGTGAGGGGTATTTGAGAAGAACAACATCGCTGCTTCTTTGCAGAAAGGAATTTTGTGCGGCTCTGGAAAATTCATCAAAGCAACAAGTTTTTGGTAATCTTGGTTAGTTGAATCGATTCTTCGCTCCATAATCCCTTTGTGAAGTTTCTGGTCAAACGTCAGAAAGTAGACAACTTCGATTGCCAAGTCGAGTGTAGGGAAACGCCTGTTGCCTAGATTCTCCAGAAATTCCGCATACCTCTTTCCTGAAACCACGCTTAGCTTGTTGGACGCTACGTAGTCCGCGTTAAGGACGACAAAATCAATGTATCCTCTTCGCGCCCTGAATCTTCTGTTTTTCTGACGCTCCTGCTGATATTCTTCTTCAGATACCTTTCTGAAGCTTGAGCCCTTCATCAAGCATCTGAAAGGGGTTGGATATTCATGATGAACACGACTAGCCATGAACCCGTCAGACGTTTTCACATACAGTTCTCTTTGAATGCCCAAAGTGTCTTCGGCTATATGTGCCAGCTTGGAGTGAATATCATGCTCTGTGAAGAACGAGTATGCACGGTCTTTCAAGAATACGGCTTTGATTTCGGTCATCAGATTTACTAGGAGAGACATAGCCGAACCCAGATAGGGTTTCAAAAAACCGCTATATGTATTTTGTGTACTCTTCAAACGATGATGACGATGTCCCGATAAGGGACTTCTAAGGTCTGTTTTCTCCACATTATACATGAGGGATCAGTGTAATAGGGCTGACGTTGTCTTTTTTCACGTGTTGCGTGGTGATAGGGATAGAACTGCGGAGACAATTTATGAATTTGTTTATCGTTTAGGATTCTACTCACATGATAATTGCTTCCGCAAGTTTTCCGTAAGGCTTTCCGTATCAATAAATAACTCATCATTAGAGATTCTGCAGCCGCGTTTCATACGATGCACTTTCCCGTCAAAGTGATTTCATTTTTGACGCTATAGAAGACGATTTCATAAAGCTTTTTAGGCGCAACTGTGTTAGAACGTTTTGAAGGAAGAAGGGGATGGAAGAATGAAGAGAATACTTTCAGTGGTAATGATTGTTTTGATTGCTCTCTCAATGTTTACAATATTCGCTCCGAAGGCCATCGCTAGCGAGAACGTGATCTTTCAAGATGACTTCGAAAGCTATGCTGTGGGCACTTTTCCCTCCTCAGGTGGATGGAGCATTGTTTGGAACGGTGCTGGAGACCAGTATCAGGTGATAACAGACTCCCACTCTCATTCTCCCACTAAGTCGCTACAGTTAATGGGAAGCTACGGCTGGAGTGTGGTAGTCAAGAAGGATTTCTCGTCCAGTAGCAACACAATTGGATACGAGGTCTTCATGATGGCATCAGAGGGAGGCGGTGGCAGTATCGCCTTTGCCAACATACCAATCGAAACATGGGGAAGATATTATGCTATGGTTGGTTTTAGTACTGATGGGTACATTGAGGCAGCCGAAAAAAGTAATGAAGTGTTGCACGAGCTTCAGCCCTTCACGCCCTACACTTGGTATAAAATCAGGGTAGTTGTCGACAGGACAGCCAGTCTTTACAACGTGTGGATTGACGATGTCCTGAAGGGACAGGATATTCCGATTTACTACGACCCGTACGAGATCCTTTCGCTACAGTTTCAGGTAGGATGGGTAAGCGTCAAGAACTACTTTGACGATGTGAAAGTGTTCGAAGTTAGCGGAACGCCTCCACCTACGAACGCTCCTGTCATTTCTTCAGTAAGCACGATTACGGCGACCAGATTACAGACTATACACATTTATGGCAGCGGCTTTGGCAACACTTGGCCTCAAACTGTCAGTCTTGGTGACGGTTCCGTAGATACTGTGAAGAGTAGCACGACTCCGTCAATGGCCGTTGGCGATGATGGTGCCGGTTCAGACGCTTGGGGTGCTGGTTATACAGATTTCAACACCGTTTATTGTGCGATTGGTATTATCTTAGTGAGTTGGTCGGATAACGAGATAGTTCTAGGTGGTTTTGGCACCGCCCTTGGAACCAACGGTCAAGGCACTTGGAACATAGCACCCGGAGACCCAATACATGTACAAGTGTGGACCCCAAGTGGATACGCTATTTATAATACTACGGTTGCGGGCGCAACTCCGCCATGGGGCAATTTGACCGCCTCTCCATCCTCTCAGAAGGTCGTTCCAGGAGGCGGCACAGCTTACACGATTTCGCTAGATTCTCCAAGCATTTCGGCGAGTCTAAGCTTCTCTGCTCTTACAACTGGCGTCACTAGCTATTTTGTTCCAGCAGTTATCGGAGGACTAAACGGATCATCCGCTTCACTTTTCATTTCCACTTCAACCTCTACTCCTTGTGGACTACACACAATAGTTATTACTGCCACTCCGAAAAGTGATGACCCAACGTTAACGCCCATATCAACGCAGGTTACACTAGAAGTGATGGGTGGTGTTACAATTGCTGTCATGGATGCTTGCTCAGACAACAAGCCAATAATTGGAGCGAAGGTCGTTGTGGGTTCTTTGTCTGGAGTGACAGGCGCCTCTGGAATATTGACTTTTCCAAGTTTGGGTACAGGGTATTACGACGTTACGATTTCAGCAAAGGGTTATTCAGGCGATGTCTTCACAAACAAGGAATGCCCAAGGGTTTACAATAACCAGTATCTTGAGGTTGGTGAAACTTTCACTGGTTACCTGTTTCCACTTAGGTATACATTGACAATTAATGTGCGTGACCAGTACGGGAACCCAGTGGATGGAGCTTCTGGCGACATTTACGATAGCAACGGACACATTTATGGTGCGTTTGCTACTCCGTCGTGGGGGTCTCTGACCATGCAAAACTTGGAGGCTGCAACAGGCTTAACAATGATCGTGCAGAAGTATGGTTACGAAACTAAAACGTTGATGTTTGACATAACTTCCGACGTTACGTTAAACATTGTTCTAAATGATCTCGGCGTAGCAACTACCAGACTTACTGTTCATGTGGAGCATGCATCAACAGGCGTCGCCATAAGCGGGGCTACTGTGCAAGTCGCCGGTCAAACTGGAATCACCGACCGAATTGGAAACGCTTACTTTTCGGCTCTACAATTCAAGGAATACATAGTTACTGTTTCAAAAGCGGGATACGCAAGCGCGTATGCTAGAATAACTATCTCAAGAAACTCGCCAACTCCAACTATCAAAGTCAATTTGACCCCCGAAGTCTTCGGCCTATTTGTCCATATCCAAGACTCTTTCGGTGCTCCGATAAGCGGAGCAACAGTAACCATCCCAAACATCTCTGGCAGATTCACAGACAGTGGAGGAGACGTCGTCTTCACTGGAATATCTAGTGGGACTTACACCATTACAGCGTCCAAAGCAGGATACATTTCGTCAAGCACCATGGCCAGCCTTGCTTCTTCAAACGTATGGGTGACAATCACACTGCAGTCTACTACTGTGCCAGACTTTTCCATAAGCGTCGCCCCAAGTTCTCAGGCAATCAAAGCGGGCTCATCAGCCTCTTTCACCATCACAATAAAAAGCATTAATGGCTTTAATCAACTCATCGAGCTTTCACTAGGAGGCACAGTCCTACCGCAAGCTACAGTTACCTTCTCTCCACCAGCAGTCACGCCACCACCAGAAGGCACTGTTCAATCAATTCTTGCAATATCAACCACCAGCGCTTTTACCCCTGGAGATTACCAGCTTCAAGTAACTGGCTGGTATGCAGGTTCGCTTGGATCAGTAATTCACTCGTGCCCAATTACGTTTGCCGTACATGGCTTCAAATACAATTTGGCAGTTTCGCATCAAAGTTCTAGTAATTACGATGAATGCTATTTGTTTCAGACAGCCACCTTCACTATAGAGGTATTTGATGCCTCCAACGGTCAATACATTGATCCATACTCATATGCTGCTCTTTATGATGGCCAAACATGCACATCAAAAGTAACTCATATTAGCGAGGGAACATTCACCTACACAACCAACGAGTTCAAACCAAACGATATTGGTTCACATCGTTTCACTTTCCAATGCTGGGCTCCTGATGGAGGAATGTTTGTGGCTGGCGACACTACAATTGTCAAATTGCACAAGAATGAGATCGATCTTGTTTTCTCAACCACAGAGCAGTATTTCCCCGTGGATGGGCTGTTCTATGATGGTGACGATGATGTATCCAACAATTTTGCCAATTACTCGATTGGAACCAAACCTGCAGTGGTCAATGCGTACTACTATCTAGCCCAAGAAACGTCAGCTTATTATGTTATAGAATATTGGATTTACTATGCCTACAATAAGTACACAGCGTATAATGTTCTGCCTGACAATCACGAGCATGACTTTGAAAGCATCTATGTCTGGGTCGACAAAAACAACTACCTCATCTCGAAGATGATTCTTAGTCAACATACTTGGGTCAATAAGTATGAGTATAATATTCCTCTGGAGATTCATCTCGCTGTAGAGGAAGGGGGGCATGGCATGATGATGGTGCATCCTGATGGAGCATTTTACAGCTTTGATAAGCCAGATAACGCCCTCAATTCCCCTAGAGAGGCCTGGGCATACGGAAGAAATCTCGGTCTTTTCATGCGCTTTTTCGAAGGAAACTTTTTGGTTCCGAGTTGCGGAACTGGTTCAGCCGTGATTCCTCTTCACGCCGCCTACTATTATACGAGAGATAGCTCAACAAACGGGTTCGGCAACAGCTCGATACTAACCTCAGGTCTGAACTACGATGCGCTGTGGTTTTTCATTGGAGATATAACTTATTTCACAGGGCTTGGATCAATATTTGGTCCAGAGGGTTTTGTAGTTGGCACCTTTTGCGGTGCCACATATGCAGTATTCCTTGACAAGGATGTCACCAGGTCAGATGTCCTGAAGTCGAAAAGCCCATATTCACCACCTGTGCTACCAATCCAATTCTATATCACTGCTCCGTGGAATAGGGCAGCGTTTCTCGACCCCATTATACAAGATCACAAGGGAGGATTCGTGAGTCCGACTCCGATCCAGTTCGCCAAAAATTTTGTAGAAGGATATGTTACTAGAGGGATACACATATTCAAGAACGTATTTCCAGACATGTGGATTCCAGAAATCAAAATCTCCGTAGATCCCATGGACACAATAATTATAGATAGCCTTGGAAGAGTTACAGGAAACGAAGACGGTTTGCAAGTAAGCGAAATTCCGGGCAGTGATATGCTCTTGCTAAGCGACGTATATAGTGTATTTCTGATAGCAAATGCAACTGACATTTTCACGATCATGCTCTCTTCAAGCGCTGTGGGAGGGTATTCAGTCGAGTTTTCTATCATTTATCCAAACACGACCGTTAGTTTTGAAGCAATCAACATACCAGTGGAGAGAGGTTCAGTGCACACGTATTCCATAGATTGGCATGCTCTTGCAAGAGGAGAGCCTGGGACAACCATATTTGTAGACCAATTTGGCACGGGTGCATATCAGACTTTACACGTTGGCACGGCATTAACTAGCGAACAATTCTCTAGTTTAATTAGGCTCTCCTATCTGCCTCCCCAAACAACTTTAGCTCTTACAGAACCCAAAATCATTACCGAGGACGCCATATTTGTTGCACCTACGACGCAGTTTATCTTATCTCCTATTTCTGAACGACACTATCAACAAGGCGATGGATTCTTGACTTCTGCAACTAGCACTGATATTGCAGGCGCTTTATACAGAATCTTCAACGAAATCTACGATAGCGGATGGCTTAACTACACCGAGCCTTTCTGCCTCTACGGATTGGAAGAAGGAACCTATACAATCGAATATTACAGCATCGACAAATTAGGTAATAATGAAACAGTAAACGACGTAAGAATAATTCTTCAAGGCGCTCCTCTACCCGCAACATACTCATTAACAATAACCACAACTGTTGGAGGAACAACTGACCCAACTTCAGGAACATACATTTACACAGCTAACCAGACAGTACAAATTACCGCAATTCCAGACATAGGCTATTTATCCGACTACTGGGAACTTGACAGCGTTAATATTGGTTCAGCTAATCCCTACACCGTCTTAATGGACGCGAACCATATGTTACGGGCTGTCTTCTCACCTGTTCCGCCTCCGCTTTCAGTCTCAATCGCTCCAACATCAGCCTCAGCATTGCTGGGACAATCCGTGACTTTCACTTCAACGGTTTCAGGAGGATATGCACCCTACAGCTATCAATGGTACCTTAACGGAGCTCCCGTTTCAGGCGCAACGTCAGCTTCTTGGATTTTTACGCCATGTGCAAGCGGAATCTATTACGTGTACGCGAAAGTAACGGACATAAGTAGCAGCACAACCCAATCTGAAACCGCACGCATAATAACTGCAGCAGTTCCCGTCGGAGGTTACTCGGTTCGAATACAGGTTCCCACCAGAACAGAGCCAATCTTACCATACATCGCTTTGATAGCAACCCTGACAGCAATCTTCGCAAGATTGAGACGAAAAACCAAAAGAAAACACTAAGAACCATGCAATCCCACCTTTCAGTCCCCGCTAAGAATGAGAGTCTGAACCTTGAGAAGAACGCCATGCTTCAGTTCAGTGACAAGTCGGAGCGAGAATCCGCATCCGTTGTTCAAAACGTCTTTCAACGTCCAATTTTCATGACACGTGAGGCATTCAACAATACATTCAAGGACTTGTTAGAGAGTCTTGTGAGTTTGTGGATCTAGTGCCTTGCCAGAAGAGATAGACTTTCGTCTGCATCAAGAAACCGCAGATCTTGACGAGTCCTGCAAGCGGCTCCAAGGGTGCGGCATTCACCTTTCTCTCGTAATCCCCCATATGCCCGAATGGAAGGCCTGAGCTGAAAAACTTTGAGAAGGGCGGATGGTCGGCTTTGATGAAGGCCTCCCTAACCCTTCCCACGTCATCGATATTGAGTGCTTGAAGTTTCTGGAATACATAGTTCCCGCTTCCAAGCAGCTGAACATTAAACTCGACCTCTTGAAGGACTCTGGAAACCCGTAAAATCTCCCTCTGAGGCTCCTGCTCAGTAACCTTCTTCATCCCAGCTCTCTCACCAAACGGATTATACTTAGCCATCACCGCAACCATCTCCACGTAGGGCGTACCGGTCAAGGGTAAGGTATCCCGAATAAGTTTCGCTCCGAGTCCTATGCTCCGATATTTCGGATGCTCGACAACACCTTACCTCATAGCGTTTATTCTTGGGAATAAAATCCTAATGCAAGGTAGATTTTATTTCACCCCCCTCCTGCATGGTATGTATCCTAATTCTGTGGGCTTGGGAGGGAGAGAAAGAACATTGGAAATAATATGTAGATTTTATTTCAAAGCGTCAGTCACTTGTACCGAGTCCGAAATTCTAGTTTGGCATGAAGATTGGAGGGTGCTTTGTTTGCTTGTGGCACTCTAAAACTTTGTGGAGAGTGTTAGAGGCAGACTGAGCCTTTACTCAGACCTGCACGCCACCTTAAGCCAAGGCGTCCTACACCGTCGTTGGTTCTCATCAACTGATATGCTTTTTGCTGGATTCTCACCACGTGCAATTACACTTGATTGCTCTGAAATCAAGACCTAACTCTCTCCACACTGAAAGCGTGTCCTTGCAGATGCCCCACTCGATCCCGCAACACTCCAGTTGATCACCCACAGCCCGCCTTAACTAAGCGAGTATGCGCCAAGAAAATTAGAGATAGCAGCATACCCGAAGGCCTAAGAGCTAAACTATTTCCAGAACAGAACAAAATACCCTATTCAGAGAACGACTTTAGAAACGCTTTTGCCATGCTGGACCTAAACTTGGAAGTGGTGATTTTTCCACCGAGCAACCTGCTCAGCCTGATAGACTTGGCTAACAAAAAAGAGCAGGAAGTAGCCTTAAGGACACAGATCGAGAGAATACTTAACGTCATCAAAATTCTGGCCCTTATTCACCAAAAACAGAGAATACTCCTAAAAGACGATGCCAACAGCTACGTTATCGCAGACGCTGAAGACGTGGAAATAGCCTTAACCATTCTAGAAACCTCAATAACCGAGACAATCACACGAATAGAGAAACGCCAAAAAGAAGCCTTAGAAATCTTGGAGAAATTCGCCAGTGGATTGAATAAGAATGAGATGGCAGAAAAACTGAATGTTGCCGCAGGCACAGCGGCCAGGATACTAAAAAGCCTGGCTAAGAATGGATACGCTAAAGAAATCGAAACAAGTAGACCTTTCACCTACCAGATATTAGATGAAAAAACGCCTAATTCATTTAACCTTTCCGAAATGTTAAAAGAATATAAGCGCATTTACCCAAAGGAGCTTAAAACACTCTTAGAACGTTTCTCTTCACTCTCCACTCTCGGTACCCACTTATTTTTTTCAGCAGAAGTTCCAGAGGGGTTGCAAAAAAAATATGGCATAGCGGCAAAGCAAAGTGAAAAGATGCCCATTAAGGCAGACGCACAGCCAATTCCAGAAGATAAGCTTAATCCACTTGACTTTTACGAAAGGAAAAGTGAAACAAAGGAGAGAAGTGGGCAATGAACCGTTTTAGAGTTGCAAACATGGAAACTGTCCATTGCCCAGAGTGCGGTTCAGAAGGCCCGTTCTACCGGGACGGTTTAAGAGTTCTGTCAGATGGCAGCACAGATCAGAGATGGCTATGTAGAAACTGTTTCTATCGCTTTTCTGAGTCTAGCGTAAAGCTCAACGTCACCAGACAAATCGCCAAAAGATCTAAGTCTGGAAACGATTTGACGCATAATGTCGTCTCCAAGTTCGACTTTCCCAGTAAAGAAGCCGTTGACGGCTTCTCTTTCCTTTCGGGTGAAGATGTAGCTTCGCATGAATGTCCTAATGTAGGACAACAATTAAATAGCTTGCGTAACTATAATAGGACACGTCAAGTGTGCGTCTCAGAGAAGAAGGCGAAAAACTTGGCAACTGCAACAGAAACCAAGACTGTTGCGGGAGAAATAGGAAAACAGCAGCAAGGAACAATCCTAGACTACGCATGGAAACTGAAGAAACGCGGACTAGCTGAAGGAACAATAAAGAACAGAACATACAGACTCAACACTCTAATCAAGAGAGGTGCAGACCTAACGAATCCAGACAGTGTAGAAACTGTCCTGGCAACCGAGAAATGGACACCTTCAAACAAATCTGACTCCGTAGCTGCATACCGAAGCTTCACCAAAACCTTCAACATTCCATGGACACCAATAAAAGTCAGGTATGAACCGAAACAGCCTTTCATTCCCTTAGAATCTGAAATAGACCAGTTGATTGCAGGGTGCGGAAAAAGAACAGCTACATTCCTTCAAGTGCTGAAAGACACGGGTGCAAGAGCAGGAGAAGCAACGAAGCTTCAATGGACTGACGTGAACAGCCAAAACAACACCATAAGCATTAACGATCCAGAAAAAGGTTCAAAATCAAGGACAGTCAAGGTTTCGGCTAAGACGATAAGCATGATCAACGCTATGTCAAAGAAATATGGCAACTACATATTCAATCCACGCGTGGAAACGATTAATGATACATTCTGGAGTTCAAGAATGAGAGTGGCCAGAACCCTTCAGAACCCAAGGCTCTTACAGATACACTTCCACACCCTTCGACACTTCAAAGCAACAATGGAGTACCACAGAACCAGAAACATTCTGTACGTCAAGCAACTGTTAGGCCACAAGCGATTAGAGAACACGGAAATCTACACGCACCTGATAGAGTTTGAAAATGACGAGTACCACATAGTACACGCCAAAAGCTTAGAGGAAGAGGACAAGCTTCTGCAAACAGGGTTTGAGTTTGTCCGTTACAGCGAAAAAGACCAAGTGGCAATATACCGGAAGAGGAAGTAAAAACCATGTTATTTACGGAAAAAAAGAATAACGTGAATAAATTATTTATGCGAAAGCACTGTTATTGTAGTACTAGGAGATGAAACGTTTGAGCGAAGAGGAAGTCGTTAAGATCGGGCGTGTGACGCATTTCTTCTCAAAAATC
>Ga0315288_10006957_pt1 | contig 14349 bp, 12 predicted proteins | sample YL17G11_20_MG_FD_203454 | JGI IMG/M metagenome (GOLD analysis project Ga0315288, IMG submission 203454) | Sediment microbial communities from Yellowstone Lake, YNP, Wyoming, USA - YL17G11_20 | ecosystem: Environmental > Aquatic > Freshwater > Lake > Sediment | place: USA: Wyoming | collected... | reverse complement strand
GCTATGATCTTCCTGCCACGAGCAGCGTCAATGAGATCATAACCGCGATCGCGCAGGCTGCTATCAATGGGAGTGAGAAGTTCAAGATCTTGTTACCGGTGGACAACGCAAGTGTGATGATTGATTAAAATATTGATCCGTTTTCTGATTATCAGATCTGCAAAATGGATGAAAAGATTAATGTCCTTTCTCGTCGAGACCAGGTCTGGGATGAAAGGGATGTTCAGCCATCAGCATCAATTCGGGAAAGCAGTCGTGATTCGTGACGCATCGACCGTCCAGCTCGATTCTGAGACCGTGGATTCTAATCAGTCGGGTTCTGGAAACACCGACGCGCAGCACCAAATGGACGATTCTGCATCCTCACCAGGCGACGATGTGACTCAGATCCAGGCCTTTCCCGGCGATCCAGAGGCTGATTTCATAGGAATCTATGTGGATTTCATAACGCTCGAATCAGTGCTAGGTGAATGGCATCCTTCGAACCCAGATATGGCGAGGGCCGAAATCGCGTCGGAACTGGTGGGTCTGCTCAAATCAAAAGGAATCCGAGCCCAAACTGGAAGGGGGCCGGACCTCCTGGTCTGTGACAGGTACCCGGTCGATTTCGAGAAGGGGAGTCAGCCGATCGATGTTGACAGACTGCTAGAGAAGATGATATGGGATTCGCAGGTCTACGGGTGCGTGATCGGCCTTGCTTATGGTGTCGAAGACAATCTGATAGTCGAACAGCTCGAATGCATTCTTGAGGAATTCTTCGAGAAAGAGGACATGGTGACCGTCGTCCTCTGTTGATATGAGCTCCATTCTTCGGACAAATATTTCTAGAGGATGATGCGAATACCCTAGACCGTGAACGAGAGGGCGTAAATATGCCAATATCACATGTTGGTGGGACAAATGGAAGCTATATTCTCCAGAAGAAGCATCCGCAGGTACACGGAAGAAATGGTGTCGGATGATCAGTTGGAACAGCTGCTGAGGGCCGCGATGAGCGCTCCCTCCGCTGGAAACGAACAGCCTTGGAACTTCATCGTGATAAGAGATAGAATCACAATGAAGAAGATCCAGGAGTTTCATCCTTTCGCCAGGATGCTCGACGAGGCGTCCGTGGCGGTATTGGTGAGTGGCGATCAGAACCTCGAGAAATACAAGGGTTTCTGGGTCCAGGACTGCTCCGCTGCGACCGAGAACATGCTGATCGCCGCACAATCGATCGGTCTTGGTGCGGTCTGGCTCGGTCTGTATCCGATTAGAGACCGAGTTGAAGGGATGCGTAGACTCCTCGGAATACCGGAGCATGTTATCCCGCTTTCTCTCGTGGCAATCGGTTATCCTGCCGAGAAGAAGCCGCCTTCGGATAGATATGATAGGTCCAGGGTTCATCGAGAAAGGTGGCAGAGCGCGAAGTGAGCGAGGTCAGATATTTGAAAAGTGCGACATGGAGTCGGGCGGAGGACATCACTCCTTGCCAGTATCTCTGAACCGATAGATGAGGGAAAAAACGAAATGTCACTCCGAGGTCGTGGCTACTTCTCTTCCTCTTTCTTGTCCTTGAGACCCTCTTTCAGACCCTTTCCAAAACCTTTCGCAACGCCGACTCCCTTCTTCAGCCCCTTTCCAACCACTTCGCCAGTCTTTTCTGCAATTTCCTCTGACTTGCCTTTTCCTTTTCGTTCCTCGGCCATGTTTATCAAGATTAGAACGGGCCGTCTCTATTAAATCCTTACGAGATGCGCCTAAAGAATGCAGTTCCATTCCTCGTTGCCCAAACGGATTCTGGTAGTGAACTGTTCAGTTCCTCAGGACAAATGATATTAGACAAGTACGGGCTATCGGACACAATCCCGATGGAGGTGCTAAGATCCGAATGGCGATAGTGAGATTCTTGGAAGTTGCCCCTCGTGATTGTCTAGTGTACCCTATACTTCATAGGACTACGGATCGGTAGCGTGACTGGATGGAAGCGAAAGGGACGAAATCCATTTCCAAACGGAGAGGCTTTTCGGCAGTACCGCCGAAGGTCAGATGGTTCATCTACCTCCTTTCCTTCGCATCGGTCGGCTATGGATACCTCCTTGTGGCGATCACCGCCTATCTTCCGGAGATTGGATTCAGCTCAGGAGACGTCGGTCTGATCCTTGGTGCCAATGGAGCATCTTTCGCGATAAGCGCGATTCCGATCGGGCTCCTCTCTGATCGAAAAGGGAGGAAATGGATTCTCATCTCAGGACTTTTCGTCCTTTCTCCTTCGCTATTGGTCTACGCACTGACGACGAATGTCACAACATTGGTGCTCGCAGGAATTGCCGCGGGCGTCGCCGAGGGCGCCTTCCTCTCGACCTGGAATGCGATGATCGCAGACATGACGACGCTCGAGAATAGGGTGGCCGCATACTCCCTCTCATTCATCTGTCAGAGTGTGACGATGGGGATTGGAATGACCTTGCCCTTTGTTTTTCCATTGATCGAGACTTGGACGGGACTCGACACATATGTCGTTCATAATGGAACCTACGTCTTGCTTGCAATCGTATCCTTGCTTTCCCCTATCACTCTGTGGCTCCTTCTCAAGGACCAGAGGGAGTCAATTGTGCCGGAAAAGTCAGCGGCGAGCAAGGAGGGGATGGGACTCCTACTGAAATTCTCAGGTCTGAACAGTCTCATCGGGCTTGGTGCAGGTTTCATCATCCCTTTGATCCCCACCTGGCTTTTCCTGAGGTTCGGCGTTTCTGATGCATACAGCGGCCCCCTTCTGGCAGTCGCGGGGATCACGATCGGTTTCGCCACGCTCGCGAGCTCCGCTCTTGCGCTGCGGTTCGGTGCCGTCAGGGCTATCGTCATGACCCAGGGTCTATCCACGGTGTTCATGCTCAGCTTGGCTTTTGTGCCCACCGCAGCCCTTGCTGGCGTTTTGTACCTCGTCAGATCGACTCTCATGAACATGTCCTCTCCCCTAGCTGACTCCCTTCTTATGGGAATAGTACCTAAGGAGCAAAGGGGATTGGCGAGCGCAATAAACTCGTTGATTTGGAGGTTGCCCAATAGCGTCAGCACGATATTTGGAGGTATGTTGCTCGCTTCAGGAAGCTACGATGTGCCGTTCTTCATTGCGGCGGCGTTCTACATAGTCTCTATCACCTTATTCTATAGGATTTTCAAGAACGTGAAACCTAAGGAATAGCTATGAAGGATACATCTCTGGGTCGTAGGAGTCGAATCCTATGAGACGCTCTCATGTGATCCATCCCTTAGTTCAACCAGACGATGCACGTTAAGATCATGGACGAGACGAGTCCATGTCATTCTCTCCGAGTGGTCCATTTTAGCGACGGATTAATGCCGAGATTCCAATGTAGTGAAAGGGGAGGATGTGAATTGAGGTTGAAGCTGGTCGATCACCAGATCCTGGCGACGTAACGCACGTCAAGGAACGCCGCAAGTGGCCTCGAGGACCTTTTTCATTTCGATGAATCTCTTCGGATTCTTCTGGAACGAAGCCATGCACTCCCTGTCACTGAAGTAGTACTTTTCTCCTTCGTACTCATAGATGTACTCTGCCTTCGCAGGATCGATCTCCGTTCCACACACGGGGTCCAACACAATCTTCCTCGCCTTGCTCACCATCATCCTAGCGCCCATCTCGTGACAATGAACGATCTCATCCGCTCCAGCTTTCCTCAGTTTGGCCGAGTTGTGGTTCTCCTCGACCTCCGAGACAATGTGCAAGTTCGGATTGAGCATCTTGGCGGTGATGACGACCAGAACGTTCGTTGAATCGGTCATCGTCGTTATGAGCGCCTTAGCATTGGAGATATTCGCCCTTTTGAGAACTTCTTCTTGGGTCGCGTCGCCAACAATCACAGGCAACCCCAAGTCGATCATCGAACCTACCTTATCCCTGTCCCTTTCTATCACGATGAAACTGTCACTCTTGGCCTTCAACTGGTCTGCGATCTGACGCCCGACGTTTCCAAATCCGCATATGATGTAATGATCTCTCATTTTCGTCCTCCTTTCCGGCAGTCCCAGCTCCCGCCTAAGCTCCTTGCTCACTGCAGCATCAAACAAAGATTGCAGAGTCGTGAGTCCCGCCCCGATACCTCCTATCATCACTATGGAGGCGATTACTCGACTGGCGCCACTCGTTGGAACAATGTCACCGTAACCGACCGTCGTCATCGTCACGATGGTAAAGTATAGCGCTTCTAAGGGATCGCTGACGGTCTTCTCTACCAGTGTGAATCCAACGGTCCCGAAGATCACGACGCCTGCCAAAGCGACAAGAGAGTACAACAACTTCCTTCTCATCTGGAACACCCTGTCGACTACAGTCTACTGTGGAAATGATATATATGAATTGCCCGGAATCGAATTCTCACCGATCTGGACAAAAATCGTCCCAAGTCGATCGGAACGATGAATCGCATTCCATGTCTTCGAAGGTCGAGTTCTTCCCGTTTCTCTATTGTTTTGTGGGTTATCGGAACTCTCAAAGTCGCCAACACGAATACCTGGACACCATTCTTCATTTTTGACAGAGCGACAAAACCAAAATACTATCTAACCGTTTGCAGCATGTAATCTGAGAGTTCTGAGTGCTATGATAGGAGGATTCGAAGAGAAAGAGTTGATTCGAGCTATTGAGAGGACCTACTATGAAGCTATCATAGCTCTCTGCACTAACATTCCAGGTTCATTCTTGCGTAGGGAACCGGACATGATCGTATTTTCGAGCGGTCTTCCGATGGCCTTACTGAACGGCGTTCTCGGTCCGAGATTCGGATCAAGTGATTTCTCGGAAAGAGCCGAGGTGGCGATGTCACATTTCAAGAACACTGGACTTCCAATGAGATGGGTTCTGGGTCCATCAAGCACTCCATCAGAGCTCGACGACTTCCTGTTGAGGCAGGGTCTTGTCTCAGAATGGAGGACTCCGGGAATGGCTATCGACCTGAGAACTGTGAACCGCGAACCATTGCCTTCTGGACTCGAGATCCAGCAGGTCGAGGACAGGGAGTCCTTGAGGACCTGCAGCGATACAATGGCAGACGGTTTCGAAATCCCTGGAAACATCAGGGACGGCTGGAGAGAACTCATCGATAGCTATGGCATGAGTTCGACGCGTCGCTGGTTTCTTGGGATTCTCAACGGAGAGCCCGTTGCAGTATCCCTTCTGGTCCTTCACGAGGACGTCGCCGGCGTATACAATATCGCGACTATCCCTGAGGCAAGAAGGAAGGGCATAGGAACCGCAATCACTCAGGAACCACTTCAAATCGCCAAGAATGCTGGCTACGAAGTTGTCGTTCTCGAGGCGAGCGAGATGGGTCTCCCGATTTACAGAAAACTTGGGTTCAGAGAGCTGTGCGAATTCAGGACCTTCACATGGTCGCCATAGATCTGTCTTCTTTCTTAGTTGGAGCTGAGTCTCGGATTGAGTCTTCCTTAACAATGATAATATCTGTCTAGCCACGCGTAGTGGTGGGGCTGCCCGGATTTGAACCGGAATCTATAGCTCCCGAAGCTACAAGGATAGCCAAGTTACCCCACAGCCCCTGCACCGATATTGGCGGTTGTCGAAATGGATGCCCCTATTAAAAAGCTATTGCCAATTCATGTTATTCCTCATACTTCGTAAAATGTCGTATACAATGTTCGACAGATTTATATATAGATATTTTTTACCTTCCAGTCATGAGGGAGCAGCTCAGGGAGAAAATAGCGGGTGACATAACTCTCTCTTCTGACCCAGGTAGGACGATACGGAAATGGCGCGAGGAGTTCGGGATTTCTCAGCAGGATCTTGCCCGTAAGCTTGTCGTGTCACCGTCGGTGATCAGCGACTACGAGTCTGGAAGGAGAAAATCGCCTGGGATCGTCATCGTCCGAAGGATCGTGGATGGTCTGATGGGTATTGATGAGACCAGGGGCGGGAAGACGCTCAAGAAGTACGACCTGGGAGAGAAGAGCGAGTGCATCATCAGCATGAAGGAGTTTAGCGGTTCAATGCCAGCGTTAGACTTCACCGAAACGATCGACGGGGTGAACCTGACCGAATCTGTGGCCCTGGACATGGATATTCATGGCTACACTGTCATAGATTCCGTCAAAGCGATCACTTCGCTGAGCTCGCTCGATTACCTCCAGATATACGGCTGGAGCAGTGAGAGGGCGCTTATATTCACAGGAGTCAAGTACGGTCGGTCCCCGATGATCGCCATCAGGGCGCATCCTTTGAAACCCGCAATGGTCGGGTATCACAGACCTGAGCAGGTCGACGAGCTGGCCTTGCGCCTTGCGACGCTCGAAGGCATTCCGCTCGTCAAGACCGAGCTGTCCATGCAGACTCTTGTCGATAGATTGGAGCGATTGGGTTGAGAGGTGAGAATGTGGAAGTCGGGATAGTTAGCTATGGAGCATATGTTCCAAGATACCGGATAACTCCTCAGGAGATAGGAAGAGTGTGGGGGACAGACGGGGAGATGATGAGCAGAGGGTTGCTCATATTCAGCAAGTCCGTTCCATCCCCGGATGAGGACACGATCACGATTTCGATCGAGGCCGCGAGGAACATGATGAAGCGGGTCTCGGTGAATCCATGCGACATCGGAGCTATTTTCGTCGGATCCGAATCCCATCCTTATGCAGTGAAGCCGACCGGTACTATCGTGGCAGAGGCGATCGAGGCGGCCCCTAACCTCACGGTGGCAGACTTTGAGTTCGCATGCAAGGCCGGGACCGCGGCGATCCAGACCTGCATGGGCATGGTAGGAGCGGGGATGATCAAATACGGCGTGGCGATAGGATCCGACACCGCTCAAGGTGCACCTGGCGATCCCCTGGAATACGCCGCTTCAGCAGGAGGCGCAGCGTTTCTGATCGGAAGCAAGAAGATGATTGCCAAGATCAATCAGACCTTCTCCTATACAACCGACACTCCTGACTTCTGGAGAAGGGAGGGACAGCCTTACCCGAGCCACGGCGGAAGATTCACCGGAGAGCCGGCATACTTCAAGCACGTAGCGAACTGCGGTAGGGGACTTATGGAGTTGATGAAATCAAAGGCAGATGATTACGACTACGCTGTCTTCCACCAGCCCAACGGCAAGTTTCCAGTCAGGGTCGCGAAGCAACTTGGATTCACCGAGGACCAGATCGAGACGGGACTTCTGACGCCTTTCATCGGCAACACTTACAGCGGCTCGGTTCCAATCGGGCTCGCGGCGATCCTCGACGTCGCGAAACCCGGTGAAAGGATCTTCGCCGTTTCCTATGGCTCTGGAGCCGGGAGCGACGGATTTGATATTACCGTCCGGCCAGAGATCCAGCAGTTCCGTCGGGATGCCGCTCCGACCGTTCGGCAGTACGTCGAGAACAAGAAGTTCATAGATTACGCGACTTATGCCAAATTCAAAGGAAAGATATTGCTGGCGGAGATGGTGTCATGAGAGATGTTGCAGTCATAGGTATAGGGGACACAAAGTTCGGGGAGCTATGGGACTGCTCCTTCAGAGAGATTGGGATCCAGGCTGGATTGATGGCCGTAGGTGACGCAGGTCTTTCCGGGGATGAGATCGATGCACTTTATGTCGGCAACATGTCCGGTGGAAGGTACATTGAGCAGGAGCATATCGGATGTGTCATCGCTGACTATTCCGGCATGGCCAGAAATCATATTGCCGCTACCCGGGTGGAGGCAGCTGGGGCATCTGGAGGTCTGGCAATTAGGCAGGGGTACATGGCCATCGCGTCAGGTCTTCATGACATAGTGGTGGTCGGAGGGGCCGAGAAGATGACCGATGTGCCGGACCAGATGTCTATGGCGATCCAGGCCTCGGCCGAGGATCAGCAGTGGGAGGCCATCTTCGGAGCGACCTTCACATCGCTTCATGCGATGATCGCACGGAGGCATATGCACGAGTATGGAACGACGAGAGAACAGATCGCTCAGGTCGCCGTTAAGAACCACAAGCATGGGGCCCTGAACCCGAAGGCACAATTCCAGAGAGAGATATCGTTGGAGGCGGTCCTCAGGTCTCCGCCGGTGGCAGAGCCTTTGGGCGTGTTCGATTGCGCACCGAACTCCGATGGTGCGGCAGCTGTCGTTCTTTGCGCCGTCGAGAAAGCGAAGAAGTACACTGATTCTCCGATAAAAATCACGGCATCAGCCCAAGCATCGGACACTCTGGCGCTTCATCATAGGGTCGATATATGCACATTTGACGCGAATAAGATTGCCGCGACAAAAGCGTTCAAGCAAGCGAAAATCAAACCAAAGGACATTGATGTGGCAGAGATGCACGACAACTTCACGATCAGCGAGATACTTGCGATCGAAGACATGGGCTTTTTCAAAAAGGGGGAAGGTGGGAAGGCGACTGAAGAGGGACAGACCGTGATCGGCGGCAAGCTCGCCGTCAATACATCGGGAGGACTGAAAGCCAGGGGCGACCCGATAGGAGCGACGGGTGTCGCACAGATCGTCGAGATAGTCACTCAATTGAGAGGCGAGGCTGGCAGGAGGCAGGTCAAAGGTGCCGAGGTGGGCCTCGCGCACAACGTTGGTGGGGTCGGTGGGACCGTTGTTGTCCATATTCTGGAGGCGATATAGATGCCGACCGCGAGATTCTGGAGGGAAAACCCGAGCAGATACAACCTGAGGGCATGTCGTTGCGGCGTATGCGGCAAAGTCATCTTCCCACCGAGGAGCATCTGCCCTACCTGCCGCAGGAGGAGCGTCGGTAAGATGGAGGACATCAAGCTCAGGGGAGATGGGGAGGTTTACTCCTTCTCTGTCGTGCATGACGCTCCGAGCCAGTTCGATATGATCAAACCCTATGTCATCGCCATCATAAAAATGGACGAGGGCGTCATGCTGACGAGCCAGGTGGTCGATTGCGATCCGGCGGAAGTGAAGATCGGGATGAAGGTCAGGAGCACCATTCGAAAGCTTGGCGAGGACGGAGCAGCCGGGGTAATATACTACGGATACAAGTTCATCCCCGCCCAATAGTATCCTGACGTCCGCGAGTTTCGGCCTATATTATCGGGACCCCGATGCGCCCGGACAGTGAGTATTCCATGATGACCAGCCCAACCACAACCATATGTCCCTCTTCTTCATGGCAAATGATCCGAGAAGCCCCAATCGATGAGGGATCTGGTCTTTACTGCGAGAAATCCTTTTCGGCCAATGAGAGCGCTTTTTCCATCTTCTGTAACGCCATGCTGTAATCGATACCCCTCTCTTTCTCCGCTTCATCAAGAAGTCTGACGACCTCATCGACATTCAATCCCTTTCGCTTTGCGTTTTCTATGTAGCTCTGGCATCTGAGCCTCAGTTCCATGAACATCTTGTGCTTTTCGATCGCCTCGGTGAGGACGCTATCCGCCTCATTCATTATTCCCTGAGCCTCCTCGAACTTCTTCGCGGCGATGGGATCTCTAGCCTTCAAAAGCAAGACCCTGCTTCTCCCAACATCCGTGCCAGTGCTCTTGGCCGTCTCGATCTTCGCACTCAGCTCTAGCTCGTTCCTAACGAGTTTGTCGTGAAGGAGCGAGCGGAGGTTTTCCATCCCATCCCTTATCTTCGCAAGGTCAGCGAGGCGTATTTCCTCTCTGCGCGTGGCGACGAGTTTCGGAACGTTAGACGGCATCGCTTTATCATCGACCTTGAGCCTCAATGCGGTCTTGTACAGAGTCTGGAGGTCCTTCAATTTGTCCTTCGCCATTGATTCGACGACGGAGTCCGTTGCTGCCTTCGCTCTTTGAACATTCAAAATGGCTTTCTCGAAGGCGAGATCATTCAGTGCCTCCTCTGCCTTCTTTACGAGTTCCTTTGCCTCTTTAGCAGCGTACCCCTCGTATTCGAGCTCAGAAATCTCCTTCTTTAGTACGTCAAGATCGCTCCTTCTCTTGTCGTACATCTCTGTCAAGGAGCGCAACTCCTCACCACATCTTATGGCCATCGAGAAGGCTTCAGAGAACGCCCCTGCCCTCATCTTCTCATCGGCCCTAGCGAACATCACATCCACTTTGTCTGCGTGAAGGCCTCTCTTATGCGCGTCATCTATCTGCTTTCTTAGTTCTTGCAGTGCCCTCGAGCTTAGCTTCTTCTGTGATTGGACTCTCTCGACCTCGTCCCTCATCTTCCTTATCAGACTTCCCGTCTCATTGAATCTGCGCTGGTCCAGAAGTTGTATGACCTCATCCTTTATCCTGAGGGCAGTGTCAAGGTCCGGGCCCTCAAGCTGCATTGATTTGAGGTTCATCTCAACACTGTTAAGCTGATCCTGTACGGCAGATCGGGCTACCTCCGCAGCCTGTTCCATGGCCTTCTTGGCCAGCTCGACCGTGATGCCGTGTCTCCCTAGTTTGTAATATGTCTTCGCCTGCCTGAGTATCTCCATTGCTGGCGCCGTCCCCACCCCGAAGGATTTGACCTCAGTGATGACAGACTGCGCTTTGTTCAGCTGTTCGCTTGCTTTTCTCTCCATGACGATACTCTGGTCGAGCTCATTCCTTGCCAGCTCTATGGCTCTCAGCGCGTCATTGTATCTCTTTTCGCTCAGAAGGTTCTCGGACTTGCCTATGATCGCTTCGGTGCTGCGTGCGTCGACTCCAGACGATTTTGCTTTGGATAGCAGGGTCCTGGATTTCGCTATCTCGTTGGAAATGCCTTTCACTAACATCTCGCTTGCAAGGCGTTCCGCTTCCTTCGCATTTTGTAGACCGTCCACATAGTCCCGGCCAGCAATTCTCTCTTCTGCTCTCGCCAGAAGTTTTTCGATCGGGGATATGTCAATTTTCATTCTTCTCGAAATCGCCAACATGTCCCTGACCTGTGGGATTCTCCTTGCCGCGATGAAGGGCGCCACTATCTTCTCAGTCTCTTCATGGCAGATAATTGAGACTCCTCTTGCTTCCTCATACTTGCCCGATTCGAAGAGCTTCTTTGTCTTAGTCAGAAATGCCAATGCCAAGCTAGTATCTCTTCCGTGTATGGCCGCCTCCTCAAGGAGATCTGATATCTCGACAATTCTGTCATATATCTCCGTGTGGAGAACGACGGTCGTGTCCAGGCTACTTCTGGTTTTCTCGATGACATCACGGGCCTTCTCAAACTCGTTCCTCTCTATCTCAATCAATGCATCCTCGGCCAGACGCTCCTCCTTCACAACCTCTATCCCGTTCTTTCTCGAGGAAGAGATCGAGCGCGTGAGATGTGTGAGGTTCTTGACGAGCTCGTCCTTTATGATTGACTCCGCGAAGTGAGTGACCTCCATGGTAAGCTTGAAAGCTTCAAGGTCGTTCGCCTGCGATCGCAACTGTTCGGACTTGGCGAGCTTCTCTTTGAGTGTGACGCTCTCGCAGTCAAGACTCTTCGCAAGATCGAGAAGCTTTTGTGCTTCTTCGATGCAGCTGGTGAGGGCAACCGTTTCCTCCTTCTTGAGATCATCAATGGCATTCAAAGCCAGTTCGTGAGCCTTCTCGAACTTACTCGTCTCCAATGCTGAGATCGCTCCGATTAGCACCGATCTAGCTCTGCCAATGTCCATCCATTCGCCGTAATCATCCATGAACTTCTTGACCGTGTTCACGGTTTCCATTGCTTTCGTTCTTGCCTTCTCTTCTATCGTTCTCGAACACTTCTCGATGATTTTCGAGACGACTGCATAATCTCCATCTTTCACAGTCTTGATGATGTCATCAAGCAATGCATTTTCCTCGGCAATGTCCGCCCCCATCTTCATTGCCGCCGCACTGCTCAGCTCGATTCTCATGATCTGAGTCGCCAAATTGGCTTCAATTTGACTGCGCAGCTCCTTCTGAGCCGCCCTCAATTGAGATGCCGAGCTCATGAAATCCTTCGCAGTCAGAAGTTCCTTGGAGGAGATCATCATCCGCTTGACGTTGGCTAGATCCAACCTGTAAGTGGTGCCTTGATGGAGGAGAGCTTTGGTTTTCGCGAACTCCCTTTCGACTTCTCTGTATCCTTCAAGGGACTCCTCGAGAAGCGCATCCGCCCGATCAACTGTTTCTATTGCCTTCTTGAGGTTCTCCTTTCGGAGAACGATCTTGGAGGAATCAAGAACCTCCAGCACTTTTGCCATATCAACTTTCAGCATCTTCGCGATAATCATCTTTGGACGGAGCTTCGACACATGAGTTATGAGTTGATCTTCGTCGGCGAGGCCGACGGTCTGCTTTGTATCTTTCCAGATGTCAATTGCCCTGGCAAGATCAACTGCTTTGATCGAGTCCTTCCCGGCCTCGATCTGTGTCATCATCTTTGTTACATCGACCCCACGGCTCTTCAGAAACGAGGTTCCTTGTGCCATGGATTCGAAGTTGGAAAGAATTCCTTGTGACACTATGTTCTTTGATTCACCCTCCGCGACCTTCAGCCTGGCAAGAACCTTCTCGTAGTCCTCGTTCCGAAGCATTTCCTCGATCTCGCGCAACAATCCATCGGGTCTGGAGAAGTCTATTCCCATCTCTTGAGCCATCGTTCGAAGGCTGGAGATGCCGCTCGAAGTAGAGTCGATCCATCTCCTGAGTGAGTCTGTGACGGTATCGATGCATGTCCTGAGATGTTTGGTAGAGATGCCATATTGCGATTCATCCAGCGACTGTCTCGCCTCTGAAAGTATCTGCCTCTCGCCATCGACCTTCAGGCCAACGCTTTCAGCCAGAAGCATCAGGGACTGTGCGCGACCGAATGAATCGGCCATCTTTCTATTTACGAACTGATCGGCCTTGTTCCACGAGCTGTTGGCCAGCAAGAATGCGTCTGAGACCCTACCTTCGGTCAGAAGGGACCTCGTCTTCCCTATCGAGACCAGGATGTCATCAGCATCCTTATCCCTGTCTTGGATCAGATTGACGATCTCTTCAGTGGAAGTGATGATTGAATTGACCTTATCCTTCTTGGCAAGTTCTGAGGCCTCAATGCTCTTAGTGGCCGAACTCAAGGCTCCTCTGTAGTCCTTGTTCGAAAAAGCGTGTGTGCTCTCGACAAGAAGTCTTTCTGCCTCCGTCGTCTTTGCGGCGAACTCCTTCACGGTTGCTATGGCTTTCACTGCTTCGCTGATCTTCTCTTCCGCCGCTTTGCGGTTCTGGGCAGCTTCCTTGGCTCGTTGCTCAAGCTGTTTTGTGAGTTGGAGCTGCCTTATGTAGTCCCCAGTCACGGTCGTTTGGCTCCATCTTTGCACACCGTGCAGATACTGGATGGCTTCTGACCTTTCGATCAATCATGGGAAGCGTTCTTTAACCTTTTGTCCCAATTCTCTGGTTGATGAAGTCATCTGATATACTTTCCGCCTCATCATCCTATCGTTTTTGGATCTCAACAAATGCAATGCGCTCCAGCACCAAATCCGATAGTGAGTCCTCAGGAACCATATCGATTTCATTCTTGGTGATGCCAAACCTGATTACTTTCTCCTTCGAGGTCTCGATCACGGAATCGTCCCTCTCAAGTCCAAGAGATCGAAGCGTTCCGTCGATATCCTCGACGTCAAAGAAAACAATCACGGCGCACTCAGCACCCTCAGCGATGCCCATCTTTTCCATCGCCTTTGATATCTGTCTCTCGCCCGACGCGTAGAGCAAAGTCTCAATCGAGAGCGTGGACGAGACATTCTTTCCCCTTTCGAAGGCGCGTGTCGCGTGAGCGACAGCTGATCTGAGATGGTCAATCCCACAAACGAGCTGGGCATTCAATGCCAGGCCCTGACCCGCTCTCAGATTCTGCAAGGATTCGATGAATCTCTTGGGATCTGCGATCTCGCCTCGTACTCCAACGAAGTCCGCCTTGGGCATGCTTGGTGCGCATCCATCTGTGGTACATATCAATCTTTTGCGAGCCCTTCAAGCGGCGAGGCTCTTTCTTCAGATCGGGTCTAGACAAGTTCCAGGAACATCCAGTATACGACCGCGTTGATGATCGTCAAGGGAACCCCGATTCTCGCGAAATCGAAGAAGGTCAACGTCTCTCCTCTCTTCTCTGCGTTCTGGATAATGATGACATTGCTCGCCGCTCCGAGTATCAGAAGATTGCCGGCGATCGTGCTTCCAGCTGCAAGCGCCATGGTACCAGCGATGGTCGACCCAGCTTGGTTCATCAGTGGCAGGTACAGGGCGACAAAAGGAACGTTGGATATCAGCTGGCTCAGGGAGATGCTGATAGTGAATATCACCGGTACGGATGATAATTCCACGTTCGATCCCGTGATCATCGATTGGAAGAAACCAGTCTGCCACACACTGCCCATCAAAACGAACATGGCCGCGAAGAATATCAATGTGGACCAGTCGATGTTCCGTATCAGTCTGACTCTATCG
>Ga0315288_10006955_pt1 | contig 14350 bp, 11 predicted proteins | sample YL17G11_20_MG_FD_203454 | JGI IMG/M metagenome (GOLD analysis project Ga0315288, IMG submission 203454) | Sediment microbial communities from Yellowstone Lake, YNP, Wyoming, USA - YL17G11_20 | ecosystem: Environmental > Aquatic > Freshwater > Lake > Sediment | place: USA: Wyoming | collected... | reverse complement strand
TCTTAAAACTATTGAAGAATTAGAACAGCATACTGGCTGGACAATTACGGCAAAACGAGTAATTGGACCAACTATAGTCGATGCACAACTTATCAGTGAACCAGAATTCACACAAGAGGGTAATCATGTTGAACCCTAATTGGGCACGTTGGATTATGGCATCAGTAGCAGTTTATTTTAAATCTGTTACTGACACCTTAAAATTACCACTCTTAACAGAGGGGGTGGATGACCGTGAACCTGAAAAGTTGCACTATAATCACGCAGAATTGCGTGTTAATGGACCATTTATTATTGAACCAAGTCACAATTATTACATTTTAAACGTAGACATCAACGTACTATTGACTGAACTCATGGGTGCTGCAAAAGATAATGCTTATGATATTGTAACATGGTGTGGGGTTATTCAAGCCGCTATGGCTGGACCAATAGACGTGTTCCGTTATGGAAGTGAAGAGGGGGATGATCAGGAATGGATAGGTTGCCTGGTACCTCGACAAGGGCGATATGATTCTAATCGAACACTCCACTTTGGACAGATTAGTCGAGTAGATCGTGTACGTCAGTCTGAGGTTGATGGACGTTTTAAAATGGAACTCTTTTCGGAGTAACGTTACCAGACGTAAACTGGGTTAAATGTTAAATAACACCTATTTTGGAGGTATAAAATATGGCCAGAATCGAATTGCGTGACTGCACGATTCGTATTAAGGACGGTCTCAGTGGTACGGCTGTTATCGACGATAGCCCAACGGCTAATGATACAACTGTAGATATTGATACTATTGTTCTTAATACTGATGATACCGATTTGGTTCCAGTTGGTGCTCGATTTCAGCCGTCTACAGTTAATCATGATACAATTCATGTTGTAACGGCTCGTACACCAGCTTCAACAAGTCCTACAACTAGTATTACTTTTACGCCTGCTTGGGGCACACCAACTCCGGTTAATGCCGATACTTTAAATTTTCTACCCCAACAAATTGAAGTCAAGATTGGCGAAGGAAATTTAACTTATACGGAAGCTAAGGAATATGAGTACCTACTTGACCGTGGTGTACTTGATACAGTTAAAGAAGGTGATGAACAACCAGTTGAAGTTGATTTAGAATTTGTTTATGAGCATGTTACAACTGGAACAAGTGAAAGTATTTCACCAGTGGACGCACTAAAGCGTAAAGGAAGTGCATCCGAGTGGGTTAGTTCATCTAGTGATCTTTGTGAACCATATTGTGTTGATATGGAAGTCGATCAAGTTGCACCATGTGGATCATCAGAAAATGAAACGACACTCTTACCTGAATTTCGCTATGATAGTCTAGAATTTAATCTACAAGATGCGACAATTTCAGTAGCTGGAAAGTGTAATGCAGTGGAGGCAACAGTAACAAGAGACTAAGAAGTTTTAAATATCAAAGCTGGATAACTTACAATCCAGCTTTGATTTCTTGACTTGTAAGGATTATGGGAGAGCAATAATGAGAATTGGTGGTATTATAGTAGCGGGACCAACTCAAGAAGTTCTGGTTCTACCTCGCGGCGAACAGGCTTTAATTATTCGGGCACAAGCAATCAATCTCGATGAATTTGATGCTTTATGTCCTGAACCAAAGCCACCAGGAAAATTAACAAAAGATGGATGGATTCCTGATACAACAAATGATAATTATCGTCAAATTATAGATAACCACAATGAAAAAAGAATTGCGTATCTTGTGGTTAAATCTTTAGAACCCAGTCAAATTGAATGGGATACAGTACAAATAGATAATCCACGAACATGGACAAACTATGTACAAGATTTCAAAAATGCTGGAATAACAACTATTGAAATCAATCGTATTGTCCAGTGTGTTATGCAAGCAAATTCCTTAGATGAAGCTAAACTTGAACAGGCGCGAAAGGTTTTTCTACTTGGTCAGGCACAGGTGCAAAAAGAATCCTCTGGCCAAAATATCGTACCGGAGAATATGCTGTCTGGCGAGCCTGTGAACGTCTAGGACTAAAACCTCCTGGAGTTAGAGATTCCTGGGAAAACTGCGATGTTTGGACACAAGCATTAATTATAGCTTATGAACAATGTCGAGATTACGAAGAAACTGATTTACAAATGAAACTTGCTGGGGCAACTAAATCTAAATCTGGACGACATTAAATGCGATTTACTTTTGACTATCAAACATTGCATTTATCACCTGGAATTTGGAAACGAATACTAGATCAAGAATTACGGACAGCACTCACCGAGGGAGCAACTATCTGGATGAATGCTGCTCTATCTTGTATTCCAGTATGGTCAGGAGCGAGTCATGGAACGTTCTTAAAATTAGCTGCAAAGATTGGTTATTCACTCAGTATTGGCAGTGGAGTACCTTGGTTATCTGGACCTACTTATGGTCAATCACATAGTAATGCAAGTTTAACAGTATATAATGGCGCTTATATACTGGAGTACAGTACAGACCTGTGGCATTTGTTGTTCAATGAATATAAGAACGCTAACGCAAATCCAATAGAAGGGAGATTATTTGCTCGATTACGTAACCCTGGACCCTATAATTTTCAACAAATAGCCGCAACAGCATTTACACCTTTTGCTAAATCTGTGCGTCTTCCATCACCACAGTTAGCAATGACTATAAAGAAACATACGATAAAATAATGCGTAGATGTTCTAAATGCCATAAATTACAAGATGAAACTGAATTTCATGTTCCAATGTAAAAGTTGTAAATAAATACTTAAAAAAATATGGAAAATAATTATGGCTGAGTCGGACCTAATAACTCGCCTCGGATTTGATGCTGGTGGAGCTATTAATTCAATTAATAGTTTAAAATCAGCACTTGATGGTCTAAATACTATACTTGCAACTACGGGTAAAGAAATTCGTAGTTGGAATACGAGTGGTAGTAATGCATCTAAAGCCTTAGATTCGATGAATAACTCCACTCAGAAGTTACTAAATCAATTTAAAGGATTGGCACAAGCCCAAGCAAATTTAGGCACGGGTCTTGGAGCAAAATCTACACTCGCCGCTGGCGGTATAGAATCTCAATTAGGTCTTATTCAACAACTCACTTCTGCTTGGGGTACACTACCTAATACTGTTAATGCAACTACACGTCAAGCCTTTGCTGGAGGTATAGCTAATGCAGCCCGATTTGCAACTGCTAATAAATTATCTGCACAGCAAGTAACATCAGCTTTTACGACCATGGGCCAAGGCACAACAGGTGCTGTAAGTCAATTAGGTAGTAAATTTAAAACATTGGCAGCAACACATGCAAGTGCAACTAATCAAATGAAGCAAGGCAATCAATCCTTAACATTATCATTTGGTACCCTTATTAAAGTTATTCAATTTAGAGCCGCAATTGCAGCAATTGGAGTATTAACTAATAAATTCGCAGAAGGTGTTAAAGCAGGGGCTGATTTTAGCCGTCAATTGGGTATGATTGAAACTGTTGCGGGAAAAGGTGCTAATTTAGATAAGATTAGACAAGATTTAGTAAATCTTTCTCGTGAATTTGCTAAACCATTGCCAGATGTGGCAAGTGCTTATTACCTAGTTCTGCAGAACCAGGTGGGTAATGCTGTTCAATCTATGAATGTATTAAATGAGGCTATGAAACTAAGTGTTTCAACGGGTGCTTCAGTGACAGATTCGGCCGATACTTTAACAGTGGCGTTAAATGGATTTGGACTTAGTGCTGATAGTGCCACCTTAGTTTCTGGAAAACTATTTAAAGCAATGGAAATTGGTAGATTTCAATTTAGTGAAATGAAAGATGTTTTAGGGCGTGTTGCGCCTATTGCAAAAGATTTAGGAATTTCTTTAGAGGAAGTTCTTGGACCAATTGCTACTATGACACGGCAGGGTGTGGGGTTTAATACTGCTGTAACCCAAATGCGCGCTATTGTCTCTCAGACATTAAAGCCAACTGAGGAACTTAAACGAGTGTTTAAAGGTTGGGGTGTCGAAAATGCTGAACAAGCTATAAATAAATTTGGTGGTCTATTACCTATGTTACGGGCATTGGAAACTGAATTAGGTGGTAGTAGTTCGGCGTTGGCTAAAGCATTTACGAATCTTCGAGCTTTTACTGGTGGTATGTCTATACTAGGTCAAAATTATGAAGCTGCTATTCGAGATACCCAAAAAATTAAAGAGGTAACTGAGGACTATTCACAAGCCATGTATGACATGGTAGCAAAAACACCGGGGCAAGAATTTGCTAAAGTAACTAATCAAATTACGACTAACTTTACACAAATGGGTCAGTCTATTCTACCTGTATTAAATGGTTTATTTAAGGCTATTGAATCTGTTACCTCAGTACTCGCTGAACTTGGAACACCTAACACGATCGCTTTTATAGGTACGATAGCTGTATTAATGACTCCAACGATTGTATCATTTGGTACCTGGTTAACAAGTATCACTGCATGCAAGGTAGCTTTAAGCACACTAGGACCAATTGCTATTATAGCATTTGGTGCTTGGTTAGGGATAAAACTTGCTGGTCCAATTAATGACTTAATTTTTGCAATGCGTGGTGTCCCAATTGTAGCTCGGAAGATGAATACAGAATTATTAACTTTAGAAAAAAAATATGCTGACGAAGCGCAAAAAAATGCCCAAAGCGTAACTGCCAGTAAAATTGAATCCAATCGAAGATTTAAAGAAGATATTACTAGAACACTTACAGATGTACAAAAACTACAAAATAAAGTATTGGATGATGCAAGTAAATATAATAGTGTTCTGGTTAGTACAGTAAAAACGCAATTAGATTCAATTATTGGTGTACAAACAAGCATAGTAACAAAACTTCAACAAACAGCACAGGGCGGCGGTCAAGCTATGACCTCTGCACTGAATGCATATACAAAAAGTGCTCAATCTGCTGCAGATAAAGAATTTGGATTTCGATTGGCTGGCATGAATGATGTGCAGAAAGCTTATGCACAAATGAATCGTGCGCAACAGCAAATGAATGGAGCAATGAGACAACTAGGTTCAGCACGTACAAGTGAAGATTTTGATGCAATAAAACAAAATCTTGAGGATGCGGCTCGTTATGCTGAAGGTGCCTCGTCAAGTGCTGCAAGTGAGGGCGGTAATCGTGCCTTATTAAATCAAACTCGTAGTAAGGAATTAGGTATTGCAAATGCAATTACTAACGTTGATCGTCAAAGAATAAGATTATTACAACAGCAACAACAAATGGCACCCAAAACATTTGCTACCGAAACTAAACGTTTAGAGGAAATGAAACTTGCTGTTAATGATATTTTGGAAGGAACTAAACAGTTTACTGGTGAAGGTGCAGCAAGGGCACCAAAGACTGGCACAAAAATGGCCGAAGATTTAAAGAAAGCTCAGATCGCCTGGGTACAACTTCAAAAACTCATGGGTGAAGGAGGTAAAAATTTATCGTTACTCGGAGTTGGTAAACTACAAGAACAATTGGCAGGAATGGCAGGTAAACTACCCGCATTACAAACACAAGTAAATTTGGATTATAAAGCCAGTTATGATCAAATGACTGCATTCTTTGCAGCCATGCCTATTCCAATAAAATTAGCATTTCCAAATTTGGATCCTGTTAATCCTTTACCAGATTTAACAAATAAAATGACTGCAAATGTTGCAGAAATGGATAAAATACGTCCGCAGATCGACAGTTATAATGCTGCTATAAAAGCTTTACAATATACATTATTTACTAGAGTAACACAACCATTTGCAGATGTTGTTCCAAATATGAATGTTCTTGCCCAAGCATCAACAAGTGTAAATGAATTGGGTCAAGCATATAATCGTATGTTACTCTCAATACAAGCCTTAACTAAAGTTGATCCAACAAATATTAAAGTATTTCAATCAGCATTAAGTCAAGCATCTGGAGCTATACAACAATATAATGTGGCCGCTAAAAGAAATCCAGTAGAAAATAAATTAGTAGATCCAGATTCAGTCCAGGCAATGAAAGATGCCTTTACTCAAATTAATCAACAATTTCAAAATCTTGCACCTGGATTGGAGATTAAAGTTAAATATGATCAACTAGAAGCAGCTAATAATACAATCAGACAAATGGGCACTGGACTTCAGATTCCAGTTACCCTAGTTGGAACTTCGGCCGATGATATTGCTAAAATAGCTCTAGTAACTCCAACAATTAAAACAAACCTAGAAGCAACTAATAATGCTATGACTACCTTAACTCCAAGTGCTCAGGCATTTGCTACTGCAATGCAAGCAGCTGCGGCCGCTTCCCAGCAAATTAAAATTCCTACTATACCAGCAGTGAATCAAGCTAGAGGTGGTCTAATGCGACTTGCTGGAGGTGGAAGTATATTTAAATCACACGGCACGGATACAATTCCAGCGATGTTATCGCCGGGAGAATTCGTGGTGAACGCGCGAGCCACAAGGCGATTTTTCTCGCAACTTGTGGCCATGAACGCTGGTGCCAAACCATTATATCGTCAAGATGGAGGTGCAGTGACAAATATTGGTGACATCAATGTTTCGGTTAATGGTAGTACATCTACCAGACAGACTGCGAGAGAAATTGCGACTGCTCTTCGACGTGAAGTGCGGCGCGGAACATCTAAATTGTAATCTTTTGCAAAGGAGAATTTTATGGCCGTTTCATTTCAGCAGAACGCGACTGTTGAGGTGGCCCGCAATTCAAAATCTGCTCCGATGAGCCCTTGCTTTCTTCAAGGCACCTACCTAGTTGAGCACTGGCGTAAAAATCGGCGGATTAATGAATTTCGAGGTCACAATGGTATTACCATTGAAGGTAAGAACAAACTCTTCAATGTGATGTTTCATGGAACCACTCAGATTAGTGCCTGGTATATTGGTTTAATTAATCATAGTGGTTATACTGCTCTATCTGAAAATGATACCTATGCCAACTTGAACCAAGCTGGTAATGGTTGGGATTGGTTTTCAGATTATACTGACGCCAATAACAGTGATTCAACGACAACTCGTCCTGAGTGGCAGGAAGGTGCTGCATCTGGTAAAGCTATTACCAATTCTACTCCAGCAATCTTTGATATTACTGCAAATGGTACAGTAAAGGGGATTTTTGTTGTTGGTGGTGCTAATGCCCAGACTAAGGGTAACTATACCTCTGGGAATACACTATGGGCTACCGCTCTATTTGGAAGCGGTGATGTAGCAGTTCAGGTAGGTGACCAATTGAAGGTGACTTACACTGTCAGTGCTCCAGCAACGACCTAGTTTCTATCTATCTGGGACTCTAATTTTAGAGTCCCAGATACCTTTTTAGGAGTCTAATTATGCTACTCTGGATTGAAGGTTTTGAAGGATTTGGTGACACAATAGCCAGTGCGCCGGCTTCTACGGGTATAATTGGTAGAAAATATCTATCAGTTACTTCTGAAAGTGATATGCGAATTAGAACTGGTCGTCTTGGTGGTTATAGTCTACATTTTCCAAATTTAGGTTGTATAATGACAACACCAGTTTTGACAACTAATGCCACATTAGTTGTTGGAATGGCGATTAAATTTATTTCTTTAAATAGTAGTTTGTTTGCATTTTTAAGTTTATATGATACCACTACTTTAGGTATGAATTTGCGAGTTTCATCAGCTGGAGAATTGGGAGTTTATCGTGGATCAACCTCTTTAGCAACAACTAGTGGATTAAACTTAGTAACCGATACCTGGTATTATATCGAATTTAAAGTTGTATGTAATAATACCACAGGCAGTTATGAAGTTCGCGTTGGAGGTAGTAATGTTTTAAGTGACTCAGGACTAGATACACAAGCTGGTTCCAATGCTTATCATGATCGAGTAAGTTTAAGGGCGGGCAGTTCAAGTTATCACTATTTTGATGATCTTTATTGTCTGGATGCTTCTGGTTCTAGTAATAATAATTTTCTTGGTAATATGCGAGTTGTTGCCATTCGATCTGATGGAGATACAACTGCAAAAGATTGGGCTAGAAGTGCTGGATCGGATAATTATGCACTAGTTAATGAAGTTGAATGTGATGATGATACCACATATGTTGAAAATGATACTTCAACTGAAAAAGATTTATACGAGTATACTGCTGTAGCCGACTTAGCCAATAGTGTTAAAGGTATACAGATTAATACTACTTGTCGTGAAACTGATACTAATAGTTTTAGTTTACAAACAGTAGTTAAATCTGGGACCACCGAAAGCGATGATACAGCACAGAATATTGGATCAACTTCCTATGTAACTAAAACAAGACTGCTTGAAACAGATCCAGATACAGCTACAGCTTGGACACTTTCAGGAATTAATGCCGCACAATTTGGTATTAAAGTTGGATAAATAATATGCTAAGAGCTACTAGCCAGATTGTTGAGGTTTTAGGACCTGGGAGTGGTGGTACTCTCAGAGCTACTAGCCAGATTATTGAAATCTTAGGACCTGGGAGTGGTGGTACTCTCAGAGTTACTAGCCAGATTATTGAGGTTTTAGCTCAACCTTTAAGTATTCTTGAACAATCTGCAAGTAATGAGTTAGAATTTTCTGATGATGTTATCGTTGTCACCCCTAATCAGTCACTCACTCAAACTATTGCATTTACTCAGGTAGCCGAATGGGTTGCACAAATTAAAATAGTCTCAGCTACTAATCAACTAGCATTTGAGGCCCCCGTTAATTATGTAGGACCATTGTGGCTTCATTTTAGTACTCAATTAGACCTTGAAGATGAAGCACGTATACCCTTAGTACATGAGTTACATCTTACTGAACAAGTGGTGTTTGGCGAAACAATTGCTATACATGGGCGCCGACATTTTCAATTTACTAATAGTATTGATATTTCACAATATGGTGATATTCGTATTAAGGTTCGGACTGCTACAAATGAATTGACTTTAACTGATACTTTGATTGGGGAAGCACTAAAAGTTGTTGAGAGTTCAATTGTTCTTGGACAAGATGCTGTTAAGGGAATACACATTGAATCTATCACCAACCAAATTGACTTTGTGCAGGTGGAGCGTGTTAATCCAATTACGATTGGACCAGGCCCGAGAGATAGAATATCACTTCCGGCCCAAAATATAACTTTTACCCAGTTTATTTATAATAGTGTAAAAAGTGTGCACGCTGAAAATTATATAGATATTATCACAGATGCAAATACAACACGCCCTTGGAATACTGTAGCCGATTCAGAGATTCAATGGCTAGAAGATGAAGTTCAAGACGATGGAAATGTTGTCTCAGTTCTCTATGGATTACAGGATTTTGCAACAGTCCAAAAAGCCTTTATCCAACATCTAACAAGTCCTGTCTGGTTATCACAAGTTGGGAATAAAGTACGGCTAAAAGTTGGCGCGATTGACTTATCAGCATCAAATGAACTTGAACTTGAAACTATAATTCCAGAAATTAATTATCTTGCGGCTGAAAATATACTAGAATTAATTGATTATGTTGATAATCGTCATGAATTTATTGAGACAATTATTGATTTTGAAAGTGAAGTTTCTTATAATGTTAATTTTGCACCGCGACTCTTAACGAGCGAACTGGAACTAGTATCCTCATTTTTTGGAGAAAATGATCAATTTTCACTTTGTGATTATTCGCCATTTTTAGGTAGTACAACTGATCCAAATGCACCGCAACGGTATCTAAAAAATGTCCCGGTCATTGACCCAAATAGGCATGGTGTAACATTATTCTATCCTTGGAACAGCCCTACAACCACTGTAGAGCTGCGTGGACCTGACTTGGGTAATCGAAATAGATTAGAATTCCAACGTATTAAACGGGAGACCCGTGGAGGCACATTAATAGTATGGGCTGATCCCATGTGGCCTAAAAATGAACAATTGGTACTTAGTTTTTCAGGTTTAATAGAAACTGAAGGTCAAACTTTATTAGACTTTATTTATTTAACACTAGGCCAAGAAATTGGATTAATTGATTGGGAAGGTAATACCTGGCGTGTTGTCACTATGACACCAAGTGACCCACTTGTCCGAAATAGCCAGGCCAATCTGTCAATTAATCTTGAATTTGAAATTACCCGCTCTATACTGCGGGGATATAATACGAATGAACTACTTTTTATTGATACAGCAGTTCAACAAACTATATATAATAGAAATGCTGAAGTTCCAACTTGGTTAATTCAAGCATTAAATTATCAAGCTAAAGTTAATAAACCAGTCTCACAAGATATTGATTTTATAACTTCTGTAGCAGTAACTAAAATTTTATCTCAATTACAAGCCAATGATTTGGAATTTAATCAAGATAATATATGGCAGGCCATACGTAATAGACTTGAAACTACTCAACTTAATTTAACACAAGATCCTAATCCAAGTATCAAAGATTTAATAGCTAGTTCTGAGTTTGATATTGAAAATGATTTAAATAGTATTTCTACATTACCAGTAGAAAATCAGATTTATATTTCCTACAGTGGAGGTATGGAACATCTATAATGCTTGAAATTACTGCTCCATGGCCAAGTGCTGACTGTCGAATTTATCTACCAAATCCTAAATTTGGTGATAGTGAAAGTTTAGCTATAGAGATGAATCCTAAGCGAGCAATGGATGGTACACTTTATACTTATATTAAAACAAAAGGTTTACGCCGAAAATTAATTATGTCATTTACAATGACCCGCTTAAAATCAATTGAATTAAATAGATTTTTACTTATGTATATTTCTCAACAAATAAAAATAGTGGATCATTTAAATAGATCGTGGCTAGGATATATTACTAGTAATCCGATTGAATTCAATACCTCTAAACGTGGAAGTCCTGGTGGAGGTAACGAACTTGTTGATACTGAGATTGAATTTGAGGGTACACTAGTATAATAAGTTTTTGGGGGAGAACTATGAGATCCTTATCACCAGTTGCATTAGCAAAATTACAAAATCGTTTTGGTAATGAACCCGTTGTTATAGTCGAGATACAATGGATTCGTGATGGTGGTTGGGCAGCTTATGCCGATAGAGATATTGAAAGCAGTGTAAAAGGAAAGATACTTGAACTTAGTGACTTGGATGATGTTGTTGCAATTTCAGATAATAATGATTCACAAGAAATTCAAGTAACATTTGATGATGTTGATGGTTCCATAAAAGCAATTTTAGATACTACAGATATTCATCAAAGAGATGTGCGTGTTTGGCAGTGGTTTGAAGGACTTTCACTTAATGATAGATTTTTATTATTTAGAGGTAAAATAAATTCCCCAATTATTTGGAATGAAGGTGAACAGACTGTAAGTTTTTCTATTATATCACAAATTGAAGATAAAGAGTTCGGATTCTCTCCCGAAGAGGGCCAATTTCCTTATATTCCAGTCGATTTGGTTGGAAAGGTTTGGCCCTCTTGTTTTGGAACACCCTTAGATGTTCCCTGTGTTGCAATTGGTGAAGCAATACATGGAACAACTTGTAGTGGTGTAGGTATTATTAGTGGTAGTGGCTTTTATAATGGTTACGGAGTCACTGCTGATGATGTTCAAGCTTCTGATTCCATAGCTATGATGGGTATTCAAGCACGACATGTAAGTTTTGTAGCGAGTTCTTGGATAGGTGTTAGTGATGCTGTTTATCAAAAATATAATGATCAATTGTCACAATTACATGCTTCGATGGCTAAAACAACTGGTGCTCGACAACAAGCTAAAAGAGAACAAGCTACTTCGGCATCTAGGGCAATTGCGGCGGCGTGTGCTAAAGGTTTAGGTGCTAGTGCGCTGAGAATTCTAGGCGGTCAGTTATTTCCAAGAGCATGTACACTAATTATTGGTGGCGGTCTTTTTTCAGGTTACTTTGGATCTCGTGTAGGTATTGATGATAATATATTTTATATTACAAGTCGTTATCATGTAGAAAATGCCCAAGCATATAATGATGAAGTTGCACAAGCTGGTAAAATGGAAGTAATATCTGGTCAGGGTGGAGGAGAATTTAGTTTTGTGTCAGCAGTTCCTTGTGGTTCTGGAGATTTTGGTGACCCCTGCCACTACCGAACTGAAGGTACCAATGTTGGTATTGGAGTGCAAGTTTGTTCTGGAGAAACTGTAGTTCCCAAACACTTTTGGGCTGATGCTGGATCACAGGTTACAGTTTATGGGCCCGAGCCTATTACATATATTATTAGTATTGTTCCTGGAACAGTTGTGTCAGTTAAAGCTTTTAAAATTTTTGAAGGAATAAAACATCTAGTAAATGTGCCAAATAATTATTATAGAGTTGAAAATAAGATTTATGGATCCATTTCAGCGGTACAACTAGTTTTAAATAAAACATTAAGTACAATACCCGATCAAAATTGGAGCGATGATCTTTATGTTACATTTCACTCATCAGTAGGTCCGAATATAGTTGAAATTCTTGAGTATATTATTGACACTTATACTGAGTTCTCTATTGATACAGAATCATTTGACTATGTTAGAGATAAACTAGAACCATTTCCAGCAAATTTTGCAGTCCTGGATCGAAAAAATGTATTAACTGTGCTACAAGAAATTGCATACCAAGCCCGTTGTAGTTTACGACTAATTAATGGTATTTTTTATCTTACATATTTACCAGAGGAGCCAGTATCAATTGATACAATTATTGAGAGTGATGTTGAAGTTAATAGTATAACCGTAAGTGGTACACCGACCGAAGATTTAGTTACTAAGATGGTGGTCGAATGGAGAATTACTTATGCCAAAGATAAATTAAATCAACTCATTTTAAGAAATAATATAGGTTACTATGGATTGCATGAAGAATCCACAGAGTTTTATATCTATAATCAACCAGATATTATTTTAAAAGCTGCTACATTTTGGTTAATTAGAAAATCAAATACTTGGAAACTTTTTAATTTTCGGACATTTTTACAAAAATTAAATGTGGAAACTCTGGATTGTATAACATTAAACTTTGAAAAACCATATGTATCTTCTACTGCTGTTAAATCAATTGTAAAAAAAGCCTCTTTTAATTCTGCTGATCAACTAATAAATATGGAGTGCTGGTTACCAATTAAATTTGGAACGATGGTTCCATATAATTTTGCATGGCCAGCTGATACATCGCCTCAATGGATTTATCCAACTGATTATGAAGTTGATTGGGATCATCCTGGTGGTGATGGAATAGGGATGGATGCCCAGGGAAATCTACCTGTCAGAGTTACACAAGATACATTAGGTAGCGAAATTCAATTTCTATCTGGTGGTGGAAGCAGTACATCCAGAATTCGACACGAAGAAGATCGCCGGAATCATGATGTTGGTGATCGACATCCTTCGGATAAAAATTTTATAGCACAGGATGTTGGGAATGCTGGACAAACTGGAATAGTTGATGCTACATCTAACCCAATTCCAGGTGGGATTATGGCGCCTGTAAATAAACCAATTCCAATTCCACAACAAATTCCACTAGTTAATGATGGTGTGGTTCTTGATCTTTGTTATACAAAAGTTAGAAGTGAAAAACAAGGGAGTGGGATGCTATCTTTTTTGAGTGATGTATTGAAATTTAATACAGGTGGTGATAAATTATGTTTAAAGGATGATTTGTGGGTTACTGATGGATCTAATGAAAAAGAATTTGACTTTAAATTTGATGAAGATGGGGCCATATGGGGTGCTGGAACAGCGTGGTTAAAACCTGAATAGAGGTGAACTGTGGATTTTTCATGGCTGTCAGATATTTTTAATGCTTTTATAAGATGCATTCCACGCCCAGTTATTATTAGAGCTACACATGGTGGTGTTAAATGGCGTTGGGGACGCTATGTTAAAGAAATGCAGCCGGGATGGCATTGGGTTTGGCCACTAGCAACAGAGTGGGAAATTATTGTTACTGCCCGGCAAACTAACAATCTTCCCAACCAAGCACTAGTTACGAGTGATAAACAACAGGTTGTCGCTGGCGCCTTGATTGTATTTTCAGTCAAAAATATTGTACAGGCGATCGGCGAGCGCAACTGGGATGTCGGCGCCACCGTAAATGATATCTCAGAAGCCGCGATAGTCGGCGTCGTCACAAAATGGAAACTAGACGACCTGTTGCAACATTTAACGAGCAAGGTAGAGGCAGAATTGACACAAGCTTGTCGTAAGCAATTACGTCAATATGGAATCTATGTACAAAGATGTTGTTTTACTGACTTTGCACCTTGTCGTATTTATAAACTAATGGGATCAGAAAAGGGTCCATCTTTTAATTCAGCGGAGGGGTACTAGGCAATTCGGTAATGTCCAGATAATCACCCCCCAATTCCCAAGCAAATCTATCATTATCTTCTGGAAG
>Ga0315288_10006954_pt1 | contig 14351 bp, 10 predicted proteins | sample YL17G11_20_MG_FD_203454 | JGI IMG/M metagenome (GOLD analysis project Ga0315288, IMG submission 203454) | Sediment microbial communities from Yellowstone Lake, YNP, Wyoming, USA - YL17G11_20 | ecosystem: Environmental > Aquatic > Freshwater > Lake > Sediment | place: USA: Wyoming | collected... | reverse complement strand
ATCCAGGGCTATGGGGCGAGCTAGAGCGGGCGAATCTGAGTCGCTGGATTGAGAAATATAGCGCCTGGGGGTCACGAGAAGGGCGTCGCCTCTTTGCGGTGGAGTGCGCAGAGCGGGTGCTTCCGTTGTTTGAGGCAAAGTATCCTGCAGACGATCGACCGCGCTGCGCCATTGCAGCCGCCCGCGCCTATGCCCAAGGTATAGGCAGTGAAGATGCGATGATGGCGGCGAGGGGAGAGGCGATCAAGGCGCATGACCATGCGTCAAGGAAAGGGCATCAGACGGCAGCGGCGGAGGCCTGTGGCGCAGCACATGCGGCAGCCTCCACGATGCATCAGATGCGCTTGGTCTTTGCGTATGCAGCGGAGGCGGCAGGCAGTGCCGCCGCAGAGATAGCCTTTGGTCAGTCGCCGCTGACGAAGGCGTTTCAGGCAGCCAGCAGCGCAGCAGAGCATGAGGAGCGTCGTTGGCAGTGGGCGCGCCTACAGGAATATGTGCAAAGTCTGATGCCCCAAAAGGAAGTCTCGCAAGTGAAGAGCAAGGTAGGAGGGCGAAAGCATACAGCCGTGCAGGCCGATCCGCAGGCGACAGCGCGCGAGATCACCTCCATGTCCCAAACGAAGCCCATTGAGGCGCTGCAGCACCCAAACTGCCCCATTGAGCTCTGGTGGAAGTTGGCGCGGCATTATCCGCTCGAAGCAATGGCTAGTATGTTATTTGATCTAATGACCATGGAGGCACCAGAGCGCTGGGTCCGACTAGAGCAATCCCACGCGAAAGACTGGATGAAGTACGTCGCCACGCGCGGTCTGTTGTCGGATCAGAAGATGCGCCTCTTGGTGGCAGACATCGCAGAGCATGTCTTGCCTTTGTTTGAGCAAAGGAAGCGGCAGGACGCCTCGCCAAGAAGCGCCATTGAGACGGCGCGCTTGTTTGCCCAAGGACAGGCAACCGATCAAGAGATGAGTAATGCCTCCGTGCTCGCGACGCACGGCGCCAAAGACGTCGGAGAGGATAACGCGGCGGAGTCGGCAGGTCTCGCGGCTGCATGGTGTGCCAGCCCCGTTAACATCGTGCAGATCATTGAGAACACGTCCTATAGCGCTGCCTGGGCGGCGCACTACGCCAGGGGGCGGACGGTGGATGCTCTCAATGCGGAGTATGCCTGGCAGTGGCAGCGCTTCTTAGCGTATCTGCGCGGGGAGGCGCCATGAAAAAGCCAAGCGTCAAACAAGATCCGATGGCAACGCCTGCGCAGATTGAAGCGCTGCGGAAGCGAGATCCCCGCGCTGCGATCGCACATCCTGACTGTCCGATCGAACTGTGGTGGGACTTGGCTAAGGCGTATCCGATGGAGGCCGAGGCCAGCCTTCTCTTTCCGATTCTGACACTCGAGTCCCCAGAGCGTTGGCATGTGATGCAGCGTAAACACATTGGCGACTGGATTACCCGCGCGATCAAGGCGATGTCTGTGCGGCAGGGACAGATCTTTGCGGCAGACTGCCTGGAGCACGTCTTGCCGCTCTTTACAGAAGAGTACCCCACTGACAGTCGACCGCGTGAGGCCATGCGGATGCGACGGTTGCGCGCCAACGATCATGCGAATTATACCAAATGGATCGCGGCGCGGTATGCCGCCAACGCATGCGCCAACGAGGTCTCCCATATCTCCTTTCAAACCAAAGACCCGTATGCGCTAGCCGCTACCAGCGTTGCCTTTGCCGCTGCCTATGAGGAGGCCCGTCCTGTGGTGACGGAGTGTGCCACCGCTGCTGGCACAGATCCCAGTAAGAGTGAGGGTTGGTTAACCGAGCGTCGTTGGCAATGGCAACGGGCGCAGCAATACCTGCGAGGCGAGGTCACGAGGGTAGGGGCACGCACGAAGGCAACCGTCCGACGTCTAGAAGACCTTCCTTTCATCGAGAAAGAGCAGTGGGACGATGGTCGCTGGGTCACCTTTCGACAGCAGCCTTTTCCACGCGGCGTGAAGCCATGGGTGCCCAGCCGCCTCATGAAGCTTGCCAAGGTAGAGCAGGTCGCCATCGACAAGCTCGTCGCGACGCAAGACCGCATCACCGAGCATGGGGTCAAGGATTGCCTCCACACCAAGCCATCAAAAAAACCTGATGAGCTGCCGATGATCTTCAGGACCGCAGACGGAGCGGCATTTATTCAAGATGGCCACCATCGGCTCACCGCCGCCTGGCTACGGGGCGACAAGACCGCGCCTTGCCGCGTGGTGCATGTGCCACAGGAACAAGTCGGTATGGCCCCGTCACACAAGCACATCAGTGCCAACCCCAGGGCTACACCTGAGGCCATTCGCTCGATGGCCGTGAAGCAGCCGCTCAAGGCGTTGCAGCACCCCAATTGTCCGCTAGAGCTCTGGTGGGAACTCGCAGCGCGCTTTCCGCTAGAGGCGCCGCAGACCTTGGCAGGCCAGTTGATCTTGGTAGAGATGCCAGAGCGCTGGGCCCAGTTAGAGGCGACGTGGTCCCCTCGGTGGATCATCAACCATGTACGTCGCTTGTCTGTCTCCGATCAGCAACGGCTTGCGGCGGACATGGCCGAGCATGTCTTGCCCCTCTTCGAGAGCGCCTATCCCACCGATGATGCCCCGCGTGCCGTTATCGCCGCATTGCGTGCCTATACCAACGGAAAAGGGAAGAAGGACAAGTTGGCAGCGGCTCGTGAGTTGGCGCTGATGGCCAGTTACCATGCCTATAACGCCCAGCGAGGCGCGCACTCCTACGACAACACGTGCGCTCGCACCTCACAATGGCACGCAGCGCGCGCCGCCGCTGAAGCCGCGAGGCTAGATGCCTATCTGCCTACGCAGAAAGATCCATTGGCTGACCTCGTTTCCGCTTGCTTATCGGCGGTGGAGTTTGCGTACTTAGCACCCTATTTTGCGGAGCATGGAATTGCCGCACCCATGCTTGGTGTGGGCGATGATGCGCGCAACGTTGAGAGCGTCTGGGAGTGGCACCGCTTAGGCCAATACCTGCGCGGCGAGGTGCCATGAGACGAAATCACGAGGTAGGTATGCGCCCACAGGCAGAGATCGAAGCTGATCCAGAGGCGACGGCAGAGGAGATTTACGCTCTCTCTGGGCTCTCCGCTTTTGCCGCTCTGCAGCACCCCAACTGCCCAGCGGATCTTTGGTGGAAGCTCGCTATTCATTTTCCGATCGAGGCACCAGCCACACCCGCTGGTGCGCTATTTCTGTTGGAGGAGCCAGAGCGATGGGAGGCGCTAGAAACACAGCACGCCAATACTTGGCTCAATGATTGGCTTCGTAACCTGACCGAGCCCATGCGCTGGCAATTTGGTGCCGATTGCGCAGAGCGTGTGCTGCCCCTCTTTGAGGCCGCGATACCAGGAGATGCAGGCCCACGCTTGGCGATAGCCGCAGCACGAAAGTTTGCCAAAGGAAAGATAACGAAGGAGGCACTGCTGGAGGCTCGCACTGCTGCCTTCGATAGCGCAGTCCCTTCTGCGTATGGGGATGTTATCAGTTTAGCAGCCAAGGCTGCCGCAGAAATCACGTCCGCTGATTTTAGGTCGACTCCATCGTTTGCGGCAGAGGCTGTCTATGACGTCGCCTGGAAACCGAATCAGCGCTATGGCTCGATTGCCTATGACAAGGAACGAGTCTGGCAGTGGCATCGGCTGCTACAGTACCTACGCGCCGAAATCAAATAAGGAAATAACGCATGGCATCTCGCAAGACTCCGTCTGATCCTGTCGCAGAGCGTCTGGCCGACGCCAAGGAAGCGGCGGATGTGCAGGCCATTGAAGATGCTATGCGTCTTCATCCCGAGTACCAGCGTGAGGGCTGGGCGAAGAAACATATGGAGATACTACGCCGTGCGCTTCAGGTGATTACCACGCCCAGCCGCGTGATCGGAATGATCGTCGAACTCCTCTCGCTGGTGAACAACAAGAATCTCATGCGGACGGCAGCGCGGCATCCCAACCTGAGTCCACCCACTGATCCGAGTGGGCAGCGCGCGTGGCATCTTCTTTTCCTCTACAACGCCCAAGACGCCTTTGCGGCGCTGCTTAAGCACGAGCTCTATCGGCTGGAGGAGCCTGATTTGATCGCCACGATCGTGGAAAAATACTCCACCGACCTCAGCGCCAAGGTGATCACGGAGACGCTGAAGCCTACAACAATGCTCAGTTTTAAGGGCTTTCACGCAGACACCCAGCAGGCGCGGTGGAAGTATGATTTCCCCATGTACGTCGAGCTCTACCCCTATGACCTGATGATTAGCACAGACTACATTTATGGGCGCGATGGCGCCTTCAAGGGCAGCTCACGGCTAATGCCGCAAGATGGTCGCAACGTGTACACAATGCGGAAGAAGGAGTCGAACTACGCCAAATACATCTATCCAGAAGCCATCCGAACGACGAAGGAAGTAAGCGGCAGAGTACCTGACATTGCACAGTATTGGAATCCAGCAGATGTGCCCAAGACATTCAAAGAGTTCCTGCAGCTGAATGATCAACAAGCGAAAGTGGGCGCTCGCGTGCGCACGCAACACGCTCCAGCAAGCCGCACCTTTCGCCTTGGCGCTGCCACAGATCCTGCAGCTTTTCTTGCGACAAAGAAAGACCAAGATCTGATGGGGAAAATCGGAGAGGGATTGCAGTTGCTTCCCACGAAGGAGCGGCGCTTGTTTGCGGCTTACTGTGCGGAGCAGATTCTTCCTCGCTGGGAAGCGAAGTATCCCAAAGACAAGCGCCCGCGCTTAGCCATTCAGGCGGCCAAGGCGTATGCCGAGGGTGAGCTACCGATAGAGGCGCTGTCACTTGCCAACCGCGCGGTACAGGAGGCGGTCAATTTAACAGGCTATCCCGCTGCCGATGCAGGGATGGCGTCCTGGCATGCGAGCATCCGATTACAAAATGACCCAGAGGCGGTGAGTGCGCGCTTTGGTGCGAATCGAGCGCTGAGCTTTGCCGTAGATGCAGTGGATGCCCGCAGTGAGCGGGGCGCGACCCCCAAGCAGTTTGCCTTCATGCGAAAGTGTCATGAGCACTTGGTAGGACTCTTTCGACAATCTTTTGCGGAGGCGGGGCGGGAGGCCATCGAGCATGGGTTCCTTCCCTTTGCAGGCAAGACGATCGACGTGGTGCGTGCGACGATGGTGCGGGAGCAGGTGCGGCAGCGATTGACGGATCTGTTGCAACTGAAACTATCGGAGTCAGCACGAGAGCGGATTGAGACCGCACTTGCGGAATTGGCTGAGGCAACCGATGCCCGCGTCTGGTATGAAACAGCCAATCGACAGGTGCCACTTAAGAAGCGATGGCAGGTGGCGATGGTCTACTGGGAGGCGGATGATGCCGAGCTATTGGCCATGCTCGCAGGTCGCCTCGAAGGTACGTCTGCCCCTCGCAAGCGTGGGGATAAGCTGACAAGGTCTAAGGTAGGCGCCAAGCCAAAATTTTCCAATCCAACGACTACGCCAGAGCAGCTCGAACGATTGATCAAGCGAGATCCACGGGCGCTCTCGAATCCCAACATTGCCGCGCCAACACTTGCGCTGTATGCGCGCTATCATCCTGCCGAGGTGGAGGCTAATGCATCCCTGACGCTGATCTCGCTCGAAGCTCCAGAGGCGTACAACAGGATTATGGGGGAGTTAAGCGAAGGCTGGATTTCGCTTGCGAACAAAGATCCTGTGGCGGTGGAGGCAAGCCCTGCCATGGCGCGCATTGCGGTCGATGATCCAGCGGCCTATGTCAGGCTGCAAGCGGCGCTGATCTACGGATGGCGCGTGGCTGCTGTCGAGACGCTGCACACCCAATGCAGAGCAAACTTTATCGCCGACTGTATCGAAAGAGGTCTCCCCGATTTGAAGGCCTTCCCTACTACGCTCGCTGTAGTGAAGGCTGCGATTGAAGCGATTCGCTATTACGCCAACAGCGAAGACGAGGAGGGCTGGCACTGGCCAGAGGGGCACAAGGCGCACAAGGCGCTGCAAGAGAAGATACAGGCGGAGATTGATTGGCCGCGCCCAGGGCTGGTAGCGTACAGGCCCAACACGATCCTCTATGCCGCGCGCTCGGCGCTGGACATGGGCATTGCCTCTTCGATGCCCGCGTATCATATGAGCCATTTTGTAAAGGAAGATGAGAAGGCTCACTCCTCGCGAGATTGGAATCCGACGCCGAGATACCTCAGGGAATTGCAGTGGCAGGCGGATCGCGTGCGTCACTATTACGGGATAGAGTATCCGTCGATGCCTGCGCTCATTAGGTCCAAAGGGGCGCCCAAGAAAAGGTAGATTATGCGCCAGATCACACAGGCGGAGTTTCGCAAAGACCCCTCTCGCTATGTGCGGGAGGCGAAGCAGGAGCCTATTCAGGTCGTGGATGAGGGGGGAAAGCTGCGTGGCACCATCAGTTTCCCACAAGTAACAGACGCGGAGGTGCTGGGTTGCGCACACAGCGAGCGCAAGGTATCCTCCACGGATGAGAACGCAAAGAGTAAACCCTAAGAAGCCCAGCGCAGGGCGGCGTGCAAAGGTCGGCGCCAAGCCAAAATATGCGGACCCGTCTACCACGCCAGCGCAGTTAGAGAAGCTCATCAAACGCGACCCCAGAGCCCTTTCCAATCCCAATATCTCTCCCGCCCTGCTTCGCAAGCATGCTCGAAAGTTCCCTGTTGAAGTGGGCGCCAATCCTGCGCTAGACCTGATTTCCCTCGATGATCCCACGCTCTTCTCGCAAATTATGTTCGATGTCCATCGTGGGTGGCGTATCCAGTATGCGAGCGATCTCACCTTTCCACATCGAGGGCTTTTGCTCGCCGAGTGCCTCGCGCGGGGGCTGCCTGATCTGGCCACCAAACCTATGGCGGCGGCGCTAGTGGAGGAGGCGATCGCCGAAGTGAGACGAATGGCAGCGGCGGGAGATGCGATGGCGCGCGTGGCGGAAGTAAGAGCCCTCCAAGATCGTCTGGGGGTGGAGATTGACAAGATGCAGGGGTGGGTACCTGAGGGGTATCGTGGTGGGCACATTCTTTTCGCCGCACGCGACATCTTTGGGGCAGATCTAAATCCAAATCCGCCGCTGTACCACATGGCTATTTTCAAAAGAGGAGATGCGGATGGGCCCGCTTTTTCTCCTGAGGCCCAAGCGGAGGTGCAGTGGCAGGCAGAGAGAATCCAGCACTACTACGCCTTGAAGCACCCCTCATTGCCTACAGGCGTAAGGCCCAAGCGCTCTCCGAAGAAGAGCACTGTCGGCGCCGCCGAGTCGCAAGGAAGAGACACCGCGCCATTCTCGCCCAGCATCGAAGGCATGGCTCCCTCGCCTGCTGCGCTTACCATCTTAATGGCTCTTAGCCCCGCGCTGCACGCAGAGTACCTGCCTCTCTTTGAGCTTGAACAGCTCAGTGACCCTGCTCTTGCTGTAGCGAAGAAGCTTTCTTCGCTGGACAGCAGGATTTCGGCTGGTCTTAAGCTGCTCACAGAGCGAGATCAGCGCTTGTTTGCGATGGACGTGGCAGAGATGGGGCTCCCTTATCTGGAGAGGGCTATCTCCTCTTGGCCCAGGGAAAAGAAAGGCCTCCCTGGTGCGGTGCTACATGCAGTGCGAAGTCAGCAATTTTCGCGACTTGACCTGCAGGAGCTACATGACTCTGTCCAGAAGACGCTTGTAGACAAATTGAAGGTAGGGTCAGGGGGCTGGCTGGCCGCAAAGATGCTTGAAAAGGCGCTAGGCAGGATGGCTCCGCAAGCTGCGCTAGACACTGCCCAAGCGGCATCTAAACTCGCCTATGGCGCGGTAGAACGTAATCTGTATACAGCCGACAGATACCAGCAGGTCGCCATGCTCGCCTATGGTGACATGGAGGTGCAGGTGCTTAATCACTTAATCCGCCGTTATCTGCGTGCGGAAGGACGGGATGCGGTAGGGGGTGACCTGCCGCCAGAGGGCAATGAAAAGGCGCCCTTCTCGCTATCCAAGGCAGGCCAGTCTCCCTCGCCGCGTGTGCTGTCGATCTTGATGGGCATCTCTCCCAAGCTGCGCAAAGAGTTTAAGGCGCTCATCGAGCTAGAGGAGCTGAGTGATCCCAGCTTTGAAGCGACAAAATTCATCGCGCCTGCCTATGCAATCCAAGAGGGGATTAAGCTACTCACAAGAGAGGCGAATCATCACCTAGCGGTAGACATTCTTAAGATGGTGCTGCCGCTGCTGGACGAGCAGTTGGCTCACTTGTCCTTTGCGCAGCGGCGGATCATCCCGCGTGCGCTCCAGTTGCTGCAATCGGTCTCCACCTCCCAGGAGGCATATACGCAGATGGCAGCAGAAGTATGCGCGCTAGAGACGTATCTTGATCACGATTCAGGGGGGTATTACGTGTGGCTAGGGCTTGTAAATAGCCTAGATGCGGGGGGTAGCCCTGCCGTGGAGGCCGCGATCATGACATCGCGTGCCGCATCTCACTCCATAACGCCAGGGCCACCGTCTAGAGCGAAGCAGATGGAGAAACAAGCTGCGTACGGAGAGATGGAGCAGCGCATCACGGATCGCCTTGTAGACTATCTGCGAGGATCTGCATGAGGAGAAAACAGCCGCAGGCCCAGCCGAGCGTAGGCATGCAAACTGACCCAGAGGCGATTAGCAACAATCCGTTAGCCACAGAGGCGGAGCTTTATTTCTTGTCAGGCTACGACGCAACGCGCGCCCTCCAGCACCCTAACTGTCCGCCTGATCTTTGGTGGAAAATTGCCGCAAAGTATCCGCTGGAGGCCGTGAACAGCGTTTTATATCCCCTCTTGACGCTAGAGGAACCTGAACGATGGGCAGAATTGGAGCGCTTGTGCCTGGGTGGGTGGATTAGAGCCAAGGAACAAACGCTTCCTGCCAAGATGAAGCGACAGTTTAACTCCGACTGCGCCGCGCACGTCTTGCCGTTCTTTGCGCAAGAGCATCCAGGGGATCTGCGACCTCATCACGCAATTGAGTTAGCCCGCAACATTCGTCGCTATAACAAAAATAATCCAGAGCATGCCGCTGTCTACAATGGTGCTCTGCAGGCAAGGGTTTTGCCGAGGCATGACACAGCGGCAAGCGCAGCGGCAGATGCGGCGCTGTACGCACTGGCGGGGCCAGAGGAGTATGGGATGGAGCCATACGAGGCGGCAGAACTCGCAGCATACAATGATAAGGCTCGCATCTCCGAGAAGGCTGCCGAAGAGGCGGAGCATCAAGAGCGCCTTTGGCAGTGGCATCGGCTGCAGGAATACCTGCGAGGCATGGCATGAAGCGACCTTTTTCCATGGTGGGGATGCGCTCGTTTGACGAGATCAAAGCTGACCCGATGGCGACAGTGGCAGAGATCACGGCGCTCTCCAATCGGTTTCCAGGGGACGGGCTGCGACATCCCAACTGTCCTGCGCACATCTGGTGGCCGTTGGCAGCGACAGGCATGTATTGGGCACTTCTCAGCCCTGCGGGGCCCTTGTTTATCTTGGAGGATCCTGCGCGATGGGAGCGACTAGAACTCGATGAGGCAGAGAGCCATATCCGCTGGCACCTGAAGCAGATGAAGGGCAGAGCACAACGTCTCTTTGCAGCGGATTGCGCGGAGCATGTGTTGCATTTTTTTACAGAGATTTGTCCTGCCAATACGAGGCTGCAGGAGGCGATTGCGATGGCGCGGACGTATGCGGCAGGCAGATGCAGCAAGCAAGCGCTAATGCAGGCATCCAATCGCGTCTACGAGGCCAGGGCAAAGGTGCAGGGCTACTTACTCGCCATGCGGGCGGCGGACGCCGTGCGGTTCGCGGCGGGTGAGAGCAATATCTCGGCGGCCAAGGATGCCTCCGAGATAGCCGCCGACGTGATAGGGGAACATGCGAGCTCGAATGCGCCGAAGTCGAATTACGGCCAGCGAGACGTCATGCGAATTGAGGGTAAGAAGAGAGAGCTTCGTTGGCAGTGGCATCGTTTGCTGGATTACTTGCGAGGGAATCCATGAGAATAAAAATAGGTGCCCGCACGCGCAAGAGCATTCTTGCTGATCCCTTGGCGACGGAAGAGGAGATTCGCGAACTTCCTGGCAAGGATGCGATGACGCACCCCAACTGTCCGCCTGATCTGTGGTGGAGAATGGCAGCCATTCGGCCCATCGAGGCGATGAAGAGTCCTGCGTACGATCTGATGATGCTAGAGAGCCCAGAGCGCTGGGTCGAGATTGAAAAAGAGCGTGTGCTGAGCTGGGTAGAAAACTTCACCAAAGACCTATCGGCCAAAGACGCGCGCTTGTTTGCGGCAGACTGCGCCGAGCACGTCTTGCCCGCTTGGGTGTTTGTTGACCGTACGGATAAGCGTCCGCAAGCTGCCATTGCAGCAGCACGCGCCTACGCAGAGGGAAAGAGCTCGAAGGCGAAGCTCGCCAAGGCGTATGAGGATGCGAAAGAGGCGAGTCTCGCGCAGAACTCGCGGCAGGCATACTACAATCCTCAGAATACCTTTCATGTGGAGTGCAGGCGTGCCTATTCTGCTGCGGTGGCTGCGTATCTGGCGGCAGGATTGGTCTCTAACTTGACGCTTTCGGTGCAGCATGCGGTGCGTGCCGTCCCTCAGATTCGCGACGAGGGCCTCTGGCAGTGGCATCGGCTTGTGGGGTACCTGATGGCCAGACCATGAGTTATGATGACGTCATTGAGGCACGGGAGATCATGCGAGATCCGATGGCGTCTGCCGCCGCCATCACACGCATGGCGCGTCAATTCCCCGTCTGGGCGCTCAATCATCCTAACTGCCCAAAAGAGCTATGGGAGAGGCTAGCTGTCGATCATCCGATCGAGGCGATGCAGAGCCCTGCGGGGCAGCTCTTTTTTCTGGAGGAGCCCAGTGATTGGCTTGCGCTGGAGCAGAAGCATGCCAAGGGGTGGCTCGGTAAGTATCAGTTGGTGCCCTCTGCCTCCGATCAGCTTCTGTTGGGTGCCGACATCGCCGAGCATGTGCTTCCGATTTTTGAAGCGAAGTATCCACACGACAAAAACCTGCATCGTGCGATTGAGGCAATCCGTCAAAAAGCAACAGGCCACCTGACGCCAAAGATGGAGACAGCGGCGTTGCTGGCCGTAGCCTCATCGGAGGTGGCAGTGAGACAAGATGGGGCCATGGTCTATGATGCCGCGCATGTGGTAGGAGTGGTGCAGGCCGCGCTGCAAGGCAAGCTAGAGGATGCGCTCGTTGGTGCCCAGACATCGGTGTATAATAGCTCTCCCGATCCAAGGATGGGGGCTCGGCTGGCCTGGGAGGCGAAAGAGATCTTGTGGCAGTGGCGGCGCTTGGCATGGTATCTAGGAGATAAAAAGTGAGCATCATGATCTCGAAACGCACCAAAGTAGGAGGCCGCTCGCTAGATGCGATCCGTACAGATCCGCTGGCGACAGCGTCAGAGCTGCAGCGCTTGGCAGAGAAGGCCCCAGAGTTGGCACTAGAGCACCCCAACTGCCCGCAGGCGCTCTGGTGGCGCTTGGCCAGTATGTATCCGCTGGCGGCGCTGCGGGGCCCCGTAGGGGCGCTCTTTTTGTTGGAGGAGCCTGATCGATGGGCTGAGTTAGAGCTCCGCTGCGCCAAGCGATGGGTGCGGAATCTATGCAATGCCTTGATGTCGCAAGATAAAATTGCATTCGCCGTTGACTGCGCCGCGCATGTGCTCCCCCTCTTTGCGTCCAAGTATCCCTCGGATCAAAGGCTACGCCAGGCCATTGCCGTGGCACGTCGACATACAGATTACCGAGCCCTGAACCTAGCAGATGACGCCGTCAGTGCAGCCATTCAACAAGCCAAGAGGGATCGCGCGGGCGCCGCCCATCAAGCGGCAGAGGCGGTACAGTGCGCGCTGCGCGATGATATGCGAGGCGCGATCAATTACGCCTACACCGCCGCGTATAATGGCGGCTGCGGCACCGCAGATAAAGATGCCTGCGAGGCGAACGAGTGTCTCTGGCAGTGGCATCGTCTCGTGGGGTACCTGCGCGGCGAAGGGAAGGGGTGACATGCGACGAACCCAGAAGAGAGTCTCTGCTGATCCGCAGGCAAAGACGGATGATATTGACTGGTTGCGCAAGAGAGATCCGATTGCTGCGCTGCAACATCCCAACTGCCCTGCGGAGCTTTGGTGGCAACTAGCAGTAAAGTATCCATGGGCCGCAGAGGAGAGCGTTCTCTTTCCGCTGTTTACGCTAGAGAGTCCTGAGCGCTGGGCGCAAATGAATCATCTTAGTCTATGGATTCATGCAGCCGTTAATTATTTACCAGAGAGAGACCAGCACCTCTTTGCCGCCGACTGCGCAGAGCGGGCCTTACCTATCTTTGAGCGCCAATACCCAAACGATAAAAGGCCCCGCGAGGCGATTCGTATTCGCCGCTCGTTTGCTATCGGCAAGGCACCTCTTGCGCAGTGGGTTAAGGCCAGCCATGCAGCCAACGCCGCAAGAAAAGAAGTGTCCAAAACCTGGGGAGCCCAAGATGCGGCCTATGCCGCCGCGAGCGACGAGGTTGAGATTCTAGATAAAGAGTTTGTTGCTTATGGTGCCAACGAATCTGTCAATGCAGCGGGTCGAGCGGCAGCGCAAGTGGCCTATTTGGCTGCGGCTGAGCATTCAATCGCAAAGACAGGCAGGGGAGCCCATGGAACCTTAGCCTCCATGGCAGCAGGGGAGGTGGCGAGGGAGGCTAGTTGCGAGAATACGCAGAAATGGCAGTGGGCGCGAGTCAAACAGTATCTGCGCGGCGAGGTGAAGGATACGGTTGGCGCCGAAGACTGGGCCATCGACCCGCACGGCGACTCAAAGGCCATGGCCATCGCTTCTGATCCAGAGACATCGCCTATGCACCTATGGGAGGCACTCCGTCTCTGGGAGGACAACGTCGCTGTCGTACGCGCCATCGCCAATAATCCCAACGCCAATTGGGACACCTTAACTGATTATTACATCTTGAAGTACGCGCCTAACGAGATGCTGGCCAACCCTGCGATTGATCTTCTGCAGCTAGAGAATCCATCTCTCTTCTCGCAGTGGGTCATCGAGATCTTAACCGACATTGGCAAGCGCAACCGACGCACCAACAACCGCGTCGCGGTCTCGAAACGTGGCCCCACCACCTCTAGCCTGCGGGTGATCTGCGCAAATCCAGCGCTCTCCCGCGCCTTTTTAGGCGCGCCTGTCCTGCGCCTAGAATATAAGGAAGGGGTGACGCAGTGTCGTGGGGAGGTGCTTCATCACTACCCTCTCCTACCCGTGATCGTGTATGCGAACGGGTTTGTGCAGCAAGGCGATAAATCCAGATTCATGGGACAGGGGCCCAACGATTATCCGATCCTGTATGAGAATGTTGCTGCGTTTATGAAGAGCGAGTGGAAGCACTGCCCCACCAACGGCATGGACTTTGAGCGGGATTGGATTGATACTGCCGCTGTTGTCACGGGAGATCCTATGCCGTTTCGTCGTCAGTCTGTGGGGGCTCGTACGTTTTCGCTCGGCACCATGAGCGATGCTGCCTTTGCCAAACTCTCCGAGTCCGAGAAGGACCGCCTCTCTTACGAAGAAGACGCTTGGCTACGGCCTCGCATGATCGGCAAAGAAGTAGAGGTGCATCTCAACCTCGGCGCCAAGTCCAAGTCGCCGCGCAGCATCCAGACATGGTCTGTGCGAGACGCCAAGACCCACAAGGTGATGGGGCACGTCTTTGCCGCACAGCTGCGAGACGTCTCGTTTCTTGCGCAGCCCTCCGCCGTCATGCGGGCGGTGGTGGCGCAGGACAAGACGCCTCATGCCTTTTTCAAGGGTACCTTAGTTAAGGCAGAGCTCACGGCACCCGCTAGGATTCAGCATGTAGCCGAAAAGACCAACGTACGATACAGCCCCAACTTCGATGGACATCTCTTCTTTTATCGTCAGAGTGAGAATGGCAAGTGGAACATCCCCGTACGGAGCGCAAAGGTCGCCGTGATGATCGGCGGGCGCGGAACGGGATGGCACCAGACCGCAGACGGCATTGAAGACATGTCAGCCGATGAGATCAATCGAAGTCTTCTCGCGCGGCAGGCCGCCTATCGTGAGCATCAGGAGGAGTGGGAAGAAATTCGCAAAGAGAAGGATTTGCGGGCCTTTCAAGAGGCAAGAAAGGCAGGGAAGAGCTTCCTCATTGATGAAGAGATGGAGCGTCAGGTGGAGGCACTCTCCACCGCGCGGATTGCCAAATACTATGACATGGCCAGCAGAGGACACGAGACGGTAGGCGGGTACGACACCACCTTTATCGGAGGATTCTCGGTGGTGCCACCCCTGAAAAAGGTACACAGA
>Ga0315288_10006951_pt1 | contig 14354 bp, 7 predicted proteins | sample YL17G11_20_MG_FD_203454 | JGI IMG/M metagenome (GOLD analysis project Ga0315288, IMG submission 203454) | Sediment microbial communities from Yellowstone Lake, YNP, Wyoming, USA - YL17G11_20 | ecosystem: Environmental > Aquatic > Freshwater > Lake > Sediment | place: USA: Wyoming | collected... | reverse complement strand
GGAAGTGTCACGGCTCCTGACGGCAGGGGGGCGGGAAGAGGGTGATGGTGGAGCAGGTTCAGGCGGATATCGACGCCGGCGCGCCCGTCGGCGCCGGCGGACGCCTCAACCTCGTTCACCACGCGGCGTGGCTGTTCCATGCGCGGCGCGAGACGTTCGAGCCGGGGTGGACCCAAGGGGATTACGAGGCGCACAAGGAAGCCGTGAATGCCCGCAGCTTCGCGATGAGTGAGTCGTCGCGCGACATCGCCGCCGAGGGGTGGGTCCACGAGCCGATGAACCCTGAGTGCAAGGCGGCGTGCCGACGGTCGTTCAGGGCTTTCTGCGAGCAGTACTTCCCGCAGACCTTCCACATGGCGTGGTCGCGCGACCATCTGAAGGTGATCGGCAAGATTGAGACGGCCGTGCTCGAGGGCGGGCCCTTCGCTATGGCCATGCGCCGCGGGTCGGGAAAGACGACACGGCCAAGGAGATCGTGCTGCCGACCATCGAGGACAGCGTCGCCTCCATCCGCACCGCCTCCGTGCCATCGGGCACATGCACGAGGCCGTGGACGAGAGCCAAGCCTGGCCGCACCGGCACAACGCCATCCGCGAGGCGCGTAAGGCATATCAGCAGAACGGCACGATGCCCGACTTCGCGGCGCTGGCCCAGCGGGTTGTGGCGATGCGAGGTGCAGCCCCCACGATCTCGCCCGACCTGGCGGCACGGACGGGCTGATCCAGCAAATCGGATAATTTTCACGCTGACATGCAGATGACATCGGCTTGGGGTAGAATGCCAGGTCGTCGTGGCCTAAGTCACTTCGGCAGAATGCGTTACGATCATTCGCTAAACGGGAGTCATGCCGCCACCCGAATCACGCCCGCAACACCCCCGCGTGAAAAAGATTGACGCCGATATAACACATGCTATACTTTCCGCAGTTTGGCCCAGACGAGCTTATCTGGACTGCCCGAACTGTGGAACGGCATGGCCTCTGAAACTTCATCTTTGGCTCTCCCGACCGACTACCCCACGCGGATCAAACAGTTCCGCGCCCGCCTCGGCCTCACGCAGGTTGAGTTGGCGGCGCGCCTGGGCGTCTCGTTCGCCACGGTGAATCGTTGGGAGAACGGCCAGACCAAGCCATCGCCGTTGTCATGGTCGCAGTTGCTGCGTATGGATGAAGGCGGTTCATCCGTCGCGCCGGCGGCGCGGCCCGCCGCCAAGCCCATCATCGATTTCACGGCGTCGCCGGAGGTGGTTCGGGCGCTGGCCGAGGGTGAACGGTTGTCGTTTGGCCACATGTTCAATCCTGCCTTCGCGACGGAGATTTCGCAGATCGATCCGCTGCCGCACCAGCGTCTGGCGGTTTATGACCACATGCTCAAGCAGACCCCGCTGCGGTTCCTTCTGGCCGACGACGCGGGCGCGGGCAAGACCATCATGTCCGGGCTCTACATCCGCGAGATGAAGGCGCGGCGCCTGCTCAAGCGAGTGCTGATCGTTCCGCCCGCGGGCCTGGTGGGCAACTGGGAACGCGAACTCTCAACCCTCTTCAGCCTTCAGTTCCGTATCGTCAGCGGCGCGGACGCCAAGAATAGCAACCCTTTCGTAGGCACTGGCAGCGACTGCGTCATCGTCAGCGTGGACACGCTCTCTGGCGCGAAGATGTTTGCCCGGCTGAGGGAACCGCAGGTTGTGCCTTATGACCTGGTGATCTTCGACGAGGCCCACAAGCTCTCGGCCAGTCGAGGTAACGACCTGCGCGTCACGAAGACGGACCGTTACAGACTCGCCGAGGCGATCGCCGGCGTCAGCGGCTTGGATGACGAATGGACGCTGCCGTGGGCGGCGCACCACCTGCTGCTGCTGACCGCCACGCCGCACCAAGGCAAGGATTACCCCTACTACGCCCTATGGCGGTTGCTCGAACCCGAGGTGCTCTCAACCCCCGACGCGTTCGGGGAATACCCGCCCGAGCGCCGCGCCCTACATTTCATCCGGCGTACGAAAGAAGAGATGGTTCACCTCACCGGCAAGCCGCTGTATCCCAAGCGCATGTCCGACACGCTGGGCTACGACCTGAGCCAAGGCCCCGTCAGCGAGCAGACGCTCTATGACGAGACCACTGAGTACATGCGGCACGTCTACAACCGCGCCAAGATGCTCAATCGCTCGGCGGCGCGGCTGGCCATGAGCGTGCTGCAACGCCGGTTGGCCAGTTCGACGTTTGCCCTCCTGCGGTCGTTCGAGCGCCGCATCGGGAAGCTCGATGATCTGATCAGCCAGGTCCAGGACGGCCGCTTGACGATGGAGCAGCTCATCACGCTTCAACGCCGGCTGGCCGAGGAAGAGGATGTCCTGGACAGCAAGACCGCCGACGACGAGACCACGGAAAACGGCCGGGAAGAGAACGAAACGTCGGAAGAGAACCTGCTGGCCGGCGTGATCGCCGCCTCGCTGGGCGATCTGATCGCCGAGCGGGAGCAGGTCGTCGCCCTGCGCAAGCTGGCGCTGGCGGTGTTCGAGTCGGGGACCGAATCCAAGTTCGAGAAGCTGCGCGAGATTCTTGCCGATCCCAAGTTCGCCGGCGAGAAGTTTATCGTCTTCACCGAGCACCGCGATACGCTCAGCTTTCTGGTCCAGCGCCTCGACGGCATGGGCTACACCGGTCAAATCGCACAAATCCACGGCGGGATGCACTACACCGAGCGGCAGGACCAGGTCGAGCGCTTCCGCCAACCCTCCCATGAAGGCGGCGCTCGCTTCATGCTCTGCACCGACGCCGCTGCCGAAGGCATCAACCTGCAATTCTGCTGGCTCATGATCAATTACGACGTGCCGTGGAACCCGGCGCGCCTTGAGCAGCGCATGGGCCGTATCCACCGCTACGGCCAGAAGCACGATCCGGTGGTCATCCTCAACCTCGTGGCGCCCAAGACACGCGAAGGTCTGGTCCTCAAGGTGCTCCTCGACAAGTTGGAGGCCATCCGCAAGGAACTCAAGAGCGACAAGGTCTTCGATTCCATCGGCCGTATCTTCGAGGGCGTCTCCATCAAGCAGTACATGGAGCAGGCGGTCGAAGGCGACGCGGCCGACGTTGCCCGCATTCTCGATGGAAAGCTCACGAAGGAACAAGTCGAAGCGCTGGAGGCCAAAGAAAAAGTCCTCTTCGGCACCGGCGGCGATGTGGCTATGCAACTCCCGCGTATGCGTGAAGATCTGGAAAAGGAAGCGTACTGCCGCTTGCTGCCCGGTTATACCCGGCAGTTCATCGAGAATGCCGCGCCCTTGGTGGACATTGAAATCGAAGGCGACTGGGACCGCTGTTTCTCGCTTCGGCCCGCCGTCGCCGGCGCGGTCGATCCGCTGTTGCACACCTTGGAGATGTACCCGGCCAAGCAGCGCAACTGCCTGACAGTCATCCGTCCGGAGAAGAAGGACGCGGCCATCTGGATGCACCCTGGCGAGCCGGTCTTTGAGCGATTCCGCGCTATCGTCAGTGACCGGCTGGGCGATCAGGCCCTGCGCGGGGCCGTCTTCGTCGACCCGACGGCCGAGAAGTCCTATCTGTTCCACCTGGCGCTGGTGAACGTCGTGCGGCGTGCCGACGCCGAGATTTCCGATCTGGCCACGGAGGATGTGCTGGATTGCCGCCTCGTGGGCGTGAAGCAATTTGAAGGGTCCGAGGTCGCGCTGTGCCCGGTGGAGCATCTGCTCTTGCTCCGGGGCGGTCATGGCCTGCCAGCGGCGGCGCAGCGGCTGGCGATGGTTGCCGAGAAACTCCAGGACCAAGCCAACGCCTTCCTCGTCGAACGCATCGCCCGCGGGATGGCCGTCGAGCGCCGCGATGCTCTTCTGGCCACGCTCCCAGATCGCGAGCAGTTCATCCGCCGGGGCTTCGACTTTCAGGAGGCGGAACTGGCGGCGGCGCGCCTGGCCCAGTCGGAGAAGGCCCGCACCGGCAACAAGGCTGCACAGAACGAACTGGTGAGGATCAAGAAGCACCAGAAGGAACTCGTTGCACGCAAGGCGATGGCGCTGGCGGTGGTGCAGCGCGAGCCGGAACTGATCGCGGCGGGTGGCGTCACGTTCGTAGCTCACGCCCTCATCGTGCCGTCCACCAACCCCGACGACCTGGAACAGCACGACGCCGAGGTCGAGCAGGTCGCGATGGACCTGGCCCGCGCCTATGAGGAGGCCGCCGGGGCGGTGGTGAAGGATGTCCACACCCCCGAACTGGCCCGCGCCGCCGGCCTGCCCGACAATCCCGGCTTCGACCTGCTGTCGCTCCGGCCCAGCAACGAACGCCGCGCCATCGAGGTCAAGGGCCGCGCCAACACCGGCGATGTGGAGGTATCGGCCAATGAGTGGGCGCGAGCGGCCAACCTCCGCGACGGCTATTGGCTTTACGCTGTCTACGACTGCGCGACGCCGGCCCCGCGGCTGGTGCGAGTGCGGGACCCCTTCGGTAACCTGCTGGCGAAGGCCAAGGGCAGCATGCTCATCAGCGCAACACAAATCACGCAGGCTTCCAAAGAAGAGAACGTATGAACGACTTTTCCCGACTCATCGAACACGCGTTCCCGCTGAAGCAGACGTCGCTGGATTCTGTCCACGAGAAGAACGTTCGTCACGGGCACATTTCCACGCTGCACATCTGGCCGGCGCGGCGGCCGCTGGCGGCTTGCCGGGCGGCGCTGATTGCCACGTTGCTGCCGGACCCCGGCACGCCGGAGAAGCGGCGGGAACTGTGCGAGAAGATCGCGGGCAAGGTCGTCAAGAAGATCGAGCGTAAGAAGATGCCCAACGGGCAGATCGTCGAGCGTATCAAGGAGGAAACCGAAGGCGGCATCCTCCACTGGGGCCGGGAGGCCGACAACGCCGACACGCTCGAATGGTTTCGCCAGGAAATCCGCAAGGCCTACGGCGGGCGGGCGCCCAAAGTGCTTGACCCGTTCGCTGGCGGCGGCGCTATTCCGCTGGAGGCCATGCGCCTGGGCTGTGAGGCGACGGCCGTGGACATCAACCCCGTCGCCTGGTTCATCCTCAAATGCACGTTGGAGTACCCGCAGAAGCTCGCCGGCCAGAAACGCCCGCTGCCGGCGTTCATGCACAGTGACAAGCCGTTCATGGAGGCCTTCTTCAAGGCCCAGGGGTTGAGCAAGGCGCAGGTCAAGAAGCGCGTCGAAGACCTCGGCCACAAGCTGGCGCACATGGAGCAGATGAGCTTGTCCATCGCCTCCACCGGCGAGCAGATCGACGCGGACCTCGCTTGGCACGTCCGCGCCTGGGGCCAATGGGTGCTGGCCCGCGCCCGCAAGGAACTCGCCGAGCTTTATCCCACCTACGCCGATTTCGAGCCGCTCAAGAAGGAACACGTCGCGTACGAGCACAAACCGATGACGCTGGTGCCACGGAAGCCGGACGGCACGCCAGATATCGAATCGCTCAACGCCGATTCGTCCGCCGACTACCTCGCCATCAAGGCCAACCCGCGCTGGATCGCCAAACCCACTGTCGCGTACCTCTGGGCGCGCACGGTGAAATGCAAGAATTGCCGGGCCGAACTCCCGTTGCTCAAGACGCGCTGGCTGTGCAAGAAGGACCGCAAGCGAGTGCTGCTGACGATGGTGCCGAAGGACAACAAGACCGGTGTCGCCTTTGGAATCCAGACGGAGGTGCCTGTGCAAGGGGGCAATGCCGCGCAGAAACGGGAGCACGACAAACGCATCGCCGGCGGCACGATGAGCCGCGCCGGGGCGAAGTGTCCCTGTTGCCCGGCGATCATGACGATGGAGGACATCCGCGTCGAAGGCAAGGCGGGACGGCTGGGCAGCGTCATGACTGCCGTGGTGGTCGATACGCCGGACGGCAAGGCATACCGCCTGCCGACGCCGCACGAACTGAACGTCGCCATCCCCGACGAGGCCCATGTACAGAAGGCGTTCGATGGTGTCCCCTTTGGCGTGCCGGAGGAGCCTACGCCAAGCGCTGAAGCGCTCGGAATGCGCGTGCCACTGTATGGGTTCGACAAGTGGCGGAAACTGTTTATGTCGCGCCAGCTCACGGCCCTTGGCAGATTCGTTGCGGTCACGCGAGTAGGTCGCGAGACGTTGGTGGAGACTGGCTACAAAGAAGACTGGGTTGAGGCAATCGGTGCGTACCTGTCCCTCGTCATTGGGCGCACCGCCAACTATCTGAGCACTCTTTGCCTATGGGACTCGGCCGCCGAGGAGGTAAAGCAGACCTTCCTTCGCTTCGCTCTTCCCATGACATGGGACTTTGCTGAAGCCAATCCTATGTCTGCCGTCGATAGATACTACGCCGGAGGGTTGTCGAAAGTTGTTCGTGTTCTCAACGAGTTGCTTTTGGCAACGGCGGCGCAGGTTTCACCGAAAGTGCTGAACGGTAGTGCGATTGCGCAGCAAGTAGTCGAGTGCGACATTATCGTTACCGACCCACCCTATTACGATGCCATTCCGTACTCTGACTTGATGGACTTCTTTTACGTCTGGCTTCGCCGCTCAGCCTACGGGCTATCGCCATCGGCGGATAACGCATTCGCGCCGCCGCTGTCGCCGAAGTGGAATCATGATGATTGCGATGGGGAATTGATCGACGAGTCCAGTCGTCACGGGAATGACGCAGGCAGAAGTAAGCAGGTGTATGAAGACGGGATGGCTCGTGCATTTATATCGTGTGCCGGGTCACTGAAGGCTGACGGTCGGTTAGTCATCGTCTTCGCCAACAAACAGCCAGCAGCGTGGGAAACGCTTGTGTCAGCCCTCATCCGTTCAGGATTTGCAGTGGACGGATCGTGGCCGATCGCGACGGAAATGCGAGGCGGTGTGCGCAACTTCGCTCGCGCATCTCTTGCGTCGAGCGTCTGGCTCGTCTGCAAGAAGCGTCTGCACGCGGCGAAGGTAGGCTGGGACACTGCCGTCTTGGAGGAGATGCGCGCGAACATCGCCGTGAAGTTGCAGACCTACTGGGACGCTGGCATCCGCGGGCCGGATTTCATTTGGGCGGCGACCGGCCCGGCACTGGAAGCGTACAGCAAGCATCCGGCTGTGAAAAAAGCCGACCAACCGGGGCAACTCATGGGCGTAGCGGAGTTCCTCAACCACGTCCGGCGACTGGTAGTCGATTATGTGGTGGGCAAGGTGCTCAGCGGCGAGGACGCCGAGGCCGCGCAAATGTCGGCCAGCGACCGATTGGATGAGCCGACTGCCTACTACCTGCTCCACCGCCATGACTTCGGACTGGATGAGGCCCCGGTCGGCACGTGCATTCTATATGCGGTGTCGTGCGGGTTGTCGGATTCTGAATTGGTGCAGACATGGGACATTCTGGCCAAGACCGGAGCGGACGACGTGGACGCGGACGAGACCGAGGTGTCTGTGTCGGAAGACAGCGAGGAAGAGCCCGAATCGACTGGCGGCAAGGTGCGGCTGAAGACGTGGTCGCAACGTAAGAACAAAGCGCTCGGTTATGAAGCGCCCAATGGGCGTTCGGTGCCGCTGATTGATCGTGTCCACCGCCTCATGCACCTCTGGAAGGCCGGCGACGTTCACAAGGTGGACGAGTATCTTGATGAGCATGGCATGCGCCGGCACGAGTTGTTCAAGCGGCTGGTGCAGTCGCTGATCGAATTGTCCGAGGCCGGGAGCGACGAACGGTCGCTGCTGGAAAGCCTGAGCAACCACATCGGGGCCAAGGGCGCACGGCGAGAGACGGGGCCGGAGTTATTTGCGAAGGCAGGCGATGAAGAAGGGACTGGTGAATAATGAGCCATCGCGCGACCACGAAGAATCACGCTTCCGCCAGGAGCATCGTCGTATCCTCCGGCGACTATAGCCGGTTGGTATCCGACATATCCGGCCTTCTGGAACAGGCCCGGCGTGGAGCGGCGCGGTCGGTCAACGCGATTCTGACGGCGGCCTACTGGGAGATTGGCCGGCGGATCGTGGAGCATGAACAGGGCGGCAGGGCGACTTCTGAGTACGGAGAAAAGCTGCTGGAGCGTCTTTCGGCAGACCTGACGGCCAGGCATGGGAGAGGGTTTTCCAGATCGAATGTGGCGCAGATGCGAGCGTTTAACGTCGCATGGGAGATTGTCCAGACACCGTCTGGACAATTGGAGGCCAGGGCGAGATTCCCGACGGTGTCGGGAGAATTGGCCACGGCAACGGTCCAGACACCGTCTGGACGATCTCTGATTGCGCAGACACCGTCTGCCAAATTGGGTCCCTCGTTGATTCCGGCGGCGTTTCCGCTCTCCTGGTCCCATTACACTCGCCTGCTGTCGGTCAACAAGCCCCATGCCCGCGCCTTCTACGAAAGCGAGGCGATCCGGGGCGGCTGGTCGGTGCGGCAGTTGGACCGGCAGATCAGCACGCAGTTTTTCGAGCGGACCGCGCACTCGAAAAATCCGGCCGCCTTGCACGCGCGAGGTCAGCAGGCCCGGCCGGAAGACGTGGTGTCCGTGGAGGACGAAGTGCGCAACCCGTACCTTCTGGAGTTCTTAAACCTGAAGGACGAGTACAGCGAGAGCGAGTTGGAGGAGGCGCTGGTTCGGCATCTGGAGACATTCCTGTTGGAACTGGGATCGGGGTTCACGTTCGTCGCCCGCCAGAAGCGGATTCGCATCGGTGATGAGTGGTATCGCATTGACTTGCTCCTGTTTCACCGGCGGCTGCGGTGCCTGGTGGTGATCGACCTGAAGATCGGCAAGTTCACCCATGCCGATGCGGGCCAGATGAACCTGTACTTGAACTACCTCCGGGAACGCATGACGGAACCGGGCGAAAACGAGCCGGTCGGACTCATTCTGTGCAGCGCTAAGGATGACGCCGTGGTTCATTATGCGATGGGCGGAATCAAGGCAAAAGTCTTTGCCTCCCAATATCTGACGGTGCTGCCCGACCCAGAAACACTGCGGCAGGAAATTGTGGCGACTCAGCATGCCCTCGAGGCGCGGGCGGCAATGAAAGGACAACGTCATGGCTAAGCTTCCCTGGAAACCCTGGCACGAAGTTGTGAAGCTGCGGGACGACCTGCGCTCGGGCGATTTGCCGTTGCACCTGTTCGCGGCGGACCTCTATGAGGTCATGATGCAGAACGGCAAGCGGCCGATCTATGAGAAGCCGGAACACTTCTTCGCCCTGACCTTCCCCACGCACAACCTGCGCAACCTGGTGCGGGATGTGGTGCTTCGCTTGGCGGGGAAAAACGACAAGGCCGTGCGGCAACTGGAACTGACCTACGGCGGCGGCAAGACGCACACGCTGATCACGCTGCGCCACATGGCCTTTGACCCGGCGGCGCTGCCCGATTTGCCGGCGGTCCATGAGTTTGTCGAGAGCATCGGCATCGCGCCGCCCAAGGCGCGGGTTACGGCGCTGTGCTTCGACAAGCTCGATGTGGAAAAGGGCATGGACGTGCGCAGCCCGGAGGGGAAGGTCCGGCGGCTCAAGCACCCCTGGAGCGTGCTGGCCTACCAGATCGCCGGCGATGAAGGGCTGAAGTTGCTGAACGCGGAAGGCAAGGCAGAGGAGCGTGAGACCGCACCGGCCGAGAACACGCTGACCGATCTGCTGGAGCTGCCGCTCAAGGAGAAGCTGGGCGTCCTGATCCTGATCGACGAAGTGCTCATGTACGCCCGCGAGAAGGTCTCGCAGGACAAGGCGTGGCGAGACCGGCTGATTAACTTCTTCCAGTACCTGACGCAGGCCGCGACGAAGGTGGACCGGTGCTGCATCGTGGCGTCGCTGTTGGCGACCGACCCGAAGAAGTCCGGCGACGACTTTGGACGGCGACTTCTGGGTGATCTCTATGACATCTTCCGGCGCGAGAAGGAAGAGGGGGTCGAGCCCGTGGTGAAGGAGGATGTGGCCGAAGTGCTGCGCCGGCGATTCTTCACGCCGGACTCGATCAAGGACCAGGCGGCATTCAAACGGCACGTGATTGCAGCATTGAAGGGCATTCAGGCGGTCGATGAGCAGATGGCCAAGCAAGGCGCGGCGGCGGAGGAGCGGTTCCTTAAGAGCTTCCCGTTCCACCCGGACCTAACCGAGGTCTTCTACGGTAAATGGACGCAACTGAACCGTTTCCAGCGGACGCGCGGCGTATTGCGCACCTTCGCGCTCGCTCTGCGGGAGGCCGAGAAGTGGGACACCAACCCCGTGGTCGGGCCGGCGGTATTCCTGAACGCCCCGGGCGACATGACGCTGTCGGAGGCGGCGCGGGAACTGGTCACCGTGGCCGACACCGAGGAACACGAGGGCAAGAAGACGGCGTGGACGGGCATCATCGACAGCGAACTCGGCCAGGCCCGGCGGATTCAGAACGAGTCCGTGGGCCTCAAGATGCGGGAGATCGAGCAGGCGGTCATGGCGACCTTCCTGCATTCCCAGCCCATCGGCCAAGCGGCGCGCACGCGCGATCTGGTGCTGCTCATCGGCGCGAGCCGCCCCGACAAGATCGAATTGGAGAAGGGACTGGTACGGTGGGCGCGTAACAGTTACTGGCTGGACGACACCCACCTGCCGGAGAAGGACGACCAGATTCCCGGCACTTGGCGGCTGGGCAACCGGCCCAATCTCAACCAGATGCAGGCGGCCGCCGCCGCGCAGATCTCCGACGACGTGGTCAAGGCCCGTCTACTGGACGAGATCGGGAAGGCCAAGTTGTTGACCAGCGGCGCTTCCGCGCTGGGCGTGCGCGTCCACACGTTGCCGACCAAGCCCAAGGACATCGAGGATGACGGCCTGTTCCATTACGCCGTGCTACCGCCCAGCGCCGCGTCGGATTCGGGCAAGCCCAGCGCTGAGGCCAAGCGCTATCTCGATGAAACCACCGGGCCGGAGAAGCCGCGCGTGTTCCGCAACTCCGTGCTGCTGCTGGCGGCATCGAGGGACGGGCTGGAAGTCGCCCAGTCGCGGGTCCGCGATTATCTGGCGTGGGAGAAGGTCAAGGACGATCTGACGCCCAGGAACGAAGAAGAGAAGAAGCAGAAGGCGTCGGTGGACGTGGCGCGGATACAGACGCTGGCCATCAACATCGACAAGGCCCGCGGGCGCGTGCCGGACGCCATTCGCCAGGCGTACTGCATCGTGGTGACGGTGTCGGACAAGGACGAAGTCCAGGCGTTCAAGATCACCGTCACGGACGAGGCGCACTTCGAGACGATCAAGAACGATGCACGGTCGCGCGTCCAGGATACGGCCATCACAGCCGAGGCACTCCTGCCGGACGGTCCCTACAACCTGTGGAAAGGCGGGGAAACCAGCCGGCGCGTGAAAGACCTCGCCGGCGCGTTTGCCCAGTTGCCGCATCTGCCCAAGATGCTCAAGGCACAGGCCATCGTGGACACGCTGGTCGGCGGCTGCGTGCAGGGCACGTTCGTGCTCAAGCTCATGCGGCCGGATCGGACATTCCGCAGTTGGTGGCGTTCGCAGCCCGACGAGGCGGCGTTGGCCGATCCGGCACTGGAACTGGTCCTGCCCGAGGCGGCGGAACTGGGCGACATCCCGGCAGACCTGCTCGCCCCCAAGGTGCTGCCGTCGTTGTGGCCGGGCGACGAGATCGCCGTTCAGGCCGTGCTTGATTACTTTGGCGGCAAGACGGTCGTCCAGGTCGACAAGGGCGGATACCAGGAACCGGTGCCGATCCCAAAGGCGTCTGCCGACGTGGTCAATGCCGCCATCGGCGAAGCCGTTGAGGCCGGGAGGGTGTGGCTGTTGTCTGGGCCAGCCAGTCTATTGGCCGAACCAATCCCCACAGGCGTACTGGCCCCCAGCGCCAAGTTGCGCACGCCGCCGGCACCGATTCCGGCGGCGGCAATTCTGCCCGAGAACCTGCCCGCCGCCTGGAAAGACGGCAGCACGACCGCGCTGACGATCGCCACCGGACTGTCTCAGCAGGTCGGCAGCACGCTGCCGTGGAAGACGGTGCGGGATACGATTGGCGGATCGCTCCAGGCCCGCTTCATTGCCCTGACGGACGATTCCGCGCCGTGGCCTTGCGATCTGCCCGCGGCCCAAACCGTCAGGATCATGGTCGCTGCGTCCGATGCCGGCGGCGGCTCGGGCGGCGGTGATGGTTCCGGCGGTGGCTCCGGCGGCGCGCAGGGCAAAATGCTTGTGGCCAGTGCGGAGTTCGAGCCGTCGGAAATCCAGGACTTGGCCGACCTGGTGCCCCAGCTGTTGGAGTTCAAGGCGAAGGCGAGGCTGCCACTGCGATTCCACGTGCGGCTCGAGGTGGGCGACGGCGCACAGAGACCATCGGCGACTGCGGCGTCGGGGCTAAACAAGCTGTTGGAGGGTTTGAAAGATGGTTTCCGTGTCGGGTAGCGATCACAGAAGCACGAATTGGTCGAGGCTGTGTTGGCGCAGCTCCAACTTCGCAATGTCGACCCTCTGGTTCGGCAGTTCACGATCCGGCCGAAGTTCGAACTCGATCCTCGTCTCATCGAGCCCCACGATGGCCACCTCGGCATTTGCCAACATCACTCCGCCGCACTAAGAACTCTCTCTTCGCTACCCAGCAGATCCCGAAGCCAATCACCTGCCTTCGTCGCAAACACGCCGGCGTTCGGCTGACTCGCCCGCAAAACCAGCGTGTCTTCGTCCGATTCGTCCGCGGCCTCGGCTGCCGGCGTCTCGACCGGCCGGGGCTTGGTCGCCAACGGCCCCGTCTGGCCGAGGAAGGCGCTGTCGATCAGGAAGTAATCATCGGCATTCACCACGCCGTCGTAGTTGAAGTCGCCGTTGTGGTAGCCGCCTTTGTGGCTGATGTAGCCCTGGTCGATCTGGAAGTAGTCGTCAGCGTTGACCACGCCGTCGACATTGGCATCGCCATTGTACGTGTACTTGACCAGCACATCGTTGCTGCCGACGTCCACGCTGGCGAACTTCGCGTGAAAGACACTGCCATCGCCTTTGTCGTTGATGATCGCAGCCAGACCGGTGTAGGGCTTCTGCTCAGCGGCGTGCTTGGCGGCCTCGCTGCTGGTCAAGCCCTTGCCCGTCCAGGCGCCGTCGGCACGAGCGGCCTTGATCCAGTTGAAGACACTCTGGTAGACGGCTGCGCGCGTCGCCGCGGTGGCGGGGACGATCATGTCGTTGTCGGTCAGGTCGAGCTTCCCACCGGGGGCCATGCCCAGACCCGTGGCAAAGACCAGGTTGTTTCCACTCCCGCCGTTGCAAGTGATGCCGTCGGGGGGAATCGGGTCGCCGTTAGTGTAGTCAATCGTCAACTCGTCATCGCCCGAGAGACCATTGAAAGCAATCTCGCCCGCGCAGCTCGAAGGTCGCGTGTGGAGCGGTGTGCCAATCGGCGTATCAGAATTGAACAACTGAGCCAGCTTCTTTTCGTCGTCCAGTCGCAAGTACCATGTGTCATCGCCAGTCGTTCCCGGTATCGCAACCTCGACCGTGCCGGGAACTACCGTCATCGCGAGCTTTGAGGAGGTAGCCCAGAGCTGGCCAGCGAGCGCTATAGCCGAGGAGCCACCCCAGACATCGTCGGGCACATGGAACGTCAGGTTGACCAGGCTTCCAGACCCACCGGTCAAACTGTAAATGGTGAACATCGAGATGCGCACCAATCCGCTCGCGTCGGTTGCGTTGACGGCCATCGACCAGCCGCCCTTCGTCAGATTGCCCAAAGATACGTCGGCATTGCTCAAATCGAGCATACCTGTGTCGTAGCGAACCTGGAAGCCGCAGGCAAGGAGCCCCGTGGCGTCATCAATGTTGACGGTGGCATTCACACTGCTGCCAGGGCTAACCTGCAAATCCGTCGGGATACTGACGATCCGATCGAGGCCGACGCTGCGAGTTTCCGGAGCATTGTCGAGCGCCAGGGCCCGGATCAGCGGGACCGGCAGGTCCACAGCCTTCCGCGCGATCAGAGCCGCATCGTAGGCGGTAATCTCCTTGTCCCCACTTACGTCAGCGATAATCCGCGGATCGACCAACGGATATGCGCTGAAACCGGTCTCCAGTCCAACGGAAACGCGTGCAGTCAAGGCAGCGTCATATCCTCCGTAATCTCGATTGCCGGAGACATCACCTGGGAAAGCGACCGTGTGTACCGCGCTGTCGCCAACTCCTTCGAAGGCGCCCTCGTTGATGCGCACCGAGTGCACCCGGACAGGGCGATGTCCGTCGGCGGAACATTGACGTTGGCAACAATGGTGAAAGTGACAGTCTTGGGATTTCCGCTCATAGCACTGAAGAGGATACTCCCGGTATCCTGATTGACAGGAGCAGCCCGGACCTGGAACGAGTAGGTTCCAGTAGCACTCGGGAGGTTGCTCGCACTCAGCACGTCAACTTCCGAAACAGTCTGACCTGGCTTCA
>Ga0315288_10006948_pt1 | contig 14355 bp, 12 predicted proteins | sample YL17G11_20_MG_FD_203454 | JGI IMG/M metagenome (GOLD analysis project Ga0315288, IMG submission 203454) | Sediment microbial communities from Yellowstone Lake, YNP, Wyoming, USA - YL17G11_20 | ecosystem: Environmental > Aquatic > Freshwater > Lake > Sediment | place: USA: Wyoming | collected... | reverse complement strand
ACAGTTTCCGGGCAAGGAGCCGGTCATCAGCAGCAACACCGGCACGGATTTTTACCGATACGGTGACATTTTCGGATTTGAGCGTCCTGACAACAGCCATTAATTCTCCGGGTTTTTTCAGGTAATGTTCTCCGCACCCGGCAGCTATCATGACAGGCTGCCGGCAATGGGCATCAATTTCGTAGACAACACTTTCACCCAGCGATCGCGCAATGGCACCGAATGATTCGGGAGTACTGCCCCGGAGGTTGAGTCCCAGTACAACCGTGCTCTTTTCCATGAGCGCCATCTGTTTTTTGAGTTCTTCTACCGGGTCATCGTATAAAAATTCTTTGCGGTTCCCCTCATCAGTGACAGCCTTTGCCGCATCCATGGTGGGCTGGTCAATGGAGTATCCCCCGATAAATGCAGCACCGATGTGATCGGAGCGTTCAAGGACGTAGGCTGCGTCAACTATTCCCGCCATGGATGCAATCGCCACGGGTGTCCTGACAATACGGTTGTTAATGAGCAGCCCAAAGCGCTCGAAGGCATCCATCATAGATTCATATCTGTTGAGACTGATCAACCAAATTCCTTTGCATTAACCACAATCGATTAACTGTTTTGTTGAAGGGATGTTTTTTTCCTACATGCCTCATGGTTTTATGGGAAATAGTACGTTTATCCAGTCTGAAAAGATATGGCCAATCAGAAAAGATAATCGGCTCCTACAACACTGATTTGGTTCTGATGAAAGACCGTAAGACGGGCCTTGAGCATTCATTTTATCCGGTGATTATATAAAAAAACAAGCATGCTAAAGGAGGGGACAGTACCCGTCCACCCTAACCCCCCCCTTGGCTTATCGCTATGGTGACGTAGTACCTGTCAAGGGGTATCGCATTTGAGGAGAGCTACAGCGGCTGGGGTGAAACCCCCATGAGCATTCAGATTTATTGTAAACCTTTCTCTAAGGCCAAAAAAACTATTTCGTAACGCTCCTCTTGGGATGCAGTTCAGCTCTTAACAGGAAAGATAGAATAGGTTGTGTTTAAAAAAAAAATGGTTCAGGCATTGTACGATCCCGGGCTTAAAAATCGCTCTTTGATCATGGATGTAATATAATCCCAAAAAAAACATTTGGTAAGAATTTTTAAGATTCCCGGTAATACTATGTGTTATATGGGTCAGAAAGGAATGTTACTTGTCGGGCACGGGAGCACGATGCCCTACAACAAAGAGCTCGTTGAGAAAACCGCATCCTTGATTAAGGCACAAAATACGGATTTTATCGTAAAATGCGGGTTTATGAATATGAATACACCAACAATCAAGGATTCACTCAATGAATTCCGGCGTGAACCGATCGATGCGCTGGTGGTTGTCCCCCTGTTTCTTGCAAAAGGTGTCCACATCGAAAAAGATATCCCGGGAGAGATTGGGCTTGCCGAGGGCACCAAGAAGGGATTGTTTACCTTGAATGGCAGGTCGGTCCCGCTGGTATATGCGGATCCTATCGGGAGTGATCCCCTCCTTGCCGACCTGATGATAAAGAACGCGACAAAAGCACTCACACTTCTCTAACTTCTTTTTATGCACATCCTAGTACTGGACACTATCCACGGCGGAAAAGCGATTGGTGAGGCGTTTGCAGCCCAAGGAGATCGTGTCGATTGCGTTGATGTGTACCGGGGAGAGAGCAAACCTGACGTAACAACAGCACAGTCAAGGAACTATGATCTGATTGTCGCACCGGTGCATCTCGATCCCAATCATCCTCTCTTACACTTCTCCAGGGCTCCGGTCATTTCCCATCATGAAGCCGTGCGCCATCTGCTGGGTGAGAAAACGCCGGAACCCATGATCGAGATCACAGGGGCACGGGGAAAGACAACCACGGCACACGCTCTCGCTTCGCTGATGGGAGGAGCAGGTATCCTGCACACCTCAACAGGGACGTACCGTTTCCCGGAAAAGAAGTGGCTGTCACAGTCCAGCATTACACCGGGATCGGTGCTCGCGGCTGCGAGGATGGCACTTGGGATCCATGGCTGGCTGATTGTTGAAGAATCCCTGGGTATCACCTGTTCAGGAACGCTGGGGATTATTTCTTCGGATGAAGATTATTTTTTTGCTGCCGGGAAAAAATCTGCCCTCAGTATAAAAGTCGCCTCGGCACACCACTGCAAACTCCTTCTCCTTGCAAAAAATATACCTGGAGACTACCTGGAACGGGTTGTCCATATCGAAGACATTGCAGCCTGTGAGGGCACAGAATGCTCCCTTACGCTGGCCGGGAAAACCTGCAGGTTTTCCAATCCTCTTCTTGCACTTCCCGGATACCATTCGTGTCTGATGCTTGCCGCTGCCGCTGCGATGCTGCTGGGGATAGACCCTGATCCGTTATCCTCATTCAGCGCGCTCCCGGGAAGGCTGTCCGTGTCGTATGATCAGGGAGTGCTTGTCGTAGATAATGCCAACAGCGGTACCAACCTTGCAACCACAGTCGAAGCAGCCCGGTATGCCCGGAGCATATCCGGAAAAGAAGCTATTACACTGGTCATCGGTCAGGCGGAAGGTGACGGAGCAGTCTGCGAAGGATTTGCCTTCGACCAGATCCGGGCAGCAATCGACCAGATCCATCCCGTGCATGTGGTAGGCGTGGGAGCATTCCCGATCCCGGGAACTCCTGAGTCCGATGGGCTGGTATCTCGTGTATCAGCCTATACAGCCACGCTTGCAGAAGCCTATACCTCGGCTCTGCATATGACAGACCAAGGATCCATTGTACTTGCCGTAAAAACCTGGAGATAACTGAAGTATCATGAAATACATGCACCCGCGTCCCAGTTCTATTGTTGCTGCGCTTTACACAGCACGGGATCTCAAAGTCGATGTGGCTATCCTCCACGGTCCTTCCGGCTGTTCGTTCAAGCACGCCCGGCTGCTGGAGGAAGATGGCATGCGGGTGCTTACGACATCCCTTGCTGACAACGAGTTCATCTTTGGCGGCCAGAAACCGCTGGAAGATGTCCTGCGCTATGCCGAAGATCATTTCTCCCCAAAAAGGATGGCAGTGATTGGGACCTGTGTTGCGATGATTATAGGTGAAGATCTCCAGTCTGCCATTGATGGTGCCGGAATAACTACCCCCACGATAGCAATCGATATCCATGCGGGATATCTCGAAAATATTGCCGGGGTGCTTGCGACGCTTGAAGCAGCCTATGAAGCAGGATGGATTTCCCCGGATGAACTCATCCGCCAGCGGTTCTTAATGGAGAAGGCAAACGAAGTGGAACGGCTGAGAGGTGCGGCGAGCCAGCCATATATTGAACCCTCACGGGGTGATCTAAAACATATCGCTGCACAGCGCCTGCTCGAACTTGCACGGAGCGGGAAACGAGGTGCAGCAATCCTGAATGCAAAGAAAGAGACGGCCTATATGTTCGCTGATGAGTTAGTTGCTCTTCATGATACCTGCCCGGATGCGGATATCATCTATATTGCCAATCTCGATCAGCGCGGACTACCCAAGACCCGGCTGGATGCAGAGCGGATATACGAAGAGATGACGAGTCGCGGTGTGAATCTCGAAATTATTGGTGCACTTGACGAGTACGGGGCGAATGGTGATCTGCTTGGCAGGAAGTTACAGGAGATCGCGCCCGCATTTGCCCTGATTACCGGTGTGCCTCATGCAATTCCTCCGGAATACACCCAGGGCATCGAGTGTTTCTCGGTGACAAACGGCCCCCGCCAGGTAGGTCCGCTCCACGACATCGGGCACCAGCATGTGATTGTGGAAATCGACCTCCACCCAAAGACGCTGGGTGTCTGCACTATTGTCGAAAGTGAATTCGGTGCCATCCTACGGAGCCTTCCATGAAAAAAATCCTGATTACCGGCGATCGATCAGGAAGTGGTAAGACGAGCATTACCCTTGCTCTCGCTGCGCTTCTTTCCAGGAACAACCGGGTCCAGACCTTCAAGGTGGGAATGGACTACATTGATCCTTCCTATCTGTCCGCAGTCTCCGGGCGCCCCTGCCGGAACCTTGACAGTTTCACACTCTCAGATGAACAGATTCGCGAAATTTTTCAGTATGGATGTCGCGGTGCAGATATCGCGCTTGTCGAGGGAGTCCGCGGGTTGTATGAAGGAGCCGAGGCACTTACCGATACTGGCAGCACTGCGTCAATTGCAAAATTACTCGATCTTCCGGTGGTATTGGTTGTTTCTGCACAGAGTATCACCCGGAGTGCAGCTGCCATTGTAAAAGGATTCCAGGTATTTGATCAGGACGTTCATATCACCGGGGTAATCCTGAACAATGTCAAAGGCGATTCGCACAAGGAAAAGGCGCTGAAAGCAATTGAGCACTATTGTGGCATACCGGTTATCGGGGCTATACCCCGCATGGAAGAGATGCAGCTTGCCATGCGGCATCTCGGGCTTGTACCGTACCGGGAAGGTGCCGGGCGAGGAGACTTTGATACCCGTATCGCCACCATCACGGACATGATTGGGCAGTATGTGGATCTTGAGCAGTTCCAGAAACTCATGAGGGAAATCGTGCAGTACTCTCAGGAAAAAACACTCTTTGACACAATGGTGGAGCGGGATGTGAAAATTGGTGTCGCCCTTGACGAGGCGTTCAATTTTTACTATGCCGATCTTTTTGATATTCTCCATATCGCAGGAGCAGAGTATATTCCGTTCAGTCCTTTGCATGACCGGCTTCCCGAAGTGGATGGGTACATTATCGGAGGAGGGTATCCGGAACTCTTTGTTAAAGAACTGGAAGCAAACGATCCCATGCGCGAAGCCATACTTGAGGTATCACGGAATGGTTTTCCGGTCTATGCGGAGTGCGGGGGGCTTATGTATCTCACTGAACGCATGACCTTAAAAAAAGGCTGGCAGGACGCACACAAAGATACGGCATATGAGATGTGCAAAGTTTTTTCCGGGGAGACCAGGATGCCGGCAAGAAGAGTCGTCAGTTATGTTGAAGGTACGAGCAGGAGCGACTCTCCTATGGGTGCTGCAGCATTCCGGGGTCATGAATTCCATTACTCTGAAGTCGTGCTCTCTCCGGGTACACACTTTGCGTACCAGCTTTCCCGTGGTATCGGTATTCATGAAAATCTTGATGGTGCGATCATGAACAATACACTGGGGAGTTTCACCCACCTCCACCCGGTAGCAAGTGCCGGGATGTTCCGGCATTTTGTCGAATTGTGCCGGAAAAATGTGTAAGCGTTTGTATTGTATTTGATTGCATGCGTGCCAGTCGCAAAAACTAATGTCTATAGATAGGGAGTATTTTTTCCAGCGTTATTGACAGGTTATTTAAAATCCACTTTGGTTTCTGCAGAGGTACACTAGTGCGAAAGGATCACGGGATTCCGTCCTTTCTCATTGAACAAAAAATTAACCCGGGATAGGCAATATCTGATTTTGGTCATGAAAAATACCCTGTGGAAGGTAAAAGAGGTAGTTGAAGGATCAGTCCATCCTGATGAGCATTTTTGACAGGTACAGATAAAAGAAAAAACTACAAAACCCAGTACACCCCATAAAAGCTATGATCATTTACATTGATGGTAAGTACCTTCCTAACGACCAGGCAAAAATCTCAGTTTTTGATCACGGTTTTCTGTATGGTGACGGTGTGTTTGAGGGCATCCGCGCCTACAATGGTAGAATTTTCCGTCTAAAAGAACATCTTGATCGGCTGTACGATTCAGCAAAAACAATCGACCTGCAGCCTCCCTTCTCAAAAGAGGAGATGACCGAAGTAATCTGCGAAGTGCTGCGCAGGAACAAATTATCCAACGCCTATATCCGGCCAATCATCAGCCGCGGTGTGGGAGATCTCGGTCTCGACCCGCGCAAGTGCCCGAAACCTTCCGTTATTGTGATTGCAACCAGTTGGGGTGCGATGTATGGCGATCTGTATGATAAGGGTCTCAGGGCAGTGACGGTCTCTGTTCGAAGGAATCCTGCTGATGCACTCCCCCCGAATGTAAAAAGCTTAAATTACCTCAACAATATCCTTGCGAAGATTGAGGCGAATTACAAGGGTGGCGATGAGGCGATTTTCTTTGACACGAATGGCTACGTATCTGAAGGTTCGGGCGACAATCTCTATGTCGTGAAAAACGGCGAGATTATTACACCCCCGACCCTTAACAATCTCCGGGGCATCACCCGCATGGTCCTGCTTGAACGTGCAAAATCCCTGGGGATCACCGTGAAGGAGCAGAACATCGGGTACTTCGATCTCTATTCCGCGGATGAGATGATCTGTACCGGCACCGCTGCCGAAGTTGCCCCGATCACCTGGGTTGACGGGCGGACAATCGGGACCGGCAAGCCCGGACCGGTCACCCGGCAGCTGATGGCGGCGTTCAAAACGGTGACTGAGACGGAAGGTTACCCTATCAATAAAAAATAACAAAAAAGAAACTTTAACCCGAAATACTGGCAATACCACGCAAGCACCCCCATTTTTTCCTATTCCATAATCTATTTATGAGGTGCCGAGAAATTAGATAAAGCAACAACGTGCTGCTATAGTGTAGTCCGGCCAATCATGCGGGCCTTTCACGCCCGCGACTGGGGTTCGAATCCCCATAGCAGCATCCTGTTTTGAGGTTGTATTCCAGGTAAAAAAAGGTTTTAATGATTTTCAAACGCCACTATTCGATTGATACATTCACCGGGTTATTTTTCGATCGGTCTACTATGTCGTATTAAAAATAATCGTTACGTTCATCGACTGATCGCAATGATATCTAGACTTTTCCTTGAGGAGAAAAATATCCCATTCCTTTGAACCACATTCTTTTTTTAGGAAATGGAAAAAACAGGGCACCTGGTTTAAAGATTATTTTGACGGAGTGGAATTACCGGCACTAGTCAAAGTTTTCAAATCCAGCTGAATTTCAACGTAATTTTTTGGGGGAACACTCGATTCACGTTTGAGCATAACACCGTTTTTATAAACCTCTAGAATGATTTTATCACCTGATTCATCCATTTTCTGAAAAGCTGCTGCGACGATCCCGTCACTTGTCGATATCTGGTAAAACTTGTCTCCGGTGTCGGATACTTCACGCTGGTTCCCTGGCGTACCAACCAACCCGATATGTCTACCTGGATATGATGCCCTTACCCACACACCATTGGGAGGAATCATCACCGTGGGTCCGGGTGATGTGGTCGTTGTTGCTGCAGGTGTACGTGTAAGTTGCGGTGTTGGAGTTGGTATTGTTGTCACTACGGTGGTTACTGGGGTGGTAGTCGCAAGCCCAGCAGAAGGTCCGGACATGATGTTTGCTACTATTACCAGCCCGGCTAAAATGAGAAGAAGTGCTATGATAAGGATCCCTATAGCAAGATCATTGGGTTTTTTTCCTGCAGTTCCAGGAACCGGGTATGGCGGGGGAGACTCTGGTTCTCCGGCAACTGATTCCTGAGTTGACGCCACCGGAGATTCCGCGTTGGGTAGTACTGGCCACAGTACCTGGGGGGGTGATGCTGCCTTGGGTTCGGGCGAGTCTGGTTCAGTCTTTTGCTGGTTAGAGTGTTTTTGAACAAGAGGTGCGGATTGCTGGGCACGGGGCACGGAGTCTTCGATCAAGGGCTCAATTGAATGGATTATCTGTTCGATTTGACTACCCTGGTGTTCTCCAGCGGAACCTGACGAAGGTGGAACCGGTACCTGTGTTTCGATAATGACAGGTTGGGGTGCCGGAGGAGGAACCATCACCCTGGTTATGACAGGCTGGGATGCTGATGTGCGCTCAGATGGATGCTTTATAGGTGTCCCGCAGTGATTGCAGAATGTTGATTTAAAAGGAACACGATTCCCACATCGTGAACAGAACGAACCGGTAGGAAGGGATGAAGTCTCTTTGGGTGTCGGGGCAACAGGAGTTTTTTCAGTAATCTTACCTAAGGGAAGGGCGGTTTCGATCTTCTTTTTTGCCGGACGGGATGTCGTAGCACCACCTTGTACCGGAGTCTGGACTTCGCCTTTTGTCACAGGTTCTCCATATGACACAGGAATGGTAGCAGGAGTTGTTTCTATAATTGGTGAGGGTATGAGACTTTTGAGTTTCTTTGCCCATTCATTGCATTCCCTTTTTCTTTCTCCGCCTGCCTGCCGTACAAAGGTGAGGACCGTCTGGTGCTTTTCACCTGTATCGGTGAGGATGGCGAGAATTAAAAAGTGGTCCCGTATAGCATTTTCTCCTGCTTCGACATTCCTTATAGTCGAGAGCACGATATCCTGTGACGGAATGACATTCTTCTTGCTGTCGGTAAGAATAATACGCCTGTTGGTAAGTGTCGCATCAAACGAGATGGATTTGAATTTAATGTTCCGCGTTTCCAGGATTATGGACTCGTCACGGTCCAGTTCAGGATAGCCCATAGTACCACACCCTTACCTATAGTTGCGTTATCAACAGCAAAATAAGTATTTATTCCCTGACCAGTTCGATCTATGGCAATAAAAAAAGATCAGAGATATACCCGGTCGTTCATGTAAGGCCGGAGTACCTGGGGAATTTCTACTGAACCATCCTCGTTCTGATAGTTTTCAAGGATGGCACGCATCACCCGTGATGTAGCAATCGCCGTTGAATTGAGGGTATGAATATGGCGCTTGGATTCAAAGTCACTCTTGTCCCGCATCTTGATATTGAGCCGGACTGCCTGGTAGGACGTACAGTTCGAGCACGAAACGACTTCCTTGTACGCGTTCTCGCGGGGCATCCATGCTTCAATATCATATTTTTTCGCTGCAACCGTCCCGATGTCACCGGTACAGATAGATACGACACGATATGGAATCTGGAGTTTCTGGAACACCTCTTCAGCATTTGCCAGCAATTCCTCGTGAATCTGCCATGAATCTTCAGGTCTGCAGAATACGAACTGCTCGACCTTGGTGAACTGGTGGACGCGGAACAGACCTTTGGTATCAAGCCCGTGCGCACCGATCTCCCGCCGGAAGCAGGGTGAGATACCGGCAAGACGGAGCGGGAGATCCTTCTCTTCAAAGATTTCATCCTGGTACATAGCACCTATAGGGTGCTCGCTCGTCGCGATCAGGTACATGTCGTCCCCGTCAATTTTATACATGACTTTTTCGAAATCATCCAGATCGGTAACACCTTCATACGATGACCGGTTAATCATGTACGGGGGGATTACCGGCATGTAACCTTTGTGTGCCAACAGATAAATCGAAAAACGCTGGAGCGCCATATCCAGGAGGACAAGGCTGCCTTTCAGGAAATAAAATCCTGCTCCTGAAATTTTTGTCGCCCGTTCAAAATCTGCCCATCCCTGTTCAGCAGCCAGCTGCCCGTGGTTCTTCAGCTCAAAATCGAATGTCCGTTGTGTGCCCACACGCCGGATCTCAACATTTTCGGAATCGTCTTTCCCCACCGGAACGCTTTCGTGCAGGATATTGGGCAGGCGCATCAGGTAGTGGTGAATCGCCTTTGCGATCTCTTCTTGTTCCGTATCCCAATCCTTGATCTTCTGGGGGAGATTTGCGGCTTCAGTTAAGAGAACGTTTGCGTCCTGTCCGGCTTTTCGTGCCGCGTTAATCTCGCGGGCTATCGTGTTGCGGCGCTGGCGCAGGACATCGGTCTCCATTTTAAGCTCACGTGACCGGACATCTTTTTTGAGCAGGTCATCTACCCACGCGAGCTTCTCTGTATCATTGCGTTTTTTAAGATCTGCCCTGATCACATCCGGGCTGGATCGAACAAGCCTGATGTCTAACATTGCTTTTACCTTCTCGTACGAGTGTATCTGTGTACTATAGAATGAACCTGCATCATACTTTATCGCTTTTGCACTTATCCTGAACAGGTGAATGACTTAGAACCCCGATACTGACAAATGCTGCATGCCACAGGGGATCTGTTGTGTGGCTGATAACTAGAAATTCCCCTGCTAAATAACCCCAACCCTTAAATCATCGTAAAGAAATGGAAATGTACTATGCAGTCTGGTATGGTCCTGCTGTTTGTGTATAATATTGACAGAGGCAACCTGTCAGGCATGTCGGATTACCACCATAGTATGACATCTGACAAAACTTCACGATGCAATCTTTTTGCATTGATCTCCAGTCCGGTTGGCATGAAAAAGTCATGGAAACGGTTCATTAATGATCTCGGCTTTCCGTCAAGCTTCCTCCACCGCGATGAATTTTTTCAGCTGTGTGGGACGCAGAAAATTTCTGTTCCTGCCGTGTATATCCAGTCAGGAAAGTCCTTTCATGAGCTGATTAACGCTGATGAAATTAACCGCATCGATTCAACAGATATTCTTATCGGGATTGTGACGCAGAGACTTAAACAATACCTAAAGTGATCCCGTTTTTATATGTATTGGATTGTATCGATACATGCCTTTTTCCTGGTTGTAGCGAGGAAAAGGGGATTGTTTTTTCAGGACTCATATTCCGGTTACGAGATTTTTGCACCATAATTGTTGCAGAATTTAACACCCACTTTTAAAGGAGCACCACACTGGGGACAGAACTTCTTCTTGTTCACTGGTGGTTGCACTGATGACAGAACACTGATCCGACGAAGGGAAAACAAAGGGACAATCATCTTTCACTGAAAGCAAACACAATGTGTATTTTGATTGACTCGCCGTTTGAGGATCGCAGTCTTTCCATTCCCATGAGAATCAAAGGTTTATTTTCCTTAGAGGTGAAAATACCCGATACCGTGAAAGGTGAGCCGGACTATGCTGATAGCCCGGTAACAACGATGAGGAAAGTGGTATGGTAATGAATTCGGGAGCTTGGGAAGAGGATTATACCCGCAGGGGGATGCTCTGGAGCGGTGTAACTCACGATCTGCCAGACCTTCCTTTACGCTCTCGTGTGCTTGAACTTGGGTGCGGCAACGGAAAAACACTCTGTGCAATGATTCAACGTGGGTGGAATGTGACTGCAATCGATTTTTCTTCCCGGGCGGTTGCGTTGAGCAGGGGGGTATCTGGAGGTGCCTCACACGGACATGTTGTGGTTGCAGATGCCCGTTGTCCCCCTTTTAAGAATGACTCGTTTGATGCGGTTTTTGCAATGCATGTTATAGGTCATTTGCATGAAGCGGATAGAGAACAGATCAACAGTACACTGCCACACATCCTCAAACCCGGCGGGATCCTGTTCTTTTCTGATTTTTCTACCGATGATTTCAGGTTTGGTAAGGGGGATGAAACTGAAACAGCGACATTCAGGCGTGGCCCCGGTATTATTACCCATTACTTTACCCAGGAGGAGGTCATTGATCTTTTTTCAAAACTTACTTTATTGTCAATCAGTATACACCAGTGGCCAATGCGGGTTTTGGGGAGTGCCTTGGTACGATCAGAAATACAGGCAACCTTCACCAGATAAGGATGTCAAGAAGAAACGTTTCAGCAGGAAATGCAGGGACTCTTCCCACGCCGCTTCGGCTCCCCCCAAATGCGTTAGTCACCTACCAATTCTCGATAAAAATCACATGAGATGATGTTTCCAATGAGACCATAACAACATCAACAAATGAGGGAAAAAAAGATGAGAAATTATTTTTTCCTGGTGATTTTTAAGCCTTCGTTATCAACCCTTGTGACAATCGCGATGGTAAGTCCCAGGGGTTTGAGGATTTTTTCCAGTGCTTTTTGGTCAAGTCTGGTAACTACTGCAATGGATGGACCCACAGAACTCATACCCACAAATTCGAGTTTTGCATCGCGAAGCTTGCTCATATAGTGATAGATCTCAAAACTATGGTGTTCCACTTCAGCTCGTTTTGAGCCCCGGAATTCGATCTCCCAGATAACATCTCCTGCTTTTTTTATGTCATCCTGTTCAAGCGCCGGGACGAGATCCATCAAAAAGAGATATGCTTTGAGTTCACGGTCCCGGTAATCGAGTGTCCGCGCCTTGTTCATAAGGAGCTCAAATTCCTGTGTTCCGGCAGAGGAGATATCTGTGGGGGGTATAATGATATACACGTTTTTTCCTTCGGCGAACGCATGATGGTAGACAAGAGTGAGTTCATCACCAAGTACTGCCATACCCCCATGCGTGCTTACCGCCGGACCGACACCCGTTTCAAAACCAAAGGCGATGTTTCCGTCTGCAGTCTCCTCAACATAATTATGCCCTATCAGTTTTCTTAGCTGGTCGTTTGTCAGCGGACGACCGAGTGCTTCATTCATTGCCGTAGCGACCGCGATCATGACCGTACTGGTAGAACCAAGCCCTACATGTTTGTGCTGATGGTCGGTCGCCTTGATCTTAAAACCGCCGGTATATCCTACGGTTTTTTTGAAGACTGCGACAAAATTTTCAATTATGGATGAGCGACTGTAATCGATCTCGACACCTTTTTTTGTACATTCCACTTCCGCCATGCAATAGCACTGTATGGCAAACCCGATCCCCCCTCCACCGGGATGATCAGGTGCAAATCGGTTCATATCCAGCACGGTCAGATGTATTCGCGCCGGGGCTTTTACGATAATCTTTCCTTTCACGGGTTTTAACGTGTATTTCTTCTTTTCATACCCGAGGGTCTTGAGATTCTGTCCCGGGGGAAATGAATTGAATTCGTACTCGACGAGATCGAGGTCTCCGCCGCGGATTTTCATAGTTGGCATAAGTAACAATTCATATTAGGAAAGATAAAAGAATATGTCATCAATTTTTTTAAAAACATACCCATAGAAATCGAGCCAACATAGGACGACGTTGCATCAGAGGATCCAAAAAAAATCTCATACAGCAAGGTACCTCAAAACCTGGCAACCTTCGGGGCGCAACAGAAGATCAACTAATTAAAGCAGAGAATTGCCAACAAAACAGTCCATGAAGCACGGTTATTCAGCTATACCTGTTGACCGGGTCGACTGGAACAGGGAATCCAGGCAAACGCTCAAATGATTGAGCTCCTTGCGCCAATGGAGGAATTGTTGACAGTTGCCATAGATGATACCACCAACACACTCTTCCGTACAGGTATCACACGGTTTAGCTGTCATAACTTCATATTTGCCCGCTCCTTTATTTTATATTCACGAGATCGTCAGGGTTACTCTATGTAACCTGGGGGTTATCCGAATTCTCCAGGACGTTGAATTTCTAAGTAGATCTCTGGAACCCGGGAGCATTCTGCTCCTTCACAATAAAACAATTTTACCATTTTACCCTTAAGTAAACAAAAATATGGTGTGCATCTATTTTCCTATCCAATTAACGCGATCATCACGAAGACCCATGCCACTACTGTTCTTTCATCCGTCATGATAGAATAGGGGGCAGTCCGGAAGAGTAAAGGTGCGGGGTTGCTGCATGAGGATATGCAAGGATGTGGGCATCCTACAGAAGGGGTACCTGATCAGTCTATCTATCTGATTTTTTTCATTATGGTAATAAATGCTACTGAGAGAGACCTCCATATATTTTTTGAATATCTTTTCGGCTCTGGAAAAATGTTCGTTATAAATCTGAACACTCACGGGTTTTCATCCCTGAGGCTGTGGCTTCCTTCAAATACAATAAACCAAAAATAAGTTATACGTCACCATCGCTCTAAGCGCAGGAGTAGTATGGGGGAACAGGTATTGTCACATTCTAAATCATACAAGTGATTTTTAATGATTGCCAAAAAACAAGGAATTCACACAAGCCATCTTTTCACTGGAGGGGAGTGTTTACCTGGATCGCCACACCATCAAATTCTGCGATTATCCGTTCTTCCTCATATACCATAACCCGGAATGTGGAATACCTGCCATTGTCAGCAACACGATGGGCAACTGCCACAAGAGAACCGGTTGCGGGGGCGATATACTGGATATGGATTGATACCGCAATACGGATGGCTGCACCGCAGTTTGCTGCGATCCCGAATGCCTGGTCAGCAAGAGCAAAGATCGCCCCACCATGCACGACACCACGCGGATTATTCTTTCCATTTGAGTCCATTACCACACGTGAATAACCGTCATATGCCTCGGTAATCTCCATGCCCAGCAATTGGGCAAATTCACTGTGGTTAAAAGCTGAGATCCGTCCGACTTCCGGGGGTCGACCGCAATCTGATTGATGATCTGCTGACATGGACCCTCCGAATTGACAAAATTTACCGGTAAAATAATAATATCATTATTTGTATTTTTTCTGGGTATAGGAGTACTTCCGGGTCTCTCCACCGTGAGATACAATATAGAACCATTCATAGAGTGATTTTAACGTTCCGAACTGCTCATACCGGCGCATAGAGAAACCAACTTTAAGCCTGCCATCAAACACGACCTTTCCCTGATCCTTCA
>Ga0315288_10006945_pt1 | contig 14357 bp, 11 predicted proteins | sample YL17G11_20_MG_FD_203454 | JGI IMG/M metagenome (GOLD analysis project Ga0315288, IMG submission 203454) | Sediment microbial communities from Yellowstone Lake, YNP, Wyoming, USA - YL17G11_20 | ecosystem: Environmental > Aquatic > Freshwater > Lake > Sediment | place: USA: Wyoming | collected... | reverse complement strand
CGGTGCCGGCCATATTCGCCGAAAAAGGCGAAGCGCACTTCAGAAATCTGGAGCGCGAAATGCTGCAGAAAGCGTGCAGCGGCAAGCGAAGGGTGATCGTTACCGGCGGCGGCGCCATTGTCGATACGCGTAACCGCGAACTCTTCTCTCAATCCGGCGTTGTTATCTGTCTGGAAGCACAACCAAAGACCATAATTGAACGCCTTTTAAAATCGACTCAAATGGAAGACACAATTCCGCGCCCGCTCCTGAATGCAGCCGATCCGCTGGCACGCATTATACAGCTCAAGGCATCACGGCAAGCCTACTATGCCGTAGCCGACCGGGCTGTATACAGCGACGATCTCACGGTTGAAGAGACTGTTGAAAGCGTGATAAGCGACTTCGAGCAAGTGAGAGCACAATCGAAAGACGCTGCCAAACAAACGACACCATTCATTGTAAGCACAGCTACGGAAAGCTACCCCGTATTCGTCGGCTGGGGACTGCTGGACGACCTCGGACGCCGCATGCTTCAGTGCGGGCTGAGCGGCTCTGCAAGAATCATCAGCGACGACAACGTCTTCTCTCATCACGGTGACAAAGCGATAAAATCATTAAAGGACGCCGGCTTCAAGCCAGAATCATATATCGTACCGGCAGGGGAATCAACCAAAACTATAGACACCACGATAAAGATTTACGACTGGCTGGTGGAGCAGCGCGCCGAGCGCGGGCACGCCATCGTTGCGCTGGGTGGCGGCATGGTGGGCGACCTGGCCGGGTTCGCCGCAGCGACATTCCTGCGCGGCCTGCCGCTTGTGCATGTGCCGACATCGCTCATGGCCATGACCGATTCGTCGATAGGCGGCAAGGTGGCTGTGAACCATCCCAAGGCCAAAAACCTGATCGGCTCTTTCTATCAGCCGCGTCTGGTGCTGGCCGACGTCAGCATGCTCAAGACACTGCCCAAGCGCGAGCTCATCTCCGGATGGGCCGAAGTTGTTAAGCATGCCATGATCCTCGATGCCGAATTCCTCGAGTTGCTTGAAAAGAACGTCGACGACTTATCGAAGCTCAAACCCGCCAGGATCGCAGAGGCCATAAGACGCAGCGCTTATATTAAATCGACCGTGGTCAGCGAAGATGAAAAGGAACAACGCAAACGCATGGTGCTGAACTACGGCCACACCATCGGGCACGGGCTGGAGACGGCCACAGGCTACGACAGGCTCCTGCACGGGGAAGCGGTTTCCATCGGCATGATGGGCGCGGCTATGCTGAGCGAACGCCTCGGCCTGATACCGCACGAGGTCGCCACGCGTCAGAAGAAATTGCTCGAACGTTTCGGTTTACCCACCGTCTGCTCCGATGTTAGCCTCGACTCGATCCTCAAAGCCATGGCACTTGATAAGAAGGTGAAAGAAAAAAGTATTCAGTGGGTGCTGCTCGACGGCATCGGCAAGACGACCTTCCGCGACGATGTGCCGCAAAAAGACGTGTTGAGCGTGATCAAGAAACTCATCACAAACTAAGTATTGATATACAGAAAAAATGGCGGGTTATAAACCCGCCCTACGTTAACCGCCATTGCGAGCGAAGCGAAGCAATCTCCCAATACGTCATGACCCACGAATGGTGAGATTGCTACGTCGCTACGCTCCTCGCAATGACATTTGGTGCAAGCAAAGCCGCATGGGACATTGAACACCTTCGCCAACACAAAGAAGACCCTCACCGCCCACATACGTAAACGATCCCTCACACCCCTTGGGTGTCTTGCGCCGTCATGATATTATCAGGTAGTATGTGAAAGCAACATCGAATCCGAGACAAGAGGCTTAAACTAAGTCATGGTCAACTGCCGCATAGATGACAGCAAACCCTCATCAGTCTCCAGGTGGACTGGAGTAATAATACCTTATATACGCGTGCTCAAGCCGCGCGAGACTGTACTGCTGACCTTCATCGGGCTGTGCGCGGGCGTGGTAGCAGGCGCAGGCCGTCCCGACGTGCAAACACTTTTGCTGGCAACGCTGGCGATATTAATCGGAAGCGGAGGCACCAACGGCCTGACCAACTACATCGACCGCGACCTTGATGCCAGAATGGAGCGGGTCAGGCACCGCCCGCTGCCGTCCAAACAGATAGACCCGCCGCAGAAAATGCTGCCCTGGGCTATCAGCCTGGTAATTGCGGGCTCGATCATTGCCTGGTATCTGCATTGGATGTGCTTCCTCTTCGGAGTCGCTGGCGTCATCGTTGCTGTAACATTCAGGAAAAGGGTGACTTGCGTATTCCCGCAGGGCGCTCTGGCTGGCTGCTCGCCGGTATTTATCGGATATGTAGCTATAAGCAAGAGCGTGGATTGGACGCTGCTCTTCCTCTGCCTGCTGATAACGATATGGATACCGCTGCACGTGTGGAGCCTGATGATATCGCACCGCGACGACTACCGCCAGGCCGGCATCACATACTTCCCGCTATCGCTCGAGGTCAAGGACTCGATAAAAATGCTGCCGGTACTGGCCGTGCTGCTCGTTGCGCTCTCGCTGGCGCTCTACTTCGTCGGGCACTTCCATTTGATTTACCTGATTACGGCATGTATCATGGGGATACTCACGATTTTGTCAACATCGCGCCTGATATACAGAAAGCTCTCCAGCGAATCGTGGAAAGTATATAAACTGACCGCATTCCCCTACCTTGGGATACTCTTCCTTGCTATGGCTTTGGACGTATGGTTGTTATAGGAGGATCCGATGGACTTTAATCTTCGCGAACATGAAAAGATGCTGCAGAAATCTGCCAGAGATTTCGCCGACCGGGAGGTCAGGCCTCAGGCGGCGGAGATCGATATCAAATGCGAGTTCCCCCTTGACGTCGTCAATAAGATGGGGCAGATGGGATATTTCGGGCTGCAGTATCCCACCGATTACGGAGGGGGCGGGGCAGGATACACCGGCTTTGCTCTGGTTATTGAGCAGCTGTCACGCGCCTCGATGGTCACCGGAGCCATAATGGGCGTTATGAGCCTCACCGGCGAAGCGTTATTCCGCCACGGAGCCGAGGGCCAGAGACAAACTCATCTGGTCTCGCTGGCCAGCGGCGCCATGATCTTTTCCTTCGCTTTCACCGAGGCGGCCACAGGCTCCGATCCCTCATCTATAGAGACCAGGGCCGTACCGGACGGAGATGACTATATCATAACCGGACAGAAGCACTTTATAGCCCTGTCGCCCGCGTCCAAGATGACCCTGGTTTTTGCCATGGACGAAACGGATATGCTGAGCGCTTTTCTGGTAGACACTTCATCGCCCGGATACCAGATACGAGACGCCTGTGCAACCATGGGAGCACGCGGATTCTGCCCCTGCGTTGTATATCTGGATGACGTTCGTGTTCCCCGCAAGAATATCGTCGGTGAGAAATCCAACGGATACAACATACTTCTTGAATCGGTGAGTGTGGGCAAGCTGGCTATAGCAGCCGAGTCGGTCGGGGTGGCGCAAGAGGCGTTCGAACTCTCTGTATCATACGCCAAAGAGCGCACTGCTTATGAGAAGCCGATCGGAAACCTTACATCGATAAAGTGGCTCCTCGCCGAGATGTACTCACGCATCGAGGCGTCACGGCTCCTGGCATATAAAACGGCTGCGCTCCGCGATGAAGGCAAGAGCATTCTGAAAGAGTCAGCGACATCGAAGCTTTTCTGCTCTCAGGCGGTGGTCGATGTCACCAGGATGGCCATGCAGGTGCACGGAGCCTACGGGTACATGAGCGACATGACCATAGAGCGTCTATACCGCGATGCAAAGCTCACCGAGATTTATGAAGGTGTATCCGAGATACAGCGGGTAATCATCGCCAATCACCTGATGAAAGAGCAAGGTTGAGCTTCAAAATAACCAGGCGCTGCCCCGATACGTCAGCCCGGGTCGGCATACTATCGACCACGCACGGCGACGTGCCGACGCCGGCCTTCGTGCCGGTGGCTACCCAGGCATCGGTAAAAGCCCTCAATCCGGAAACAGTTGCCAGTCTGGGAGCGAAGATACTGCTGTCGAACACCTATCATTTATATCTGCGCCCCGGCATCGACGTCATCGAGAAATTCGGCGGCCTGCATAAATTCATGAACTGGCCAGGCCCGATCCTCACCGACAGCGGCGGCTACCAGGTCTTCAGCCTGTCGCACCTGCGGCAGGTAAGCGACGAGGGTATCAGGTTCCGCTCTCATCTCGACGGCAGCGAACATTTCATCACACCGGAACTGGCCATACAATACCAGGAAGCCATCGGAGCAGATATCATCATGGCCTTCGATGAGTGCCCTCCGTACACTGAAAACCGCGCCGAGGTCGAGGAGGCAATGATTCGCACCCACCTCTGGGCCGAAAGGTGTCTGAAAGCAAAAAAAAGAGCGGATCAGGCCATCTATGGAATCGTCCAGGGGGGCGGATTCGCTGATCTCCGCCGACTTTCCGCAGAGGCCACCACTGCAATGAATTTCGACGGTTACGCCATCGGCGGGCTGAGCCTGGGCGAGCCCAAGGAGCTATCGAATGCCATGATAGAGGCAACCGTAGCGCTGCTCCCCGGCGATAAGATACGCTACCTCATGGGCGTGGGCTCGCCGGAGGATCTTCTGGAAGGCATTGCCCGCGGCATCGACCTGTTCGACTGCGCGCTGCCGACGCGCATCGCCAGGAACGGTGGGTTCTTTACAAAATACGGGCGAAAAATCATCCGCAACGCCAGGTATGCAGACCTCAATGCGCCGCTCGACGAGGATTGCGATTGCTACACGTGCCGCAACTTCTCCGCCGCCTACCTGCACCACCTCTTCCGCTGCAAGGAACTGCTGGCCTACAGCCTGTCCACGATACACAACCTGCACTTCATATTGAAGCTGGTGGCCGACACGCGCCAAAGCATTGTAGACGGGAGGTTCAAGGAGTTCAAAGAATCGTTCCTCGCCACATACGAACCGACCGACGAGACAGTGCGCCTATCGCAGATGGAGAAGGGGAGGAAGAATCAGAGGGCCAAGTTCAACGAGAACCTGTCACGATGCGATGAGGATAACATCGACTGAGCCGCCAAAGAAGAGGTACAGGATACCTCCTGCCGAGGGCACTGGGGGTGTCCCCCAGATTTTTAAAATTTCCCCCTTTCGCAAAGGGGGACTAAGGGGGATTAGGACTAAACGAGATTCTTCACTGCGTTCAGAATGACAGAACGACAACATAGAGGCGCAGGAGAAAAGTCTCCTGCCGGGGCATTGAGCCAAGTGTCATTGCGAGCTAAGCGAAGCAATCTCTCCCTGCGTCCACCACACAAACGACGAGATTGCCACGTCGTCCTTCCGCGGAAGGACTCCTCGCAAAGACATACAACTAGTGGTGCAGGAGGATACCTCCTGCCGAGGGCACTGGGGGTGTCCCCCAGATTTTTAAAATTTCCCCCAAGACTGGGGGATAACAGGGGGTTGATAAGCCCTTTCGCTCTTCACCAGCCTCAGCGTGAACCTGTCACGATGCGATGAGGATGAGAGTATATGTTGAACTGGCGGCCCCGGACAAACCCCACAAGCGTAACGCCGTAGTTGATGGCCTCCGTGACAGCCAGCGTCGTCGGAGCGGCAATCGTAACCACTATAGGAATGCCCGCCCTTACCGCCTTTTTCATCGCCGATATCGTCTGACGGCAGGAGGTCACTATCACACAATCAGACATCTCAAATCCATTCCTGAGTGCGATGCCGATGGCCTTATCGATAGCACAGTGCCTGCTTATATCCTCGACGAAGGAAATGCTGTCGCCGTGAGCTATGCCGACGGTATGGGTGCCCCCCGTCTTCACATGCAGCGGGCAGCTCTGGTTCAGCTTCTCGGCCCAGCTCAGGATTTGGCCGTCTGTAGCCTGCAAGCCGGAGTCGATGACCGCTGGTTTGTGCCCCTTCAGAATCCGTTTGCGGGATACCGATATAGTGTTGCCCTCGACCTCAATATCGACATCGGACGGAGACGCGATGCCTTCATCAAACAGATATCCCAACGCGAACTCTTCCAGATGCTCAGTCAGACAGCACAGACGCCTGTGCACCCTGCCGTCGATTTTAATAACAATCTCCGTTTCACGGATCACAAAGTCCGTCTGCGAGACCTTCTCGCCATCGACAACCTTCAGTATTTTCAGCTTATCGCAATGCGTCGCCGCCACTCCCTTAAACAAGGTCTCTCGCCCTCACCCTGACCCTCTCCCCTACAGAGGGAGAGGGAATTTAACTCCCCTCTTTTCCGTTAATCATAACAGGGAAGTCCAGAGGGATCACCCTCTGGCGGGGTTTTAGGGGTGTCCCCTAAATTTCTTAAGTCCCCCAACGTATGGGGGACTCACAGGGGGTTCGGATATCGATTCCCCCAAGACTGGGGGATAGCAGGGGGTTGATTTTAACTTAATCAACCCCATCTACTAACACAACTGCCGATGATTATATACCATCGGCAGTTTTCATACCAAATATTTAGTTAATAGCTGCTATTAAGATTCTAGTTCACCGCGCTATTAAGGAATTTCACTATCTCGCTGGAAGGTGTTCCAGGGCCGAACACGGCGTTCACCCCGATCTTCTTTAATGCAGGGACATCCTCCTCAGGTATAATGCCGCCTGCCACTACTACTACTTTGAGGCCCTTCTTCTTGAGCTTGTCCATAACCATAGGGAAAATATCCAAATGCGCTCCGGACAGGATGCTGAGCCCCACCACATCAACATCTTCCTGCATGGCGGATTCCGCTATCATATCTGGCGTCTGGCGCAGCCCGCTGTAGATTACCTCCATGCCGGCATCGCGCAGGACACGCACCACAAACTTGGCACCGCGATCATGCCCGTCCAGACCTGGTTTCGCAACTAGCACCTTTATCGTCTTCGCCATAAAGATCACCTTTCCTTACTTCTTTATCTTCTGCACCAGCTCGATGAGCACGCCCTTGGTCGCTTTGGGATGGATGAAAGCGATCATCCCGGCCATCCCTTTTCGCGGTTTCTTATCGATAAGTGCCACGCCCTTGGCCTCGAGCGCTGCCAGCTCTTTCTCGATTTCGGCGACCTCGATCGCTATGTGATGGATGCCGTCGCCCTTGGTCTCCACGAACTTGGCGATGCCGGTGTCCGGCTTTATCGGCTGCACGAACTCGATGTTCACATCGCCGATTCTAACCGTGGCCGCCTTGACGCCCTGATCCGGGATTTCTTCTATATGGTCGCACTTCAGCCCGAAGACATCCCCGAAGACCTTCAGCGTCTCGTCCACATTCTTTACCGCTATCGCTATATGATCAATCTTCTTAAGCATTTACTCCTCCTTATCACCGTTTCGATTCTATACACTCGGCTAAAACGCGGCGAACTCACGCTGCTCGCCGAAGACGCCGCGCAGTACATCGCATATCTCGCCGATGGTTGCATATGCTGCCGCGCACTCGATTATAGCCGGCATTGTATTCCCGGTACCTTGTGCTACCTTCTTCAAATTGTCGAGGGCCTTCTTCGTTGCCGCATTATCCCTCTCGCTCTTCACTTTCTGCAAGCGCGCGATCTGCTTCTTGGACACCGCCGGATCAAGACGCAGCAGTGGCAGCTTGGCGTAGGTCGACACGAACTTGTTGACGCCGACCACGACCCTGTCTCCGGCCTCCACGGCCTTTTGATAGCGATAGGCGCTCTCATTAATCTCGCGCTGCGGGAACCCCTGTTCGATAGCCGTGAGCGCGCCGCCCATCTTGTCGATCTTGGCGATGTACGCCTCGGCCTCGGCCTCGATAGTATCGGTCAGCTTTTCGACATAGTATGAGCCGGCCAGCGGATCGATGGTATCAGCGATGCCGTTCTCATATCCCAGTATCTGTTGTGTACGAAGCGCTATCGTCACCGCATCCTCGCTCGGCGTGGCATAAGCCTCGTCGCGGGAGTTGGTGTGCAGCGACTGCGTGCCACCCAGCACTGCAGCCAGCGCCTGCATCGTCGTCCTGATGATATTGTTATCGGGCTGCTGCGCCGTCAGCGTGGAGCCGCCCGTCTGCGTGTGGAAACGCAGCATGCACGAGCGCATATCCTTGGCCTTGAAGCGCTCCTTCATGATCTTGGCCCACAGCCTGCGCGCCGCGCGGTACTTGGCCACCTCTTCGAACAGGTTGTTGTGTGCGGCGAAGAAGAATGACAGCCTTCCTGCGAACTGATCTACATCAAGTCCGGAATCGATAGCCGCCTGCACATAAGCGATGCCGTCGGCCAGTGTGAATGCCAGCTCCTGTGAAGCTGTTGAGCCGGCCTCCCTGATGTGGTAGCCGCTGATGCTTATCGTGTTCCACTTGGGAACATTCTGTCCGCAATATTTAAATATGTCTGTGATAAGACGCATCGACGGGCGCGGCGGGAAGATGTAAGTGCCACGCGCCACGTACTCCTTCAAGATATCGTTCTGAATAGTGCCGTCGAGCTTCGACGGATCGACGCCCTGCTTCTTTGCCAATGTCACATACATCGCCAGCAGTACGGCAGCGGTGGAGTTGATCGTCATGGAGACGCTTACCTTATCCAGCGGGATTTCCTTGAACAGGATCTCCATATCGGCAAGGCTGTCGATGGCCACGCCTACTTTGCCGACCTCGCCCTGCGCCAGCGCATGGTCCGAATCGTATCCGATCTGCGTCGGCAGGTCGAACGCGATACTCAGCCCGGTCTGTCCCTGCTGCAGCAGGTAGCGGTAGCGCTTGTTGGACTCTTCCGCATCGGCGAAACCAGCGTACTGTCTCATGGTCCAGAGCCTGCCGCGATACATTGTAGGCTGAATACCCCTTGTAAACGGAAACTCGCCTGGATAGCCTACTGCTTCGTTATAGCTCCATCCGGCGAGGTCATCTGGGGTATACAGCACTTCTATCTCGGTCCCAGAAGTGTACTCGAATCGTTTCAATCGTTCGGGGTTCTTCTGAAGGACCTTATCGAGCGTGTTGCTCTTCCATTCCTTCTTGCTTTTACTCGGCATAATACCTCCATTCAAGGTTACAAAAAAGCGGCTGTCAACCGCATCTGAGTTTATCGTATTTTACTGTATTGTGTCAATCTTACACTCGTATTTATCACTTCCTCCTCGACGGGAAATGAGGCGCAGGACTTTTCCCTGACGGTCGAATTGTGGGTGTCCCACAAGGGCGAGGCTAGCCTCGCCCCTACACGATGATCCAAGATGTAGGAGTGCATGCAATGCGCCCTCTCTGGATTCCGGCCTCCGCCGGAATGACGGATGCGAACTCCCCCTAGCCCCCTCTTTGACAAAGAGGGGGTAGCGACGTTCCCAGAGGTGCAGGAGATTTCTCTCCTGCCGGATATTAGGGATGTCGCATTCTTTGCAACCAACCTTTAATCGGAACAGGGAAATCCAGAGGGATCGCCCTCTGGCGGGGTTTTAGGGGTGTCCCCTATATTTTTAAAAATCCCCCAAGTATGGGGGATCACAGGGGGTTGGAAAACACAAGGGGCATATTGCATATGCCCCTACCTCTGGATTGCGTCCCCGTGAAAACGGGGATCAAGTCGGGCAATGACTGGCGTTCGTTTGATAAATACAATTCAACTTATTATAATGAACCCATGCCTTCGAAGGACAAGGATAATGTCGAACGTATTGTTTCGGGCAAAGCCGAGGAGGAGGACCTGCCCATCGACTCCACCCTGCGCCCGAAACGCATCTCCGAGTTCATCGGCCAGGACAAGGTAAAAGACAATCTGAACATAGCCATCGCCGCCTCGCAGGGCAGGGCAGAGCCTCTGGACCATATCCTGCTTTACGGACCTCCCGGCCTGGGTAAAACGACATTAGCCAACATCATCGCCGCCGAGATGCGGGCCAATATACGGACTACATCAGGCCCGGCCATCGAGCGCCCCGGCGACATCGCCGCCATACTCACCGGCCTCAAGGAGGGCGATGTCCTTTTCATCGACGAGATACACCGCCTCAACCGCATCGTTGAGGAGAAGCTGTACCCGGCGATGGAGGACTATGCAATTGACATAATCATCGGCAAGGGCCCCGGCGCGCGCAACATCCGCCTTAATCTGCCGCACTTCACGCTCATAGGCGCGACGACCCGTTTCGCCATGCTCAGCGCCCCCATGCGGGACAGGTTCGGCTCCGTGTACCGGCTCGATTTCTACGATCAAGATTCAATAGCAGCCATCATAAGACGCGCAGCAAAGATCCTCGCGGTCAAAACCGAAGAGGGCGGTATTAAGGAGATCGCCAGCCGCTCCAGAGGCACGCCGCGCGTTGCAAATCGACTTCTTAGGCGCGTCAGGGACTACGCCCAGGTAAAAAGCGACGGCGTGATTACCAAGAAGCTGGCGCTTGAGGCGCTGGCACGGCTCGAGATCGATCATCTTGGACTCGATGACCTGGACCACCGCGTGCTGCGTACCATCATCGAGAAATACAGCGGAGGCCCGGTTGGGCTCGATACCATAGCGGCATCGATAAGCGAGGAGGCCGACACCATAATGGACGTGTACGAGCCGTACCTGCTACAGCTAGGCTTCCTGGACCGCACCCCCCGCGGCAGGGTGGCCACCCCCCACGCTTACGAGCACCTGGGGATCCCTTACAACAAGAAGGACAAGCCTCCTCAGCTCGGGTTATTCGATAAATAGAGGGCAGGACACCTCCTGTCGAGAAAGACAATGCCACAGCGTCATCATCCGGCTTGACTGGATGATCCAGTATAATGTAAATCGACCTCTGGATTGCCCGATCAAGTCGGGCAATGACAGTTATAATAAAGAGGTGCAGGATTCTTCCTGCCGGGGTATTAGGGGTGTCCCCTATGTTTTTTAAAATCCCCCAAGACTGGGGGATAACAGGGGGTTGAATAACAATGAAGAAGCTTCTCCTCCATACTTGCTGCGGGCCATGCGCCATTTACCCCATCAACCGCCTGCGCGACGCCGGCTTCGACGTCAGCGCCTTCTGGTACAACCCCAACGTACACCCCTTCACCGAGCACAAATTACGATTGGAAGCAATGCTAACCTTATCACAAAAAATGGGCTTCCCACTCGTAAAGTCCGACGAGTATGACATGATCGATTACCTCCGCGCGGTGGCCGGAAATGAAGCCGACCGCTGCCGTTACTGCTTCAAAATGCGGATGAGCAAAACGGCGCAGGCCGCCATAGAGCAAGGCTTCGACGCGTTCACCACCACGCTTTTCATCAGCCCCTACCAGAAGCACGAATTGCTCAAGGAGATATGCGAGGCGGCTGCGGCCGAGCACGGCGTCGCCTTCCACTACGAGGACTTCCGCCCCGGCTTCCGCGAGAGCCATAACCTGTCGCACGGCATGGAGCTGTACCACCAGAAATACTGCGGCTGCATCTACAGCGAGTGGGAGCGCTTCGGCAAGGTAAACATCGAGAAGATGATGGGAAGTAAGTAGGGACACGACGCGCCGTGCCCGTACGATATAGGGGCAATTCATGAATCGACTCTGGATTGCCCGATCAAGTCGGGCAATGACAGTCACAAACTCCCCCTAACCGCCTCTTTGATAAAGAGGGGGAAGCGGCAAAGCCGCAGGGAGTGTTAGGAAAGAGGTGCAGGAGAATTTATCCTGCCGGGGTATTAGGGGTGTCCCCTATATTTTTTCAACTCCCCCAAGATTGGGGGATAACAGGGGGTTGATTCAACATGAAAGATGATAGTCTGCTCCAGCAAATCACGTTGAAGGGCTCAGACAAAGAGGAAATTGCAGACAGCATTGCCGATGATCCTGCACAACTCGAACAAGTTCTTGGCGGACTGAACAGCAAGAAAGCCTCGATAAAATTCAGCTGTTCTAAGGTCCTCCGCATCATCAGCGAGAAACATCCCGAAGCCCTCTATTCTCACATTGATTCCTTCATAAAGCTGCTGGACAGCGAGAACAACATCATGAAGTGGGGAGGGATTTACGTTATCGGTAATCTGGCCTGCATCGACAATGAGAAAAAGATCGATGCCATACTCACCAGATACCTGAAACCTATCAAAGGGCCAGTCATGATCACAGCGGCAAACGTCATCGGCGGCGCAGCCAAGATAGCCGCCGCCAAACCATACCTCGCTGAAAGGATCGCGACCGAGATATTGAAAGTAGAGCACGTCGAATACGTCACCGCCGAGTGCCGCAATGTGGCACTGGGACACGCGCTCGACGCATTCGAACTCTTATTCAGACACATTAAAAATAAACAGCCGGTGATCGATCTCGTCACAAAACAGCTGGACAACACCAGAAACAGCACGCGGAAAAGAGCGGAGAAGCTTCTCAAGAAATGGCAACACCGATAAATATGCAACGTAACGATCAAGCCTTATATCAGGATCACGCCGCAACGTGGTGGGACGGCACCAAGAGGTTCCAAAGGGTTCTCGCAAATCAGGTGTATCCACGATTGAAATACTTTGACCGAGTAGCACCTGATTGGACCGGGCTTGATGTTCTCGATCTGGGGTGCGGGGGCGGCTTCATGGCGGAGCCATTAGCCCGGCGCGGCGCGCGCGTTACCGGCGTCGATCCCAGCGCCGCCTCACTGGAAGCCGCCAAGAAACATGCTAAGTCACAAGGACTGGATATAATTTACCGACAAGGAGTGGGAGAGGCCATTCCATTAGAGACAGGATCGATGGACAGGGTCGTTTGCGTGGATGTGCTGGAACATGTTCAAGAAATTGCCAAGGTACTATCCGAGATTCGCCGCGTGCTGCGTCCGAAGGGTCTTTTCTTTTTCGATACCGTAAACCGTAACTGGCTCTCGCGCTTGCTGGCGGTGACCGTGGTCGAGGATGTCCTGAGAGTCATCCCCAAAAACACGCACGACGCCGATAAATTCATTCAACCTAAAGAGCTTCGCCGCCTGCTGGAAAGCAATGGCTTTACAGTTAAAGAGCCATTCGTAGGCATGGGGCCGGTGCGGGTCAACCGCCGCCTGGATTTTGTATTCGGACTTACGCCTTTCAAGTGGATAATGTATCTTGGGTACGCGATCGCAACCGAATAGCTACCCCTCAGCTTTACACTTCACGGGCACTGGATCAGCCCCTGAGCCCACAGGCACCCCCCGCAGGTAGGGAAGGGATTCCCCGCGCAGTCCTCCTCGTTGCTCTCGGACAGCTCGCAGCCGCCGCATGAGGTGCACGGCGCAAAGTCGAATGACTGCACGCGCTGGCGGAAGGCGATGTGTTCAGGATCATTCCACAGCTCGCAAAGGCTCTTTTCCATGATGTTTCCGACAGTATAGCGCCTGGAGTAGCGCTGGTAGCAGGCCAGGTAGCTGGTATGCGTATGCATCAGCGGCAGGCATGGACTCAAGTTGCCGTCCCAAGAGATAGCTCCAGCACCGCTCTCAATGAAGGGGCAGCGGTCGCGCGGGCTCTGCTCATCGCACCCGGCGCGGGTCACGTTCATGGCATGCGTCTCGCGGGCGATCATCTCCTCCGGGATGCCTGTATCCTGCATCCTGGGCAGGCTAAGCTGAGGGTAGCTGTTGCCCATGCGCTGCATGTAGTGGTACAGCGCCTGCTCGCTCATCTCCTTTGTATAGGGCAGGACGTTGGTGATGATGAAGCGCCTGGCATCGAACTGCCTGCCCAGCACCAGCACAGCGGGCAGATCGGAGATATTGCGCTTCATGGCTACGAACTCGATGCCGAGCTCGGTCTTGAATACGGGTAACGACCCGATCATGCTGCGCACGATGCTGCCCTCGGCGCGGATAGCATCGTAAAGGTAACCCAGGTTCTCCACGACCTTAGGCAGCTCAGCGCCGAGCCGGATATCGGCGTAGCTCTCAGGCGTGGCACCATCCAGCGAGACCCATATGACATCGATAGCTGTTTTGACCAGCTCTTTCGACAGCTCTCTGGTGAGAAGGGTGCCGTTGGTGATAAGCTCGACGCGCGCGCCCAGCTCTTTGGCGCGGCGCACCATGGCGATGATTTTAGTATGGAACAGTGGCTCCCCGAAGCCGCCGAAGAAGACCGTAGGCACAGGGGAGAAGCCTTTCAAACCTGCGATAATTCGATCGAATACTGCGTCAGACATCATGCCCAGCGGCTCCTCCCAGACGTTGCGCATACAGGTACGGCAGTCCAGGTTGCACTGGTTGGTCGGCTCAATGTACAGCTTGGAGAGCCGCGACGGGCGCAGCAGTCTCAGCTCGGCAGCGCCCTCAGCCAGGGGGAGGCGGCAGCCGGGCGCCAGCCCGTAGCGGGCGGCGACTTCTGGCGGAAACACGAGGCGGCCGCTCTTATCGACCTTCAGGTATAGTTGTT
>Ga0315288_10006943_pt1 | contig 14361 bp, 9 predicted proteins | sample YL17G11_20_MG_FD_203454 | JGI IMG/M metagenome (GOLD analysis project Ga0315288, IMG submission 203454) | Sediment microbial communities from Yellowstone Lake, YNP, Wyoming, USA - YL17G11_20 | ecosystem: Environmental > Aquatic > Freshwater > Lake > Sediment | place: USA: Wyoming | collected... | reverse complement strand
CTGGCCAGCGCCGCCTTCGTCGAGCGCGATACGCCTCGCCTCATTGAGGTGGGCCTCCAGCTCATCCCCGAAGACGGCCGCCTCGCTCGCGCGGTCCGCGACGTCGTCCGCTGGCATGCCGAACACGCCAACTGGGGGCGCACCCGCGAGATGCTGCTCCGCTCCTACAACTCCGATGACGTCCGTGACTCCGTCATCGCCGCCGGCTTCATCACCCTCGCCCTCCTCCAGGGCCGCGGCGACTTCGGCCGCTCCCTCCTGACCGCCGCCAACTGCGGCTGGAGCACCGCCTGCACCTGCAGTTCGACCGGAGCCTTGCTTGGTATCCTGCTCGGAGCAGACGCTCTCCCCGCCGACTGGCGCCGGCACTCCCGCGAGGAGCTCGTGGCCGGCTGGGCCATGGTCGGCCTCCCTCGCACCGCCCCCTGCGCCCTCCTCGCCGACCAAACCTGCGAGATGGGCCGCCTCGTCATCCACTCCGAGTCCGCCGGCCGCGTCCAGCTCACCGACGAGTCACCCGAGGACCCCGCCAAGCTCCCCACCCTCGAAGCCTCCGCTCTCCTGCGTCAGTTCGCCATGGGCCCTTACGTCGCCGCCTACCGCCGCGGCCCCCTCCAGGTCCAGATAGACTATGACGGACATCCCACCATCGGCTACGACCTCCCCCGCCGCCTCACCATCGCCCTCACCAACACGACCAACCGCAGCCTCGAGGTCCAGACCCGGCTCAGCGCCCCCGCCGGGTTCGTCGTCACCAGCGGCTCCGACTCCTTCACACTCCCCGAGGGCGCCTCTGTCTCCTTCATGGTCACCACCAGCGCCCCTCGCGACCACGCCCACATCTCTGTCATCAACCCCTGCACCCTCTTCCTCTCGGTGGACGATGGCGCCGAGCTAACCGTGCCCATCACCCTCGCCGGGGAATCCCTCTGGTTCGCCGCCGGCCCCTTCGGCAGCTTCGATGAACCACACGCCCCCGAGCAGCCCGACCTCCTTTCCGGCCAGCGCCCCCTCGGCGGCCAAGGCTGGTCCACCCTCTCCGTCCCCGAGCCCAGCGTCAACTTGCTCGCCGGCCTCGAGGGGGGACAAGGAACCTACTACCTGGTCACCGACCTGGCCGCCCCCCGCTCCCGCCGCGCGCGCCTTCGCCTCGCCTGCAATGATGGAATTCGCGCGTGGCTCAACGGCGCCGAGGTCTGGTACCAGCACGAGCACCGCCCCGTCTCCCCCCTCAGCGCCGATGAGTTCGCCATCGAGCTTCAGGAAGGCTGGAACCGCCTCGTCATAAAGATGGCCCAATGCGCCCCCCGCCGCTTTCTTGCCGTCACCCTCAAAGACTCGCAGGGCCAAATCCTCGTCGAAGCCGTCAACACTGCCCCCCGCCCCGGCTAGCCCCGGCGATCTCCCCTCCCTCAAACGCCTCTTCAACCATTGGGCAGGAGCTTGCCTCCCGCCAGTCCCTTCCTACCTTTCGCCCTTGAGATGCCGTTCCAACAACTGCTCCAACCTATTCGCCGACAGCCCCTTCCCGCTCGCCACCACCTCCCCGTTCACCACCACCGTCGGCGTCATCATCACCCCATGCCGGTCCGCCTCCGATGACAGAATATCGTGCTTCCTCACCTCGACCCGCCCCGGGTACCGCTCCGCGATCCGCCGCGCGATCCGCTCCGCCTGAATGCACTTCAGGCACGGGAAGATCGCTCCGAACTCCTTGATCCCGTAGAAGATCTTGATCTCGACGGCGCCGCCCTTCCCGGCCTCCGCCTTCTCCTCCACCGCCGCGGCCGGCGCCCGCCCCGGTGTCCTCACCGCCATGTCCGGGATGTTCAGGCAAGGCGCGCACCGGCTCGAGATGTCCTCCGGGCAGTGCTTAATCTCCCAGCACGGGATCAGGTCCAGCAGCCGCCTGATCCCCGTCGTCGTCAGGCTGTGCCCGTGGATTAGCTCCGATATACACCTGATCCAAATCAGGTCCTGATCGCTGTAGAGGCGTTGGTCGGACCCCGGCTTCCGCGCGGGCCGCACCAGCCCCTCCTCTTCATAGATTCGCAGCGTCCGCGCACTCAGCCCCACCTGCTGCGCCGCTACGCCGATGGCGTATACTGGACTGCCTCTATCTCTCTCCATGCTATCTCCTGGGAGCGCAGGCTGCTTGCCCTACGAAGCTATGCGGAGTAGGGTCTCGCCTGCATTAAGCTTACCCCGGAAGGAATTATTGTCAAGGACCTTCACATAAATGTCACGCGCATTTCGCGGCCGCGCGTGCGATACTGGGCGATGCTTCCTGTGGGCGTGGCGGCGGGGTCGAATATGCAGGAGAGAGATTGAATGACTGAAGAGCACGAGTTCAAAGTCGCCGTCCTGCCCTGCAATGGCATCGGCCGCGTCGTCTCCACCGTCGTCCGGCTAGCCGGCTACCGCATCAAAGAGCTGCGGCCGGAGCAGGTCGAGCTAGTGGCCAGCGGCCGGCTCATCGTCAAGGACCCGCAAGAGCTTGCGCGGTTCACCAAGTATCCCCTCCTCGTCATAGACGGCTGCCGCCCTCACTGCGCCAGCTTCCTCGCCAGCGAGCTGGGCAAGCAGCCCGCCGCCCACATCTATGTTGCCGACATCGCCGCCGCCAACCAGATCTCGATCGCGGGCGAGAAGCGGCGCGGCCTCACCGACAAGGGCAAGAAGCTGGTCGAGGCCCTCGCCCAGAAAGCCGTCGAGGAGATTGATCGAATTGTCGCCGACGAGATGCTCAGCACCCTGTAGGGCGGGCGTAGGCACGCCCGCCTCCTGGCACACGTATGCGCCTCCCGAGAGACGATAAGAAAACGAGGAGATAAGCAATGGCTGACAAGGTCTGCCTACAACCATGTCTGGGCCTTCGCAAGGCCGCCATCCTCGGCCGCCAAGCCCTCTATGTCGCCCACGAGGATCTCCGGCCCGAGACCACTGTCCTCGGCTGCGGTCCCGCTCTCAACGCCGACGTCCAGGAGGACGTGGACTTCATCAGTATGTACCCGGTGCTTGCGGTCGAGGCCTGCGAGCTGGACTGTGCAACCCGTCTGATAGACAAGAAGGGCAAAGCCGCTGCGCAAACGCTCCGCGTCACTGAGATCGCCAAAGACCTTGGCATTGACATCGAAGCACTGCCCGAGCATCACCTCGAAACCGACCACCCGGCCGTGCAGGCCCTCGCCAAACACATCGCTGGCCAGGTAGACGCCCTCCTGGCCGCAGCCTAAGCCGGAAAGGAAGCTCGTCATGGCGAGGCGCGATAGTCTCCTCGGGCAGTGTCTTGCGGAGTTCTTCGGCACCCTCGTCCTCGTCTTTTTCGGCGTGGGCATAGTCAACGCGGCCGTCCTCGCCGGCGTTGCCCAGGGCCTCTGGCAGGTGGCCGCCGTGTGGGGCGCCGCCGTCGCCCTCGCCGTCTATGCTACCGGCGCCGTCAGCGGCGCCCACATCAACCCCGCCATCACCGTCGCCCTCGCCACCTGGCGGCGCTTCCCTCTCCCCCGCGTCGCTCCCTATATCCTTGCCCAAGTCGCCGGCGCTTTCTGCGGCTCCCTCATCCTCTACGGCCTCTTCCACGGCCTTCTCCAGCACTTCGAGGCCGCCCACAACCTCGTCCGAGGCGCCCCCGGGAGCGAGCTCTCCGCCATGGTCTTCGGCGAGTACTTCCCCAACCCGGCCATGCTCGGCACCACCGCGGAGGCCTATCGCCAGGTCTCTCTGCTCACCGCCATGTTGGCCGAAGGCATCGGCGCCGCCTTCCTCGCCACCTTCGTCTTCGTCCTCACCGAGCCCCGCAACGCCGGCGCTCCTCGCACCGCCGTCCCCATCTTCATCGGCCTCACCCTCGCCCTCATTATCTCCATCATCGCTCCCCTCACCCAGGCCGGCATCAACCCCGCCCGCGACTTCGGCCCCCGCGTGCTCTCCTACCTACTCGGCTGGGGACACATTGCCATCCCCGGCCCAAGGGGCGGCTTCTTCCTCGTCTACATACTCTCGCCCGTAATGGGAGCAGTTCTGGGGTCCGGCCTCTACTGCGCCCTCGTGCGCCGCCATCTGCCCGAGCAGGCCACCAGCGCGCCCGCGCCTCCCGAAGACGCATCACCTGTGGAGTCTGGTACGCCGACCATGAGCGACACACCCAAGCCCGAACCCAGCGTCATCCTCGTCCCGTGCATCGCGAAAGGCCGCGCCGGCTGCGAGATCGTACAGCGCGCGGTCGAGCTCGTCGCCGACGCTACACCCGAAGCGGTCATCCGCGCGCCGGAGGAGTGCCCGAACGGCAGAAAGAGCCTTATCGTAGCGGTTGACGCCTCCTCCAACTGCCAGGCCTCCTCCGAGCTGGCCAGGTGCGGGATCAAGCCGGGCGCGGTTGTCTCCGCCCCCACCGTCCTCGCCAAAGCCGGCCTTCTCCGCCCCGGAGTTGACGTTCGCTCCCACATCGAGGAGCTGGCCGAGCCCCTCGCCGCCGCCATCTCCGCCTCCCTTCAGAAATGGCTCAACACCGCCCGCGCCCGCCGCCGCTACAGCGATGACATGGGCCCCGTGCTTGCCCGCTTCGACGGGCTATGGAGCAAGGTGGAGGCCCTGCCCTCACCCGACGGCGCCGTTTCCGAGGAAGAGAAGTCCCGGGTCGAGCTGCTCGCCCGCCGCGCCAGGAATCTCTTCGTCAAGATGGACGAGATCGTCCCCCCCGGCGAGTGGTCCGAGCCCCACGACCTCTTCCAGGACGCCATGCTCTGCCTCGCCTACGCCACCGAAGGCTGGGCCGCCGGCGACGCCGACCGCTGGGAGCAGAACATGGAGAAGGCGCGGGTCCAGATCCAGCCCCTCCTCCGCCGGCTCCAACCCTGATCCCCACCATCTGTTCGGTGGTGTCGTCCGTGGGGGCCACCGCCCCATCCGCTCTGCAGTTCCGCCCGTAGAAGGTCTACCACCACAACGCCGTCGAATGGCTCCGCCTGGAAGACTGATCCCAAGGAGGCCGCCATGAAGATCATCAACTCTGCCGACGTTCCGACCCAGCCCGTCACCGAAGAAGGCGCCCACGCTGCCACCGTCCGTTGGCTCCTCGCGCAACCCGAGGGCGCGCCTAACTTCGCCATGCGCCTCTTCGAGCTCCAGCCAGGCGGCTGCACCCCTCTTCACCAGCACGCCTGGGAGCATGAGATCTTCGTCCTGGAGGGCTCCCTCGAACTCGTCTCCCCCACCGGCCCCCTCCCCTTGTCCCCCGGTGACGCCGTCCTCGTGCTACCCGACGAGCAGCATCAGTTCCGCAACACCGGCCGGGATGCCGCCCGCATGCTCTGCCTCATACCCCTCCCCGGCAAGTGTCAGGGCTGATCCCCCGTGTCCCCGCTCTCCCTCAACAGCCGGCCTGCCCGCGCCCTTGCCTTCCTCCTCTTCTGTGCGCTCGCGTTGGGCGTCGCCGCCTACCTTCACCTCAGCCTCCCCAACATCCCCGACCGCGATGCCCTCTATCACTACCGCCACGCCGCCCTTTACCGCGAGCGCGGCCCTCTCATGCGCGAATTCCCCTGGACCGCCTTCTCCGTCATCAGCACCCTCAAGTCCGACATCTGGTACGGCTTCCACCTATTCCTACTTCCCTTCACCCTCTCGGCCGACCCCGTTCGCGGCGTCAAGCTCGCCGGCGTCGGCGATCTCTTCGCCCTCCTGCTGTTGTCCTACCTGGCCATGCGTTGCGCTCGGCTCCGCCTCAGCTTCCTTTGGCCCTTCCTCCTCATCTCTTTCGCGCCTTACCTGCTCTACCGCCTCGTCATGACCCGCCCCCACGTCATCTCCATGGGCCTCGCCGCGCTCCTTCTCTCCTGCACCATCTCCGGGGGTATCTGGGCCGTCGCCCTCGTCAGCTTCCTCCTCACCTTCGTCCATCTCGGCCTCTTCTGGATCATCCCCCTCATCCTCGGCGTCGTCGCCTTTGTCGTCCGCCTCACCGAAGAACGCTGGCTCTGGCGTGAGACACTTGCCGCGCTTCTCGGCGGTGCACTCGGCTGGCTGCTTCGCCCCAACCCACTCGGCGCCGCCAAGCTCGTCTACATCCAGATCGTCCAGCTCGCCCTCGAGAAGCAGAAGGGCGTGCCCCTCCTCTTCGGCGCCGATCTGGTAAGCGGCCTCAAGGCCATGGCAATCCATCAGGGCGGCTTCCTCCAGCACTTCGCGCCCGCAACTCTCGTTTGGCTCGCCGCGGTCATCGCCCTCTTCGCCGCCGTCGGCCATCAGGCGAAGCTGACCCCCAACCAGCGCACCTTCCTCTGGTCCACTCTCGCCCTCTCCGCGCTCACCTTTGCCATCATGATGCAGTTCTCGCTCCGCGCAGTGGACCTCTGGGCGGTCTTCGCAATTGCCTTCGTCGCGTCTGTGTTCAGCTTCATCCTCCGCCCGGGCGCCGCCGCCCGCACCGGCTTCTCCGCCCCCTCCCAACTCCGCCTCATCACCCTCCTCGGCGCGCTGCTCGTCGGCTTCATCTTCTTCCGCGCCTTCGACGAGCACTCCACTCGCATGAAGAAGCTCGGCTATTCACCCTACCGCTTCAAGGCCGCCGCCCAGTACCTCCAGCAGCACTCCGAACCCGGCGACATCGTCTTCCACGCCCACTGGGACCTCTTCCCCGACCTCTTCTTCTGGAACACTCACAACCACTACATCGGCGGCATGGACCCGATCTTCCAATATGCTTACAGCCCCTCCCTCTACTGGGAAGCCCACCACCTCTGGACCGGCCAATACAGCAGCTACACCTGCCCCACCGTGTACTGCACCCCCGCCCAGGGCGAAGACACCTTCACCGTGCTCACCCGCGACTTTCGCGCGCGCTTCCTCGTCCTCGAACCCAAACGCCACCCCGCCCTCTACGCCTACGCCTCTAAGGATACGCGCTTCCGCAAGGTCCTCGCGGACGAAGAAGTCGCGGTCTTCGAGCTCATCCCCGCGCGCTAACGAAGCCGATGCCCTACCTCACATACCCCAGCGCCCTCAGCCCTCTCTTCGTCTCCTCACTCAGCTTCCTCTCGCGCCCCTCCGGCAGTGGCTCCGCCTTCGCCCCCGCCTCCACGAACTCCACCGGCGGCCGCCTCTGCCCAGCCGCGAACTCCCGGAACGCCCCCACCATCCTCTCCGCCACCTCCGGATTCCGCTCGATCACATTGCGCCTCTGCCCCGGGTCCGTCCTCAGATCATACAGCGCTCGCCACCTCCCATTCCCCCACAGCATCAGTGCCCACTCCCGGCTCCTTACAAGATAGCTTGGCGGCCTTCCGTCAGATCTGGCCACCACATAATGGTGCAACTCCTTCTCGGTACCCGCAATCAGCGGCGCCAGAGACTTGCCCTGCACCTCCTTCTCCGGGTAAGGAGCGGCCAGCAGATCGAGCACCGTCGGCAGCACATCCACCGTCTCAGTCAGCGCCTTCACCTCACCCGCCTCCACTCCCCCGGGGAACCTGATGAGCAGCGGAATGTGCACCAGCTCATCGTACACCCCACGCTCGTGCCACAGATACCCGTGTTCCCCGAACGCCTCCCCGTGGTCCGACGTGATCACCAGCAGCGTCCGCTGCAACACGCCCGCTTCCCGTAACGCCCGCTCCAGCTCCCCCACCGCCCAGTCCCCGAACCGCAGGTTCGCGTCATACAGGTTGATCCACTCCGGCAGCGGCGGGCGCGCGCAAGTCCGCAGCATCTCCCTGTCGCCCACCGGAAACTCAAACCTCCCAGGCCTGAAGTTCGGCGGCTTCTGCCCCGCGAACAGCTTCGTCATCTTGTCCGGCTGGAGATAGGGCTGGTGCGGCGGATCGAAATGCACATAGGCGAAAAATCGCCTGTTATTATTCCTATCAAGCCATCGCCGAATCAGCGTCAGCAGCGGCTTCGGGTTCGTGAACTGCTCCCATCCCTCCACCAATGGCTCGACCTCGCTCTGATCGAAGACCTCTCGGAAATCCCGCCCCAGCCCCGTTGCGGGCGACGCATTCGGGTTCGAGCTGAACATCACCGTCCTTAACCCCGCGCGCTCCAGCCCCTTCGCCAGCGTGAACGTCCCCTCCGGCAGCTCCCGGTTCCCGTAGGCCAGATGTGTATCACTATGCTGGCCGGTCAGCAGCGAGGCGGTTGACGGCTTCGTGGAGGGGTACTCTGCGAAGTGCTCCCTGAACACCACCGACTCGCGCGCCAGCCGATCAATATTCGGCGTGGTGTCGCGCAGGTAGCCATAGCATCCCACGTGATCCGCCCGTGCGGCATCAATAACGCAGATCACCACATTTGCGCCACGCACCTCCCCCCGCAGGCGGTCTACCACGGGCGAGGCCGGTTTCAGGCGCTGAAGCTCCGCCGCCCGCGGCCCCTTGCGCATCACCGTCGCGACCACGCCAACCCCCACGACAACGATGGCCGCGATCGCGACAGTAAGCCGACGCCACCTCATCTCACATACCCGAGATCGGCGATCCTTTCCACCCGCGCCCGATCCTCCGGCGACAGCTTCAGCTCCGGCGCCTCCGGCAGAGGCGGCATCTTCACCCCCGGCTCAAGGAAGTCCCTCGGCGGTCTCCTCTGCTCCTCCGCAAACCGCCGAAATGCCTCCACCATCTCCTCTGCGACCGCCGCGTTCTCCCCGATCACATTCCTCCGCTGCTTCGGGTCCTTCTTCAGATCGTACCGCGCCTGCCACTCGCCGTTAGAGTACAGGATGAGTGCCTGCTCCTTACTCCTCACCAGGTACTTGCTCGGGCTGCCCCCTCCACGGCAGAACACATACTCCCGCACCGGGTCGGCCGCTCCCGCCAGCAGCGGCGCCAGCGACTTCCCCTGCATCCCTTTGCCCGGCCGCTTCACCGCCAGCAGATCGAAGATGGTCGGCAGCAGGTCTATCGTCTGCGTCAGCGCCTCGATCCGCCGTCGCGCGCCCACACCATTCGGGAACCTCATCAGCAGTGGTATGTGGCACGCCTCGTCATACACAGACCGCCCGTGCCACGGATGTGCGTGCTCGCCGAACGCCTCCCCGTGATCGGCCGTGATGATCACCAGCGTCTTCTCCAGCAGCCCTCTCTCACTCAGCAGCTTCTCCGCTTCGCCCACCGCCCAGTCGCCATAACGCAGATTCGCGTCGTAGAGGTTGATCCACTCCGGCAGCGCCGGTGGCGTCGGAAACGGCTTGGGTATCCGCTCCGGAAATGGCACTCCCCCCGGCTCGAAGTCAACCGGCTCTAGGCCCCGAAACAGCTTCGTGAACTCCTCCGGCTGCTCGTACGGATAGTGAGGGGGCGCAAAATGCACGTAAGCAAAAAAGCGCTCTTTCGAATGACTGTCCAGCCATCCCGCGAAGGCCCTCAAAGCCACCGTCGGCGAGTAGCGCTTCCCCCCCTCCTTCAGCAGCGGGTCGAACTCCTTATCAGCCACCACCTCTTGAAAATCGTCACCCAGCCCGTACAGCGGCGTCGCCTTCAGGTTCGAGCTGATCAGCAGCGTCCGCAGCCCCGCCCTCTCCAGGCCCTTCTCCATGGTGAACGTCCCCGGCAGCAACCTCCTCGGCCCGTCCGCCAAGTTCGTGTCACAGTACTGGGAGGTGAGCAGGCACGCGGTGGAGCTTTTCGTCTCCGAGGACTGCGAGAAATGCCAGTCGAACTGCACAGACGATCTCGCCGTACGATCCAGGTTGGGGGTTGTATCGCGCGGATAGCCGTAGCACCCCACATGATCGGCCCGCATCGCGTCCAGCACCACGATCAGGACATTGGCGTCCTTCACCGCTGCCCGCAACGCATCCACTTCCGGGCTGCTGGGCGTGAGCTTCGCCGACCTCGCCAGGAACGATGGCCGGACACGCGCAACCCCGATGGCGCCCAGCGCAACCAGCCCACATACCACAAACGCCCCCCACAGGCGGCGTCTCCTCTTCTCTGTCATCTACCGTTCTCCACACAGAGTCTATCGTATGCCCCCGCCGGGTGTAAAGCCTGCCCACCGTGGGGAGCCCCGTCCTCGGTGCGATCCCGACAAGCCTCACGACTTGATATGTGGGGCAGGAGCGGTTTACCCTGAGCGAAGCCGAAGGGCACCTCCTCCCATTCTGGTTGGCCGCGGCTCGGCAATCTATCGGATCGGCGCGTGCTTTCCGCCCTGCTCCTCCGACCCCACCGCCGCAGGACGGATGTCACGGCCCGGCGAATGCTAGCCCTGCGGATGGGGAAGACTACAGGCGAGCTTGAGCGATCCAACTCACTCCACCCGTGCATCCCACCAGGGCAGGCGGCGCATGACTCGGACTCCTGAACAGCGGCACAGTCGCCCAAAGAGCTTTCCCCCGCGCCGCGCATGGTGCGCGCTGGGCGCTGCCGTGCTCGCTCTCACCTGCGCCGCGCCTGCCCACGCCTACATCGGCCCCGGCGCCGGCTTCGCCGTCCTCGGCTCCTTCTTGGTCGTGGTCGCCGCCGTCCTCCTTGGCGGCCTCGTCCTCGTCACCTGGCCGCTCCGCTTCCTGCTCCGCACCCGCCGCCGTCGCCGATCCTACGCCGCAAGCCAGGTTGATCGCGTTGTCATCCTCGGCTTCGACGGCATGGACCCCGCCATCGCCACCCAGATGATGGACGCCGGCCGTCTCCCCAATCTCGCCAAGCTTCGCGAGACCGGGTCGTTCCTGCCCCTGGCAACGAGCTGCCCCGCCATGTCCCCTGTCGCCTGGTCCTCCTTCATGACCGGCGCAACCCCCGGCCGCCACGGCATCTTCGACTTCCTCCATCGCGACCCCAGGACCTATCTTCCCGACCTCTCCTCCGCCCAGATTCGACCCCCGCGCCGCCTGCTCCGGCTGGGCAAGGTCACGGTCCCTCTCAGCCGCCCCATCATCCGGCTGCTAAGAAGAAGCAAGCCCTTCTGGACCGTCCTCGGCGAGCACGGCATCTTCTCCACCGTCCTCCGCGTCCCCATCACCTTCCCGCCCGAGCGCTTCAACGGCCTCCTCCTCTCCGGCATGTGCGTCCCCGATCTCCGCGGGACCCAGGGTTCTTTCACCTTCTTCACCACGGCCAGGAACGAAGCCAAGCACACCGGCGGAGAGCGCTTGCCTTTTCTTAAGGCAGGCAATTGCCTGACAGGCGCGCTCCCGGGTCCGACAGCCCTCGATGGCAACGGCGCCGTGACAACCGAAATCCGGCTGTGGCCTCGGCCGCACGGGAAGGCCCACCTCGAGGTCGCAGGCGAGCGCGTCGAGTTAGGGCTGGGCGAGTACACCGACTGGACCCCCGTCACCTTCAAGCTCGGCCCCGGGATGCGCGCCGGCGGCATCTGCCGCTTCTACCTCAAGCAGCTCGAGCCCGAGGTCGAGCTCTACGTCTCCCCCATCAACATAGACCCCGACCGGCCGGCGCTCCCGGTGTCCCATCCCGCCGTCTACGCGACCTACCTCTCCAAGCGCCTCGGCCGTTACGCCACCCTCGGCCTCGCCGAAGATACCTGGGCCCTCAACGAGTCCATCCTCGACGACCGCAGCTTCCTCGAGCAATGCCGCCTCATGTTCGAGGAACGCAAGCGCATGCTCTTTAACTCCCTCGACAACGCCCGCACCGGCTGCGTCGTGTGCGTCTTCGATACCACCGACCGCGTGCAGCATATGTTTTGGCGCTATCGCGAGCCCGGCCATCCCGCCCCCATCGAGGCCGATGCGACCCCGTTCCGCGAGGCTGTCGAGAAGTCCTATGAGGACGCCGACGAAGTCGTCGGCCGGGTCCTGGCCCGCACGGGCAAGCGCGACGCTCTCTTCGTCATGTCCGACCACGGCTTCAAATCCTTCCGGCGCGGCGTAAACCTCAACGCCTGGTTCCTCCGCGAGGGCTATCTCCGCCTCAAAGATGGAGCCACCGGAGAGTCGGAGTGGCTGCGCGATGTGGACTGGTCCCAGACCCGCGCCTATGCCCTCGGCCTCGGCGGGCTCTACCTCAACATCAAGGGCCGCGAGGCCGCCGGCGTGGTCGCCCCCGATCGAGCCCAGGCCCTCAAGCACGAGCTTATGGACAAGCTCAGCGGCCTGCGCGATGACCAGTCCGGGGCCATCGCCATCACCCGCGCCCTCGACACCGCCGCCGTCAATCAAGGGCCTTATGCCGAGGCCGGCCCCGACCTCATCATCGGCTATGCGGCTGGCTATCGCGCCTCCTGGGCCGCCGCCCAGGGACAGGTCGCCGGCCCGGTCTTCGAGGACAACACCCGCCGCTGGAGCGGAGACCACTGCCTCGATCCCGACCTCGTCCCCGGGGTCCTCTTCGCCAACCTCCCCCTCAACGACCAGGCCGCCATCACCGATCTTGCGCCCACCGTCCTCACCCTCTTCGGCGTGCGCCCGCCGGCCTACATGCAGGGCCGCTCTCTCCTGCCGGAACGGAAGAAGGAGTCAGCCGTCAGTGCCTAGCCATTCCATCTCTGGCAAAGGTCGCCCCGCGCCTCACGCGCCGGCCGATCCGGCCAAGCGGGACACGCTTAAGAAGCTCGCCGCCCTCGGTTTGTTCGCCGCCGTGGACGTCGCCGCGCTCTCCTCCTGCGGCAAACGCCCGGTCTCCCCCGCGGCCCGCGAGCGGAAGCTCATCGTCCTCGGCCTCGACGGCCTCGACCCCCGCGGCCTCGAGCGTCTCATGGCCCAGGGCAAGCTCCCGAACATGAACCGCCTTATGTCTCAGGGCGGGTTCCGCTCCCTCGGCAGTAGCCTCCCGCCCCAGAGCCCCGTCGCCTGGGCCACCTTCACCACCGGGCGCGATCCGGGCGGCCACGGCATCTACGACTTCATCCAGCGCGACCCCGCCACTTACCTCCCCTACCTCTCCATCGCCCGCACCGAGCCCCCCGACAAGACCCTTTCCCTCGGACAATGGAAGATCCCCCTCTCCGCCGGCAAAGTCGAGTGCCTTCGCCGCGGCCGCCCCTTCTGGGACGTGCTCGCCGATGCCGGCGTCCCCGCTGTCGCCTACCGCGTCCCCTCCAACTTCCCCCCACAGGGCGACAAGGTTAAGCAGCTCGCCGGCCTCGGAGCGCCTGACCTGCGTGGAACTTACGGCGAGTTCTCCTACTACACCGACGCCCCGTTCCCCGACGCCGACAAGGTCACCGGCGGCGCCGTCTACCAGGTGTCTCTCAGCGACTCCCAGGCGGGGGCCGCCGGCCGCGTCTGGACTTGGCTCTACGGCCCCGACAACACCCTCCGCAAGGACGCGCCCCAAGCCTACGCCGACCTCTTCATTCTCGCCGATCGCGAGCACAAGCTCGCCAAGCTATCCCTCGATGGCAACGAGATCGTCCTGCGCCAGGGCGAATGGAGCGATTGGGTGACCGTCCGCTTCGAGCTGATCCCCCACCTCAAGCACGTCACCGGCATCTGCCGCTTCTACCTGAAAGAGGTCTCCCCTCACCTCAAGCTCTACGTCACCCCCGTGAACATTGACCCCCGCGAGCCCGCCCTCCCCATCACCGCGCCCCCCGAGTTCTCCCAGCAGCTCGCCGATAAGTTCGGCCTCTTCTACACCCAGGGCTTCCCCCACGACGTAAAAGCCCTCCGCCACGGTGTTCTCGACGACGAGGAGTACCTCCACCAGTCCGGTCTCGCCTTCGACGAGGAGCGCCGCATGTTCGACCTCGCCCTCAACGAGTTCCAGCGCGGCCTTCTCTTCTACTACTTCGCCACCAGCGACCGCACCCAGCACATGTTCTGGCGCACCATGGACCCCCGCCACCCAGCCTACGACCCGCGCCTCGCCAAGAAGCTCGGCTCCGTCATCGAGGACTGCTACCGAGACTGCGACGCCCTCGTCGGCAAGGCGATGAACGCCTGTGATCGCGACACCACCCTCATCGTCCTCTCCGACCACGGCTTCGAACCCTACTATCGCTCCTTCCACCTCAACACCTGGCTCGCCCGCAACGACTACCTCGCCGGCCTCGAGCCCTGGTCCCGCGGCTCCGATATCTTCGGCAATGCCGACTGGTCCAACACCCTCGCCTACGGCCTCGGCTTCAACTCCCTCTACCTCAACCTGCAAGGGCGCGAGCCTTACGGCGCCGTCGGCCCTGAAGAGCGCAGCCTCCTCGCCCGCCAACTGGCCGATGAACTCCGCCAGGTCCGCGACCCGGACACCGGCGCGCGCACCATCGAGAACGTCTACCTCGCCGAGGAAGTCTACTCCAAGGACCAGGCCGCCCATGCACCTGACCTTATCATTGGTTACGCCCGCGGCTATCGCTGCTCCGACGAGTCCGTCCTCGGCGAGCTCTCCGACAGGCTGACCGAGGACAACCGAGATAAGTGGAGCGGCGATCATTGCATTGACACCTCCCTCGTCCCCGGCATTC
>Ga0315288_10006942_pt1 | contig 14362 bp, 11 predicted proteins | sample YL17G11_20_MG_FD_203454 | JGI IMG/M metagenome (GOLD analysis project Ga0315288, IMG submission 203454) | Sediment microbial communities from Yellowstone Lake, YNP, Wyoming, USA - YL17G11_20 | ecosystem: Environmental > Aquatic > Freshwater > Lake > Sediment | place: USA: Wyoming | collected... | reverse complement strand
TCCGCTCATCGTCAGCAGGATTCCGCGCTGGACGAATTCGTCGTCGTCCCCGGCGCGGTAGCGCCGCAGCAACTCGACCTGCAGGTGGTTGAGCGGCTCCAGGTACGGGAACCGGTTGAACACTGACCGGGCCAGCGCGGGGTTGTCGGCCAGCAGATCCTCGTGTCCGGTGATCAGCTTGTGCATTGCGATGGTGCGCTCATGCTCGGCCCGGATCTTGCTGAACACCCGCTCACGCAACTCCGCGTCGGCGACCAGTTCGGAGTACTGCGCCGCCAGGCCCAAGTCGGACTTGGCCAGTACCTGCGCCATGTTGGAGAGCACAGTCCGGAAGAACGGCCACCGCCGGAAGAGGTCGCGCAACACCTCGACCCGCTGCTCAGCCTGATCTCCGCCCTCGGCGATCCACTCGTGGAAGGCCGTGCCGGTGCCGTACCACCCGGGCAGCATCACCCGCGACTGACTCCACGCCAGCACCCACGGGATGGCGCGCAGATCGGAGATCGAGGTGGTGGCTTTGCGGCTCGTGGGCCGGCTGCCGATGTTGAGCGAGCCGATCTCCGAGACCGGTGTCGACTGTTCGAAATATTCGACGAATCCCGCTGTGTGGTGCACCAATTCGCGGTAGGCGCGCTGAGCGTGGGCGGCAAGTTCGTCGAGCACGCGATAGGCCGGCTCGGCGGCGTCACCGAGTCCCTCGACGTCCAGCAGGGTGGATTCCAGGGTCGCGGCGACCAAGCTCTCCAGGTTGCGGTGGGCGATGCGGGGCTCGGCGTACTTGGCGGCGATCACCTCACCCTGCTCGGTCAGCCGCAGCGACCCGTTGACCGCGCCGGGCGGCTGGGCCAGGATCGCGTCGTAGCTGGGGCCGCCGCCGCGACCGACCGTCCCGCCGCGACCGTGGAAGAGCCGCAACCTGATCCCGGTCCGCCGGGCCGCCTCGACCAGGTCGAGTTCGGCCCGGTACAGCGCCCAGTTCGCGGCCAGGTATCCCCCGTCCTTGTTGGAGTCGGAGTAGCCGAGCATGATCTCCTGGGTCTCGCCGCGGGCATGCACCATCCTCCGGTAGAGCGGGACATCGAGTGCAGCCTCGAGGATGGCCGAGCCGCGCTGGAGGTCGTCGATCGTTTCGAAGAGCGGCACGACAGCCACCGGCGTGTAAGGGTGAGGTCGGGAAAGGTCAAGCAGGCCTGCTTCTTTGAGCAACAGTGCGGCTTCGAGCAGGTCCGACACCGACTGACACATCGAGATGATGTAGGTCGGCACCGCCTCGGCGCCCAGCGTCCGCACCGCCCGCGCCGCGGCCATCACGATGTCCAGTTCCTTGCGCGCCAGTTCGGACAGTTCCGCGCCGGCGCCGACCAGTGGCCGGCGGGTCGACAGTTCGGCTACCAGGACTGCGACCCGCTCCGGCTCGGACATCGAGCGGTAGTCGGGATGCACCCCGGCCCAGGCCAGCAGTTCGGCGACCACCTGCTCGTGGGTCTCGGAGTTCTGCCGCATATCCAGGCCGCACAGGTGAAACCCGAACACGTCCAAACCATCCCGTAGCCGGGCCAGCCGGTCGTCGGCCAGCAGAGCACTGCCGTGGGTTCGCAGTGACGTTCCGATCACGTCAAGGTCGGCGAGCATCTCCTGCGCTGTCCGGTAGGGCGGCAGGCCCAGATCGAGCACATGCTCGGACTCGCGGTCCAGAATGTCCGCCGCGGTCGCGGTGAGCCGGCCGCGGATCACCCGGACCGCCCTGCGGTACGGCTCGTCATCGCGGTCCTGCTCGTGGCACGACGATGCCAGCGCCTCGAGTTCACTGTCGATCCGGACCAGCCGGGCCGACATCGACAGTTCCTGCTCCAGCAGCACGAGTTCGTCGAAGTAGTGCGACAGCGCGGTGTAGGCCGCGCTGCGGGTGGCCAGGTCGACCACCTCGGCGGTGACGTTCGGATTGCCGTCGCGGTCGCCACCGATCCAGGAGCCGGGCCGCACGATCGGGCGTTGCACCAGACCGGCGTCGGGCCAGCGGCTGCGCAGCGCGTCGCGCACGGCCGCGTTGACCTTCGGGATCACCTCGAAAAACGATGCAGGGTAGTAGCGCAGCCCCGACTCGATCTCGTCCTGGACCTTCAGCCGCGACAACCGGATCAGTGCGGTCTGCCACAGCGTGAGAATCTGGCGGCTCAACTCCTGCTCGACCAGCCGGCCGTCCTCGGTCTCGTGCTGGCCGTGCAACCGCAGCCGCATCAGCCTGGTGATGTGGTTCTGGGTGTCGAAGATGGTGCGCCGGCGGGTCTCGGTGGGGTGCGCGGTGATGACCGGCGACACCAGCGCACCGCCGAGTGCGGCGGCGACCTCATCGGCGGGCAGGCCGGCGGCGTCGAGCTTGTGGTAGGTCGCCGCGAGCGTGCTGTCCGGCGCCGGCTCCCCGGCGGCGACATGCACCGCGCGTCGCCGCTCGCGGTGGATGTCCTCGGCCACGTTGGCCAGCAACGCGAAATGGCTGAACGCGCGGATCACCGGGATGGCCTGGTGGATGTCGATCCCGGCGAACATCGCGGCCAGCTGCGCACGATCGATCTCCGAGCGCCGCACCCGGAACGACTCCACCCGAGCCCGCTCCACAAGCTCGAATACCTCCGGGCCGTTCTGCTCGCGGACGGTGTCGCCGAGCATCGCGCCGAGCAGGCGGATGTCCTCGCGCATCGGCTCGGTGGCCTCGCGGCCGACCTGGGTTCGGTACACCGCACCGATTGGCTCAAGGGAACTCGCGGGCTGCGCCATTGGTCAAGTATCAGGGCCGAACGCCGGACATGCAGCGCTGGGCTGGTTCTGCAGTGGGTTCACCGGTCAGGATCGGGTCATGTCCGGACCAGCCGTCTCGGCCGCCCGCCGGGTGATCGCATGGGGGCCGCCGGGTCCCAGCCGTGGTATCGGGCTAGCGGATTGTCAGGAGTACTTGATCAGCAGGCCGACGCCGACAATCGCCACCAGCCAGATGCCGGTGACGAACAGCGTGAGCCGGTCGAGGTTCTTCTCCACCACGGTGGAACCGGACAGGCTGGACTGCACACCACCACCGAAGAGCGTCGACAGGCCACCGCCCTTGGCGCGGTGCAGCAGAACCAGGAGCACCACCAGCAAGCTGGTGACGATCAGCAGGATCTGCAGGGAGAACATCATGGCAGAGAGCTTACCGGCTCGGGCATGCCATTTCGGGCAGGGGTCAGGGAAGTGGCCCGCCGGCGGCGATCGCCGACAGGGTGGCGAACTGCTCGCCCTCCAGCGACGCTCCGCCGACCAGTGCACCGTCCACGTCCGGCTGACCGACGATCTCGCCGACGTTCTTGGCATTCACCGAGCCGCCGTAGAGCACCCGCACGCCCTCCGCGATCTGCGGTGAGGCCAGGTCGGCCAGCTCCGCACGGATCGCGCCGCAGACCTCCTGGGCGTCGGCTGCGCTGGCCACCCGGCCCGTGCCGATCGCCCACACCGGCTCGTAGGCGATCACCACGTCGGCCAGTTGCTCCTGGGTGAGACCGGCCAGCGACCCGCGCAATTGGGTGACGTTGTGCTCGACGTGGTTGCCGGCCTCGCGGACCTCGAGGTGCTCGCCGATGCAGACGATCGGGATCAGCCCGTGCCGGAACGCGGCTGCCGCCTTCGCGGCGACCGTGGCGTCGTCCTCGTGGTGGTAGGTGCGCCGCTCGGAGTGCCCGACCACGGCGAAGGTGCACCCCAGCTTTGCCAGGAATGCACCACTGATGTCGCCGGTGTAAGCGCCGGCGTCGTGCGGGGAGAGATCCTGCGCACCGTAGGTCAGCCGCAGTTTGTCCCCATCGACCAGTGTCTGGACGCTGCGCAGATCGGTGAACGGCGGGATGACGGTGACATCGACCCTGTCGAAGTACTTGTCAGGCAGCGCGAAGGCGATCTTCTGCACCAGGGCGATGGCCTCGAAATGGTTGAGGTTCATCTTCCAATTGCCCGCGATCAGCGGTTTCCGGGACACAGGTCTCCTAGATGAGAGTCGTGCGGATGGTGGTCAGTTGAGGATGTCGATGCCGGGCAGCGTCTTGCCCTCGAGGTATTCCAGCGATGCGCCGCCCCCGGTCGAGATGTGGGAGAAACCGTCCTCGGCCAGGCCGAGTTTGCGCACCGCGGCTGCGGAGTCGCCACCGCCGACCACGCTGAAGGCGCCCTTGGCGGTGGCAGCGATGATCGCCTCGGCCACGCCTTTGGTGCCGGCGGAGAAGGCCGGGAACTCGAATACGCCCATCGGCCCGTTCCAGAAGATGGTCCGCGCGTTGGACAGCAGGGCGGTGAACCGGTCCACCGAGTCGGGCCCGATGTCCAGGCCTATCTTGTCGGACGGAATCTTGCCCGCGGGGACGATCTCCGGCGGTGAATCAGCCTTGAACTCCGACGCCACCACGACGTCGACCGGCAGGTGGATAACGTCGCCGTACTCCTCCAGCAATCGCCGGCAGGTGTCGATCATTTCTTCCTGTAACAGCGACTTGCCGACCGAAACACCCTGGGCGGCAAGGAAGGTGAAGCACATGCCGCCGCCGATGACGAGGCTGTCGGCCTTGCCGGCCAGGTTCTCGATGACGGCGAGCTTGTCGGAGACCTTCGACCCGCCAAGCACCACCGCGTAAGGCCGCTGACCGGCTTTGGCCAGCTGCTCTAGAACCTTCACCTCGACGCCCACCAGGGTGCCCGCGTAGTGCGGCAGCAACGTGGCCACGTCGTAGACCGAGGCCTGCTTGCGGTGCACGACGCCAAACCCGTCGGAGACGAATGCACCCTCTAAACCACCTGGGCCGCCGACCAATTCGGCCAGCGAAGTCGCCAGGGCCTTGCGTTGCGCGTCGTCTTTGCTGGTCTCCCGCGGGTCGAAGCGGATGTTCTCCAGCAGTAGGACGTCGCCGTCGGTCAGTCCCTCGGCGCGCGCGAGGGCGTCGGTGCCCACTACGTCGCCGGCCAACTGGACATGCCGGCCCAGCCGCTCGCTCAACACCGTCGCCACCGGCGCCAGCGAGAACTTCGGATCAGGCCCATCCTTGGGCCGCCCCAGGTGCGCGGTGACCACCACTTTGGCGCCGGCGTCGGCGAGTGCCTTGAGGGTGGGCACCGAGGCGTCGATGCGGCCGGTGTCGGTGACGGCGCCGTTATCGTCCAGTGGGACGTTGAGGTCGCAGCGCACCAGGACGCCGCGACCCTTGACGCCTTCGGCGAGCAGGTCGGCGAGATTCTTCACAGCCACTGTGTTCCTGCCCGGTTACAGGGACTTGCCGACCAGCGCGATGAGATCGACCAGCCGGTTGGAGTAGCCCCATTCGTTGTCGTACCAGGACACCACCTTGGCCTGGTTGTCGATCACCTTGGTCAGACCGGAATCGAAGATCGAGCTGTGCGGGTCGGTGACGATGTCGCTGGAGACGATCGGGGCGTCGTAGTACTTCAGGATGCCCTTCATCGGCCCTTCGGCGGCCGCCTTGAGCGCAGCGTTGATCTCCTCGGCGCTGGCCGATTTGTTCAAATCGACGGTGAGGTCGGTGACAGAACCGGTGGGGATCGGCACCCGCAACGCGTAGCCGTCCAGCTTGCCCTTCAGTTCGGGCAGCACCAGGCCGATGGCTTTGGCCGCGCCGGTGGAGGTGGGCACGATGTTCACCGCGGCGGCCCGCGCCCGGCGCAGGTCACGGTGCGGACCGTCCTGCAGGTTCTGGTCTCCGGTGTAGGCGTGGATCGTGGTCATCAGACCGCGCACGATGCCGAACTCGTCGTTGACCACTTTGGCAAGCGGCCCAAGGCAGTTCGTGGTGCACGAGGCGTTGGAGATGACGTTCTGGCTGCCGTCGTACTTGTGGTCGTTGACACCCAGCACGATGGTGATGTCCTCGTCCTTGGCCGGGGCGGAGATGATCACCTTCTTGACACCCGACTTGAGATGGCCGTGCGCCTTGGCATCGTTGAAATGGCCGGTGGACTCCACCACCACATCGACGCCGACGTCGCCCCACGGCAGTGCGGCGGGGCCATCCTTGACCGCGAACGCCTTGACCTTGGCGCCGCCGATGACGATGTCATCGCCGTCGACGCTGACATCCTCGGCCAGCCGGCCCAGGATGGAATCGAACTTCAGCAGGTGGGCCAGGGTGTTGATGTCAGTGAGGTCGTTGACCGCCACGATCTCGATGTCAGTGGCCTTTCCCAACGCTTTCTGCGCTGCCAGGGCCCGGTAGAAGTTGCGCCCGATGCGGCCGAAGCCGTTCACGCCAACCCGGATAGTCACGTCTGTCTCCTCACGATGTTCACCATGTGTTGCCGATGCCACCGCTCAGCCTAACGGCGGGGTGAGCGAGACGGGTGAGAACCCCGAGACGCCTTACCGACCCGGCGCGTACCGTCGGGCCATGGTCCTGCCCCGAACACCCCCGCTCCCTATCGACCTGGATGTGAGCAAGGTCCGTGATCGCCTGGGCCAGGGCCTGTTCGCCATGGTCGCCGGACCGGAGGGCCCGCAGAATCGGGCCCGCATCCACGGGGCGGCAGGCCCCCGCTGGTTCGGAACCGACCGGCCGATCCGTGAGGTGCACGCCGACGCGTCGATGTTCGTCGGCGGCCTGCGCGCTCTGCTTCTGCAGTCGTTGCACCCGCTGGCGATGGCGGGGGTGGCTGAACATTCCGACTACCGCGGCGACCCCTGGGGCCGGCTTCAGCGCACCAGCACGTTCCTGGCCGTCACGACCTTCGGCACCGCCACCGACGCGCAGCGCGCGGTGGACAAGGTGCGCGGCATCCACAAGCGGGTGCACGGCATCGCCGCCGACGGCCGGCCCTACCGTGCCGACGACCCGCATCTGCTGGAGTGGGTGCATATCGCCGAAGTGGACAGCTTCCTGCTGGCGCACCGCCTCTACGGAGGAAAACCCCTGGACCAGGCCGGCCGCGACGGCTACGTGGCTGACACCGCTCGGGTGGCTTCCGCGCTGGGAGTGCAGGACCCGCCGCGAACCGAGGCGCAGCTTCGGCAGCGCCTCAAGGCATTTCGGGGCGAGTTGCGCAGCACCGAAACCGCCCGGGAGGCCGCCCGCTTCCTGTTGTTGACGCCCCCGCTTCCGCTGCTGGCGCGGGCGCCCTACGGAGTGCTCGCCGCGACGGCGGTGTCGATGCTGCCGGGCTGGGCGAGGCTGCCGTTGCGGCTGCCGTACCTGCCGCCGGTAGAAGCCACCGGCATCCGGTTCGCGGGCCGCGTCCTGGTCGGCGGGATCCGCTGGGCCATGTCGGCCAACCAGCCCGTCACCCGGACCGAGGCGGCCGGCGTCCGGTAGTCGACGCTCAGGCGTCCTCGAGCAGATCCGGGGTGACCGCTGACTCGGTGTCCGGGATGCCGTCGTGCTTGGCCTTGCGATCGGCCATCGACAGCAGTCGCCGGATGCGGCCGGCCACCGCGTCTTTGGTCATCGGCGGGTCGGCGAGCCGGCCCAGTTCCTCCAGCGAGGCCTGCCGGTGCTCCACCCGCAGCCGTCCCGCGGCGGACAGATGGTCGGGAACCGTGTCGCCGAGGATGTGCAGTGCGCGTTCCACCCGCGCGGCCGCGGCGACCGCCGCGCGGGCCGAGCGGCGTAGGTTGGCGTCGTCGAAGTTGGCCAGCCGGTTGGCGGTGGCCCGCACCTCGCGGCGCATCCGGCGCTCCTCCCAGATCAGCCGGGTGTCCTGGGCGCCCATCCGGGTGAGCAGAGTGCCGATCGCCTCGCCGTCGCGGATCAACACCCGGTCGATGCCGCGCACCTCGCGGGCCTTCGCGCTGACGCCCAGCCGGCGGGCCGCGCCAACGAGAGCCAGGGCGGCTTCGGGTCCCGGACAGCTCACCTCCAGCGCAGAGGAACGACCCGGTTCGGTCAGCGAGCCGTGCGCCAGGAAGGCGCCGCGCCAGGCCGCCTCGGCATCGCCGACGCTGCCGCCGACCACCTGCGCGGGTAGTCCTCGCACCGGGCGGCCCCGCATGTCCAGCAGGCCGGTCTGGCGGGCCAGCGCCTCGCCGTCCTTGGCCACCCGCACCAGATAGCGGGTGCTCTTGCGAATTCCGCTGGCCGAGAGCACATGGACGACCGAGCTGTAGCCGTAGAGGTCGTGGATGTCCTTGCGCAGCCGTCGCGCGATGCTGCCCAGGTCCACCTCGGCCTCGATCACCACCCGGCCCGACACGATGTGCAGCCCACCGGCGAACCGCAGCAGGGAGGCCACCTCAGCCCGCCGAGCACTCACCGAGTTGACGACGAGACGGCTCAGCTCGTCCTTCACCTCAGCTGTCATCGCCACAGGTCGTCACCTCTCGGTCGGTCTCGGAGTGGGCCACTCGGTCGGTCTCGGAGTGGGCCACTCGGTCGGTCTCGGAGTGGGCCACTCGGTCGGTCTCGGAGTGGGCCACTCGGTCGGTCTCGGAGTGGGCCACCGGAGTCCCCCACCGGCAAGGGTGAGACGGTGGGCACGGTCGTGGTCGGGGCCTCCGCGCCCCGCGCGAACGCGGACTTCGCGCCCCGCGCCAGTACGGCCTCCAGCACCGCTGCCAACTTCGCCGGATCATGTAACGGCGCACCAGGTCTGGACACGTCAGCAAACGTCACTTCTGCCCCCAACACGCGTGCGGTGCGGCGAAGTTGTTCGCGTTCGCGCTGCGATGGCACACAGGCCGCATCGACGATGATGTCATGCACGGTGAACCCTGGTGCGTGCTGGGTCAGCACATGCAGGTGCCGCTCAGCCGAAAAGCCGGCCGTCTCCCCCGGTTCGGCGGCGAGGTTCAGCACCACGGCGCGGCGTGCGGAGGTGGCTTTCAGCGCCTCGGCCAGGCCCGGCACCAACACATGCGGAATGACACTGGTGAACCAGGAACCCGGACCGAGCACGACGAGGTCGGCGGCCATCACCGCGTCGACGGCTTGACGGGTGGCCGGCGGATCGCCGGGCAGCAGCCGGACGCGGCGCACCTTCCCCGGCGTGGTGGCCACCGCCACCTGACCGCGGATCACCCGGCTCATCCGGGGGTCGGCTTCCAGCCCCGCGACATCGGCCTCGATCTGCAGGGCGAGCGGACACATCGGCAGAACTCGACCCTTCACGCCCAGGATGCGGACCAGTTCGTCCAGAGCGGCTACCGGGTCGGCCAGCACCTCGTTGAGTCCGGCCAACATCAGATTGCCGATGGGATGACCGGCCAGCGCGCCGGTGCCCCCGAACCGGTGCTGGATGATGGTGGCCCACAAACGGCCTTGTGGGCTATCAGATGCCAAGGCCGCCAATGCCATTCGCAGATCACCGGGCGGCACGATGTCCAGCTCCGAGCGCAGCCGTCCGGAGGAACCACCGTCGTCGGCGACGGTCACTACCGCGGTCACATGGGGTGTGAGCCGACGCGCCGCCGAGAGCGTCGCGTACAGGCCGTGCCCGCCGCCCAGTGCGACGATGCGTGGCGCCATTCCCGCGGGCGTATCCGGGAACATTTCCCAGCTCCGTGCAGTCACTCGCGCCCCAGGTCCCGATGCAGAACCCGGACTGACAGCTGCCTGTTCTCGGCGAGCAGCGTGGCCAGCGCCTCGGTGATGGCGACACTTCGGTGCTTGCCGCCAGTGCACCCGATCGCCACTGTCATGTACCGCTTACCCTCCCGCAGGTAGCCGTCGGCCACCAACCTGAGCAACTGATGGTAGGTCTGCAGGAACTCGGTTGCTCCGGACTGGGCCAGAACGTAGTCCCGAACCGCGGGTGACTGGCCGGTCTGCGGGCGCAGTTCGTCCACCCAGTGCGGGTTGGGCAGGAACCGGACGTCCATCACCATGTCGGCGTCCATCGGCAAGCCGTACTTGAAACCGAAGGACTCCACGGTGACGCTGGTCTGCGCGACGGTCTCGCCGCCGAACGCGCTCTCGATGCCGGCCCGCAGCGACGGCACCGACAGCGTCGAAGTGTCGATCACCAGATCCGCGACCGCGCGCACCGGGGCCAGCATCCCCCGCTCGGCGGCGATTCCCTCGGCCAGGGTCTGGTTGCCCTGCAACGGATGACTGCGGCGGTTGTTCTCGTAGCGGCGCACCAGGATGTCGTCGGAGGCCTCCATGAAAAGCACCCGAGGAGTGATGTGCCGCGTGGCAAGATCTTTGCGCACCAGGTCCAGATCGCCGGTGAATCCGCGGGAGCGGGCGTCCATCACCACCGCGAGCTGGGTGATGCGCGAACCTGCCGCCAGGCCCAGATCCACCATCCGCGCGATCAGTTCCGGAGGCAGATTGTCGGCGACGTACCAGCCCAGGTCCTCCAGCACCTTGGCGGCGGTCCCGCGGCCCGCTCCGGACAGCCCGGTCACCAGCACCACGTCGATGTCCGGTGCGTCATCACCGCGGGCCGGCTCGACGGGGTCGCGTTCTGTCATAGGAAGTTCTCTCATGGGACCTGCGGTCCATCATCGCCCACCGCATGGGCTGGTGCACCCCAACCGGGGCGATCCGGCTCGGCACCGAGTGCTTCCAGAACAGCGGCCGCCGTCGTCGCACCGATCCCGGGCACCTCGGTGATCTCCTCGACGCTGGCCTCACGCAGCCGGGCCACCGAGCCGAAGTGGCTGACCAGGGCCTTGCGCCGGGCCTCCCCGAGCCCGCGCACGGTGTCCAGCGCGGAAGCGGTCATGCGCTTGGAGCGCTTGCTGCGGTGGTAGGAGATGGCGAAGCGGTGCGCCTCATCGCGCACCCGCTGCAGCAGATACAGCCCTTCGCTGTTGCGGGGCAGGATGACCGGGTCGGGATCGCCCGGCACCCAGACTTCCTCCAGTCGCTTGGCAAGGCCGATCACCGCCACGTCGGTGACACCGAGTTCATCGAGGATCGCCTGCGCCGCATTGACCTGCGGCGCTCCACCGTCGACGACGAAGAGGTTGGGCGGGTAGGCGAACCGGCGCGGCTTGCCGGTTTCCGGTAGGTCCTCGCGCGGCTTGTCGGCCTCGGCGGCCTCCGCCGGCCGGCCGGCGTCGCGGAGGTGCCGCAGGAACCGGCGGCGGGTGACCTCGGCGATGGAGGCCACGTCATCCGAACGGCCCTCGCCGGCCGCCTCCCGGATGGCGAAGTGGCGATAGTCGGACTTGCGCGGCAGGCCGTCCTCGAACACCACCAGCGAGCCGACGACGTCGGTGCCCTGTACATGGCTGATGTCGACACATTCGATGCGCAGCGGCGCGTCGGCGAGACCCAGTGATTCCTGAATGTTCTGCAGGGCAGCAGATCTCGCGGTGAAGTCACCGGCTCGCTTGAGCTTGTGTTGCTGCAGCGCGTCCTGGGCGTTGCGATGAACAGTCTCGGCCAGTGCCCGCTTGTCGCCGCGGCGCGGCACCCGCAGGTCCACCCTGGAGCCGCGCAGCCCGGACAGCCACGTGGTCAACTGCTCGGCATTGGGGGGAAGGCGCGGAACGAGAACCTCCCGCGGCACCGGGTTGTTGGATTCGTCTGCAGCGCCGTTCAATTCGGCCTGATCGCCGTAGAACTGGGTGAGGAACTGCTCCACCAGCGCGGCCTCCGCGGAATCTCCCGGATCGCCGGGCTTCTCGACGACCCATCCACGCTGTCCGCGCACCCGACCGCCCCGCACGTGGAACACCTGCACCGCGGCCTCCAGGGCGTCGTCGGCGAAGGCCACCACGTCGGCGTCGGTACCGTCGCCCAGGACGACCGCCTGCTTCTCCAGCGCCCGCTTCAGCGCGCCGAGGTCGTCGCGCAGCCGGGCGGCACGCTCGAAGTCGAGTTCGTCGGCGGCCGCGTTCATCCGCCGTTCCAGATCGCGGGCGAATCGGTCGGTCTTGCCGGAGAGGAAGTCGCAGAAGTCCAGCACGATCCTGCGGTGCTCGGCTGCGCTCACCCTGCCGACGCAGGGTGCCGAGCACTTGTCGATGTAGCCCAGCAGACAGGGTCGCTCGATTTGGCTGTGCCGCTTGAACACTCCCGCCGAACAGGTGCGGGCCGGGAACACCCGGGTCAGCAGATCGAGTGTCTCGCGGATCGCCCAGGCATGCGAGTACGGCCCGAAATAGCGCACCCCTTTGCGGCGCGGGCCGCGGTAGACCATCAGCCGCGGGAACTCCTCGTTGAGCGTCACCGCGAGCACCGGGTAGGACTTGTCGTCGCGGTAGCGGACGTTGAACCGCGGATCGAATTCCTTGATCCAGTTGTACTCGAGCTGCAGCGCCTCGACTTCGGTGGTCACCACCGTCCACTCGACCTTCGCCGCTGTGGTGACCATCTGGCGGGTCCGCGGATGCAGCCCGGCCACATCGGCGAAGTACGACGTCAGGCGGCTGCGCAGACTCTTGGCCTTGCCCACGTAGATGACGCGGCCCTGGCCGTCCCGGAACCGGTACACGCCCGGCTCGACCGGAATGGACCCGGACGGCGGCCGGTACGTCGCGGGATCGGGCACGCTCTGTAGGTTAGTACCGGAGCACTCTCCCGCGACGGTGCGTGTCAGTACGCCCACACGCCGGCGGCGCGTGCGATTTGCGCACGCTCGGGCGGTAGCCGCTAGCCGAGGTCCGGGCGATAGCGGACCATCAGCTCACGCACCGTATCCATCGCATCCACCGCACGCTCCCGGTCGGCGGACTGGATGGCCAGCACCGGGACGTACTCGTAGGCCTGCAGGTCGACCCGGGCCCACCGCTTGCCCGCCGGGAACGAGAAATCCACCACCTTCGCCCACGGAATCACTTTCTCGTCGACCACATTTCGCACCGCCAGGCCGGCCGGCCCGACTCTCAGCCGCGGCCGGGCCAGCACCACCAGAAGCGCCGCGGCCAGCACGGTCGCCAGACCGGCCATCGCGACCTGGTCGGCGGCGCGCAGGATCGCCCCGGAGGACCTGTTGTTCAGCACCGCCACCACGACGCCGGCCAGCACGATCAGTGCGGCGAGGGCGTAGGCCAGCCGCGGCACCAGCCGCGGCCTGAACTCGACGTCCCAGTCAGCCCCTTTCTCGGTCATGCCCGCAGATGCCGCAGGGTCAGCGCGGTGGACAACGCGGCCGCGGTGGCCTGGGAACCCTTGTCCTCCGCCGAGTCGGGCAAACCGGCCCGGTCGAGCGCCTGACGCTCGTTCTCCGTTGTGAGCACGCCGTTGGCCACCGGGGTTGCGGCATCCAGCGATACCCGGGTCAGCCCCTGGGTGACCGCGTCACAGACATAGTCGAAGTGCGGTGTCTCACCGCGGATCACCACACCGAGAGCAACCACGGCGTCATGGCTGCCGGCGAGTTCCTGTGCCACGACAGGGATTTCAATCGCGCCGTGCACCCGCACGACCGTCGGGTCGGTGATGCCGCAATCCTCGGCAACCCTGCGGGCCCCGTCGAGAAGCGCGTTGCAGATCTTCGGGTGCCAGGTGCTGGCGACGATGGCAAGAGTGAGGTCGGAGGCGTCCATCTCGGGGACGGCCGGAATTCCGGCGCCCCGGCTCATCGGCGTGCTCCGCCCGCGGTGCTCACCGGGCGCCACCGAGGTCCCCGGGCGCGCCGACGGCGTCGTCCAGGTCCTCCAGGTCCTCCAGGTCCTCCAGGCCAGTCAGATCATGGCCCATCCGGTCGCGCTTTGTGCGCAGGTATCGGATGTTCTCGGCGTTGGCGCGCACCGGCAGCGGCACCCGTTCGACGACCTGCAGCCCGTAGCCGTCCAACCCGACCCGTTTTGCCGGATTGTTGGTGAGCAGCCGCATGGAGCGCACACCGAGGTCGACCAGGATCTGCGCGCCGATCCCGTAATCGCGGGCGTCGGCGGGCAGGCCGAGTTCGAGGTTGGCGTCCACGGTGTCCGCGCCGGCGTCCTGCAGTTGGTAGGCCTGCAGCTTGTGCATCAGCCCAATGCCGCGGCCCTCGTGTCCGCGCATGTACAGCACGATCCCGCGGTCCTCCCCCGCGACCATCTCCATGGCCGCGTCGAGTTGCGGACCGCAGTCACAGCGGCGGGAGCCGAACACATCCCCGGTGAGGCATTCGGAGTGCACCCGGACCAGGACGTCATGTCCGTCGTTCTCCGGCCCCGCGATGTCCCCGCGAACCAGCGCGACGTGCTCGACCTGGTCGTAGATGTTGGTGTACCCGACCGCCCGGAACTCGCCGTGCCGGGTGGGGATTCGGGCCTCGGCGATCCGCTCCACGTGCTTCTCGTGCTTGCGCCGGTACTCGATCAGATCGGCGATGGAGATCAGGGCGAGGTCATGTTCGTCGGCGAATACCCGCAGCTCATCGGTCTGGGCCATGGCGCCCTCGTCCTTCTGGCTGACGATCTCGCAGATGGCCCCGGCCGGTTGAAGGCCCGCCATTCGAGCCAGGT
>Ga0315288_10006941_pt1 | contig 14363 bp, 13 predicted proteins | sample YL17G11_20_MG_FD_203454 | JGI IMG/M metagenome (GOLD analysis project Ga0315288, IMG submission 203454) | Sediment microbial communities from Yellowstone Lake, YNP, Wyoming, USA - YL17G11_20 | ecosystem: Environmental > Aquatic > Freshwater > Lake > Sediment | place: USA: Wyoming | collected... | reverse complement strand
TAATTCAGGATGTTACAAATTCGTTATTTTCGAGCTAACACCTAAGATTAACATTTTGGGACAGCCTCTTATCCCTAATTTTACCTCGTCGTTAAGCTTGCTGGGTGGTGGTGCTGAAAAAATGGCTCCACGCCTGCACGATCTGACCCTTTGAGAGAAGTCACGTAACCATGAGTGACATAGAACAAAACAATGATCGACGACGAGAGGCCATTCTATTTGACCTGGATGGAGTGATTGCCTTGAGTGAAGTGCAAAAATCTGAAGCCCATGTTGAAACGGTCCTCGAGCTTAAGGGAACTCCATCGCAGAGCCTGATCGAATTATATGCCGACGTGATTGGTCTTTCTTACGAAGAGACAAGAGACAGGTTTCTTGAGTGCGGGGACCTTGTTGCAACCCCGGAGGTGAAGAAAGCTTACCGGGGACTTTATCGATCTATTTATCGCACCAAGCTCCAGGATGTAAGGCTTGCTACAGGGGCCCAGCAACTCCTTCAGATTCTTTTGAAGCGGCGATATCGAATCGGCCTTGTGAGCTCTGCGCATGCAGAAGAAGTGACAATGATCTTGGGAAGAAATCAGATTGAGCATTTTTTTGGAGTGATCGTGACTGCTGACTCCGTTAAGAACCACAAGCCTGCGCCTGACCCATATCTCAGGGTTCTCGAATTACTGGATCTAGAAAACAGACCGGCCCTTGCGATCGTCTTTGAGGATACCTGGGCGGGCATCACTGCTGCCAAAGCGGCCCACCTCAAGGTCTTTGCCGTGCGGCATCAGTTTAATCACAAGCAGAAGCTCAACGAAGCAGAGAGAATCTTCGATTCCCTAGATGATGAACAAATTCTCCCAACCATCGAAAAGTACCTGAAGATAGGACTGAGTCACGAGTGATGAGGACTGAGTAAGAGCACAAGAGACGAGGTTCCTTGACCGGGACGTGCCCTGGAGCTCCGCCTTGTAGGCGGAGTCTATGGGCGAAATATAAAAAGAAATTACCTTGCCGGGGAGCGCCGCCCTGTGAGCAAGAGCTTCACCATCCGATAGATTTTTGGGTGCTGGACATGCTACCTTTTTCATTGACAATCTATCTCCTTTTTCGTATATTCAAGCCGACTTGGAGCGATTTGTTGGTTGTTTTACTAACATTATTTTTCAACCAAAGGAGGGACCTATGAGACGCTTGTGGATACTTGGGATCGTGGGAATGTTGGTTGTCCTCGTAAGCACGGTAACAGCCCAGGAGAACCTCTTGGTTCTCTACGGAAGCCCGGATCGGGATTGGGTTGCTGCGGTCGCGGCAAAATACGAGAAGGATACGGGGAGCAAGGTCCAGTGGATCCGTGCGAGCAGCAACGAGATGTATGCACGGATCGAGGCAGAGAAAGCCAATCCCATGGGAGATGTGTGGTTCGGCGGGACCGGGGATCCGCATTTCGACGCGGCGGTGAAAGGGCTCACAGAACCATACTGCACTCCCATGATGCCCGAGCTTCGCGAATGGATGCGCGATCCTATCGGTGGCTGTCGAACGATTGGACTCTACGCCGGTCCACTGGGCTGGGCAGTCAACGAGGGTTTGTTGAAGAAACTCGGGAAACCGATGCCGCAGACATGGGACGACTTAGGTAACCCGGACTACAAGGGCCTGGTTGCCGTGTCCAATCCGAATACCGCGGGTACGGCGTACACGACGCTCGTCACGCTGTTGCTTTTGAAGGGCGAGGAGAAAGGGTGGGACTATCTCGCCAAGCTTCACCAGAACATTTCCCAGTACACCAAATCCGGCTCCGCGGCTGGTCAGCTTGCGGGCCGAGGTGAAGCAGCCATCGGCATTGTCTTTCTGCACGATGCGGTGATGTATGCTGAGGAAGGCTTCCCGGTGAAGCCCGTGGCGCCGGCGGACGGAACCGGCTACGAGATCGGCGGATTAAGCCTGATCAAGGGGGCCCCTCACAAGGAAAACGCCAAGAAGTTCATCGACTGGGCGCTGACCCCCGACACGCAGGCCATTGCAAAAGACTTCCGTTCGTTCCAGCTCCAGTCTAACAAGAAGACCCCGCTTCCTCCGGTGGTCCTCAAACACGGCATGGACTTCGAGCATGTCAAGACCATCAAATATGATTTCCTCTGGGCGTCGCAAAACCGCGAGCGCATTCTGAAGCGGTGGACGGAGCAAGTCTCCTCCCAGCCTCGCTGACCATCGTTCCGGCAGCATGAAAGCCCCCGATGCTAACTGGGAGGAGGAATGCGCGATCGTAGGCCGGCCTGTCCCGGCCTTAGTCGGGGAATGTCGCCCCACATGGGCGTTGGGCAAGGTGCCACGCCTGCCTGCGGTAGGCAGGGACTTTGCCCGCGGGGCTCCATTGGCCCGGCTCGATCACTCTGATCGGACCGGGCCAGGCCAGTATGTCTGTGCATCTCCAACTGGAATGATGGAGTATTGGAATAAAACGACGATGATCAGGCTTTCTTGGAGTGTTTCCGGGATTTCACTGTTCCAATACTCCAAATGTCCAGTTTACTCACATCAGAATACCTGGAGCAGTCGTGAGAGCTCTGCGTAGCCCGACCTGTTTGGCTGGAGGAATAGGCCTGCTCGCAACACTGGCGGCGGTTCCCTTCATCTCCAGAGGAGGGCTCACCTTTCTGCCGACCAAAGAAGGGTTTTCCCTCACGGCGGTGGCGCTGGCGTCCCAGCACCCGCTGTTCTGGCTCCTTGTCGCACTGGCGATCACTTGGATAGCCTGTGGCTTTGTGGCTGGAGAAGGGTCCCGACGGATATCGGTCTGGAGTGGGGCGGCGGGTTGTTTCTTGGTCCTTTGGCTTACCTGGGTCACGGCTGTCAGGCCTTATGCTTTTGGCCCAGGCGCCGTGCTGTCGTTAGGTTTTTGCCTGCTGATCCTCGCGCATGGCCTGTCCCAGAGTGGTTACATCCGGGCAGATACCTTCATTGCTGCGAGCATTTTACTCCTTGCCTTCTTCGTAATCCTATTCATTCTATTTCCTCTCTTTGTCGTTTTGCAGAAGAGCATCATGGACGCGAACGGGTTTCGCCTCGATCTGCCCGCAGAGACCCTGAGGCGCTACCCGGCGCTCTGGCGCGTCGTGTGGAACAGCCTGAGTTTGGCTCTCTTCGTGAGTTGCACGTCCACGGTTGTCGGATTAGCCTTTGCGTTAGCTGCAGCCCGATCTCAATCCCGATTCACCGCGATTCTGCGGGGGTTCTCTCTCCTTCCCATTATTACGCCTCCCTTTGTGGTGGGGATGGCTATCATCCTTCTCTTCGGCCTCCAGGGATTTGTCACGAGCCAGCTCCTGGGCTTGAAGACGCGAGGGATCTTTGGCTTTCCGGGGCTGGCGCTGGCGCAGACCCTTTCCTTTGCTCCGGTGGCATTCCTCGTGATTGCCAGCGTGGTTGAATCTGTTAATCCCGCGCTGGAAGAGGCGAGTCTCACGCTGCGCGCCGGCCGCTGGCAGACCTTTTGGAAGGTGACACTCCCTCTGCTTCGACCTGGAGTGGCGAATGCGTTCCTCCTGACCATTATCGAGTCCCTTGCGGACTTCGGGAATCCCATCATCCTCGGAGGAGAGTTCGAAGTCCTATCCACGGAGATTTACTTCAGTATCGTGGGCCGCTTTGACCAGGCCCTGGCCGCGACACTCGGCCTAATCCTCCTTAGCTTTAGCCTAACGGCATTCCTGGTGCAGCGGCATTGGCTCGGAGAGCGCTCCTATGTGACGGTCACAGGCAAACCGCAGTCCGGCCAGCCCATGCCTCTCCCCAAAGGTTTGGAGATTGGGCTTCTCGTGTTCTGCGGTCTCTGGTGTGCCTTCACTCTCGTGATTTACCTCTCAGTGGTATCCGGTGGGTTCGTGGAGATCTGGGGGATCAACAATACGTTCACACTCCGCCATTACCGCCTGCTGATCCGGGACGGCATGGATGCCCTTCAGACCACCCTCATCCTGGCGGGTGTCTCTGCGCCACTCACCGCCGTGGTTGGAATTTTACTCGCTTATCTGGTGGTCCGACACCGGTTCCCGGGTCGTGGAGCGCTGGAATTCACGTCCATGCTCTCCTTTGCCATTCCTGGAACCGTGATCGGCATCGGTTACGTCATGGCTTTCAACCAGTCGCCTTTCATGCTCACCGGAACGGCCATCATTCTCGTGATTTCTTTCGTCTTCCGGAATATGCCCGTGGGAATCCGGAGTGGTGTGGCCGCCTTGGCGCAGATTGATCAGGCACTGGAGGAAGCCTCGGTAACGCTGCGTGCCTCTTTCGCCTTAACGCTTCGGCGCATCATTCTGCCGCTGATTCGACCGGCCATCCTCTCCGCTCTGGTGTTCAGCTTCGTCCGAGCCGTCACTGCCATCAGCGCCGTCGTGTTCCTGGTGAGTGCGAAATGGCAACTGAGCACCAAGGTCATCCTGGATCAGGCGGAGAACGGTCGCTACGGACTGGCGACAGCCTATAGTACGGTGCTTATCGTGATCATGGCGGCGGCAATCGTCTTGATGTCTGTCCTGGTAGGCAAGACGACCACGCGGGGTGGTCTGGAGGGAGGAGGGTTGGCATGACACTGCAGGCAGCCAGGGTGGTACTGGAGAACGTCACCAAGCGATTCGGTCGAACGCTCGCGGTGGACCAAGTCAGTCTCCAAATCGAGCCGGGAGAACTGGTGACACTCCTCGGTCCCTCGGGTTGCGGGAAGACGACAACACTCCGGATCGTGGCCGGCTTAGAGACAGCGACGGACGGTCGGGTCTTCATCGGTGAAACGGAGGTGACCCGCTTACCACCGAATGCCCGTGATGTGACCATGATGTTCCAGTCGTATGCTCTGTTCCCCCACCTCACCGTCTTCGAGAACGTGGCCTATGGTCTCCGGGTCCTGAGATGGCCGGAGACGAAGATCAAGCAATCGGTCCAGGAAGTCTTGGAACTTGTCGGCATGCCCGGGATGGAAGGGCGCAATCCGAGCGCCCTCTCCGGCGGCCAGCAGCAGCGGGTGGCCCTCGCCAGATCCCTGGTGTTACATCCTAAGGTGCTCTTGTTCGACGAACCTCTTTCGAACCTCGATGCAAAGCTCCGCAAACGGATGCGTGAAGAGATCCGCCTTCTCCAGCAGCGCCTCGGCATCACAGCGATCTATGTGACCCATGATCAGGCAGAGGCCCTCGCCATCTCGGATCGAATCGTGGTCATGGACCGGGGCCACATCTCGGAGATTGGAACGCCTCTTGATTTGTACCACGCGCCAGGGAACCGCTTCGTCGCCGAGTTCATTGGGGAGGCCAACTTCTTGCCGGCGACGGTCGAGGCTGTTGCCGAAGGCTGGGCGAACGTAAAGATCGGGCCCCAGTCCCTGCGGGTGAGGAGCCGACCGGTATCCCCAGGACCGGTGACCGTGTTGGCTCGGCCCGAGGCCATCCGGATTCATGTGGAGGGTGACGGCCTTGCAGGCACCATCGAGAAGGTTTCCTACTTGGGATCTTCAGCAGACTACACCGTCGAGACAACCTTAGGTTCAGTCCTGGTCACAGACTATGCCATGGCCGGAGGGGTGCTTTCGGTCGGAGCCAAGGTCCATCTGGATTTTCTCGCCCACGGAGTCTATCCCCTGCCACCGGAATGACCTGCGGGATCAAAGGACGTTCACGGGCAAGTCGACTGGATGCCCCGCGGGGGGAGGGCGGCAACGGACTCCAGAACTGGAGTCAAAGCCGACCGTGTAATCACAGCGACATTTCCAGGAAGCCCCGCCCTGTGGGCGGGGCTTCACTACTTTATCCGCCTACGTAGAAGACCACGCCTGCGTGCAGAAACCCCTGTCTGCCGACAGGCAGCCACTTCGGGGCGCAGGCACGGGCTCTGCCCGTGGGGCTCCATGAGGCCATTCGTCGACTCTATAACTTTTGCGTTATCGGTTGATTATGTGTTAAGCTTAAAACCTCGTCGTGTTTTCAATTTATCCGTTTCCTTCATTCCCCCCGATTGAATACGCGTAAACTGATCCACGGCTAAAACCAAATACGTAAAAGGGAGAATTATGCCAACAGTGAGGTTTGAAGATCTCGCAATCTCAAGAGAATTGCGCAAGGCCGTTCAAGATGTGGGGTTTGAGGAAATGACGCCCATTCAGGCAAAAGCGATCCCCCTGATCCTTGAAGGGAGAGATATCATCGGACAAGCACAGACGGGGACAGGGAAGACACTCGCTTTTGGCCTCCCCATGCTGGATTCGATTTGCCCTAGCATTAGAAAGACGCAGGCGATCGTTCTTTGTCCCACCCGTGAGCTGGCAGTCCAGGTTGCGGAAGAATTGAAAAGGGTTCTCACCTACAAGAGAGACGTCAAGGTACTGGCTGTATATGGGGGGCAACCCATCGAACAGCAGATACAAGCCCTCAGGGGCGGTGCCCATGTCGTCATCGGGACACCCGGTCGCACCATCGACCATATTAACAGGGGTACTTTAAGACTCGATGCCGTGAAGACGGCTGTCCTGGACGAAGCGGATGAGATGCTCAATATGGGTTTCATTGACGACGTGGAGACGATCCTCCGGAGGACCCCAGCGGAGAGACAGACCCTCCTCTTTTCCGCTACCATGCCCAAACCTATCCTGGCACTTACCCGGAAATACCAGCGGGAGCCGGAGTTTGTCAAGGTTGTCCAGAGACAATTGACGGTCCCCCGTGTGAAGCAGTATTACCTTGGATTAAGAGAGGGGACAAAGGTTGATGTCTTGTGCCGTCTCATCGATATTCACGCCCTGAAATCCTCCCTTGTTTTCTGCAACATGAAAAAGAGGGTAGACAAAGTGGTCATGGAGCTTGAGGCGAGGGGATATCCCGCTCAGGGACTCCACGGGGACATGACCCAGCCTCAGAGGATGCGTGCCATGGACAGGTTCCGAAGGAACCGTTCGGAGATACTCGTTGCTACGGACGTTGCGGCGAGAGGCATTGATGTGGAGGATATCGAGGCAGTTTTCAATTACGACCTCCCCAAGGATGAGGAATATTATGTTCACCGTATAGGCAGGACTGCGCGCGCCGGGAAGAGCGGGCAGGCTTTTTCTTTCGTCGTGGGGAGGGAGATCGGAAAGCTCCGGGAGATCGAGGCTTATGCCGCAACGAAAATTGCCTGCATGCCTGTCCCTTCCCCTAACGATGCGGAAGAGGTGAAAACATCATCCCTTCTCGACAGGGTGAAGGCCAGGGTCGATCGAGGAGGTCTCGAACGGTATGCACAGGAGATAGAGCTATTCCAGCAGGAAGGATATCGCCCTCTGGATATTGCAGCAGCACTCCTCAAAATGGCAATGGAAGGAAAGGGTGAGAACTCCACGCAGAAAACGGAAAGCACGTTCCAGGACAGAAGCATCGACAGAAGGGGGAGCAGCGGAAGAACTGCGAAGAGGAGAAATTGGCCACGGGTCCCGAACAGACGCCCCCTGGACGTGAGGGACGTAATTCAATACGTTAAGTAATTTGCCGGTTCGGTGTGTTATGGGAAAGTATCGCAGCGAATGAGCGTAGCCGCAACTACCAGCGATCGCGTCCGCCGCCACGACCGCCCCCAAAACCACCGCCGGATCGGCCACCTCCGCGAGGACTCTTTTCCTGCGCCTCGTTAACCTTAATGGTCTTGCCGTCAAGGCTCGTTCCATCCATCTTGGATATCGCCGTTTTAGCGTCCTCATCTCGGGCAAAAGTCACGAACCCAAACCCCCGGGACCTCCCAGTATCACGGTCTGTGATGACCTTGGCTTCAGTGATTTCCCCATAAGATGCGAATGCCTGGCGCAGGCCGTCGTCCTTCGTGTCCCAGCTCAGCCCCCCTACAAATAGTTTTTTGGCCATACTTTCCAAACCTCCTTCTTTAGGTACTCTTAGGTGCCCTGGACAATGTTTACTCTGACGCGCATGATCCAATTATATTACTTCTTGGTTATCAAGTACACCTACTGTTGAGGCAAGGGATGCTTCAGGGATTGAAAATTATGGGTAGAAATCGTACATCCAATTCAATAGAAGAGATTCATATCGAGAACATTCCCGATGGTCAGAAAACAGAGTAGATATAGCAGTAATCGATAGCTTGGATTTGTGGCGGGCAAAGGCCAGGAGGTGCAAAGTGAAACTTTCAATGCATGCACCTGCTATGGTTTCTTTAAGTCTATTTGATAAATGGCCTATCGCCGATGCAGAATGAAAAAACCTCTTCCTGGAGCGTTAATCCATCCCTCCATGGCCACGCACACCATTTTCCTTTCAGTGCTTTACCTTTGCCGAATAAGTTCTTTGTTCTGCTGATCTCTTCGTCGTCGCTCTTCCCTGCGGGAACGAGTACCATATATAAATGCGGCAACGAGACCAGTCAAGCCGCCACCACCCAATACAGCACCAGGTATTACGTGGCCATTCTGGATCAATCTATACCCAAGGTATAATGCACCGGAAGAGATACAAGCCGCACACAAAACACCAACATAGGAAAGAATGGTTCCACCAATGACTGCCCACTTTTCTATGTATTGCCGATGTGCGGATTGTCTCTCGGCCATTTTAAGAATTCGATCTGCCCCGTCTGGAATTATTTGATTATACTTGTCAAGCAAATCAGGTGGTGGAATTGGTCCGCTGAAGGCTGCCAAGGCCTGAGCGCGGATCGATTTAGGCGTCCCTTGCGCAGGGATAGGATTATCGTTAATCAAAGGATCTTGATTGCTGAGATTACTTGGTGGGTGCGTAATCTTATGCTTACGCTTGTGTTTTCTCTTTGACAAGGGTTTTAGTGGCAGTTAAAATGTCTTTGCCTGTTATAGCCCAATCACTCGCTATAGCGCGGGCATCAGCTTCTTGAGGAGTTCTGGAAACATTATATTCTATAAGAGTTCCCCCCAAATCTATGACAACTGCTGCCCCCTGTAAAAAACCAGGGTGTGCAAACAAGAAACCAGTATCTTCGTCGTATCTGCCCATCTTACTCCACCCTTCTTATTTTGTGATTTATCTTGTCGTTATGACGGTTAAAGTTGGGAATGTCAAATGAAAGTTAAATGAATGCATTGCTAACTTATCGGCATAGCCTTTGTCAAACTTTAGTTTTTTTGGTGTGGTGTCTTAGTTTGATCCACCTGTTTCCATTATGCACATCTCAGAATATTTGTCAAGCAATATTTATGCCAAGCTCAAAGGGGCAGAATTTTAAACTGGCCCACTACCGGATTATGGGTTGGAAGCTACACCTTTTGGTAGAGTATGTCAAATACCCCTTTCAGGAAATAACATTCTGTCGGACACCCCTCAAGGAGTGGTGAATTGGAAAAAGAGGGATCACCCCTTATTACTATCATTTCTTTTGAAATGGTTTCACGAGGAGGGTGAGTCCGTAAGCCGTTTCGATCAGCACCGGCTGTCCTTTTTCAATAGCCATCGTCTTTCCTATCACCTCGGCCCGCCAAAGTTCGCCGTGCACTCGAATGTATCCCGAAGGATCGAGGCGCTCCTCTGCGATGCCTTCGGTCCCGATCAGGGAGGTTACGTCTCCCGGGCGGGGTTTGTCGTAGGCACGCCAGACAAAGCTGAACACTAATACATATTTAACCATCCAGAGACTGACGAGCCCTATGAACAATCCTAATGAAAGATCTACCCACTGATGAAGCACAAACAGAATCAAGACAAAGATCGCCACATCGGGTATCTGATAGAGCGCATATCTCTGCACAATGCGTCGTTTTGCTTCTTTGGATAACATTCTATATTGTTCGAACCTTTTCATAGCATCGACTCAATTTAAATCACATGAATCTTGGACATCATCACGGGCAAGTCGGCTGGATACCCCGCGGGGAGGGCGGCAACGGACTCCAGCACTGGAGTCAAAGCCGATCCTCTAGTGATAGTTACATTACCCGGAAGCCCCGGCCTGTGGGCGGGGAGCTTCCCGTTTGTTTCAGTCCAGGAAATCCAGAGAATATATGAGAAAGGAGGGGCAGGCGAAAATATTGCCAACCTCATCAAGACCATCTTGAAGCGCAAGAAGATCTGGGAGCGATATTCTCCATGGGAGGACATGTTCAACTATTGCTGGGGGATCCTTTCCAAGAACTCCCTGACAGCTGGTCGCATATAAACCTGATCGAGATCGAAATGCTTCAAAGCCGTTGCTAACGTATTGATCCTTTCCCTCAGCGTAGCATTGGAATTGACTATGAGAACGTATTCCTCTTTTAGTAAGCACAACCCCCCTACCACCTTTACTGAATTCTCATCTTGCTTTATGGCTTCATAGCGGATGATCACACCAAATCCTTCTATTAATTCCTCAAGCAAGTCTGTGAGTACATTCTCATCCATGCAAACTAACCCTAGGGTTCAAGTGTCATTTGGAGTGTATTAGATTATGAATAGGGTGTCAATGAGAAGTGGAAGCGTAGAGTATCCGTTCAGTGGCGAGTGGCGGCCGGGCCAGTGTCGCCCTCTCCGAACCCCTGCATGGCGGATCCCCAGAGGGAAGGGGCGCCGGGCCCAAGGAATTGCAAGAGCGGTCTGAAGGGAGTTCGACACCCAAAGTCAACCACTGAAAGGTGCCGCCACATGATTTTTCCGAAGACCACACGGACCCGGCAACCGGCCTCAATTCTTTTCCATCTCGAAGTGAAACGGTCCTAATACAAACGCATTAATTCAATTGTCATACTCTCTCGCCCGCTACGCCCTGTACACCATGCGGTGCAGGGCTACGCTCGAACCCGCACCTGCCTACCGCCAGGCAGGGAGATCACTGAGAAGATATCCTTGGTCTGATTTCTTGAGAGAGGAAATCAGACCAACACCTCGCTTTTCAGAACACACCCCTGTCAGCTTGAGTCGAATCGTCCTCTCAACGATTCGACTCAAAAACTCCAGCCCTCCGTGATCTCTGCGCGCTCTGTGAGAGACACAGTGGCATTTGATTGCGGCTATGCCGCGCTGCGATCTCTGTGAGAGAGAAAACCATTTTCCACCGTTCCCATTCTCCGAGTCAGCAATCATGTCAAATCATTTAGTGCGTTCGCATTAGTCAATAACAATAAAAAACGGGGCTGGTCAAATTCCAGCCCCGCTGCTATTTCTAAAACCCAGGCGATCCGTCTTAGTGTAACTCAGACTCCAACGCTGCAGCTTCTCTGCGGGCAGCCGTGATTTTCTCGGCGGCTGTTTTCTTCTTTGCCGTACTCACCCGGTCAGCCTCCACATACTCCACCGCCTTGACTTCACAGAAACGAACGCACTGTGGATCGCCGTCACAGAGATCACACTTGAAATTCTTTCGATCGATGACGTTAAAATCCATTGCCCCAAAGGGGCAGACCATCACACAGGAGCGGCAACCAATACACTTGTTGTGGTCCACCATCACCCGGCTCAGTTTCTCATCCCGGGAAATGGCCTTGACGGGGCAGATGATCATACAGGGCGCATCCTGGCACTGTTGGCAGGACATGGGGATATAAAGCCCTTCTGCCTCCCATTTCATGATCTTGATCCGGCTTCGATTCGCATTAGATACGCCATCGTGAAAAACCGAGCAAACAAGCTCACAGAGCCTGCAGCCGGTGCACTTTTCGGGACTGATCGCGAGCACTTTACCCATGGGTTCCATTGACTCTTTCTCCTTTCAACGTCGCCGAATGGCTCGAATAAAACCGAATTCTGCGATTGATATAGGATTCAATTCATTCGGTCCACTCGGCCTGTTGAGTTTCTCAGTCGTTACGCCATGCGCTATGCCCTATGCGCCTGCGGACCGGAGCCAATCTCCTGAGCGTTTCTGGCTTGGGAACGCCATGGGGATCAAGGCCCTTGTATCCATAGAATTCATCAACCATCTTCTTGAACTTTTCCCGATCGATCACCCTTCCAACGACATCGGGCGCACCCCGTCGGGTGGGTTCATCAAAGTAGCGATGATTGAGCATATCTCCCTTCTTGAGATCGTCCCTCGTTAAACCTTCGCGGAGGTTAAAGAGCCGCTCAATCATGTTACATCGTTCAGCAATGTCCCAAATTTCCCGTGGGGTGAACTCCATTCCCGTATTGTAGTAAAGCACTTTGGGCCAGTCTTCAAAATTGGGAAGCGTCGCGCCCAGGAAAGTGGTGTGATACTTACAGATGCCGAGGCAATCCACGGCCATATAACAGTTCTCATGCCAGAAGACCTGCCATGGCTTGCCAATGTATTCCGTATGTTCTGAGCTCAATGGCCCATCGTAGGGGACCGGGTTGCTGTAGATTTTCCTCATCACTTCCTGCGGTAAGTGGTACAGGTCAATGGCCGGCCGGCTTCTTAAATGGTCTGAGCCACGGGACGCCGTGGCAATATTGAGCGCAAGGGCGGGTGTGGCCCGCTCATCCGAGTGAAGATTGCTCACCCCTTTGACCTGAATCAGGTAGTCAAAAGAATTCTTCCCAATCATTTCGGAAGCGATGATCCCACCCTCGGCCAAGGCGTTGCCCAGCCAGCCCTCTCTGAAGGCAATACGCCTGACCATTTCCAGGAGTGCCTCATCATTGCCAAACCGCAAATCCAGGCCATCGGTCTCTTTGTCGGTGAGGATCCCCAATTCATAGAGCTCCATCGCCCAGGAGATCAGGCTTCCCGTTTCGAGGTTATCCATTCCCCACTGATCCACCAAGTGATTGCCCGTGAGCAGGGTTTCCATACTCCGGCAGTCTGGCTCCCCGCAAAAAGCGCCCTGGGAAGTATATTCCGGGCCCTCGTCATAGGCTCCCGCATAAGGCCCTGTGGGAATCTTATACTTGGCCCGGCAATGGATCTGGCAACCGAAGCAGCCGGCCATATGGTAGGGTCCCATCGTTTCTGCGCAGACTTCGTCAATTGCTTCCGGTTCAATCTCATCACAATAGAGTTCTTGGTTATACTGGAAATTTCTACATCGGACACCCCCCCAGGAGTTGGTGGCTCCCCAGATAAAGGGGGTGCCGAGGGTTCCCTGGGTCTGGTTTACTTTCGCGCTCGTGATTTGATCAATAAAGCGTTTGTTATAATCGAGAGCTTCCTTCGGATGGGCGATTTTTATATCCAGAGTGCCGCGAGCGGCAACGGCCTTCAGATTTTTTGAGCCCATGACCGCTCCCATGCCCGTTCTCCCGCCGGCATTCTTGATCCCGGTCATGACGTTGGCAATCCGGACCTTGTTTTCACCGGCCTGCCCGATGACCATACTCTTAATATCCTCATCTCCCAGCTCTTCACGAATCGCCCATTGGGTTTCGGTGGTCGTTTTTCCCCAAAGGGGACGAGCATCCCGGATCTCGATCTTGCCGTTGTGAACCCAGAGGTAGACGGGCTTGTCTGCCTTGCCCTTGATGACGAGATGATGAAAGCCTGCCCAGGCCAGCTCGGGAGCGAAGAAACCTCCCATGTTGCAGCTCCCCACCATACCTCCTAACGGAGATTTAGCCATCACATGGGTTCTTGCGGTTGCTGAGGCCAAGGTGGCAGTTAGAATTCCGCCGCTCACCATGAGCGTATTGTCAGGACCCAGGGGGTCGCAGCCTTTCTTTGTGTGGTTGTAAAGCAGATAGGCATCCAGTCCTCGGCCCCCCAGAAATTTTCTTCTCACATCGAGCGGAATGGGCCTGATATCTATTTTGCCTGTGGAGAGATCAATAAAGGCTATCTTCCTATTGAGGGCCATCTTTCTTTTCCTCCTTCTTTTTTCTTTCGAACGCCTCATCCGCTATTTTTTGGTTTACATCCCACACCGGACCCCTGATGCGAGGGAAACCCGCTTTGATCCAGGCCACACGGAATTCCATACCACAGGCGGGACACTTCACACGGTCCACCCCAGATTCGGGCTGCAGCCTTCCCATGCAACTCGGATTATGGCACCTGACCTGGCCATAGGTACGGGTCTTGCGTAGGCTTTCAGCGGTTGAAAGTCCCTCTTTCTCGCTTCCCATAACGACCTCCTTTCTTAACGTAACAATAAGGGCCAAACCCTCGATCGCGCGGGCGATCCTATCGGGCCGGGTTCAAGAGCTCAAAGAATTTGAGCGAGACCTCGCGCTTCTTATTCACACCGACCTGATCTTCATCGACATAGTCGATCGCCCTGGCTTCGCAGAACCTGACACACTGGGGACTCCCGTCGCAATAATCACACTTGATGCTGACCCGTTCAACCTTGTCGTACAGAGGTGCCCCAAAAGGACACGCGACAATACAGGTCTTGCACCCGATGCATTTGTCCCTGTCGATCATGACTCTCTGATTCTCGAGGTCCTTGTGGCAGGCCTTCGTGGGGCATACTTCGACACAGAAGGGTTTCT
>Ga0315288_10006940_pt1 | contig 14364 bp, 24 predicted proteins | sample YL17G11_20_MG_FD_203454 | JGI IMG/M metagenome (GOLD analysis project Ga0315288, IMG submission 203454) | Sediment microbial communities from Yellowstone Lake, YNP, Wyoming, USA - YL17G11_20 | ecosystem: Environmental > Aquatic > Freshwater > Lake > Sediment | place: USA: Wyoming | collected... | reverse complement strand
AGCAGAGCAAGCAGCTATGCAGCAGTGGGCGGCTGCAAATCCAGCTCTTGTTTACGAACTTCGTCGCAGACAACTGGCTAATCCTGCTGCTAATCAACAGACTGGTGAGTCCGTTACTACAACTCAGGTAATGACTTCATTAGGCTCCAACAATACCAATAACGCCGTGGGCAATTCAATTGCTGTCGGCGAAGCCAGTGTCGCTCCCACTCAAGGCGCTTTTGAGCTTATGGACGCAACTCGTCCGTTAGTTCAGCCCAACCTGCAGCGTACAGAGGAACTCATTCGTCGTTCCTACTACGGTTATTGATAGTAAACTATAGTCAGTGAAAGTTTAGCTATGACTTACTCTAAGTTTCCTAACTATTACGAGGCTCCTGGAAGTAGCTCTGCAGCAGTTTTTACTGACCCTAGCAGTAGTTATACGTACGATCCTAGTTTTTTTGACCCTTCTCGACCCGCCCCTGCTCCCAGGCAAGGCGGTGTTGCCGGATTTATTAAAGGAGTTGGTGAGTTTGCTGAGAAAATTACTCCTATTGCGCAAGAAATAGCAAACGCTATTAATACTTATAAAGGTAACTATTATAATTTACCTTCTCCTTTTGAATCTAGCCGTATGGCCGGTGTGGGCTTAGGCAAGTATATGGGGTTTAGACCTGGCACTGCAGATATTCAACCAAGTCCAGATCGTGCAAAGATAAAAGAAGAAATTACTCTTCGTCTTCCTGCAAAAATGGCGGAAGCTTTTGGGGCTGGTATTTTACAAGATTCTTCTGCAAATTTCTTTAACGAACTTCCTCCTGAAGTTTTAGCAGGTTTAACTCCTAAGGTATATACCGAGTATCTACCTCGTTCAGTTGTTCCCCTTCCTCGTGTTGGCGACCCTGTTCGCTGATACAGTTTACTTATTCTGTTAATCCTCCAAAGAGAACACAATGGCCTCCACTAGTACTAATAAACAACCCTTAATGGTTGACCGTCCCTTTTTAAGGGGGGCTCGTATTACTAGTGCGACAACCACGGTGAATTCCTCCAATCCTGATTTTGGAGATTTGATTCAACTTGTTCGAGTGGGGGATATTCCTTCCGAGGATGCTGCTCTCGTTGAAGATCTTTTTGTTGTTTCTAACGAAGGTTATCCAAATAGAAGCGGTGTTCGTTCTGCTTCATTTGGTATTTATGTTTACGCTCCTAACCAAGCTGCACCTTCTACTTCTGCTCCCATGATGGTTGGGAAGTTTGAAGTCGGACTTTCTGGAGATACGGAAGGAATTATTCTACGAGTAGAACTTCCTGCTACTAATGCACCTACTCCTCAGGTTGGAGATACTAACTTGGCTCGTCCTATTGAAGTAGGTAAGTCTGAAGGTTTGTATTTAGAAAAAGGTTATATTCTTTGTGTCGGTTACTTAGGTAACGGACCCGCCGCTGTATCTGGAGGCTTGAGTCCTTCTGGCATCTCTATTATGGCTCAAGGCGGTTTCTATTGATCCGTGGCTAGAAAAAAAGGTTCAGATGACTTTAGTTGGGGCAGCCACCAACCAAAGAAATCTAGCTTTAGTTTTAAAAAAGTTGAAGGAGGGAGTAGTACACATCAGTTGTCTACTCCAATGCCTTGGAGGCGAAAATTTCGTCCGGATTTTAATTTAAAAGATTTTAGTATTCTTTTTGACTACAACTATGCGTCTTTGTGGACAAGATGGAGACGCGGATACGAACTTTCTATGTATGCCAATCAGGCATATGTAGGTCTTAATTATTCTTTTCGATACTACACCTCTGGAGTGGCTGGTACGGGCGCTGCGTTGCCTGGTATCTGCTATATGTATCCTTCTACGGAGCAGGATATGGCTATGCGAATGGTCGCTATTCGCCCACGCGATTCGTTTAATTTTCTTGATTTTGGGTATGCAATTAGCTCTGTATCTCTTTATAAACCAGATATATACGCTGTTCAGTTATCTTCTAATTTTGGTGCTCCAATTTCGTTTTTTACAGGAGAAGTTTTATCCGATCGTTTCAATGCAAATGGTACGGAAAAAACAACTTATAATAATTACACAGTTATTGGGGTAGGAGCAGGTTTAAATCCTTTAACTCCAACATTTGCACCTATTTTTAATACTTTATTTATTTCTACTAGTCCGGCTAGTAGTTGGAGTGTTATTGACGGGACTACATTAGCTTCTCCTGCTATATCTTTACCGACGCCAGGCGATTATTTCACAACGGAAATGCGATTTGGTTGTAATTGCCCTGATTATTTAGCTCGTGAAGATTTTAATTTGTATAAATACAACTTAAAGCGTAAATACCCTTATACACTTCCTCAAGATATGAAACCTGGTATATACGATGCCGGTACTAATTATGAAATAGATAGAACTTCTCCTTCGCGAGATTTTCCAGGTTTTGCCAGAGATTTTGGTTTTTTGTATGTAAAAAAAGTTTTAGATCTACCTCAATATACAGATAGTGCTAGAAATTATTCAGACCCTAATATGTTTTATTACGCACCTCGTTGGTGTAAACATATTTATGCGTCTTTTTGGTCTATGCAACAAATACTTACGAAAGATCAACCTACCCTTACTTCCCCGTGGCTAGCTCAACCAACTGACGAGCCTTTAGATCCTAAATACAGGGAACAATTCGATTTAAATTTAGTTAAAACTACAGATTTTTATAAAAGACAAAGAAATCTTCGCTGGTGGGAAAAATATAGCCCTTCTATTGACACTGTGCCTATCCACATGATGTATGCGGATATGCACCCTACGATGGTTAAAACACTTAACTTCGATACTCTTGTTTCTGGTACAACCACGCCGATGGTTGCAAGTGGATTTGAAATGTTTACGCTTGATCAATTTAATCCTTTTCTCCCTCCTGATCCAACGACTCTACAAAAGTATGATGGAGGTACTTATTTTAATGGTGCTCTTGTCAGTGGCGGCTCCTTAACTCTTGATGGGGGTCGGTATGCTAATGGAGTTTTGATTCCCTATCCTTCATATCCTTCCGCGCTAAACGGAGGTACGTACTAACTATGGCTTCTACACCTGTAATTATTCTTACAAAAAGGTCAGGTAATTCAGCAGACCGACCTAATGTTGCAACTGTCCAAGCAGGAGAAATGGCGCTGTCTTTTGGCGGTGCCGAACCAGGTTTTTATTTTAAAGATTCTGCAGGGGCAATTCGTAAAGTTGGACCTACTTTCTACGGCAACGCCGCTCCAAACTCTACCCCTGTTGGCTCTGCTGGTAATTCTGCCGGAGAACTGTGGGTTGACTCTTCCTCTTCTGCTTACTATTTAAAAATATGGACTGGATCAACTTGGCAAAAGATTGGAGCTGCTTTTGCAGATAACTCTGCTCAAGCAAACGTAACAATTGCTTCTGGCGCCATCGTGGCTAACTCAGCAATTGTTGCATCAGGCGCCTTTGGAGCTTTGTTGGCTTCTGGTGCTCTTTTTGCTAACGCTGCATCAGGTGCCTTTGGGGCTCGATTGGCTTCTGGTGTTGTTACGGCTACTGGCGTTGCTTGCGCAGACATCTACACCGGAACACTCGCAGGCACTGGGCCAAGTGGATCCTTGCGTTATAAAACGGACGCAACGGGGTCTCCCAGTGGATTGTATGTGGCCTACGCAGGCGGCTGGGCTCTTGTTTAGAGAATAGCAGCCTTACGCAGTGTAGCTTTTAACATCCACGCGGACTTAAAGCAGTGGTTGAGAATCGTGGCAATTTCGTTTTGCACGTCGGGAGCATCGACTTCTTCTGCCAGTTTGGCTAAGTCTTTGCCCATGTATCCACCTTCTTCCAGATTTTTAGCGTAAGTAATCAAACTTTCTTGTGCTTCATAAGATTTAACTGCTTTAAATTTTTTGTAAGCATCAATTAATCCGAACTGGCACATGGGCATTAAAAAGTCCATGCTTCTAATTAATTCACCAATTGTGTCAAAATCTTCAATGTGTTGTTCGTATTGATTTTTTAAGAAACCATGAATTGAAATAAAAATTGGAGTTTCAATATTTAAATGAATTAAATGCGCTTGTGCATACAGTTGGTGATTGTAAGAAGCATACTGAACCATGCTGTAAATCAAGTTTTCTAAGTTTGCTTCTTTAGTAAGAATGACCTCTTCCCGTACCACCTCCGCGGTGGGGGCTTGGATGGTGGATTGAAAAATGTTTTCCAAATTGGAAGAGGCCATTGAACTATAGCTCAGAAGCTGCTAACGGTCGCAGCGGTTTCTTCTACTTTAACCTGTTCTGTTTCTCCTTTTAGATAGTCCTGCAGAGCATCTTGATTGATGCGGTACAGGGACTTGTGTCCGTTGGGTTGAAGATTCACAAAGATTCCTTTAGGCCATCCTCCGGATTGACTCGATTCAGTAAGAGCGATCCGCTTGCGGACAAAGCCTGCAGAGCAGTTGAGCAGCTCAGCGGTTTGAGCAATAGTAAGAAGCTTTGCAGATTCCATTGAATTAGAGATGTTGAATAAACACAACGTCAGAACATTAGCAGCAATTGCTCAGAGTGACTAGGTGAAGAAAGACCCAAATAACTTTTCTTTAGCTTTGGGATTGATAAGATATAGATATAAAAGTCAGTTCCCCCGTGGCCACCATTCGCCTTGCTGGAGAAGTTTTTTCAGGCTACAACAAGCCTCGCCGCGATTCAGACGGAGGCAAGAAGTTTGCTGTAGCAGCTAAAGAAGGAGATCAGGTGCGTTTAGTGCGTTTTGGAGATCCAAATATGACTATCAAAAAACATATACCAGAACGAAGAGCTAACTTCAGAGCACGTCATAACTGTGATGAAAAAAAGAGTAAACTGACTCCTGGTTACTGGAGCTGCCAAGCGTGGGTTATGTTGGGCTTGGCACCCGGAGTATTTTCGACTTTATGGAATTTATACGAAAAAATCGCTGGCGGTATTGTGTAACACTTTGTAATATATGTAAAATTAATTTTGATGTCCGCATCGATATATGGAACAAATTACAAAAAGAAAAACGTCTATATAAATGTCGTAAGTGTTCATGTTCTGTAAAAGCTACAACTCATGGTTTTTCTATTAATAAACATAAAAAATATTCAACAAAAAATTGGCTTTATCGCAGATGGCAAGCAATGAAAAAACGTTGTTCTTTATATGCTTCGTATAAAACAAGAAATATTACTGTGTGCCCAGAGTGGACTAATAGTTTTATAGCGTTTAAATTATGGGCTGAACAGAATGGCGCTGAACAATCTTTGGAATTAGATAGAGAGAATAATGACTTAGGTTATTCTCCTGCTAATTGTAGGTGGATTACGCATAAACAAAACTGCCGTGCTGGAGGTAGATCAGGTAAGTTTATAGTTAGTAAAGCATAATTAAGCTATTGTGTAGACAAGCTATATTTTTTAACTAGCGTTAGGCTTTAGCTGCAAAAATTGGTAACTTGTTTTAAGTTATCGGCTAGACTTAAATCAGCGGTATCGGCCCCGTGAACCATGAAGCTAGTGCGAATTTAAACGTAGGCTTAACGCTAGAGGACGATTTTACGCTGACTCGACTTAAAAATGCTGCTCACGCTCTTAAGGGAGACGCTCGTGATCAGTATTTATGGAAAATAATTTATAGGTTTGTTTGCCGTGAACGAGCTTATAAATCTGTTATGGATGAAGTAGGGGTAATAGTTGACACTAATATAAGTATATTCAGTGACGAAGTAGATTAATGGGTCGCCCTGTAACACCTGCTGAGAGGCAGTGGCTTAACTTAATTTCTTTTGCTGAGGGCACTTGGACTTCGCAAGGACCTAAGTACAACATTATGTTTGGTGGAGGTCAGTTTAAAGATCTTAGCCGTCACCCGGATAAAGTTGTTAGAACTCCTGGGTATGCCAGTGCCGCAGCTGGGGCGTATCAGTTTATGCCTGGTACTTGGGGCGGTGTTGCTAAAAAACTAGGTCTGCGTGACTTTGGGCCTCAAGCTCAAGATTTAGGAGCGATTCAATTAATGAGGGCTCGTGGTGTAGACCCAGCCAGAGCAGGCATTACTCCGGCTAACGTCGCTAAGCTTGCTCCTGAATGGGCTTCGCTGCCCACGATGAAGGGAGTTAGTTACTATGGTCAACCTTCAAAATCGTTTTCTACTCTTGCAAATTTTGTTAAGAAAAGTGGAGGAGTAATTCCTCAAAATACAGGGCAACGTGTTAGTGCAGTTGCTCCTGATTCTGGAGATATTCGGTTTGCTAATGCCAATAGTACTAGCAATGATGAAGATGCACTTACCCGCGCAGTGGGACAAGCTGTGCTCAGTCAAATTTTACAAGGGTTAGTGAAAACGCCTGATCAAGTTGCAAAAGGACTTACTCCTCCTTCTATTGATACAAGTGATCAAGAAGAAGGAGAAGACAGTACACCCACTTCAGCTTCTGACTTAGCTTCTTTAGAAGAAGGGCTTAAGGAAATTGCGTATCAAGAACAAGTTTCACAAGCTAATCAAATTGCCAGTTCAAACGCAGCTAACACTCAAAGAATGATGCAGCAGTTGATTGCTAATGCTCAGAATGCCTTTAAACCTGGAGCACCTGTGTTCTAACGGTTTATAATTAAAAAAAGTAGGTTTAATTATGGCACTAGCTCCTCCTGAGGCTGACGTTCTAAATTCTATTTTTACTAACCCTAGTAGTACTTATTCGTACCAACCTAGTTTTTTTGATTCTTCCGGTTCTTCTGGTTCTGGAGGTGGTTCAACTTTCAATTCTATTCTTGGAGCACTTCCAGCTATTACAGGAGCTATAGGCGCAGGGCGTAATGTTTATAACGCTGTTACAGGTAAAGGAGGTAATCAATTTTTTGATCCTACTTATGCACAAGAAACTACTAAAAAATTAAAACAAGAAGCAGCAGATGCTCTTGCTGAAATTGAACAACGTTTTGCAAACCTTGCAGGTTTAACTGGAATTTCAACAGAAGATGCTGTTCAAGATTATGAAAATCGTTATAAAGCTTATTTTGAACCTACTCAAGCACAGGGTCGGAAAGATGTTTATGAGTTTCAACCTAGTTTAGGTTCTTCTTACGACACTTCTACAGATCGTATTGCAGAGCTTACAAAGCAATATAGTTTATTAAATAACGATAAATTTATGGAGTACGCTAAAAATCCTGCCACGGTGACGATGGATGTCGCTTCTATTAAAAATGTTATTGATTTAGACGATCCAAAGTATAAAGTTTATTCAGACTATAGCGGCCCTCAAACTTCACAGTTTATTTATGGAAAACCAGACACTTCACAACAACAAGCTGCTTTTTACGCAAATAGTCCTCAAGTTAAATCTTTAATGACTTATAACGTTTAATGACTCAACTTTCCCGAAGTCCTGTAGAACGTAAACTTGAGAGTCGAATGGAACGACGGTTTCGTCATTCCGATAAAACATCAAGTTCTTTTCGTTTGGCTGGGGAGTTATTTGGTTTGAAAGACAGAGAAAGTTTTAAAAATGCTCGACGAGAAGTAAAGCAAAAGCTGCAAAAAACACGCCCCGTGGGAGTTGGTTTTGGCACTAAAGATACTTATGGGCCAGATGAGAGCTGGGACACTGTAAGTTCTCTTAACAATATATCTTACCAAGACTACTATAGTGCTCCTCGAACTTACTGATACTCTGTGTTATATTATCAACCGGAGGTAAGTAAAAAATAAATCCAAATACTCTTGTTTGTTTTAAAGGGGTAAGATTTGCTTCGTCTATTAAAAGTTTTGGGTGTTCCTTTAATAAGCACATGGGCATATTAAAATTTAATTTTTGAGTTACTAGAAGCGCAACTTCTGCGGACGTTAAAAAAAGTATTCCTTGATTAAATTCTTTTCGCAGCCATTTGTGATAGGCCAACTCAAGCCAAACGCGTTGACTAGATTTTTTAAATCGTCTTACCTTTTGAAATAATTTTGTGTTTTTTGGTTGTTCGTCTTTTAGTAGTAAATCTCTGGGTGGATATAAATAAATATTTTCAGCTTTCCAATCTTGAAGTAATCCATTATGTTCCCACGTGAAATAACGAGTTGACTCGATCACTTTATTTGCGTGCTCGCTGGATGCGGGATCTAGTTGTATTTCGCCGTTAAAAAAACTAGTTGTTGTAGCTACAACGTCTATTGGTGATACAAAATCTTTAGAAGATAAGACCACTGCTCATCTCATTAATTCTTTTATTGGCTTCTTCACTGTCTATCAAATGGATTGCAATTCCATCTAATTGAATCATCGCAATAATGGCTATATCTGATTCACTTTCTTTTTCAACTACTTTAATTACTTTTTTGAGCATGTCTGTCATCTGTGTGTTCATCGCTTCTTGAGCAACTGAAAGATCGTTTTCCAGGTCTTCTACTGCCATAAACCTACTTTTTTCAGGTTCTTCTGGATTAAACACCAGAACACCTTTACCCCTTACTTGCTTGTTCTCAAAGTACAAACGGGTTATGTCGGACAAAATTGTCCGCATTACACCCGCTGCAATTTTATTTTCAACTTGATTTCCACCAAAGAGTTGTTTGGTAAGAGCTGTAGCTTTTTTTGAAAGGTTAAACATTTTTAAAGTTTTCCCAAGCGGATTGGATGATGGCGTGTGGGTCGTAAAGAAACTTAGAGCTGTTTCTTTCCTCTGGGTCCAGTTTACAGAAGTGCTTTCCCTCCGCTAGACCGTAATTGCCGTTCGATACTAAGCCTTGATGGATCAGTTTATCAAGGGTTACTGCTGGGATTGAGAGTCTTTGGCAAATAATTTTTTTGCTGACAAAAGCCGTGGTGCGCTTGTCGTTTTTACTAGCAACAAGAAGTTGCAAAGAAACATCGATGCTGGCTAAAGCATTGGAGATGTCCTTTATGTCTTTGATGTGAGTGTCCATAAATAATTAGGGGCTCCCCGGCGATCACCTAGTACCAGGCAATCAGGGCGAATTACTGCGGGTCCGAAAGCGCGAAAAAGATAACCGCACCCCTAGATACCAACAAGGCGCTTGTTACTTGCTGGCTCTTTATTTTAAGAGTCTTGCGGCTTTTAGGGTAAAGTCTGCAGGTTCCTCGATTAAGAGTTCTATAAGCATACGGAGCTTTTTGGTTGTGTCAATAGGTGCAGAGCTATTCTTGATCATCCAGTAGGTGTACGCATTTAAAAGGTAGAAATGCGTTTGTTTCGCACGTAGCGCTTGTACTTTCCATTTTTCAAAATCAAAATTAGAGTTATGCCGACTGTTACCGGTTCGTAGTTCTAGTTCCCGAATTTCAATTTGTAATTCAATGTCTTTAATTGTGAACTCCAAAGCTGATATTTTTGCTTCACATTCTTGAACGCTCTTAGGAAGTTCGTTGTCGCTATATATCCAAGGTGGAAGATTCTCGATCATAAATTCCGTGGGCCATAGAGACGGCTTCGGAGTTTGACTGCGATCACTCGAATAAGCTGTCTGATACCGAGTGGATGTAGCTGCTGAGTTCACCATTTAAACAATAAAGAACGTGTGTTTCAAATTCAACTCGTATAACTAATTCGAGTTTCTGAAGCCGCTTTAACTGAGATCGCGTTGTGTTATGGGATTGTCCCAAAGCTTCCGCAATTTCCGTAATTTCAGCGGGCTGGGCAGATTGTAGCTCAAATATCAAGTAACGCAGTTTTTGAACTTTAGAATCTCGCTTCTTACTTGTTGAATTGATCTCAGCGACAGCTCTAGCGAACATCGCTCTCGAACTAATCGCTGCGTGGTTTTTGACGACAATCCTTTTTCTGCTGCTCCAAGAATCAGAGTTTTTATCTGCGGAGAAATCTTTTGAGCTGGGCTCTTGGATATCCATAGGTGGTATGGATTAATGCAAGCTTTATCAGAGCACCTTACCAGTACACAGTCTCCTGCAGCAACCTGTTGATCCCAAAACCGTTCGTATACGAATCTACGAGTCCTCATATTTTTATCTTCGTTTGAATTTCTGCAGAACCCGTGATCAGCAGGAAGATAAAGGTGTTCTTTTGGATCTACGCAAGTGCGATGCCTACGCAACCAAGCGGATAGTGCTCCAGACTTGCCCCTGGCAGTCCGCAACTCCTCCAAACAGATCTCGCAAGCCTGCAGACCTACGGGAAGTCGGACCCTTGGCACGTCTTCCAAGGCAAGCAGCAGCGGTTGAGAGCGACTGCAGCGGCAGGACCAGACAGAAACCTCCTCCTGGAGATCCATCTTCCAGTGTCCCCGAAATTCAGTCACTAGGACTTCCCCTGTGGGCGCTAAACCAGGAAGTGGATCTAATACTCCTAGAAGTTTTAAAATTCTTAAAGGGTCAAAAGCTGGGTCTAGCACTGTTTTTGGTGTTCTTACGTCGGATTCTAGCGCATACAGCGTACGTGATGACCCGTACCCTCAAAAAGCCCCTTAGATTTTTTTTATTCTATTAAATGTTTTGACAACCGTTTTTCGTCCAGCCTGACGATTTTAAACAGAGTTAAAACGGTGCCGAAAAACCGTATTTTTTAATAGTTAACTAAATACAGTTTTTTAATTAGTTAAAAAAAACACACATGGTGAATATTGCGTGCCAAAACAACAGCGGAAGGAGTTTTTTTGACTGCAAACGTAGTACCGACCGTGGTGGTATTGCAGGCTATCAATATTCTGCTAGGATTACATGAACCGAGGAAATTCCATGGTTCGTAAAAACGACAAGCCCGTTGAAGAAGTTTCTTGGGCTGCCTTACGTGAGCGAGCAACAAAGCTCGGTATACCCGCTTGGAAACTTGCTGAAGATAATGTGTTCCATATAAAAAACGACGAGCTTATGTTGAGCATTTCTAAAGAGGCTTAGAGGCTTTTCTTATTTTCATTCTTTAGATAATGTAGAATCGACAGTAGGAGGGCTAGATCTGAATTTAATACATGACGCTAGCTCCTTGCCCAGTACACGGCACAAACTACCGCGCTTTACACGAACATAATTTTCGTGGAATTGTTACGGTAATTGAAGAAATCATCCTCACTCTGAGCGGCGTGGGCACAACATCCTTTTCGTATTGCCCCGTCGGGTATCCTTGGAATTTTGAGGGGGTTGTACGCGCACTTGAAGATTTAAACCTTACAGCTAGTGGGATTCAAGGCGGCGGTGGCGGAAGCGTCATTGTTTCTGGTATGGCTGCTGGCCCTGGTATCACTATTGTTGCGTCTGGTAGTACATCAGTTGTTAGCCTTAACTCCAGGGGTGAGGGGGCCGTTAATCTTAGTTACGCTGGTTCGGTTGCAGTGTATAGCGGTCTTACCAATCAAGTTCTTAGCGGTTCTGGTATTAGCGTTCAACCCAGCGGAACTGCAAGCATTGTAAATGTCGGTGTGCTTGCTGGGCCAAATATTGGAATTACTTATTCCGGTGCGTTTGTAACGGTAAGTGGCGCAGGTGGCGGTGGGGGAGGTGGTGGCGGCGGCGCTTCTGTAACGGTCAGTGGAGCACCTGCTGCCGGATATACAACTGGGGACCTTTGGTTCGATACGAATGAAGGAAGACTTTTTGTTTATGCAAGTGGCGCTGGGGTATCCTCTTTCGGTTGGTACCAAACCAACGCAGAGGCACTCGCCCTTAAGAGCGATACGGCACCTTCCGGAACCGGACTTAATTCTCCTCCCCGAGACGGCAGTATCTGGTTCAATACGCTCATGGGCAGCCTGTTTGTCTATGACGTTGCGACTAGTGGCTGGTATGAGACTGGTCCTCAACGCAGCGTTGCTTATGGCGTTGCAGCTCCTGCGCCCAGTGTTGAGGGTGCTGGTTGGTATGACTCTGGTGTGTCTCAACTCAAAGTTTGGAATGGCAGTTCCTGGATTAACGCCTAGACTCCTAACGTTCTTCTGAGTTCCAATGGCCAAACCCAAAACCGGTTCACTGATTGAGTCCAAGCCTAAGAAAACCCGCCAAGGTGCTGGTCTGCACAGCAAGCCTTCTCACGGACGTAAAAAGCCCCGTGGCCAGGGAAAAGGCTAGACTTTAAATACGTTAAAAGGTCGCTATGAGTATTTCGTCATTTTTAGCTGGTGAAACCATAGCGGCTGGTGATGTTGTTTATGTAGACTCCACTGGTCTTCTTCATAAGGCCATTGCTCTTAGTCTTCATCAAGCAGCCGCCGTTGGCATTTCAATAGATTCCGGTACTGCCGGTTCCTTGCTACGTGTTAATGAAGACTTTACATACTCCGGTTTGTCTGGACTAGTGCCGGGCGAGTATCAATATGTTTCTGCAATTACTTCTGGTCAGTTACAAAATTACACCACTTTTATCAACGACATTTCTCTTACATCTCTTTCTCCTATTTATCTAAGCATCGTTGGACGCGCTATTTCAACTACCAGCGTGGAAGTTGAAAGATCAAAACCTATTTCTATAAGTAACCCAAGCCCACTATCACTACTTCTTTTAGAAACTAGCACTGTTTTCGTATTAGATGCTATCCTTCAAGAGGATGGGTCTACAATTGATTTAGAGACGGTTTAATCTAGATGCCTAGCCAAAAGATTTCGCAATTTACAGCGATTACAACGCTAGCCAGCGGTGATTATTTTCCCGTTGTTCAAGCTTCTGGTACCTCGAACAAGCGTGTTGAGGTTGGTGTTTTTGATGTTCGTTATACTTCATTAGCCAGTGGCACTGCTACCCAAACAACTGCAAATACTGCCTTAGCTTCTGGCAACGCTGCTTTAACCGATTTAAGCAGTAGGCTTTCAACAACAGGTGGAATAGTTTCTGGTTTTTTAAATGTAAGTTCACAGTCTATTGGTGCTGTTAGCTCTGTTATTACATCTGGTGTCATTGTTCTTAATTTTAAATCTGCAAATAATTTTGATATTACTCTTGGCGGAAACTCTACTTTAAATAGCCCAACTACACCTAGTGGAGGCCAGTGTGGCGCTATCACTATCCGTCAAGATAGTGTTGGTACTCGCTTACTTACTTATAGTGGCGTTTGGGATTTTAGAGGAGGAACAGCTCCGACTTTAACAACTACTGCTAGCGGTGTGGATGTTCTTTCCTACTACTGCTCGTCTCGTTCTGAAGTTCTAGGGATTCTTACTGCTGATTTCCGATGATTCCAGGTTCCGCTTCCGCTATATTTTTTGGCGCAGGTGCAGGCGGTGCTTCTACGCTTACTGTTGACTTCCTGGTTATTGCAGGTGGTGGCGGAGCCGGTGGTCTAGGTGCTGGAGGTGCGGGGGGCTTTCGCACTGACACAAGTTTGTCAGTTGTACCAGGAACGAACTACACGATTACGGTAGGCGGTGGTGGTGCTAAAGCTACGGCAGGTACTGCACAAGGTACTAACGGTGCAAATTCAATATTCTCCACTATTACTTCAACTGGCGGCGGGACAGGCGGCGGTTACTCCAGCAGTATCGATGGTTCAAGTGGCGGTTCGGGTGGTAGCGGCGGAGCCAACGCTCCGGTTACTGCTGCAGGTGCTATTGGGGTAGGCAACACACCCAGCACATCACCATCACAAGGCAACAACTCTGGTGTAGGTGCAATACGCAGTGGTGCTGATCTAGCTTCTGGCGGCGGCGGAGGTGCTGGAAGTGTTGGTTCAAATGGCTCTATAGGTGGAAGTTCTGCATCCGACATTGGTGGAAATGGCGGATCAGGTACGTCATCTAGCATTACAGGCACAGCCACATTTTATGCAGGTGGTGGCGGTGGCTCAGTTGTTGACAATTCTGCAACTGGCGGCACTGGTGGTTCTGGCGGTGGTGGCAATGGTGCGAGAGGCAGTATTGCTGCCACAAGCGGCAGTGCAAATCTTGGTGGTGGTGGGGGTGCAGCGTATAACACCAACAATGGAGGTAATGGTGGTTCCGGTGTTGTCATTATCCGTTACGCAGATACATTTGCAGCAGCAACCACAACCGGTAGTCCTACGGTTACCGTCACTGGTGGTTACCGCATCTATACTTTCACAGGGTCTGGGAGCATTACTTTCTAATGGCACACTTTGCACGGGTAAACGAAAACTGGATTGTTGAGGAAGTCATCGTTGTTAGTAACGATGTCATAAAAGATAGTCTAGGAGTTGAATGTGACTGGCTTGGCGAGCAGTTTTGCCAAAGTCTTTATGGTGCGTATACCAAATGGATTCAGACCAGTTACACCGAACGCATATACAAGAATTATGCAGGTGTCGGCTACACTTTTGACCCGTATCGCAATGCTTTTATTCCACCCAAACCATATGAGTCTTGGCTGCTAAACGAAGACACCTGCCGCTGGGACCCACCAGCACCGTATCCGACTGACGGTAAGACTTATGTGTGGGATGAAGAGGCAATTGAATGGGTA
>Ga0315288_10006938_pt1 | contig 14365 bp, 16 predicted proteins | sample YL17G11_20_MG_FD_203454 | JGI IMG/M metagenome (GOLD analysis project Ga0315288, IMG submission 203454) | Sediment microbial communities from Yellowstone Lake, YNP, Wyoming, USA - YL17G11_20 | ecosystem: Environmental > Aquatic > Freshwater > Lake > Sediment | place: USA: Wyoming | collected... | reverse complement strand
GAGAACCCAGCGCCAGCGCAGCGGGAGCCGGTAGCGCGCGCCGCCAGGCAGAAACACCGGCTCACCGCTCGGCCGCAGTGCGCAGCCAATGTTGCCGCGGCGCACCAGCTTGCCCCAGCGGCTAGGTGCCAGCGCACCGATGCTGTCGGGCCGCCGGTGCTCGAACACTTCTAGCAGCAGCTCCACAGCGTTCTCAGCCTGTGCTGTGTCAATGGGCACGATCTCTCGGCACTTGCTCGGCACGCGGTCCGGCAGTCCAAATGTGTCCTGCTCCGACGCAGTGAGCGCTGGCCGCTGCGCCCGGAGCCGCTGGTCTTTGTTGTGCTTTTGGTGAGGATTCAGATTGAGCGAGGAGAAGTTCATACTGGCGCTTTACCTCTCAGCGAGTCGGATTCAAGTGCAAGAGAAGAACGATTTATTAGAGTGCATAGTTTATTTACTGCAGAAGGCACCAAAGGTGTTCTCCCGCGCGTAGCGCATGTAGAGACGCAGATCGACCTTGCTGTGGTGCCGCGCGTAAATCTCCTCGACAGCCTGGTGGACGGGAAGCATGGTATTATCAACAAAGAGAAACAGACTTTCCGTTGAGCTGATCTCTTGCTTGGAGCGAATGTTGCGTAGGATGCTGCCGACGGTGGACTCGCGCGGGACGAGGAAGCGCATCGTTGCCTCGGGCTGGCCGGGACACTCGACGACCACGGGAATGTGCTGCGGGTGCTCGGCGAGTAGGCGCTCTGTGGCGAGACGCGTCTGCTCAGTGCCAGCAGACGTTGTCATGTCTTTTGATTATTGACAGAGAAGATAATTGTTAACGAAATTAAATATTTTCCAATAATAGAGATCAATCATGACGAGCACATTGACTTGTGCTTGGTATCCGATGGGCGTCAACGTCGCACCAGGCCAGCAGTTTGTCAAGCCCATCATTTGGACTACCAATTACAATGGAAAGTGTCACAGCTTGTTCCCAGAGGATGAGATTGATGCGTGCTACAGCGCGGCACCAGCACTGCCGGACACCTCGGCACTGCCAGGTGGTATGAAACCTAGCAAGGCAGCATTTATCGATGGCCCCAATTGGTTCCGCTTCGATTGTGCTGCCAGCCAAACAGCACAGAGCTATCAGACACGCCACACGGCGGAGCTGACCATGCACCCGGACGGGAGCCACGAGCTGAAACTCTCTAAGCCATTGGGACAGCAAGGCGGCATGCTGCCCATTGAGTGGCCAAACCAGCCGCAGAGCTCGATGACGCTCAGCGGCCACCGCCTCATCGCGCAGGGCTGTCCATTTGGCGGCCGTTGCCCCTATGGCTGTCCTTGCGGCGGGCGCGGACCATGCCGACACCGCGGCAGGTACTTTGGCTACCAATAAAGATGACACTGCTCTTATAATGCTCTCAAGCCGCAACAACCAAGAGGTCAATGCTGTTTTGCGCAGGCCACTCAGGGCAGTAGCGAGCCCGGTCCAACCAGCAGTCCCCGAAAACTCAGCAGATATAAAGGAAACAGAGGAGGAGCTGATCGAAACGCACCCAGCAAGCCAAGAATTCCTCAGCAAACTGCCGTCGAATTAAATATTTAGTAGCCTAGCGCTGGCCTCTTGCAGCAGCGGCGCATACTTGCGTTTGAGCAGGGCAGCCATGATCGCTTTGCGCTCGGGATGCAGGGGAATCCAGACGCGGAAAAATGCAGTGTGGAGTACCGTTGGAATGGAGCCAACGCGTTGCAGAGGAAGGCAGGTCTGGATCGCTGAGAGCAGACTTAGCGTGCTACGCGGCAGCGCCAGCCAGGCAGCACAGCAGGCGCGAATGAATGCGTCCAGCGGTAGCGCAGTGTCGACACGGGGAATTTTCACCTGCAGCAGCCAGCTGAGAGCGTCGTTCTCGCGCAGGCACGTGTCGGCCTCCTGGGCGCTGGCCCACTTGCAGGCCAGCCCCGTGAGCTGCTCGCGGCTGAGCTTCGCGCTGCAGCCGCGCACCAGGTTCTCTGTCCAAGCAGAGAGCGGCGCCAAAGCTAGAGCCATGAAATCGTCTTCCTCCGCGGCCGCGTAGAGATTGGCCGTCTCGAGCGAGGCTGCCGACTCGAGACGGCGCAGCTGCTCAGCATCAGCAAAGGGCATTATCAGCGGTACGAGGCTACTGATCTGCCGCTGCAGCTTCTCAGAGCGAAAGCTGGGAAGCTGCTCCAGGCGCTCGATTGTGTCTTCGAGCGAAGCTTTTTTCCGCCGCCGGAGGGAGAACGGGCTCGTGCTGAGGTGCAGAGAGTCAACGTTGACATTCGCTTTGCCCGCCTGCACAGCTTTATCGGACCAGAGCTCCTGCAGCTGCGGCAGCCACTCGTGCACCTCAAGGCTGTGATCTGTGTTGCGCCTATGCAGCGTTCTATGGCTAAAGCCAAAGTTTGGGGCCGATAGCGCCCGGCCAATGGTCTTTTTGCTCTGCGTTTTAAATTGTGTTTTGTCAACAGTTGTAAAAGTTGTTTTTCAAAAAGAATAAGAGTATGCCACTGCACGAGGTGGCTGGAGACCTTTTGGATTTTCAGGGCGTCATCGTTCAGCAATGCAACTGCTTGACGCTCAAGAGTCTGGGCTTGGCGAAAGCGATCGATCAGCGGTTTGGAGTCAATCCCTATGCCGGGCGAGTTGGGCGCAGTAGCAACGCTGCGGACGCAGCGACGAGCAGCCTGCCGGGAACGATTCGCCTCTTGGAGACTGCTTCAGGTGCGACTGTGGCCTGCCTATTCGCACAGTACGCACCGGGGAGGGCCGGGGGCAACTCGTTCTACACTCGTATCTGCCGTGAGCGCGGCATTCTCGAGGACGCCCAGCAGCGCTGCGATTGGTTCCAGCAATGCCTTGAGCTGCTTGCTGCTCGTTTGCCCGATGGCACGCGCGTTGCCTTTCCGCACGGTATTGGTTGTGGCCTGGCCGGTGGCAATTGGGCCTCCTATCGAGCCATGCTGCTGCAGTGGTCCGACGCACACCCGCAGCTCCACGTCTCTGTTTTACAACTAGACAGTAAATGAGGGTTAGAGATTGTTTATTGCCAGCGGTTCAGATGGGGTTGACCTGGACTTTGACGTTGAGGATCATGGGCGAGGAGCTGAGGCGAATCGGGCGCTTGCGCTTGCGCGGCGCCTGCTCCGGGGAGCGCCGGTTGAGCGCCTCGGCTTTGAGCATGGCGGTCTTGATCTCGTGGGCGTGCAGCAGCGCCCAGTCGATCACCTTGTTCTGGATTGCCCAGCGGAAAAAGTTGAGCTGTGCAACCGTGGTGACGACCTCGGTGCTGCCCTTGCGGAAGGGGAACTTATGCCCGCGCCGGAAGGGGTCAAACGTCTTTTTGTTGTTGTACTCGAGCATGTCCTGGTAGTTGGTGTAAAGCACCCAGGGAAAGCTGTCCTCTGGCGTGCGCAGATACTTGACATTGTGCATATCGGCGTACGCGGTGACAAGGTACTCGAGTGTGCGCAGGCAGACCTCGCGCTTCTGGGTCTGAATGGGAATCACAATGTCGCGCAGGTGCTCCTCAGTGAAAAATTTGTCCAGCGAATTGAACAGCTGGCGGTGCTTGGGATTGAGCTGCGAGGGGTCGATCAGCGTGCGCACCTTGCGCAGCACTCCTTGCTTGCGCTGCGGCGCCTGCGCACCTGCTGGTGCGGCCGCAGCGACCGGCTTGGCCTTGGTCACGGTGATACGGAGAATCTGCTTTGTCTCCTCTTCCTCAAAGGAGTCCTCCGAGTCCAGCGTCGGCAACGACCCGTAATTCAAAAACACAGAATGGTTGTTGCTCTTTTGCATTTCTGTTCAATAAATGCTTGGTTGTTTCCCCCTGAAATATAGCCAACAAAAAAAGAAATTTATTATTTGGCTCTGGATGAAATGATTTATGTGGTGCATACAACTTTCGGGCCAATGTAGAGCTTGCGGTGGCGGGTGTCGGCGGAGAGATTGGCTGCGTCGAGGCCCTTGATGGGCAGCGCGAGCCAGCCAGAGTTGGGCTGCAGCTGCGGGTCGGCGGCCCAGCGAAGGCGCTCCTCAGCAGGTGCTTTCTGATCGGGGCTGCCCACGTTTTTCACCGCCTCAAGGTGAACAAGCTTCTCCACGCTCTCCAGGTAGCGTCCATTCTTGTAGGCAACGACCTCAATGTCGCCGAATTTCTCCTGGCAATAGGTCAGCTGTGCAATCAGCTCGGAGATCTTCATCGGTTGGTTACTTTTTAAAAACTGCAAATCAATGCTAACGCACCGGCAGCTGAGCGATGATGGTGACTATCAAAAGTACATCGGGGCACTCGTCCCAGTGCCTCAAATCGCACAGACTCTGGCTTTGCCGCGGTACTATGTGAGTAATTTTCTTCCACATTTGCCCCTCTCAAGCTCGGCGCTAGAAAAGTACTGGGATACTCTGGTTGAGAGCAAAGTCACGCGCCTGGCTAGCCTGAAAGAAAGTCAACTGCTATCAAATTTTCAGAACTTGACGCCGGTCAATCTGAACCCGCTCCAAGTTCTCGACCAGCTACAGCTGGACTCCACTGCATGTCGCATGCTCGACAATAGGCGCTTTGCTATTGGCGCTTTACCGCGCGAGAGCTCAGCATACGTGCGCAAGCAATCAGCCAAGATTCTGCGCTGCGTCCGGGCATTGGGTGCTGATGTGTCTGGCCTTCAGCCTGTCGCCGTGTACAGCCGCCTTAGGCTGTGCAGTGATCGCGATATCGGTATCTACCACAGTGCATCAGTGAATTGTGCTGGAAGCAAGCTGTTCTTGTTCATGGTGCTGAACTCTGTGCGCATTGGAATTGTCGAGGGAAAACTCTGTGGCAAAAACAGCTGGCACTTTGATCTCAACAGCTACATGCTCCCAGAGAGCAGTTTGCCCTACACCCTCCATGGTTTTGAGTTGGTGATATTCGCGCCGCCCGATTTGGGTCTTGAGCTGCGCCTCCCGCTCGCATCCATTGAGCTGGCGATGGAGCGCCAAGCGGTCGTTCTTGACCCAGTGGTGCGCCAGCTGATGTGTCGCCTCAGCTATGAGCTCTCGTTTGGCGGCCTGCCGAGCGTGCGAAGTTTAGAGGGCAGCATTGTGGGCCACCAGCAGTGGCAGGTCATTGACCGGAAGCAGCACGCTTTTTGCTTCTGGATGGAGTCGCCGCTCTTTACTAGCGCCAGCACGACGCAGCAGATCTTGCATCATTGGAATTCGATCGAGTGGCCTTCTTCCCCCTTGCTAGAACTGGACGAGATGACGACGCTGAGCTTTCAGCTGCCCTATCGCTCCAGCGCCGAGACGCTAATCCTCAGCTTCACGGAGAATCCCTCGCCTGAGCAGCAAGAATTTGAGGAGGCCCTGGGCAAGGGTGACCTCGACAAGTTGCAGCGCATTCTCGCCCGCTGGGAGGCCGCTGGCCGGCTGACTGGCTATTGATATTTATTTCAATTGAGACACTAAATCATCGTAATTGTCCAGCATTTCCTGTTTGAGAGTGAGATAGGAATTGTAGGCATCTGGCCTAGATGCAAGCAGCTGCTGTATCTGAGGCATTTGCTCAAACTGCTGGTACTGCTGCTTGAAATCTTGGTTCAGGCTTGTGAAAAATCCCTGTGCCTCAGCAGCAGCAATTGCGCTCTCATATTCAGGCCCGTAGAAATCTTTAAATGGCAAAAATATAGCCCAAGAAACCATAAAAAGCAACAACTTTTTGTTCCTGCGCAAATCGTCAAAAGCGTACTTGTCATTCTCAATATTCTCACCCAGAAATGGAATATTCCATCCATAAAGGTACTGAAGAAGTTCTCTCGTCTCGTCAAATGAGAATTCGTCATTGTCCAGCAATTGAATGGCCCAGTCTTGCAGAGGGTCGGCACGCATAGGTTCAATGCGCATCTCAACCTGCCACCCGGGTATCAGCTGAGCAACAGCTTGAAAGGAGTTAAGCTTCTCATCGAAATGGTGTCGACTAAACTTGTCAAGCGAACAAATCTCAGAATAGAGATTATTAAAGCTGTCATCTCCCTCAATCATGAGAAAATAGTGGATAGACACGCGATCCACATCATCAGGAGCAATGCCCTTGCAGTAAAAGCCCAGGTTCTCTGCCAGCCAAATGTCAGGCTGCTCCGAATCGTAGCGGCCGCGCCGTGGCCTCACTGGCGCCGGCAGCTTGGCAGAGTGTATGAGAATCCGGGCAGTGCGATTGTCCACAATGTACTCAACAGTCTGGTGGAATTCCGGGTACAGGCGCTTGATCTCAGCGGCGTAGGCCTCGATGGGCTCAAAGTTGGCACCCTCTAGCAGATAGGCCGGCCTAGCACCATACTTGACGAGCAGGAGATTGAACAGGATGTCGTATTCGCGGCTGAGCAGCTTGCTACCCGCGGCCTTTGCGATAAACTGCTGGGCCTCGTTGGTTTTACCAGCATTGCCGGGCTCAATCACCCGATCCAGCGCTGCAGACTTGCGCTGCATTGCTTCTCTTATTCTACTACAGTGCAAAATATATTAGGAATAAGAAAATGAGCTTTACCTTTTGCATGCCAATGGACTGGCGCATTGCAGCTGGCGTCGGGGGAATAGTGCTGGCGAGCTTGTTCTACGTCTCTGCCGGGCGACACTGCTCACCCAAGATACGCACAACATATCAGACAATAGCATTGATCTGGCTTGTCATTGAAATTTTATTCTTGATCGTCAACTTGAAGCGCAGATTCCTTGCTCGATAATAAAATGCAATGGTCAAAACACTTGATTCAGCGCCAGAGCGGCCAACGCGAGCCAGATGCCGGGCTCTGCGAGCGTCTCGTAGAGAATCACCGCTGAAATTGTCAGCGCAGCATAGCCAACAGCCTGCATCAGTGTCACCTTTATCATTTTGACAATGGATTTTTTTGCGCAGGAGCGAGTTTATTACAGAATGACGCACTTGGAGTGAGGGCGGCCGTAGCAGCCCGCAGGCACGTTCAAACAAATCTCCTTGACAACTTCTGCGGGCAAACCATGAAAAACCGATTCTTTGTCATAACGCGCTGCACAGAGAATCAAAAGTTGAATCCTCCGTCTGCTCTTTTTTAAATGCTTAGCAAACTCTCCGAACGAGAAAAATTTGGCTTCGCATATTCCACCACATTGGAAATTCCCACTAAATTGACCACCTTCACGATCAGAGTAATGTCTGAAGAGAGAAGTGGAATTGTTAAAACCAAATTGCATTGGTTGCACTTGAGCTGTTTTGACGAAGAGTTAAAGTAAACCAACTCAGACTGGGCGAGGAAGCATGTTCTCATTGCTGCAGTTTGAATAAACTGAAGAAGACCACAAAGGTTCTTTACAAGAGTGTGCACGAGGATCTTTTCTCTGGCAGACTGCCGTAGCAGCAATAGCGAGACAATCGGCGACAAATCTCTTTCAGTGCCTCCTCGGGGCACGCATAGAGACTAGAATCAACATCGTAGTGCGCGGCGCAGAGCAGCAACAAAATCGCCTTGAACCGAGTTTGTTGCCAATGATAACAAAGACGATCATAGGTGGGACAGTACTCATGGCACTGCGTACACTTTTGGTAGATGGGAATACGGACGGGAACACGAGTCCCAAAAGTGTCGGCGCCACGGCCAAGCACATTAAATACAGCGCCTGGTGGACCTGTGTTCATTTTTGATGTTTATGGTACTAACAATTGAAGGCAGAGTCAGAAAACCAATAAACTGAGGAAGACACCAAATGTTCTTTATAAGAGTGTACACGAGGATCTTTTCTCTGGAGGACTGCTATAGCAGCAATAGCGAGGCAATCGGCGACAAATCTCTTTCAGCGCCGGCTCTGGCAACGCGTAGATGAGAGAACCGGCATCGTAGCGTGCGGCGCAGAGCAACAACAAGATCACTCTGAAACGAGTTTTCTCCCAGTGTCGACGCAGATCCGTATAGAGAGGACAGTACGCGTGGCACTGTGTGCACTTTTGGTAGGGCGGAACATTAGTCCTTGGAGGGCCCACGGGGAACAGCACACCAAACACAGCTCCGGGTGAGCCTGTGTTCATTTTAACAAATCTCATTGTGTAACACCAGAACACAAGAATGAGTCACGGTGAGAAAATCTTATGGAACAGAACCAAAACACAATTTTTGTCCAAACAGACTATGAGCAACGGTGAGCAGCAAACAGAGCTAGAGACGCTGCGTCGCATCTACGCGTCGGCAGAGCTGCTACTGAAAGCTGCCTATGCGGAGAGCGAGGGCCGCGTTTCCTATGAGCAGTGCGGTGGCTGCAAGCTTTGGCACCGCTCTGCCGAGATGGGCTTTTGCAAGAGCGCTGATCGCGAATCTGTTCACTGTGAATTTTTCTGTCGCTCTTGTCTGTTTGCGTGCTGCGACTGCGATCAGCCCTACTGCCAGCGCTGCTACGTTAACTACGGAGATTGGTCGCGACGCAGGTGTCCTAGTTGTGATTGAAATAAATATAAATTGAATCAAATCTGAATTTCGTCGAATGGTCACACCAAATTGAATACGACTGCGGGCGGTCTGTTTTATGGTTGCGACCAATCGATGGCAATGCAAGTCTCTCCAGAGATTTGCCGCGATGATCCTGTCTAGCAGCGCCTCCTACTGCGACTCATCACTCTACGGCTCCATACATGTCGTTCATTCACAAGAGCTGATGTTAGACTGAATTGCAAGCAATGCATCAACTCCCAGCCAATATCACTTTCGCTGTGCCATTCCGGACCGACATTTCTGGCAGGCAAGTGTCTTGAGCAGTCAAATCAATCATTTTGCAAACAACCAACCACAGCCACATGTCTGGCAAACCGAAGCTCATAGTTTTCTCAGATCAAGTCGAGGTTGACTGGGGCTCTCTCGATCCTGCTTCGCCTTCTCCCAGCCCAGATGCACAGCTTCCGCCGCAAGATCCCAGTCCTCGGCGCCGAACCCTGCCCAAGAAGAAGCCACGCCAACCCAAGAAAACAGCAAACAGCAAGGATAAGTCGCCGAAACGAGAAAAACCGTCACACCGATCCGCCGTGATACCCTCGCCTCATGGTGCTGCTGTCGCCGAGACGCCTGACGGTGCTGCTGTCGCTGACGCAACAACAGCAGAGAAAGTGTCTGACCCCAAACAAGAGCCATATTATCACGTGATCAAGACCAACCTGGCAAACATTGTCACAGTGCATACCGATCCTTGCATCATTGTCGATGCTGTCGAGCGTGTGCACAAGCTTGCCGTGCATATTTTTCAATTCTCCAAGCTTTATTTCATGTATCTTTTGGATGCCGGACAAGAGTTGCCCAAGATCAACGGACATCTCTTCACCACGATTGCCAAGGTCATTGCTGAGAACAGTAGAGGTGCAAAAAGTGCTCGTGTGTCAGAGGCTACAGGACAACTGAAGGTTCACCTGTTGGATTTCCATATCAAACACTACCGAGACACTATGACTGCTGAGCCGCTGTCCACGCTCAATCTCAAAACTCCTCTTGACTATGTTGGAGTGCACATGACCACGGTTTATGAGAACAACGTCAAGATGCACTATTACGAACACCTGACCTTGTTCTTGCAATCCGTGTATCCTGTCTCTCCGTCTGCATCTAAAGAGGAGAAGGCTGCTGTCAACTGGCTGATTCGCCAAAGACGCAAGTTTGTTATGAATGGGGCCGGACTGTATCCCTACGTACCAGAGACAGAGAAAAATATGGAGAAGCAAGAATCAGTCTACCCCGAACCTCTGTCCGAAAACGATCCTTTGCTCTGGCATCTTGAGTACCTACTGCCGAACAGGCCCATCGCCAAAGGCAAAGTCAACTACGACATGAAGATGCCTGGGCGCTGGCAAGACTATCTCGGTTGTATGGTCTATATGATGAAGTATGTCGAGTCGCTCGGGCGCAAGATCTATCAAGTTTTTCCTTTGCGCTCTGACATGATTCCCAAGCACATTCGCCTTGATACCAACAGCATTCTTGAATTGCTTTTGAGTCGAGCTGAAACAAAGCGCATTGGGAGCAAACCTTACTATCATGATCACTTGACTGAAGAAAAAGACTTCTTGTGGGAACGTTTTTTCAAAACGGACATGCGATGCTTTTGTCCTCCTCGTTTGAGCGGTCCTTGGCGTTTTCATCATCAAATTGAGACAGACGGTGTATCGGTCTCGATTCTTTGCATCTCAAAGACGGCCGGCAAACTTGCATCCAAACTCAGTTCTGAAGAATCCAAGTTTGCTCCCAAACAAGCTCACAGACAATCGTCCACAGAGTACTTGGACCAATTGCAGGACAAGTCCAAGCTACAAGGCCTCAAAGTTGTCGGCATCGATCCTGGCAAAAGCGATTTGTTGTACTGTGCCTCTGCTACAGGCGAGAGAACTGCGGACACCTTTCGATACAGTCAAAAACAAAGAAACGCAGAACGCAAGAGCAAAAAATTCAGAAGAAAACGGGAAAAGTTAACCAAAATAACACTGGTCAAAGGCAAGTCCGCGGAGCAATGGCAGGCCGAGTTGAGCCAGTTGAACAAAAAGACGCTGGACTTTGAGGCCTTCAAAGCGTACCTAGCCAAGAAGAACGAGCTCAACTTTAAGCTTTTTGACTTCTACGCTCGACCTGTATTCCGCAAGCTCAAGTGGTACGAACACATCAATCAACAGAGGTCCGAAGCGAAAATGTTGAATCGCTTTGAGAAGAAGTTTGGCCCACCGGAGAAAACACTTGTTGTCTTTGGCGATTGGTGCGAGAATGGCCACATGAAGCATTCAGAGCCGACCAAAGGCAAAGGATTCCGACAGCTATTTAGAAGACGAGGCTATCGTGAATGGTTGGTGAACGAATACGGAACCAGCAAGCAGTGCTACAATTGCCAACATGCACAAGGAGTGAACAAGAAATTCCTTTATGTTGACAAGCGCAAGCCGTGGAAGAGCGAACTGAAGAATGCGCTCTCGGCAATGGATGAGGACAGCAAGCAAGTCTTGTGTCACGGGCTTCTTAGATGTGAGTCATGTAAGATGCCGTGGAATCGAGACTTGAACGCTGCCCTGAACATCCAGCGAGCTGCGCTGGCTAGCCTGGCAGGAGAGCGCCGCCCAGCCTACCTTAGACGACCTGAGAAAGAAGAAGACAATACCGATGATGCACACACCTTTGGGGGTGAGGAGACGTGCATTTTGGCTCACGACTGAGCATTTTACTTAGTAAAAACAATTATGACAGTTGCAACTGAGCTGATGGGCCGCAGTCCCTTTTTGGAGTGCAGCAGTTTTGGTGATCGCCCAACAGCAGTCTCGAAGCCAGGCGAGGACTCTGTGACGACCGATTGCCCAGCAGTCTGGATGGCAGGTGATGACTCTGTAATAATCCGAGTCATTAAATTTAATCAGTTCCACTAAAGCAATCAAATCTGCATTGAACACCCGAGCGTTGCATGACCACGCCGAGTCGCTGGGAGCTGCTGGGCCAGGTGCTGCGCAGCTGGACGCCCGAGTGGGGCCCACCCGACTGGCTGCGCCAGCTCGGCGCCTGGCTGCGGGCGAGCTCGCTGGCTAAATTTCTGAATTTTCTCTACTTTTACCTCTTTCTCATGCCCTATGCGCGACTCTACCTGCAGGGGCCCTACCTCTGGGGCTTTGGCTTCTGGAATGGGCTCTCTCCAGCAGAGATCTGCATCCGGCTCTCTGGGCCATCGGGTCCGGGGCCCGAGCACTACACGCGCTACCCCGACATCTGCATGGACATGATTGAGCGCGACATTGCGGCCAAGCTCGTCTTTCTCGAGACGCTGGTCATCCTTCCGCTGGTGCTTTACTTTCTCTACAAACTCTCGCTGCATTGCTGTGCACGGCAGGCCAATTAAACCAAAACTTTGTCAAGGGCTCCAGAAACAGACAAAAACACAAATGCAAGCTGAGCTAGATGAACATGTACTTAGGGAAATTATTCGTATTGCCCTGAAACAGGACTGGACATTCTACGCGGTGGCCCAGTGCATCAGCAAGACAGTCGCTCGGCTAGCCAGGGAGCTGACACAAGAGCATCCAGCACCGCAGAGATTTCACTTTGTATCATCTCCACTGGCGCCTCTTCCGCGTAGCGACGCCTCCATATACTGGTGGGGTTCTCGGGGTACAGCCTTTCACAAGACGCTATCATTCAAGGGGTGGCAGCCGTTTCAATATCCTATAGTCGACTGGACGGAATGCAAGCCCAGTTCAGAAACATGGGCTCAAATCGTTCTCGCCAACTGGTCCATGTTGCGCACCTCGCTGACCATGCATCTGTATGCCGATCCAACAGCAGAGGAGCTTTGGATGTGGAAAATGTCGTTCCTTGAAGCGCTTGTCTTTGAGAGCGAGCCGCAGCGCGTCAAACTCTGGGTCAATGGGTGGTCTCCGGTTTACCTTGAGCCCGACTCGCATGGCATCGTCTGGCTCGGCATGTTGCCTGGGGCTTGCATTCCCTACAGCAAGATTGAATTTTCAACCAACGAGCCTGCTGTTGTCCGGCTAATTCACCACCAATGCCGGGAGTCCAATTACGAGCTGAATCGTGTCATTAATAGCGAAATTGGACCTGGCCCGTGGTCAGTGACGCTGGGCAACGTTGAATTTATCTTATGCGATGGTAATATCTCACCGCTTGAACGGTGTGAAGTTTATCCAGTGCGATCATGGACATCCGCGTTTCGCCAGCGCTTGCGCCACGCCCTTGACGACGTTTGCACTTGGGGCCTTTGAATATATAAATAGTTGCCTGCAAAATGCAAGCAAGACCAGCTGAGCTAGATGAACATGTGCTTAGAGAAATTATTCGTATTGCGGTGAAGCAGGACTGGACATTTTTCGCGGTGGCACAGTGCATCAGCAAAACAGTCGCTCGACTGGCCAGAGAGCACACACAAAAGCACCCAGCGCCACAGAGTCTGCACTTTGTGCCGGATATGCTGGCTCCTCTGCCGCCGAGCGACGCCTTAATCTACCATTGCGGTGATAAGGATACAAACTATCACAAGACTTTATCATTCAAGGCATGGCAGCCCTTTGAATATCCTATCGTTAACTGGACGGAATGCAGACCCAGCTCCCAACCATGGTATCAAGCATTTGTCGCAAAGTGGTCCATGTTGCGCACATCGATAACATTTGATATAGGTCCAAATAGCGGTGTTGGAGTTCCACCTTTGTGGTGGATATAAAACATTTCTTTTTTTGAGGCACTTGTCTTTAAAAGTAAGCCCCAAGGCGTTGAACTGTGGATCAATGGTTCCCGCCAGGCTTACCTGGAGCCAGACTCGAATGGAATGGTCTGGCTTGGAATGCTGCCAGCAATGTGTTGCCCATACAGCAACATCAACTTTGTAACAAAAGAGCCTGCTGTCGTCAAGCTGATTCACCACCAATGCCGAGAGGGCGATATATTCGCGCTGAATCGAGCTGTTGGGCGCGACTTTGGACCTGGCCCGTGGTCGCTCACGCTGGGCAGCGTCGATTTTCTCATCTTCGATGGTGCACTCGTAAAATCATCGTGGACCTCCACGTTCTGTCCACACCGATCGTGGACCTCCATGTTTCTCAAACACTTACCTAAGGCTTGATCGTTCTTTAAAAACAAACTAGGGTCAACATAAATAGTTTTATTATCGATGAACGCACGCCAGCCCAAGGGTCCGCTTCGCAACAGGCCAGAGGAGATGACAGCGGCGTTCAACTATTTTCTGCACAACAGACTGCCCATCTTTGCTGCGGAAGTCAGCTTTCGCCAAGAGGCCCAGCTTGCAGAAGCGTTGAAACTAGATTTTCCTTCCATCGCTGTCAAACTATTTCTGCCCGAGGAGCATGTCTCGTTGGCTGTGCTGACAGTGCCCGAGGCCAGCATCGTCGAGCGCCTGCTGCAGCAAGACTGGATGCTCAAGCTCGATGCATCGCAACTGGCATTCGGCCACCCGGCAAAGCAATAATTTTTATTTTAAAGCGCATTTGTCGCAAAAGAGTTCTGTCTTGTCGTAAACGTGGTAGCTGAAACCGCAAAGATCTTCTGCGTCCGAACAGCAGATGTCCGCGGAATGGCTTAGCGCCTTAGCGCTCAGTGCATTGGATGCTGATGTCAGCGCAGTAGCGCAGCGCGAGCACGCGAGCGGCGGACACGAGGGCTCTGGGAGGCCATCTCCGAACTTATCAACTAGCGGCTGGATCTGCGCGATTACGCTCAGATTGGCAGCGCGGCGCTGCTGCCTGATTCGTTGCAGTGTTGGTTCATTGCCCTCTGCAGCTGCCAACTCTTTGGTGAGCTGGTCAGTATAAGTGTATCCCTCGAAGTGGTTGGGGATCTTATTATCACTGCTGTAGTTGAGACAAAATTTCAGGATCGCAAA
>Ga0315288_10006937_pt1 | contig 14366 bp, 23 predicted proteins | sample YL17G11_20_MG_FD_203454 | JGI IMG/M metagenome (GOLD analysis project Ga0315288, IMG submission 203454) | Sediment microbial communities from Yellowstone Lake, YNP, Wyoming, USA - YL17G11_20 | ecosystem: Environmental > Aquatic > Freshwater > Lake > Sediment | place: USA: Wyoming | collected... | reverse complement strand
GTCGAATCAGCACCGGCTGGCGTATCGAGAATGACAAAAGTTCCAGGACGGCCTTCGGCAAACGAAATCAGGTCATCTTGAACTGTGGGGTTTCCCCTGAAGTCCATCAAACCCAAATTCAAAATGTCGTCGATTTTCTTAAAGGCATAAATGCCCTTGTAGTCGGCTTCCAGAGCGGGACCAGTGATTTGACCACGGCCAATGGAAGTGCCGTCAGCACCGCCTGACAGATCAATCGCAAGCGAGCCCACGCCTGCCTTGTAGTAGTCAATGGTGAGAGCAGCAGACAGCGGAGGAGGAGGCAACAGATCAATCGACATGAGGCCAGTTGTGTAGTCGATCGTTCCTGAAACAGCCGTGATGATTGTTGCGCCGTCAGCTAGAATAAAATGACCGCGACCATCGTCAACACCTTGAAGCACGCCGGAAACGCTGACTTCAACTGTGAACGGAGCGACAGGAGTTTGCACCAAGGTATGAACGTAGGTCGATTGCGAGCCAGTGCCCGATCCCAAGACTTCATTCGAAACCGCAGTCGAGTTGAACACGGTTGGAATGCCGCCTGATCCTGCGACAATTTGAACAGTGGCGGAGCCGTTGATTTCATCGTTCAGAACTTCAGGAAAGTAATCCGCGTCAAGCGTGTCAGATAGGGAAACCGCTTCGAATGTTTCCGTTGTGCTCCAATCGCCCAAACCATCGACCGACTCTTCCTGAACTAAGATATCAAAGCGGCTATATGTCGCAGTCGCAAAGTTATAGTAGTTTTCGTTTCCATCAATAACCAGCCGAACCTTGTTTCCCCAGGCACCCTTGCTGATCGCATTGACGATCCAGTTCACGGTAGAGCCCGATGCAGCAACGGCATCGTCAGGCGTCACGCGAACAAAGGCCAAGCGTGAACCGCCGTTTTTAAAGAACGCAGTCACACCCAAAGCTGTGTCTGACTTGCTCCAAAAAGTGCCAAACTTACGAAAATAGTCAGGCAAAGATGTGCAAAGAACTGCCTTATTTTCCTCTCCGCGTTCAGTCCATCCGGCTGTAGCGAAAGTTGATGTCGAGACACCCAGGATTGCCGATTGTCCACTGGCAATCTCTTCGATAAAGACGCCTGCGCTTAAAAATGAACCCATACCAGAACACTCCTTTCCTCATATCGTTTCGTTAAATTTTACTCTTTTTAGCCACTGTTGTATTGATAGCACCAACTGTAGACGGAAATATTGTCGGATCGACCGTATCCAATTCACCCTCGATGCGAATATCAATATTATAAGCCTTAAGCCTGTCAGCTACATCGACAAAGTCCCCAATGTCCTGAACCCCGCCTTCATTGAACACGGAGTAAGAACGGGAATCACCCAAACTATCTGTGATGAAAATTTTAGAGTAAGGCGGAAAAGTTTTCAAAATCCGCTTCATCATTCCAATCGCTTCGTGCTCGTATCGAGCGTAACAGGATATGCTGTAGAAAATATCGTAAGGCCACGCTTGAGGCTTGATTTCAACGGATGCATAACCGCTGACGCCGTCTATTTCCTCGAAGCCGGAAACACCTGCAACGTATTCGATGCTCTTGACTGAATGCCAGCGAGCAAGAGCTGGATTGATTTCATTTCGTCGGATGAGATAGGAAGGATACAATTTGAATTCATAAATCTGTTCTGGATTATTGAATATGACCGGAACCTTGATAGGAGCGGTAAAAACATCGGTGATCCAATATCCAATTCGATCTCTGCCGACAAGCGGCTGCGCATCCGTGCTGACAACCGCACCCAGCATATTATAAACGCCTTCGTCGTATGCCCGCACGAATACTGATCCAGTTGGAGCGGATATCTTTGTCGCCATTTAGACTGTCTCATCAAACTGAAGGCCAAGTTCTTTCAGGCGGGATTTTATTTTGGGGATGCTGGTCAATTTCCAACTGACTTTTTCATCGTCCGAAGCATCGGCTTCAGGCGTATCGGAGATGGATCCGTCATTGACCAGCGTGGCGATAGCATCAAACACGGCCTCTTCCGCTGTCTCTTCGGGATAATCATTGTCTGTAAGCATATCCATGATGTCCATGATTGCATCATCGACGATATCAGCTTCATCGGCGTTGCCGGAACTCAAGGCATCGTCAAGATCAAACTCATCGCCGAGTTCATCGTTCGGAGTTCCCTGCTCGTCACCGCCAAGAGTCGGAGTGAAATCATTGTCCTCAAGATCGTCGCTAAGTTCTTCCATAAAAGTAAACGACTCCAATCGGGTTTGATTGCTGTCCAGTGCCCTGTTGATTTTCTTCAAGTCATATGACATGGGGTTATTCCTTCGAAGTTGGCTTTATGTATTCGATGAAGTCTGCCGTGGACTGGACAGATTGCTCACTAACTTTTAAACCCATTTTACCCGAATTCTTAAATTGCTTGTAGTTTGGATCTGTCAGAATGCGGACGTTGCTGTCGTCGGCCATGATCTTTTTCACAAAAGATTTGTTCTCGACCATTTTCAAAGCTGGCTTCCAATGGGGTTTCGCCTTCTTTTTGGTTTTGAGTTCATGCTGCAAGACCTGGAAGGTCAAGTCAGGAAAGACATCCATCCGTTTCGGATCTTCGTATTGCTCAGGATCTATCTTGATTCCAGCCTTTTTAAACGATTCGGTCATAGCTTTGACCGCACCTATGTTTGTCTCGATTGTTTCGTTAACTTTTTTTTCTGGGACCTTTTGGTAAGTCAAAAGGAAGTCTTTGAGATGAATATTCGATGGAAAAGTTTTGAGCGTGTACGGCTGATAGAGTTCGAGAGCCAGGAGGATTTCCGCTTTCTGCTTATTATCCTTTTTGACGCCTCTGACAAAGATCAGCGTTGTGGCCGGATCAATATGTTTGGCGTTGACCATGGTCGGACCTGTATAGAGGACGCCAGTCATGGGAGTCTTGGCCGTGACTTCAGCCGACCTTAAATGGTTCCCGTAATTGCCGAGCATGGGATCGTTTGGAATGTTTTTTTGAATCTGCTTTAAAGCCTCTTCGTTCAAGGCTTTCAAAACATTTTTTTCAAAACTCACCCGCCGATCGTCCAGTTCCTTGACGAACTTTTTCAAACCCTTGCTCTTGCTCGATATCATTTGATTAGCCTCAAAAAAGTCTTTTGTTTGGCAGATGATTTGATCTTTTCATCTTCCATAAAGTTCAGGTCTTTGCCAAAGCCAAAGCCGGTGACCAGTTTGTTTTTGTCGGAAAATCTTGAGACGGGAATTTGCAGAAGTTCAAGGATAGGCTCATTGAAAGTGTAGGTGACTCTTTCCTCGTTTTCGGTGAAAACAATCACATCCATATTGCCATATTGGGCAAGGATCAAATCACAAAACTCCATCACATCAGTGATCTTCATAGGAAGGTCCTCCGTATGAATTCGAGTTCAGGTCAAAGGGCATCAATCTTGGCTTTCAATACCGGCCACTTGCTGTCGATTAAATCCTGCTTTCTATCAATCCCATTTGGCAGAGCTACAAACTTCAGAAATCCAAAAAGTTCGTTGATATAGCCTTTGACCGGCACATCGTCCCTGTCCGGCCTTACCCATAAAAGACTGTAGAGGGAAAGCGTGTCGTAGAACCAGCGAGTGATCTCTGGCGGCTGTTTTCGAAGCGTGCAGCCCACTGATTTCTGCCTTAAAAGAATCAGCATTTTTTCGTCAGCCATACTCATCCTCTAGGAAAATACCGAAATCTCTAATAGAAATTTCGGTATGCCCACCGACTTTTGGAGTGTTCCTATGCCAGACATAGTCAAGTTTAACCCAAAAAAAATGCGACCGATGCCTAAAACATCAATCGCACACGAACATCTTCTATCGGAGTAGTGACTTCAATTCTATGGCAGATCACTTACTGAATAATACATCATTCACGTTCTGCGCGACAATGTCCGGCGACAGAGCGTTGACCTTTTTAAGTTCGGATATGAGTTTTACATGATGACTTATGACGTTGATCAGATCAAGAACGTAAGCCTGATCCTCCGGCTTTTCTGTGCCGATGCGCTCAAGCCATTTCAAAATTTCTCCGAGCGTGTTTTTTGTCTGCCCTAAAATCATCAAAAACTCCAAAATCTAAATGGCCAAAAGTTCTTTTACTATTTCCGAGAAAATATAATCCTTGGCTCTTGCCTCAACTGACAGATCAGAATAAGGAACCATAGCAGGATGCGTCATCAGCTTTTCATCTTTGATGGGACCATAACGCCAGCCGTCCTGCTGCTTTTTCAGCAGCCACGCCTCATGGCTTTCCTGTGGAGTCTGCTCAGGATTTTCTACAATCTTGAGTATCCCATCGAAAGCTGATTCCTTTTGCCACTCAGGAGCATCTTCCCATTGAACTTGAGTTTTGTCGCCAATCGCGTGACAGTAGGCTTTATTAACTTGATGAACCACGCGAGCGATTTCTTCAATACTGATCATGCCGCATCCTTCTCAAGAATTACTTAGAACGCGCCGTTTGAATTCCGGCAAAATTTGTCCGTTGAGAAGATCATAATTATTTGAATTGCAATAGCTACTAGTTTTCGTTTCATAGGTATTTACAAGCGCATTGAAATCCAGATTTTTCAAATCAATGAATGAATCATTTAAGGACTCCTGCTCACAAAAAAGAGAATGCTTGCCACGATTGCCTAGGCTGATAAAAGGCACGCCTATTCCGGCAGCGAAAATGGAACCGTGAAAGCGCATGCTGACAATGGACTCGCAGCTGGCGATGCTGCGAATGACTGACAGCGGACTGTTGTTTCTATGCAAAGGCAAATCTTTTGAAATGCGCCTGCAGGTTACGCTATCAGGATAAAGGCCGTCATACATGGCAATGAACACGGGATCCTTGCCTGCCTTTTTGAGATATCCAATAAAAGCTAAAATGTCTTTTTCTTTTTCGATCGGCAATTCATGCGTCAAAATGATTCCGATTCGATTCCTGACCGGATAATGATTCGGATAGTCGAGCGACAGAGCGATATCAGGCGCGTAAGAGACTTCCTTCCATCCCCGCTCTTTTGCGATTCTTGCATATTGCTGCGAGCGAATGACGATCGACTTGAAATTCAGTTCCCGAAGTCTCTCGTAGTGGGGACCGCTCAAGGCGACATCGACTCCAATCGCATAGGCTGGCCGCGAGCCAAGGTTATCCAAATAGTCTTTGCACATGACGCCGCCGCCGCCAAAGACGATGCGATCCGCCGCGTCTTTCACATGCTTGGAATAGACAATATCGTGATCAAAAAAAAGCTGATCGAAGACCATCCGAAAAGATTCATCGCCTGCGTTTCGCTCGTTATACCAACCAATCACATTTATAAACATTTCGCGTTGTAGTCCTCATTGGCCGAGCAGTCCAGATACCAAGCAGCTATGCGGTCCCAGCTTCGATCCTCAGATAGTGCTATGGATTTTTTAAGCATCTCATGCTCAAACTGTTCGTCTGAAAAAATACGATCTATCAATTCCACAGCCTCGTCAATGTTTGAACACAAAGGCAGCTTGCCTTCCATTTCCAAAAACGCTGGATATCGACTGAGGACCATTGGAACGCCAAGCGATAGCGGCTGCTGAATAGCGCCGGACGCTCCCCACGATGCCCAATAGCTATGAGGCACTTGATATAAAAAAAGACAGGCTTTGACCGACCGGAGGAAATTGGAAAGCATGACTTCGCTTTGATAGCCCTTTAAAATAGCAACGTGCTTTTCCAAAGACTTGTCTCGAACGATCTTCAAAAGTTTTTCATGATAGGCGTTCGCTCTTTCATCAGATGATGAAACATTAAAAATCCCAACGTAAAAAACATCAGGATATTTTTTGACCAGCCGATCGACAACCTCTATAGCTGATTCCCAGCCCTTGTGCGCTCCGCCGAACCCGTACTGAAAAATGGAATGCTTTGGAAACATCCCGTACTTGGTAGCAGGCAGGCGCTGCAAGTTTGCAGGCGGCAGGCATCCGTGCGGAATAAAATGCACGCGGCCAGAAAATCCGCGATCACGGAGCGTCCCCCTAGCCCTTGGGGAATGAACGATGACTTCCCTGCAAGCTGCCTCGCTCAAGGATCGAGTCATGTAGTCAAGCCTTGCCTCAAGGTTATCGACATCGTGTTCCAAGACAGTGTGCAGCGTGACTACGGTTCGCCATTTTGATAGCTGACTCATCATCGAACAGAAAAGATTGGCCTTATGAAACAAACCAAACTCATGCTGCACAAATATGATGTCAGGATCGTATTCGGCAACGTGCTTATAAATCGACTGATACTCGCCCGAGCGATCCCAGCATCGAGTCACCTGATCATTCTTATCATTGAGGCAATACTCAGGCGCAGCATCTTCGGCAAAAATACGCAGATCACCCACTAGCACGCGAAGCTGATTGCAAAGGTATTTTGTATAGGTAGCAATGCCGCAGTTTATTCCCCAGTTGGAAATAACCGCGACACGCAGGCTTTCCAGCGGAATCTGATCCCCTTTCATCAACTTGCCCTTTCTCACTTTATAAAGAGAAAGCGGACCTTCCGGCACGCTGTCAAGTGTTATGAAATTGTTCTGGTTCACAAAAGGATGATCAGATAAGGCGATTGCTTTTTCATTTTCAAAATACAAATATTGCTTCACGGATTTCGTCCAACAACTTTCCAATGAATGGTTCGCTGCGAGGATACATGCCAGATTATTTTGAGAATGTAATAACCGCCCTCTTCATGGTGCTCGAGATTTGCTGACATCACGTCATTCATCGGCGAAGGATCACAAGGATGACAAACGACTTCTCCGACAAAATCAGCCTGAAGGTCTGTTATTTTTTTGATTGTGATAAAAAAACTTAGCTCACCGCTTTCCGTTACAGTCAATGATCCAGATTCCGATGCAGGAGTGTTCTTTGGACCGTGAAGCCAAGAGAAAACATTTTCGATGATCATTTCCATTACCTTCTGTTCGATGAAGTTACTCATTTTGCTGGCATCACTCTCTTGCAGTGCCATGATTTCTTGGTAGCTCCATCATAAGATACTGCATATTTATGATCGAGCATATAAGACTTGATATCAATGCCGCCAGCGTTCACGTCACACAAAAGCCTAAAATATTTATCCCTTGAACAATTCAGTAATTTGATTTTCTTTCCATCGAGTAACTTATAAAGGACATCTCTCGATTCGATTGCATCGTACTTTTCGCAAAGTTCGTTACCCTTGATTTCAGCGGAGTCGATGCCTCTAATTCTCACAGAAATATTATAGCCAAAGACTTCGGGGATATCCTTTAGATTGACAACAAAGGTGTCCCCATCGTAATTGCGAACCATCTCTACACCAACGAAACTTGACGCAAGCGAAGCCGCAAGAATAAATCCAAACATGGATTGCCTCTTCAGTTATAAGCGCAAGAACCAAAAGCGTCAGATGTAATAATGAAGCAAGAGAACCCATGAAGTGCCTGGAATGCCCGATTGCGTTGTCCGATCGTAGGTCGCCTGAACCTCAAAATGCGGAGTAGGAAGCCATTGAATGCCTATGCCGTAACTGCGGAACTCGGATTGGATCGTCCTATTATACTGAAGATCAGACCTAATGTGAAACCCCTGAAACAAAACATATCCAAGCCTGGAAAAGAAAACATCAGAGGGAGCGCCGTCAGGGTAGTCTATGCCATGATCATATTGAACAAGAGCATAAAGTTTTTTTGTAAACCCAGTCATTAGCGATAAGCCGCCAACGCGCTTTCGAGTATCGCCGTTTTCAAAATCCAGATAGGACAGCGAATACTGAGTGAACTTGCTGGTCATGCGAGTCAGCTTAAGCGTAATGCCGTTGTTGCCGTTTGGAACGTGATCAATCCCGCCAGTCCCGTCATCAGAAAAAGCAGGCCGATTGCCTAAGACTCTTGCCGCGTTGATGATCCATTTCTCAGTCGTAAAACCCATCTCGACATTGAACGTCTCATTGCCCTGATCAAAGCCAATCGCGCTGCGCAAAACCTTAGTATGGTCGTCCAGGTAAATCCCGTAAGCCGGAAAAAATCGGCCAGCACGAATGTAGGTGCTGTAGCCTTCCTGCTGATTGTTAAATAAGGCGTAGTAGCGGCGGCGTTCCCATCGGCCTGCATCGCCGTAGTGGCCGCCAGAGCTGACAAAGGTAAACCCAGGAATCAATTCCAAAGCGACTTCAAAATCCGATTGCATGAAAAACTTTTTATGCGACGAATAAGCATCTGACCGCACATCGTACTCGACTTGCCGAATGTCCCCGCCTACGTTCAGCCATTGCGGAGTCCGAAGCAGGCCGTACAGCGGCTCTGCTTGCCGACTGTACGACCATGTGTTCATAAAGGCTTCACTGGATCCGCGACCGTACTGATTTAAAACACCGCCGCCAGTAGGAGAAATATGACAGGTCTGACAATTGGAATAGCCGTAGCGAATGTTCTCGGGAAACCCGTAAGCCGTGAACGATAAAAAACTAAATAACCAAAACGACCTTAATCTTAACATCCTTGGCAATGGTGACTCCGAGATACGTAGGAATGGCGATATTGAAATCAGTCAATACTATCGTCGATACACAAGAGATCTTTCTCGAATCGCCGCCTTTGGCAGCCTGACAGTCCCAGGTCACAGACTTGTCCGCGCCATGAAGCGAGAGCATGCCTTTGGCTTTAAAGGCACTGGCCATTTTGGTTGGCTCTAAAACAAATTTGGCGTCTGGGTATTTGCTAGTCTCAAGATACTTTTCCTTCGTGTGATCGTCACGCAGTTTTATCCCAGTCTTCATCTCATCGAGTTTCATCACTAAATTCCCCGACATCATTCCGCCATTCAAATCCAATTGCCCGCTCAAAGTGGCGTTCTTGCTTTCGATCTTAAGGAACCCAGGATTGCCGACTGCGAGCCACTGGACGTTGCTGCTTTGGATTTTAGAGACATCAAATGTTTCGGCAAACAAAGAAACGGGAAACAGCATCATGATCATCATCAGAAAGCGCATACTAACCTCATGTTAATGGTAGACGAATCCTTCAAAACCATTCACATAAATACGCTCGACCGTTTCCTGATCCTCAAGCGGAGTCGTTCCGAGTTTGGGCAGGAGTGGCGAAAAGCCAAAAAGTTCCCGAATGAAATGTTCATGAAATTGCGTGTAGTCAGTAGAAAGGAAAAGCACGGCATACATAAGCGAGAAAGGAATGATGCGACCGTCCGGTAAACGAGTAAGGTCGGCACTGTGCGGTCTGCCCAATTCGCAGTGTCCGAGTTCGTGGAAAATAATCATCTCGGATTCAACTGCATCACGGCCAAACGTCTGACGATTGACTTTGATTTCCTTGTAAGTCAAATCACCTCTGGTCCAGACAATGCAAACACCAAGGATATTGGCCGATAGATCATTGGCAAAATAAATCGGAGTCGTTACCGTCTTGCTCCAATAGGTTTCAAACTCACTGACAAGCGGAATGAACGCGGATTCAATCACATTGCTTCCGCGAGGATCATTCTCACCTGCTGCCAAAACTCTTGGCTGAAGCGGTTGAACTGGGGGACGTGAAGGGTTAGGGCCGCATGAAATCAGAAAAACCATAGACAAAAAGCTAAGTGAGCTTTCTCTCAGGTTCATACTTCTGCCTTCGTCTTAGGTCCATCTTGTACTGAGTAAAGTCAGCACTCGAGTTGATCCATCCATCCCTGTCGGTTTGTACTATATCAAAATAGAACGGCTGCTGTCCGCATTTATTATGCAGCACCAAAATATCCCCGACATTCACATAGTCCTGATCATGGTCAAGAGGGACACCGGCACCGATCAAATGATTCTTTGAAATGTATGCGACAGCATCAACTTCAGCGTCATCACCGGACTCGCTGGCAAGATCGTTTGAACTCCAATCAAACCACATGACCGGAACGTCAAACTTCTTATAGGCAGGCGTTGTGGTAGGCTCGTCCCATATGGGATCTTTGCGAGCAATGTTTTCAGCCGCTGCCGCGCTATAGCGGTAAAGGGAAGCATCGTCGGTCCCGAATAGTTCGGTGACTTCACTCGTAATCGAAGCGATGAAATCAGCGTCCTCGCAAGACCTTAATCTGCCCATTAGATGCTCCTGTTGTTATCTTCAGGCGATGAAGGCGATGACAAACTTGATTCAGCATCCTGCAGAATCTCGATCATGTCTTTAATATGACCGAGGCTTTCTGAAACAATTTGATTTCGATCAAACGATTTTGAATTGTAAAGAGCCTGAAGTCCTGAAAGATGAATCCCCACTTTTTCCAAAACCCTCCCGACAACCATTGTCGGATCGGATTCTTTTACAAACTGCTCTTGAACCCGCAATGCTTCCATTACGAATTGAAGTTCAGTTCGCATATCGGTTCCGGTGTATCGCATTACTCAGCCTCAATTTTATTTATAATTTTAGGACTAGATTTCAAATCTTCTTCAGGTGTTAAAAAAGTTTCTCCCGTCTTCCCTTTCTTAGCTAATTCATGGCTTTTTTTATCCCATTCAAAATTAGCGGAAATACTCTTACCATGTTTATCTTTAAATACACCTTCTTTAGTAAGGTCATCATACCAATGTAAAGTAATTCGTATCATTCCTTCAGAAAGTTTCATGGTATTTGCGATGCCTTCTACAAACTGAAGTCCTTCACGCATTTCATTGCCAGTAATTCGCATCGTTCCATCCTTTAATTTAGTCCAATCAGGCAAAACTTCTCGCTCGAGCCGCACCTTAAAGCCCTTATCCTTAGTGGTCTGATGCTGCCAAACCCCACGCAGGATATTCTCTTTAACCGACTCAGATATTTCCCGATGCACGTTAAAGAATTCCTGTGCTTCCATATAGCTTGGCATGACAGGCGACATGGTCACGTTGCTGGCGCGATTGCCAGTCATATTGTCAAAGCGATTCATGTAGCGAGGCAAGTCAATCACCGATGGATCGGATTCATTGAAATACCACTCGAAATAAGCGTCCGTCAGCTTTTCCTCAGTTGAGGTTGGCGTGAACACGCAAGAGATGGATGGATTGGTTCGAGAGATTACGGTCAAACCCAGATTGGAGTATCCACTATTTTTGAATAATCCAAGTGCGGTGCGGTGAACTGCAGGCGAGCCATACTCTTCCTCGATCTGCGCTATGCAGTCAAGCATGTCATCGTCGCAAATCCCATTGTCCATGAGATAGGAATCGGTGACTCTGATCTGATAGGAATCATCAGTCGGGAATACATAGCAGCCAACCTCATCATCCCAACTGCCGCGTCCCCACGCGATCGACATGCCGGAAATTTTATTTTGACGGAATTGTGGAATCATTATCATGCCCTTCCAGTTTTCTTGATATTTTGTGCAAAAATCTTAGCTAAATCTTTTTCATCTTTGTTTTGATCCTTCTTTAGCCCCGCAATGCTTGGTCCCCATAATTGACTGACTAAAGCCTTATATTCCCCAGCCTTTTGCGCTGCGCTTTTTACATTTTTCTTGGGGACCTTTTTTGCTTTAGCCGCCTTCGCTTTGGCTGCTTTTGTTCTGGATTTAGCCTTGATAGGCTTGCCTTCTTTCTGATGCTGCATATTTCTCTTAAGACCTTTTCCAGTCATCGACATCTTGGAGTTGGATTTTTCGAGATAGCCATAGTGTTGGAATACCCATCCGCAAATATTGAAAGCTGAAATGAACTTTTCATGCGGACTGCCCTGCACCTTTTCTTTGACCTTAAGGATGCAGTGCTGGACCATCGTCGGAACCTTGCGGTCGATGAGTAGCTGAAGCATTGCCTCTTCAGAATAAATCATCGGCTTGCCGACACGCTTTTCGATGCGTGCGGTTCGCGTGCGAGCCAGCCGCCTTATATAGTTCGGCTCATACGATTTTTTTTTCGGAGTAGCCAAGGATTACCTCATGCCCTGAAAATAATCACCCTTGCGGAGCGAAACAGCATCGGTGTCCAAATCCCAACCGTGATCAAACTCATTGATCTCATCGTTCATGTTGAAGTTGGTCGGATCACCATAGATGACATCATCTTCCCCAGCCGAGGCCATTAAGGCAGCAGCCAAGGGGACCGAAGAGTTTAACCCAGGCTCGCTGCCGTCTTTATTTTTCATCGACCAGAAATCAGTGTTGAATATCCATGCCATATTATGCGCCTTTTTTGGTTTGATAAACTTCCAAAAACAGCGAGTGTCCCATAGCCTTGCTCATGCTTATAGGTCCCATGCCTGCGTTCGGTCCCCCTGGAACCGAAGGGGAATTGATGCCGCCAGCGCCTGGAAACGCACCCGATGGAGGATCCATTCCAGTCATCCCAACCGATCCTGGTCCGGTCGATATTGCAGCAGGCGACTGCCCATCCCCCTTGCCATAGTATGGCGCAAAATACCAGCCATGCATACACAGTCCGCATTCCCCATCGGGACAGTCGCAACGCTGCCTTTTCTTTCTGACGGTTCGATCTTCAGAAATTGAACTCAAGTTCAGACGGGATTTTGCAGGCATAGGACTTTCCTTTTAGTGATCCAAAATAAGGCGACCATTGAATCTTAGATCGGGATTGGATAATACCCTTATTTCAAAGTCACCGTTTGGTTCCATGATTATACTATCAAACTGGACTGAGACATATTGAGATCCAACTTTTTCATAGCTTTGCATGACCGGATATTGATCTGAATCGTGGATCGCCGTGGTTAGAAAGATCGAATAGTAAGCACCGTTAAGCACCCAATCGGAAATCGTGAAATCATAGGGATGGTTTAAAACCCTGGTTATAGAACGCAGGCGACTGCCAAGACCTCCGCTGCAATCGCCGCTTTCAAGCGTCATTTTGAAGCCTTCCTGATTAAAGACTGAACATAGTATCTTTCTATCTTAATCGCATCGGAATCAAATTTCTTGTGATAAGCGCAAATGGCTTTGCTATCCATGGACAGCCGCGTGCTGCTATCAAAATTTCCACCCACTAAATCCTTCATGAATTGGAAAAAAAGACAGCTTGGCTCTTTCATAGACTGCTCGCTGATAATGACCTTCATGGGATCAGTGAATTTTCCCGTGTTCAGATATTCCAAGTAAATGGCCTGAACCATGTCCCAGGCTTTAACGCCTTCCAACCCCTTGGTATAGATCAATGGCCTTGTCAGTTTAGAACTGCTTTTTTGCATTCTATCAATCGTCCGCTGCATCAGCCCTGTTGTCGATGGTCTGTATTTGCTGCGAGCATAAGGCATCTGACTGACTATGATATGAACGTCTTTAGTGCAAAGAGCAAAAGGAATAATCCCGTGCAGAGCATATTCATCTTTAAGTTCGCAATACGGGAAAGGCACTTGATGCGTAGGATAAAGACACGAAAGCATGGCCAGCTTAGGAAATTGATCACATCCAATTTCCATCGGATCAGAAAACTCTGGATAACTTGGCAGCGCAGGCATTTCTATTTTTTGAATTTTCGGCTGAACCACTAGATTAGGCTGAACAGGCTGCGTTGTTTGACAGCCAAAAGAAAGTAGAAATGGAATGCAAAATCTCATGCTGGGAACCTCGATTTGAGTAGAGAACAAAGCTGCCCAGGCGTTGTTATCGACAAATCAATATCATCGGGCAAGAGATATTTTCCAGTTTCCTCCTGATAAAATTCATCGACCAAATAAATGACTTCCGTGCATATGGTGTCGTCTTTAGAATCGAGCAGATTACGCAGAGATTGTTTTGCACCAAAAAACTTTACCTTGAATAAATCCCAAGCAAAATAAATGAATGCTTTCTTGTCATAGGCTTGATACCAAACAGATTTTGAAACAGATAGCCTGATTTTTGTTTCTTCGGAAGGACTGGTTTTAATCTTAACAAAGTCGATCAGATTGTATTTGGCATAAAAATCATGAAGAGAAGTCTCGTGAATTGCCGATCCATAAGCGTGATAAACAAATGGACACTCGTCAAACTGAACGGCGACATGAGACATCTTTTCATTGGTCCCATACTGAATGATCTTGCTGCCAATCTTTTCAGAGTTGACGAATAAAATATTCAAGTTTTCACTTCCGTCATAAGAAAGTTTACGCCAATTCTCTTATCTGATCTTGAAACGTAGTTCAGTTTTAAAACCATTCCGTAATAAAGATCCGCATCGTAAGGCGCTTCCCTGTGATAGTAGTCTTTTGCCAAGTTCAGGCTATAGCCAAACTGATTTAGAAATGCTCCCGACACACCCGAGTAAGTTCCCGCAGGACTATCGTAAACACGGAGTTCACAGGTATCCAATGTTTCAGAACCAAAACACTCTACGCCCGTTACCTTTACCCAAGGGTAGCCAATAGTGAAGCTGATATCAT
>Ga0315288_10006931_pt1 | contig 14372 bp, 14 predicted proteins | sample YL17G11_20_MG_FD_203454 | JGI IMG/M metagenome (GOLD analysis project Ga0315288, IMG submission 203454) | Sediment microbial communities from Yellowstone Lake, YNP, Wyoming, USA - YL17G11_20 | ecosystem: Environmental > Aquatic > Freshwater > Lake > Sediment | place: USA: Wyoming | collected... | reverse complement strand
AGACCATGAAGATGGATCGGCCGACATCTACATCAGTCCGATGCCAAGCGAAGCCAAGAAGTTCTCGTATGTTTACCTCGTAAATGTTCCGCTCGAGCGCGTTCCTCCGGTGGATCAAGAGACGGTAAAGAACTACGTGCTCGCTCTGTGCAAGCAGGTCCTCGGTGGCATCCGGCGAAAGTTCACCAGCGCACCGGGCGGTGAGAACAGCATCGAAATGGACGGGGCGACGTTGGTGGAAGAGGGTAAAGCCGAACAAGAGAAGTTCGACGACTACTTTGCCCACCTTGGCGACAGGGTGCCGCCGATCAGGGGTTAGAGAACGTGTATGACATAACAAACGTGGGAAGGCGTTTCGGAGCCTTCTCCTGACACCGGTTTTGGGAACGGTCCTAGAATAGCATGAAGTTCCTTCGAGCCAAGAAGACGGGAAACCGTGCAGCAGCGCAGCCAAGCCAACACGTGGGCGAAGCTGTGAACCGCGCCATGCATGGTGACGACCCTGCTTTGGTACTTCTCGAGGCTATAGACCTGTCATCGCTTCCAAACCCGCTCGCTGTTCGCAAGCAGATTCGTCGTCTGTCCAGCCAGCTCTACAACTTTCTTTCCGACTCGGGCACGTTGCACGAGTTCGCGCTGGATGTGGCGTCCAAGATGGATGTTCATCAGCTCGAGAAGCGTTACGAAATACCAAAAGAGCTGCGTCACGAGCTTGCAAACGTGGCGAAGGCATTCTGATGCCGACGTTTCATTTCTCATCTAAGCGAGACGCGCAATATTTCCGACGACGTTCGGCAGAGAAGATCCGTCTTTACTGTAAGCCGAGGCGTTGGCTCGTCAACAATCAAAACGTGACGCTTAACATCTACGGTGAAACAGGAACGCCGATCACTGGGACCGATGGAGCGACCTCGGCGTCAGCGGTTCGTCAGTTCACTTCAGCCGCAATCGACTTCGCTGCTGCTGGTGTTTTGCCAACCGATATCGTTGAGATTTTCGTTGAAGTTGATGACGGTGAAAACGGGCGCTTCGTTGTTGAATCTGTTATCAGCGCTCATGTGCTGCTTGTCGACCGCAACTGGACCGTTGGCAACAAAACCGGCCGCAAGTTCAAGGTTCATTTCGCAGACGAGCGCTACGTAGAGTTTAAGCAGCTCGTTTCATTCGTGGTTAAGCTCGATCCGCCATCTGACGACCTCACCAAATGGGGCATTGAAGAGAAACGCGACGCGCTCGTAATCTTGTCCATCGAGCTCTGCAACGACATGAACTTGGTGCCGAAAATCGGTGACCGATTCGTTTACGAGTACGAGGACCGAAACATTCATTACGAGATGAAAGAAATCAAGCTGATGGACCAGCTTGGCGACAGCGGTGTTCCTCTTCACTACGTCGGCGGAGCAATGAAGACAGAGGACCGGTTGCCGCACAATGTCTAAGAAGCGCCGAAACCAAAAGGCGCGCGGGACTGTGCTTAAGAAGCGCAAGACGTTTACCAAGTTCTGTGCCATCTTCGGTCAAGAAGTCGAACTCAAGGCAACACAGGCCAACAAAGACGTAGCACGCGAGTTTGTAGCTGAAGCTTGTAAGATCATCGAAACACAGCAGTACAAGTGGAAGCCGCTAACTCAGCGCTACCTTGACCGAAAAATAAGAGAGGGGTACGATAAACGAACATTGATTCGAACGCAGGAGTACCTCGATGCCATTTCGTGGGGTGTGACGCCAACTGGTCGCATTTGGGCAGGTGTTCCTCCTCACAAGATACATCAGGATTCGGGGCTTCCAATGTTCGTGCTGGCAAAAATTCACGAGTTCGGGACGGAGACGATCCCCGCACGTCAGCTTTGGCGACCTCTGATCTCTCGGTTCGTACGACAGAAGCCGAAATTCGGCGAGCGCTACAGGAAAGCTATCGCGCAGGCGATGAAGAGAGCAGGCTAGCTTGTTCCTTTGTTTCTTACTTCTCTTTCTGACGCTGCTCGAGCAACTCGCGCAAGTCGTCGGCGCTACACTTCAGCGCCGACCGTCCGTAGTTGCAGTTGAAGCACAAGATCTGTGGTCATGGAGTCAAGTATGTTGATTGACCAGATCATGCTTTACGACCAATCGATTGTGACGTGGGTGCAGAGCACCTTTCCGTCACTGCTCGTCGGGAGAACGACGCAACTTCTCGTTGCCACACCTCTGCGCAGGTTCGCTGAGGTGACGACCGGAAGACTGATCGATAACGAGACGCTTTTGCTTCCTCGTATCACGATTACAAAGCTCGACCCGTCCAACGATCCTGCTCGTTTCAACTCGAACAAGATCCGTCGGCTTGGCTGGGACGGCGCGCAGCACAAAGCTATAAAGGCTGGTCGCTTTCCCGCTCCAGTGAATTTTGAGTATCAAATCGACTTCTGGACGAAGAAAGTCGCCGAAATGAATTTGTGGGAGCAGAAGATCCTGTGGGACTTCGCTCCTCAGTATATCTATCTGCAGATTCGTCCAGACGATGTGTGGCAAAACAAGAAGTTCATTGTCTTTCTCGCTAGCGCGATTGCTGACAACTCGGAGTATGAACCGGGTGCAGACGCGGATCGTGCAATTCGCAAAACGATGACGATTCGCGCAGAAGCGCGCATCTACGACCAAGAACTTTCAGTCGTTCCAGTGGTCAAGCGTTTCGAGCTTCAGTGGCTCGATTACGACACCAGCGATCAGTTTGATAGGCAGTTTCTTCCTCCACTCGATCTGATCGCGACTGGTGACGGCCTCACTTCTGCTTTCGGGCCAATCGCTCTTCCGCGAAAGCCGGTCCTCAAATACACCGTGGTCGTGCAAACGGTCATCAACACGACCAATGAGCTTGCCCAAGATAACGGCTTGGGTGTAATCTCGGGGACAAGGACGACGGGGTCGATCGATTACGCCACGGGAGTAATCAATCTGACTTTCAGCGCTCCGCCAGACAGCGGAGCGCAGATAACAACGACTTTCTTCACGGACGTGGAAGCGTGAGGAACGAGACAGCGAGTGGACAATGAAACGCCGCATCACGAACATTCACGGAAAGAGTGAGTCGGTCCCTGTCGTCTTGACAAGGCCGGCTGGCGCGCTTCTGCATGCGCAAAAGACATCGGTTGATCTTCGTCATCAGCAGAGCATGACCGTCGAGGACGACGAGATCGGGCCAGAGGTGATGGCTTTGCTGAAGAAAGGTCACATTCTCCTCGAGGACGTGACACCGAAGAAGAAGTTCGAACCGGTGATCACAATCGCGGAGACCAGTGAACAGATCTTCCCGCCGAAAGACGAGTCCTTGGGCGAAGAGCCCAAGTCAACCAAGAAATCGAAACTTGCAACCACAACCAAGAGCAGCGAATAGCGCGTTCCGCTAAGGAGGACAGCCATGGCTTTCGTATCCGCAGGCGCTTACGCAAGAGAGATTGATCTGTCCCTCTATGCGGAGACGCTTACCAACACCATCTTCGCGATGGCGCACACCTTCGCCAAAGGGCCAATCGGCACGCCGACGCTGGTGACAAACACCGGCAATCTGCAGGCGCTCTTCGGCGATCCAATCGACCCAACCGTTAGTTCGTCGGCATGTCAAGGCTGGTTCGCAGCGCGCGAGTATCTCAAGCGCGGCAACAAGCTCTACATCACGCGCGTCGAATCGGCGGCGACACCAGCGCAGTATGCCGCGCAGTCGATCCAAGGGCCGACGAACGACTACATCGTGACTGCTACCGATGGCGCGACATCCATTCCCGCAACGAGAACTCTCACTTCTGCCGGCGCATCCTTCATCACGGCTGGCGTGCTTGCCGGCGACATGGTCGAGATTCAAGGCGGAGCAGACGCCGGTTTCTACGTGATCACGCTCGTTGCGGCAACGGTTCTCACCGTGGATCGCAACTGGCCAACGGGAAGCCTCACCGCGCAAACCTACTATGTCTGGACGGCGAAGAAGGAAGCTGGCGCGGACGGCGCAACCGGCGTGTCGACCGGCCGCATCTTCACCTCGGCACTGTCCACCTTCACGATCAACGGCGTCGTTGCCGGCGACGTCCTGTTGGTCAACGACGGCACGACAACGGGCGACAATGGGACGTACCTGATCACGACTGTTGCGGCAACGCAGCTCACCGTGGATCGCGACTTCCCGGTTGGGCCGCTCACTGCTCTCGATTTCACCGTTTACTCGGCGAATTCGAAGGGAACCGATGGCAACTGTTCGACGGCTGGCGAGTTTCTCTCTGCGGCTGCGAAGTTCCAAGGCCACAAGGTTCAGGCCGGCGACATCCTTCGCATCAACGACGCTGTCAGCATGGGCAACAACGGTGACTACCTCATCACCGCGCTAAAGGTCGGAAGCGAGCAGACGACTCTTCAGATCAACGTCGCAACGTGGCCTGGTGGCGCGCTTACCTCGCTCGATTACGAGGTTCTTCCTGGTTCCATTCTGTTCCAGGGTCTCACCAAGGGGACCTGGTGCAGCGGAATGAGAATCACGCCGTCGCGCAATTCCGGCGATGCGCAGAACTTCGATCTTCTCACGGCCAACAGCTCGGGCTCGATTCAGTACGAGAAGGTCTACAACATGGACCGCTCGAATGTGGCCACGCAGATGACTTCGAGCAGCCAGATCTTCTCGGCAACTGTGAAGACCAACCGTCTCGAGCCGGTTCCGGGCAAGGCGTTCTACATCTCCGGCGGCAACGATGGGTACACCGGAATCGTCGATTCCGACTACATCGGTAGCACGTCGGCGTTGACGGGCCTCCATTCCTTCGACAACGCCGAGAAGATCGACATCAACCTCGTCGCTTGCCCTGGCGTCACTTCGCAGAACGTCGGCGACGCTCTCATCGCGCTTGCTGAGAAGCGCGCGGACTGCTTCGCTATCATCGATCCGCCCGATTGGACGACCATCGACACGGTGCAGGAGGTCCTCGACTGGCACAACGGGCTCAACGTCCGCGTCATCGCGCTCAACTCGAGCTATGCGGGCCTGTACTGGGCTTGGCAGAAGGTCTATGACGAGATCCACGACGAGGACGTGTGGACCGCTCCGTCGGGCCACGTCGCGGCAGTCTTCGCCTACAACGACAACCAGCAGGCTCCGTGGTTCGCTCCTGCTGGTATGAAGCGCGGAAAGGTGATCGGGTCGAAGGACGTTCGGTACTCGCCGACCCAGGATGACCGCGATTCGCTGTACGGGCCTGGCGCAAACGTCAACCCGATCGTCAACTTCGTCGGCGAGGGTGTGTTCGTTTGGGGCCAGAAGACGCTGCAGCGAGCCACGACGGCTCTCAACCGCGTCTCCGTGCGACGCATGCTGCTGTATTGCGAGAAAGTGATCGCGACGGCGGCGAGGCAGCTCGTCTTCGATCCGAACGACGAGGTTCTCGATCGCGAGTTCAAGCAGCTCGTCGAGCCTGTGCTCACCGACGTGCTGACCAAGCGAGGAATCCGCGAGTTCAAGATCATCGCGGCCACGACGGACAACGACCGTAACAACAACAAGTCGGTCTACAAGCTGTACATCAAGACGATGCCGACCGCCGAGATCATCGAGATCCAGTTCATTCTCACGCCACAGGGCGCGAACTTCCAAGAGCTGGCGGCATAACAGCCTGGTCAACCTAACCGTCAACAAGAAGGAGATAAACGATGGCACTTACCAATCCACAGGCTGCTGATCATATCGCCGCTGAAGCAGGAACGTTCGAACCACAGCGGCAGAACAACTTCAGCTTCGAGGTCGCTCTCGGATCTGCAGACAAAGATGTGATTGTGATGGCGCTTCAGGGCTTCGCGCTCCCGAACGAGAGCAACGATCCTGTCGAAGTGCCGTATCAGAACGAGAAGCGGAAGGTTGCCGGTCAGTACGGCGTCGACGACATGCAGCTCACCGTTCGCGATTACGTCGACGTCGACGTACGTGGCGCGATCATGCGCTGGCGCAAGAAGGTGTACGATCCTCAGACCGGGAAGATCGGTCTTGCCAAGGACTACAAGAAGACCGGCTGGATCATTCTGACCGCTCCCGACGGGACCTCTCGTCGTGTGTGTAAGTGCAAGGGCTGCTGGCCGCAGGCGGTGAACGGCGGAAGCCTCGCGATGGATTCGGCTGATCAGATCCAAATCGAGGTGACTCTCAGCGTCGACAAGGCAGATTGGTCCGAAAGCTTGGTCGGGAGCTGATTCTGTGCACCACAACTTGCGTTGATCTGGAGAAAGCTTTCATACCGATAAGGAGCATCACCGGCGCTTAGCCCAAGCGCTTCGTCAATTAACCGTCAACGCGCTACTTGATGCGCGTAGCAAGGAGAGTCAATCATGGGCAAAGAATTTGCTGGAGAACTAACCCTCGCATCCAAAGGCATCTTCTACGGAGACAAGATCCCAGGCGGCGTCATTCGCGCAGAGCCGTGGGGAACCAAGGAAGAACGTCTTCTCGTCAGTCCCAACGTCAACTTTCAGGAGACATTGGATCGCCTGATCTCCCGCCTCACTGACTGTCCCATCCCGCCAGGCGAACTCCTCCTCGTAGACAGGCAGCATCTCTGGTTTTACCTCCGCTGCCTGTCCTACGGGGGAGACTATTCGTTCTCCTTCCAGTGTGACAACTGCAACCAGAAGGTGACGCAGCAGATCGACCTCGAGAAGGATCTCGAAGTTCGATATGCGGATGACGCAATCATGCTGCGCGAGCTTGGACTGCGTGACGTGTCCGAACTGCATGAACCGTTCACGTTCGAGCTTCCTCTACTAAAGCAGCGTGTTGGCTGGCGCATGCTTCGGGGCAGCGACGAGCGCGCAGTGGATCAGTATGTCAAGCGCATGGCAAAGGGGAAAGTTGCAGAGGAGCGGCCTGACTACTTGTTCCGTCTTGCCATCAGGATCATGGAGATCGATAGTAAGAAAGTCGAAGTCGGCGATGCGCTCAACCTCGTCGAGCAGATGAAGGGGAAAGACGCGCTCGAGTTTCGTCAGCAGATCGAGTTGGTGGACATTGGCATCGACACCGAACTGGATGTGACTTGCAAGAATTGCGGTTACGGAAACGAGGTGCTTATGCCGATGGATCGCAGCTTTTTTCGTCCTAAGCGGAAAAGTCTATAGTGTAACAGATCAGGCGAGGATCATCTTTGATCTGGTGCACTATGGAGGGTTCAGCTACGAGGACGTTTTGAGCATGCCAGTCTTCGAGCGTGACTATTACCACCATCTGACGATTGAGGCACACAAGGACGATCAAGACTTTCAGGTAGCGATTCACGGCGCAAAGAAGAAATGAGTCATGGCTGACGAAAACCTCACATCTCCAGGCGACAATCCATTTTATTTCGAGGCTGACGTCGATGTCAGCAACTTGCGCAAGTCGCTCTCGAAAGCAGAAGAGTCGTACCTCGAGATGTCCAAAGCCGTTATGAAGCTTGTTGACGGCCTCGAGGACCAATCGGCCATGCACAAGAAAGCAGGGGACGACGCAAAGAAAGGCGCTGGCGACGAAGAGCGTGCACAGAAGAAGAGATGGCAGTTCCTTTCGAAGCAGTTCGATCGAGAGAAGGACGCGGTAGGCGACCTCGGCGTTACGTGGGGGAAGTTCAGAGACGCGATTGGCGGCTTTGCTATCATCGGCGGCATTGCTGCGCTCACTGCTGCGCTATCAAAGGCAGCTTCGGCCTATCTCGAGTTCGATTCTGTTCTGAGGAGCGTCGATTCGTCAATCAAGCACCAACCAAAGTTGATGAAAGCGGCCTCGGCATCGATTTCGGAATGGCGCGGACACCTCGGCATGTCTGAAGAAGATATCGCTCGTGTTGTGTCTGGAATCGGGCAGCTTCATATCGTGACTGGCAATATGCCAAAGGCCGCAGGTGCGTTTAAGGGACTCGTCGATCAAGCGATCTTCTTGAGCAAGGCTCTTGATGTGTCGACCGAGACGACCATCGAGTTCTATCGAAGCTGGATCAAGGTGTACAACCTGCCTCATCATCGCTTGCGCAACATCGGCTCGGCGATGAAGCACATTCAAGAACAGACTGGCATAAGCGGCGATGAGCTGATGCGCTTCGGACAAGGGCTCACCGATCTGCTTGCGAAGATGGGCAAGACTTCGAAGAACGCAAAATCACGCATCACTGCTGACATGATGGCTGTAGCCGGTGCGCTTACGAAGATGGGCATCGAACCCGAGAAGATGTCCTCAATGTTCGAGGAAGCACTGAAGCTCGATAGCGCCAAAGGCGCAGAGTGGATGGCTTTCATCACGCGTCAGACTGGCGAAGGCGCGGACAAGATCCGCTCGATGCTCGAGGCCGGCGACGTCGAAACGCCAATGCTTCTCTTCCAACGTGCTCTCAAGAAGCTCGGGCCACGGAACCTCAAGCTCGCTGAAAGCTACTATTCCGATCTCTTCGGCATGTCGTACGGGCAGATGACTCGTATGATGGAAGAAAACGAAGACGGAATGAAGGAGCTCTTCACCGGAACGCGCAAAGCATACAAGCAGGGACAGTTGCACGCAAAGCGGACAGCCGAACTCGAGGCACCGATCACCAAGGCTTGGATCGATCTCAAGAACTCTTTCATGGATCTGTGGCGTACGATCGGTCGTGGCGTCGTTGGCGTTGCAACCAAGGTCGCGAAATACCTGTTCCCGTGGATCAAAAAAGCCACAGTCTGGGTGAACAAGTGGCTCGATTCGTGGCTCTCTTCTGACAAGGGCATAACTGACTGGTTCAAGAATGTCTGGACATGGATGAAGACCAAGATTTATCCGGTCCTAACCGACGTGGGCAAGGCGTTCAAGTGGGTCGGTCAGCAAATCGGGAAGCTCATTGATTGGTATCAAGGGCTGACGGGAACAGAGAAGGACATCGTCAAGTGGGCCGCTGCGATTGGTGTCGCTCTCATGGCGCTAAGTTCTTCGCTCGGGCCGATTGGCATCGCCATCGTTGGCGTCGTAGCAGGGGCAAAAGCGCTCGCTGACGAGATCTCCGAGATCACCGGACAAGCTGATCGAATGCGCAGGACGCAAGCCGATATCAAGTGGAACAAGGATATGGCGGCGAAGTACAAGGGACAGTCGGCTTGGACCGATACGAAGAGTCGAGTTCTTGGTATGACTCTTTCCGGAAAAGAGGGCATGATCGCCGAACTTCAGCGTTTCATGGCTGAAGGCATCATTACCAAAGAAGGCACTGTCAACATCGAACATCCGCTCTTCGATGGCGATATTGGCAAGGCCAAGTGGTTCCAGAAAGAGATCCAGAAGAATATTACCAAAGGCGGTGAGCTGGAACAAAAAGCGTTCGGACGCACCTGGACGCCGCAATCGATCTTCGCTGAGGCGCTGCAGACCTACAAGGGCATGTCGCCGGAAGATTGGGCAGAAAAGGAAGAACTCCGCAAGGGAGGTCTTAGCGCAGATACTGCCAAGCCGGCTAGAGTAGCGCCAACGCCGTTGAAGGTTCCAAAGGCTCCAAAGATAGCAGAATCCGGCAAGGCCGCTCCCATCGTTGTCAAGACTGCTGGTGAGGGAAAACAAGAAGCGATCCTTGAAGACATCCGAGACAATCTCAAGGACATGAACGTGCGCAGCGCTTCCAAACGTGGCGCCCATCCGGCGCGTGCAGTCGTCGAAGAGCCACTAGGCGGGTAAAATGCCAGAAGGATTGATCGGATACGTCATCGACTACGAATCGAAGGAATCGATTTCGTTTCTGTACTTCGATGACATCGACGGCGGACCTGAACCGCAGTACGACGAGCAACCTGTGCGAGGTCGCAGCGAAGAGCACATTTTCTACTCGCACACAACTGCAGAGGCGTACAACTTCCGCATCCACCTGCATGCTTCGGTGGATGAAAGCGATCGAGGCACGACGCGACAGAACTACAAGAACTATTTGTTCGTGAAGTCGTTCGCCTATCCGGACTATGGCGTTGACACAAAGGGTCCGCTGCTTCCTCCTCGCAAAGCGATCATCACCATTGGCGAGTTCTTTCGCAAGACAGGAGTGATCAAAGCTCCAACGGCTTCCTTCAAGCGGCCTTTCGATGAGAACGGGTATCCACACATCATCGAGGTCGGGTTCACTTTCCGTGTGATTCATTCACGGCCACTTGATCTCCACGACATCAGGGCAGGTCTGTGATGGCTTCTGACACTCATCTCGGAAAAACCAAGTTCATCGAAAATCGCGATCAAAACACGCCGCTATCGCGGTACAACAAAATTCGGCTGTTGATCAACCCGAACAACATCGCGATTCAAGAGACGTGGGAACCGCCAACCATCACTAAGCTTGACAGCGACCGTTTCTTCGAGGTCACGATAGAGTACGCTCATCGTCCTGATCTGATCGCGCTTTTGTACTATGGAACCGAGCAGCTCTATTGGGTCATTGCTCGCGCCAACGGGATAATCGACGCGTATGCAGAAACAACGGTTGGGCGAAAACTCCGCATTCCGGACCGTGACAACGTGTTCCTGACGGTGTTGGCAAAGTGACAAACTCTGTCTTCAACAATTCGTCGGACATCAGAGAGCCGTTGCTCCCTGTTGTTCAACTGAAGTTCGGATCAGAAGACTTCATCGTTACGGTTCCGCCGAACAACCTGCAAGAGTTCACCTCGGTCATCCGAGCAGGAAGCGGCGCGGACATGTCGTCGTTCGTCTTCATCGATCCAACTTACGGCGAGATCGAGAAGCAGATCTTCTTGACCGACAAGAATGCAAAGCCGCTGCTCTATCGGTGGGGCTATCCTGGAAACGGGCTCGAGCGAGCGCAGTGGAGCCGCATGAGCATTCGCACTTATCTGCCGACTATCACGCATGCCGGCCTTCGAATCACGATTGAGTGCGTCGCCGTCGGAAGCGAGTTTGCTTACATCGTCGAGCCAGCCACGTACAAAGGAAAGATCAGCTCGGTTGCGAAGGCGATCGCGAAAGAAATGAAGTTCTCTAGCGATCAAACCTTCATCGAAGAGACAGACGATGACGTGAACGAGGAGAGAAACCAGGAATGGTTTGCTGCAAATCAGACGCGGATCGACCTCCTCATGCAACTCGTAGGGCTGGCGCGTTCGAAAGCGAATCCGAGCGAAGTCTACGAGTTCCGCCTTGACGCTGAAGGAAACTTTCATTTTCACACGAAGCAATATAAGCTCCCTGGCATGATGTTCTCTGCCGATCAGACATATCGGCAATTCAGAGTTCTCTTTGGACACCCAACCGGCGTGTCGTCGTTCACGCCGAGGTACGAAGCGAATCAGTTTTCTCCTCTTGCCAGCAGTATTGTCGCGAGCACGCTCGACCCGAAGACCAAGCGCTACATGCAGAGAGTTCTCACGCGCGACAATCTTGGACTGTCGGACAAACAACTCGACGACAAATCCGCCAACTCAGCAAGAACAACGGCCGGTCCGCTTGTCCAGTCTAGCGATCAAATCGATCAGCGACGTAAGGCCAACGCGCACGTGTTTCAGCCAACTCAGCAGATCGCGCTTGGTGGGAGGTGTTCGGGAAAGACGACTCAAGTTTATGCAGGTCCGGAGGCCGCGCTGACAAAGACCGAGAACTTCTACAAGATTATGCAGAACATGATGTACGGCGCATCAATGGAGCTGGTGGGCCTTCCCGAGTATGCCGATTTCAGGCCGAACGAGCTTTATTGCGATGTCCTTGTTGTTCTGCCTGCAGAAGCAGCAGCTCTTAGCAGGCAAAATCTTCATTGGAGTTCTGGACGCTACGCGATCCGCGAGATGACTCACCACATCTCGTCGGCTTACGTCATTTCAGTGGAGCTGTTCAGATCGTTCGCTCTTGAGGGCACGTCGACAGCCAAAGTCAAAAGCCCAGAACGTCAAGCACAACTGTTGGAAGTGACTGTCAAATGACTCGTGATGCCAAAGCTGCACGTGAAATTCGCAAGGGAACGCAGGACACCTGGTCTGGCGTGTATCGTGGTCGTGTCGAAAGCGTCGACGATCCGGACCGTCTTGGACGCGTGAAGGCGCGCATTTGGGCGTTGCACGGAGACGATGTCCGAACGCCGACTTCTGCGCTTCCGTGGGCCGAGGTCAACGAACTTGGCGGAGGTGGCTACGATTACGGTAGCTTCAATCCTCCGCCCGTCGGCTCGAGCATCTGGGTAGCGTTTGAATGCGCGAACCCAAGCTTTCCTGTCGTGTTTGGGACTTATCGTGGCATTCCCGAGCGCGATCAGGACAACGCGAACCTCTATCTCACGAAGGATAACAAACCGGACGTCGAAAAGTCGTGGTCTCCTCCTAACGCAGAACTCGAGACGCCGAAGGACGTGTTTGATGGCGTCTTTGCTGGCGATCCTCATCCCACTCGTCGTGTCTGGCACAAGAGCTACAAGGGGCACACAATTCTCATCGAGGATGGCGACGGGAAAGAATTCCTCAAGATCATCGATCGATCCGGTCAGATCATCGAGATGGATTGCCCGGTTACCAAGGAAATCGGACAGGGGAACGCTGCGCAGCGAGGAACAAGGGACGCTGCACGCGGCGATCAAATGTCACACGATGCGATGAGAGATGGCCGCGCGCTCATTCGTATCAAAGACTTGTCGGGCCAGGAGATTTTGTTCGATGCGAGCGACGGCAACGAACGCCTCATCATTCGTGGCCGAAACAGAATGGGTTCGACAGAGAACAAGATCACTCTCAAGTCAGGAAAAGGAAAAGACGCCATCGAGATCGAGGACAACGCCGGAAACATGATCCGACTTGACCCGAACTCCACGACTCCGATCACGCTCAAAGACACTGCTGGCAACGCCATTATCTTCGACACCGACGCGGGGACAATCAAGATCAGAAGCGCCAAGGCGACGGTAGAGGATGTGCCGCAGAAGCAAACCACCGTCTCTGGCAAAAAATACTCGAAGATCGGCGGTGACGAAGAGAAGGATATTCAAGGAAACAAGAAGACCCAGGTTGTCGGCGATATCGTCACTGGCGTCATGAGCAACCAATCGATGTCGATCGGTGGCGCGCTAAAGGCGATGATCACCAATATGTCGCCGAACGGTTCAGAAACCACTCCGGTCGACATCACCGTGTCCAACGCGTTGCTTGCAAACCTCAGCGTAGAGACGACGGGGAATCCTCCGCTTGCTCCTGCAGCGCAGGCAAACATCAAGTTCAAGACCAATGCTGCCGAGGGAAACTTCGAGGTCGACGTAGCCGTTAAGGGAGATATCAACGAAACGACGACGCTCGGCAACGTGCAGATCGGAACCCTGGTAGGCGATGCCACTTTCGGCACCAATCTCGGAAAGGTTACCTGTCAAACGACTGCTGGCCAGGCGACGTTCGCGACGGCGCTGGGGCAGTGCAACCTTGATGGCACGACCTGTCACATCGGCACTCTTGCAGCAGCTATTCATCCTCTCCTGCGTGGTGACCTTGCTGTCGCTGCGATTGGAACAAAGAATACGGCATTGGATGCGTTGGCGGCGACGATTTCGACCTCGATCGCAGTGCTGATTGCGCTCACCGCACCGATGAACATCCCAGCGATGCCAGCTTCGATAGGTTTGCTGGTCCCTGGCACCGGTCAAGCTTTGACGGCTCTGCTTGTTGCTCTCGCAGCTTATTTTACCGGTCGTATCGCTGCTGATGCCGCTGAAGCGACTGCGTTGACCGCGAGCTTGTCGCTGATGAGGATGGTAGACTGATGACTGAAGCAATTGCCAAAGAAAAGCTGCTCGAGGCGCTACGCGGTCTAACGCAAAGGCTGAACGAGCGCGTTGCCGACGTCATCGATGTGGACTATTTCCGGACTCTCGATGATAGGATGCAAGAGTTGCAGGGGAAGATCGACAGAAAAGAACCCTTGTCAGCTTCTGACATCCGTGAGATGCTTCTCATTCAGAGGAACATCATCGTTCCAGCGTTGATGAAGCAAGAGGTCAACAGGCTCGAGGGCGCACGAGCGATGCTCGAGGCCGCAGAGGTCAAGTAACATGGCTCAATGGGTGTCTGTTAATCTAGCGATGCTGGTTCCTGCGCCGTTGAAGGCCATGATCACGACGGTCGACACGCTGCTTACTATCGTAAAAACGCCGCTAGAGATTGTGGCTGGCGTTCTCAAGCTTGCGAAGTCATTCTTGCTTGCACTTCCACCGCTTGACCCAGTAAAGATCTTGCGCAATCTTGTTGAGAACTTTAAATCGCAATTCATGGGATCGGGCTTTTATCTCTGCGACATGTGGGACTATCCGCTGCGCCAGCTCTCGCCGAAGACCTACGGTCCGGAAGCGACCTACGGGCAGCTCGATCCAAATGGAGGGAAGTTCAAAGAGACCTTCGTGACCGACCTTGCCAACTCGCTT
>Ga0315288_10006929_pt1 | contig 14375 bp, 7 predicted proteins | sample YL17G11_20_MG_FD_203454 | JGI IMG/M metagenome (GOLD analysis project Ga0315288, IMG submission 203454) | Sediment microbial communities from Yellowstone Lake, YNP, Wyoming, USA - YL17G11_20 | ecosystem: Environmental > Aquatic > Freshwater > Lake > Sediment | place: USA: Wyoming | collected... | reverse complement strand
ATTCGTGGGCTTTGATGCGATTGACGACGCGGTCAAGGCGGTCAAGGAAGGCAAGCTGGCCGCCACTGTGGCCCAGCAGCCATCGGAGATGGGGCGGCTGGGTGTCGTGACCGCCGTCAAGCACCTCGGTGGGCAAAAGGTTGACAAGTACATACCGGTTGCTCTGAGCCTGGTGACCAAGTAGTCGTCCATTCAGCCTTGGGGGCGCAGATGGGTTGCGCCCCCAAGTTCGGCGCGCGCGCCGGGCGGATCAAACCAGTTCATGGGAGAACACAATGTCGGCCGTGATCCCGCGTCTACAAATGAAGGGCATCTGTAAGAGCTTTCCTGGCGTGCAGGCGCTGTGCGATGTCGGGTTTGACGCAGAAGCAGGCCAGATACACGCTCTGGCGGGTGAGAACGGCGCCGGCAAGTCCACACTGATGAAGATCCTCACCGGCGCGTTGCGCAAAGACGCGGGGGAGATCCTGCTGCAGGGCCAGCCGGCAAGCGTGGACAGCCCGCGTCGCGCGCAGTTGCTGGGCATCAGCATGGTACAGCAGGAGCTGACGCTCATCCCCTACCTGACCGTCGGCCAGAACATCTTCTTGGGCCGCGAGCCGGGCTGGCACCTGCCAGGCGTGGTGGACCAGAAGCGGCTCTACGAGCAGGCACGCGCAGAGCTCGACAAGCTCGGCATCTCCGTGGATGCCCGCGCGCTAGTGGCCGACCTCTCGCTCGCGCAACGCCAGATGGTCGAGGTCGCCAAGGCGCTGTCGCAAAAGGCACAGGTTATCGCCCTCGACGAACCAACCTCGTCCCTCACCGAGCGCGAGACCGAGACGCTCTTCGGTCTGATGCGCGCCCTCAAGGCGCAGGGCGTGACCCTCATCTTCATCTCTCACCGGCTGGAGGAGCTGTTCGAGGTCGCCGACGTGGTCACTGTGCTGCGCGACGGGCAAGGCGTGGGGACAGCTCGCGTGCAGGACGTCACGCCTGCCGACGTGGTCAGAATGATGGTAGGCCGCGAGCTGGGCGACATGTACCCCAAGGCCAGCACTCCTGGCTCAGAGGTGGTGTTGCGCGCCCAGGGTTTGCGACGAGGCAAGGACTTGCGCGGCGTAGACCTGGAGCTCAGACGCGGTGAGGTGCTCGGACTGGCCGGGCTGGTGGGCGCGGGCCGTACTTTTGTGGCAAGGGCGCTCTTCGGCGCCGACCCGGTCGAGTCTGGCGAAATCTGGCTCGAAGGTCGGCCCGTGCGCATGCGCTCGCCAGAGGAGGCCATCCGCCGGGGCATCGGCTTTGTGCCCGAGGACCGCAAGAGCCAGGCGCTGTTTCTGGCGCTGGCGGTGCGCATCAACCTGGCCATCCGCCAACTCCAGCGCGTCTCTCACTTTGGACTGCTGGACTTTTCCGCACTGGATCGGCTGGCCGGCTCGTATGTCCAGCGCCTGGGCATCCGCACGCCCAGCTTGCTGCAGCGTGTACGCAACCTCTCGGGCGGCAACCAGCAGAAGGTCGTCATCGCGCGCTGGCTGACCATTCAGCCCAAGGTGCTCATCCTTGACGAGCCTACACGTGGCATCGACGTGGGCACCAAGGCCGAGATCCACGCCCTGATCGACGAGCTGGCCAAACAAGGCGTGGCCATCTTGATGATTTCGTCCGAACTGCCGGAGATTCTCGGCATCAGCGACCGTGTGTTGGTCATGCACGAGGGGCAGGTGGTGGCCGAGTTCGCGCGCGGGCAGGCCACTCAAGACGCCATCATGCACGCGGCAACCGGAGGTGGGAACCGTGTCAGCTAACCATCTGTCGCGTGCGCTGGAATGGGTGCGCAGACTGAGCGTGTTACTCATCCTGCTGGCACTTTGCCTCTTGTTTGCTGCTCTGTCGAACCGCTTTGTCACGCCGGCCAATCTGCTCACGGTTGCCTTGCAGACGTCCATTGTGGCCCTGGTGGGGATCGGCCTGACCTTTACCCTTGTCGGCGGGGGCATCGACCTTTCGGTGGGCTCGGTGGTTGCGCTGACCGGTGCGCTATCGGCAGGGTTGGCCGTGCGCACAGGCCTGGGGACGTACCCGGCCATCCTTGCAGCGCTGGCTGTTGGCTCTGCGCTCGGGGCAGTGAGCGGCCTGCTCGTCGTGCGGGGCAACATACCGCCCTTTGTCGCCACACTGGCTATGCTGGCGATTGCGCGCGGCCTGGCCTTGGTCTACACGCAGGGGCGGCCCATCGCTGGCCTCGACGACGCCTTCAAGTTCTGGGGCACAGGCACGCTGGGGCCCATCCCCATGCCTGTGGTTGTGCTGGCGGTGGTGGCAGCCAGCGCCCATTTCCTTCTGACCCGGACGCGTTTGGGGCTGCATATCTATGCCGTTGGGGGCAACGAAGAGACCGCCCGCCTCGCCGGCATCCGCACGCGCTGGGTCAAACTGACGGTGTACGTTGTGAGCGGGTTCATCGCCTCTGTAACTGGCGTGATCATGACGGCGCGGCTGTGGTCGGCCCAGCCGAACATCGGCACGGGGATGGAGCTGGACGCCATCACTGCTGCAGTGCTGGGTGGCACCAGCCTGTTCGGCGGCGTGGGGGGCATCGGCGGGACGATCGTGGGCGCCTTTATCATCGGCGTGCTCTCCAACGGCCTCAACCTGGTGGGGGTGCCGTCGTACAACCAACAGGTGATCAAGGGGCTAGTCTTCATCGTCGCCGTGCTGCTCGACTTTTTCCTCAAGCGCCGGCGCTAGCTACCTGCTGGAGACGTGACTTCGTAGCGCCATGGGTGGCGCAGGGCGTATAGCTCTGAGTTCATTGCTCTAACGGCTGCGGGCATCGCTTTCGGCTGGACCGAGTGCGTACCCGTGTGGCGAAGGGCCCAAGCCGCCTGAGGTCAGCCGTTGAACGGGTACGCCGTCAGGTACCCTTCCCACTCTTGAGCCTCAGCTGTGACAACGGCGCTGAGCTCATCAACCACCCTCTGTGGTGCCACTGTCAGCAGAAGCGCATCACCTTACGAGGCGGCCCCCTTCCGCTCCCCTTGTCGACGGCCGAGCAATTGACCCACCCCTCGTCCCAGGACTCTACGCTTGAGCGCCCGGACTTGCATTCTGGTCGAACCTGCGGTACGCTGTGCATAGATGCGAGGTGAGCATTGGGTTACCGCTGACCCTTGTTCGCCTCAGGGTAGTCTGGCATTTACTGCTACGCAGCTGCATTCCACGTCCCCGGCGCCCGTCGAGCCCTCAACGCAGTAACCCTTGACCCTAGCTCCGCGTCATTGCAGCCGTCACCTTGCCGCTTTGCAGGAGCGCCCAGTCACGCGCTCCCATGCCGGCACTGGTTGCCCGTGTTCAAGGAGGAGTGAGCGATGTCCAAGAGGAGTGATCGGTTTGCGCAGGTGGAAAAATGGGTCGGAGCAGCGTTGTTGACTCTGCTTATTGTCGTTCTGTTTGGCAGCCTTGCACAGGGTCGCCAACTACAATTGGCGGTTGCGCCCACTCCCTCAGCGGCCGCGCCAGCAACCGAGCCCTACCCGGGGCCCCTCCGTTCACCTGCGCCACCCTCGACGCCAGGGCCATACCCGCTTCCGACCGGCGCACCTCTGCCTACAGTCCCCACTCCCAAGGAGACCGTACCACCGACACTTGTCCTAACGCCGACCGCATTTGTATCGGGCGTGAAGATCCTCTGGGCCGAGGCAGAGATCACCAATGCGATGCAGTACGGCCCCTGCTTCGTTTCGGCCAATGTGGGAGACATGGGGCACCGCGTCGTTGTCTACTCGCTGCGCCCGAACCTACAGCTGGTGCAAGCCGCCTTGTCCACTGATGGGAGCCAGGTCGCCTTCACCACGCTTCCGAAGTCAAGCCTGCACCCAGCCTCTGAGGGTACCCTGTGGACAATGAACGTGGACGGTAGCAGTCCGCGCGAACTCGCATCGGGAATCGAGCCGCGGAATCTGACTTGCTCTTACCCCTCTTGGTCTCCCGACGACCGATTCGTTGTATACACAAAGTACGCACCGATATCAGTATCGCCTAATCAGGTGAAAGATGAGGACAGTGAGAGACGTGAGTTGCACATCGCGGCCGCGGATGGGAGTTGGGACAGAGCGCTCATAGCCGATGACGTTGAGAAACCCGCCCTCATTGGCTGGACCCCGGATGGTAGAGTGCTCTATAGCCGTCCCGTCGGCCAGGGGCAGGAGTTGTGGACAGTGGGCGTGGCCGGAGATCGGACCCTGATCACGCTCATGCACACAGAGCCGGTCATCGTGTATCCACAGCTATCGCCGGATCGCAGAAAGATGATCTACGTGACGCAGGACTACTCGGGGGTTACCCAGGGATTGGCGTACCTATCCGTGAATGGGCGCGACAAGAGGAGCATAGACTTCATTGACCCGGACACAGCGAGGCGCTTCATTGGGTGGGCATCAAACGATGAGATCATCCTACACACCGGGCTGGCTCAGTATAGGATCCTAGACGTACAGACTGGGGCTTACCGCGACATCACCGTGTCCCCTGCGCCGGACACGGAATCAGACAGCTTTCTCTCAATGTCGCCTGATCGTGAGTGGTTGGCCATGGAGAACTATCCCAAGGCCGGAGCTGACCTACTGAAGATCAACAGCCAGGTCAGGGTCAGGATTACTGACAACTGGCTGCTCTTCCTGGGTTGGCTCAAGAGCGGTGTGTGAACTGCCATATATGAGACACGCTTGGGGAAAGGGAGGATTGATCACGTGAATGACCCTATGAATCGGCTGATCACCCCGGCCTTGATTCTTGCAGCCCTGATCCTGTCTGCAGACATGTTGATAGGTGCCCCACAGGCAGTCTTGAGCTATCCTCTGGCCCTGTTGCCCACGCCAACTCCAACCTGCTCAGTAGCCCTGGCATATGGCTACCAGCCTGCGCCGCTAGACATGGTCTCAGCTTTTGACCAGGCTGCTCAAAACGACCCAAACACCGCCAATACGCGTCCCAGCTATACACCTGCTGCTCGCGGGGTTCCAGCTCAATATCCCGGGGGCACTGGCGTCACGTATGTAACCGTGTCTCCCTCCGAGCCTATCGCTAATCGTCTCCTCAAAGCAATGGGCTGGCAGGAGTCCAATTGGCGACAATTCGATGCCGCATATGGAGGATCCGGATACACCTATCGTACAGGTTGTGACTACGGCGTGATGCAGATCAATGAGAACAGCATGGGCGGAATGGACAGTGGCCGGATCGCCAGTTTGTATGTCTACAACGTCGGCGCAGGGACCAGGGTGTTAATTGACAAGTGGAACTGGATGAGCACTCCCACGTACCGACTGATCAGCCCAAACAACCACACTCTGCCCGAGAGCTGCTACTACGCTGTGACCGCATATAACGGGTGGAGCGACAGTAATGATCCGAACAACTCCGGGCTTTTCAAAGCGAGACGCCCGCCATTTGATGGAACTCAGTTCGCAACGGACTACCCCTATCAGGAAGTCATCTGGGGTTACATGGCTCACCCAGCCTCTTCTCCGGGCGGCGGACAACTCTGGTCATCTGTGCGAGTACCTTGGGTTCCACGAGGTGTCTTTGGTTCCTGGCAGCCCCAGAATTGGCGGCCGGCCGAATGGACTCCGAGGCCCACGTTTTACTATGTGCCCGAGATCAAAGCCAGCTCTGCAGGGTGGGATTCCTACATCGTCGTCCAGAATCCACGCGGCGACTACACCCTGGCTGTGGACATAGCGCTCTACAATCCGGATGGCAGTTTCTACAAGTGGTGGCTGGAAGCGCCAGACCGAGACGATTCCGTGCCCATTCGCCTCGCACCCTACGCTTCTCGGGTGCTCCAAGTTGTGGGCGGGCTGCCTGCGGGATCCACCTTTTCTGGCTCGGCTGTGATCGCCGCCAGCCAGGACGTCGCCGTGTCCGTAATCCGCGTGCACCAGGGGGCACCCTACGCCTCTGCCATCTACAACGCTATCGAGTCTCCCTCGAACACCGCCTACCTCCCCCTCCTGCACCGCAATAACGGCAGTTGGAACTCTGAAATCGTGGTACAGAACGTGGGCAGCGTGGACGCCAGTGTCACTGTCAGCTACTATGCGCGGCCCGGCAGTGGCACTAGCTGCAACACCACCTCGCCGGCCATTCCCCCACTGGGCTCGTACACCTTTGCCCTCAGGAATAATCCTGGTTGCGACATCGGCTCGCCGTTTGTAGGCGCGGCCACGGTGTCAAGCGCTCAGCCTATCGCTGTGCTGTCGAACCAACTGCGCGACGACGCTGGCGACGGCACCGTCGAGTCCTTGATGAGCTACGAGGGCTTTCCCACGGGGGCTCAGTTGCTCTCTGCTCCCCTCCTGATGGTCAACAACAACGGCTGGAGCACCAGTCTCAACATCTACAACCACAACGGCAGTTCGAATTCTGTCCAAATCGGCTACCGGGAGAAGCAGGGCGCAGGCAACTGGAACGGTAGCCAGACCGTGGCACCGACCGCCAACGGAGTTGTGACCATCAACCCAGCCCCGCCCTCCACCCTCGTCCCACCCCCACCCAGCCCATTTGTGGGCTCGGGCGTCTTGACTCCCACGGCCGGTCTGCCCATCTCGGCCATCGTGAACGAAAGCAGGTCCCCGACCAACTTCCAGGCCATGTGCTACGGAACGACCGTCGTGGGCGGCACCAAGGTCGTGCTGCCTCTGGCGCTCAAGGACAAATCGGACTGGTTGGGACAGGGCCCCTGGACCACGGGGCTCGGTGTGCTGAACCTCAGCACAACCGCCAGCGCTAACGTGACCGTGACCTGCTACTGGCCCAATGGGACTGTTGCAGGGAGTGGCAGCTACACGATCTCGGCACGAAAAGTCCAGGTGGTGAATCCGCTGCCCGGAGTGGGCAGCGGATTTCTCGGCTCGGCAGTCATCACGAGCAATCAGAACATTGCAGTGGCGGTCAACCACATCGTGATGAGCGCCACCAGCGACGCCGCGATGAGTCACCTCGGCATCCAGCGCTAGTCCCCAACAACACCCCGTGTGTTCCCCCGCAGTCGCCTGTCTCAGGACGAGCCTGTCCCGGCACGACAGGACTGGGGCACTGCGCACTCCCCCTTCCCGTTCCGCCGCAGTTGCGCTGCGGGCCAGCGGTTGACAACCGCCCGCAACAGTGGTAAAGTCGGGCCACAGTCCGGTCGGCCCGTCGCACTGTCGTCGCTCCCGGTTTGCCGATGGTTTCCAGACGAGCGAAGGGAGGAGAAGATGAAGCTTCTGCGCAAACTGGTGTTGGGCGTCCTCATCGCCGTGCTGGTGCTGGCTCTGCTGGTCGGCGCCGGCGGCTATTGGTTCGTCAGCCGCACTTTCCCCCAGATCAACGGCTCCCTGCGCGTGGCCGGCCTGCAGGCCCGCGTGGATGTGCAGCGCGACCAGTGGGGCGTGCCCCACATCTACGCCGAAAACGAGCACGACCTCTATTTCGCACAGGGCTACGTGCACGCCCAGGACCGTCTCTGGCAGATGGAGTTTAGCCGGCGCGTAGGCGCCGGCCGCCTGTCCGAGGTGCTGGGTGACGCCACGCTCAAGTCGGACCGCTTCCTGCGCACCATCGGGCTCTACCGCGCGGCCCAAGAGGACTTGCGCATCGCGCCGCCCGAAATCGTGGCCGTGCTGCAGGCCTACGCCGATGGCGTCAATGTTTTCGTCGACACCCATCGCAACCGCCTGCCGCTCGAGTTCACTCTGTTACAGTTCCAGCCCGAGCCCTGGACCCCCACCGACAGCCTGGCCTGGGGTAAGGTCATGTGCATGGACCTGGGCGGCAACTGGGAGACCGAGCTCCTGCGCGCCCAACTGGTCGCGTCCCTGGGCGAGGACAAGACGCGCGAACTACTGCCACCCTACCCCGGCCAGGGCCCCTTTGTCATCCCGCCCGAGGCCAAGACCTACGGCCTGCTCGACACCACGTTCCTCGACGACATGCGCCAGGTGCGCGCCCTCACCGCCGCACAGGGCCAGGGGCTGGGCAGCAACGACTGGGTCGTGGATGGCACCAAGACCGTCACCGGACGGCCCATGCTGTGCAACGACCCCCACCTGGGCATCCAAATGCCATCCATTTGGTATGAGATCCACCTGGTCTGCGCAGGCATGGACGTGGTGGGCGTCTCGTTTCCGGGCGCGCCGGGCGTCATCATCGGACACAACCGTGACATCGCCTGGGGCGTCACCAACGTCGGCCCGGACGTGCAGGACCTCTACGTCGAGAAGATCAACCCCGGCAACCCCAACCAGTACGAGTTCAAGGGCGCCTGGGAGGACATGACCGTCCTGCACGAAGAGATCAAGGTCAAGGGCCAGGCCGAGCCGAATAAGCTCGACGTGCGCCTGACACGGCACGGGCCCGTGATGACCGCGGTGATCTCCGGCGCCAAGGAACAGTTGGCCCTGCGCTGGACGGCGCTGGAGGGCGGCGGGCTGTTCCGCAGCGTGTACCTGCTCGACCATGCCCGCAACTGGGACGAGTTCCGCGCGGCCCTGCAGCACTGGCAGGCGCCCTCGCAGAACTTTGTCTTCGCCGACACCCAGGGCAACATCGGCTACCAGATGCCCGGCGCCATCCCCATGCGCACCAAAGGCGAGGGCCTGGTGCCCGTCCCGGGCTGGACCGGCGAGTACGAGTGGACCGGCTACGTCCCGTTCGAGGAGCTGCCCTACGTCTTCAACCCACCCACGCATTATGTCGCCACGGCCAACAACCAGGTGGTGCCCAGTAGCTATCCGCACCTCATCACCTACGACTGGGCCGAGCCATTCCGCGCACAGCGCATCACCGACCTGCTGCAGGCCACGGACAAGCTCAGCGCCGAGGACATGCGCAACATCCAGGCCGATACCTATTCCATCCCAGCCTCTGCCATCATGCCCTACCTGCTGGCGCTCAAGCCGCAGGGCTGGCTGCAGGAGCGGGCCATGACGGTCATGCAGGGCTGGGACCTGCACGAGGAGGCCAATAGTCCGGGCGCGGCCATGTTCGAGACCACCCTTTGGCGTTTCCTGGTCAATACCTTTGGCGACGAGCTGAACCAGGCCGGCGTCAAGGACTGGGAGGGCTCTGAGATGGCCCTGCTCAACATCCTGCCCAACGCCAACAACGCCTGGTTCGACGACGTGCGCACGCCGCAAGTGGAGACGCGCGACGAGATCCTGCAGCGCAGCTTCCAGGAAGCCCTCGACTTCTGGGGCAACAAGTACGGCGACATGCCCCAGCTGTGGACCTGGGGCCAGGTGCACGCGGCCACCTTTGCGCACCCGATGGGCAGCGTCAAGCCGCTCAACCTGCTTTTCAACCGTGGCCCAGTGCCCGCGCGCGGGAGCGGAGACACGGTGGATGCCGCCTCGTTCAGCTTCAAGAAGCAGGCCGTGCAGGGCATCGCCTCCTATCGTCAGATCATCGACGTCGGCGAGTGGCGCAACTCGCGCTCGATGCACACCACCGGGCAGTCAGGTCAGCCGCTGAGCAAACACTATGGCGACATGGTGGCCTCCTGGCAGGCGGTGCAGCACCACGCCATGCTCTACGAGAAGGACGACATCGTGGCCAACCAGGAAGGGTTGCTAACCCTGCTGCCGCAGTAGCAGGGCAGATTGACCCATGTAGAAGCCGAGTTTCTGGGTCTAGAAACCCGGTTTCTGAGGCCTTGAACCCTTTCGCCTGCATCCGTGTACTATGAGTAACCACAGTACCAAGGAGCCGTTCGCGGCATGACTCGCTTCCTGCTCCGCCGGCTGGGGGCCATCCTGCTCATCAGCCTGGCGATCGTCTTCTTCTGCGCCCTGGGCCTGCGCATGACGGTGCGCTCTTCGGGCGGCGCCCTCGCCACGCTGTCGAGCGCCGCCGGGGACGCCATCGGCTTCTTGCGCAACCTGGCCGGCGGCAACCTGGGCTCCGTCTGGCGGCAGGTGGGCCGCAACCGCGTCGCCGTGCCCGTCACGACCTTGCTGGCGGACGCCTACGCCAAGAGCATGGGCCTGCTGCTGGTCTCCCTGCTGTTTGCCGCAGCCCTCGGCATCGGGGTGGGCGTCCTGGCCGCCTACCTCGAGGGCTCCGCTTTCTCGCTCGGCCTCCTGACTGCCACCCTGTTGGGCATCTCAATGCCTACCTTCTTCCTGGCGCTACTCCTGCAGGTCATCGAGATCACCTGGTACAGCCGCACGGGTCTGCGCCTGGTGCCTGTGGGCGGCTTTGGCTGGGACGCACACCTGGTGCTGCCCGCGCTGGTGCTGGCGGCGCGGCCGCTGGCCCAGTTGGCGCGCATCACGTTCACTTCGCTCAGCGAGGTGGCCCAGCAGGATTTCGTGCGCACGGCCCAGGCCAAGGGCCTGCACGCGCGGCAGGTGTGGAGCGACCACGTGCTGCCCAATGCGGCCGTCTCCATCCTCACGGCCCTGGGCGTCTCGGTGCGCTTTTCTCTGGGCAGCCTACCCGTGGTCGAGTTCTTCTTCGGCTGGCCCGGCGCCGGGGCCACCCTGCTCAACGCCATCCGCGCGCGCAACGTCAACCTGGTGATCGGGTTGGCGCTGGCCCTGGGCTTCACGTTCATGCTCATCAACCTGGCGCTGGACCTGGCCTACCGCAAGATCGACCCGCGCCTTCGTGACGGCGGGCTGAACACATCGGGCGGCGAATAGGGAGCGTGGGTCGTGGGTAATTGGGTTATGGAGCACAGGAAACTACCTTGCTGGACCGACTGAGACGCTCAATCAAGTCAGAGCCCGACCTGACGTGGCTGGAGGCGGTGGGGTCGCATTTCCCGACCGAGGAGCAGCCTTCAGAGCCACAGCCTGCGCCGGAGGTGGTGCGACGTCGACGCCCGCGCGTCGAGCTCAGCCTGCCACTCGTGCTCGGAGGGCTGATCGTGCTTGGCCTGTTCATCGTGGTCCTCTTCGGGCCGCTCTTGGCCCCGGAGAACCCCTACCTGGCCGGCCAGCGCAGCTCGATGATCATCAACGGCGAGTTCACCACACCTCCCTTCCCGCCCATGCCCGGTCTGCCGCTTGGGTCAGACCAGTGGGGACGCGACATCCTCTCCATGCTGCTCTACGGCACGCGCAACACGCTGGTGGCCTGCCTGTTCATTGCCATGGCGCGCGTCCTGCTCGGTGCGGCACTCGGTATGCTGGCCGGCTGGAACGAAAGCGGCCTGCTCGACCGCGCGGTGATGGGGCTGGTAGAGCTCACCACGGCCTTGCCTGCGCTGCTCACGGGCATGATCCTGATCCTAGCGCTGGGCATCCAACGGGGCATCGGCGTGTTCATCGTGGCGCTCTGCTTTGTGGGCTGGGCCGAGATAGCACAGTTCATCCGCAGCGAGTTCATGGTGATACGCCGCAAGCCGTTTATCGAGGGTGCACGCTCTGTCGGCCTGGACGGCCTGGGCATCGCCGTGCGCCACATCCTGCCCAACATTCTCCCCTCGCTGGTGATCATCGCCGTGCTCGAGATGGGCGCGGTGCTGATGATCCTGGGCGAACTGGGCTTCATCGGCACCTTTATCGGCGGCGGCACCTGGGTGCAGGTGGGCGATACGGCCGTGGCCAACATCCCGGACATCCCCGAATGGGGCGCGATGATGGCCGGCGCGCGCCAGTTCGCCCGCGCTCAGACCTGGATGGTCTTCTATCCCGCACTGGCCTTTTTCCTGGCGGTGCTGGGCTTCAACCTGCTGGGCGAAGGCCTGCGGCGCGTCGTGCAGAAGCGCGGTGTCAGCACCGCTTTCATCCTTAGCAAGCGCATCTTGCTGGTGGTCCTGGGCATCAGCCTGGCCACCGCCTACATCGTCACGCACGTCGGCCCCGCCCCATCCTACGCCGGGCTGGCCCAGCGCTTTGACGCCCAGGAAGCCATGGCGCACGTGCAGGCCCTCACGACGCCGGAGATGGAAGGGCGACAAGCGGGCACGCAAGGCGCCGACGCCGCGGCGGCCTACGTGGCGGCGCGCTTCGCCGAGTACGGCCTGGAGCCCGCCAGCCCCCAACGCGAGTTCCGCGTTTCCATGACTACGCGCGTCGTCGAGCCCACCGCCCAGCCTGAGCTGGCCCTGCTCGACGGGACCGGCGCCGTCGTGACATCCTTTGCCTATCGCATGGACTTTGGCGTCGACATCCGTGGCCACGGCGGAGCCGGACGTACTGAAGCGCCGCTGGTGGCGCTCACCTTCATCGGGCAGTCGCTGCGCTGGGAGGATTTCCGCGGGCTAGATCTCCGCGGTCGCGTCGCGCTCTGCCTGGCCGACGAGATGCCCGCCGGATTTGACGCGGAGGCCCTCATCCGCGGCGCGGCGGGCCTGCTGATCGTCGAAGAGCGCCCTGCCTCGCACTTGCAGTTGGCTGATGAGGCCCAGGAGTATCTGCTCACGCCCGGATTGCCCATCTTCCGCATTTCGCCCGCGGTCGCCGACGCGCTGCTTTCCGCAGACGGCCTCAGCGCGAGCGACCTGCGCGGCGGCGGTGCGCGGCCTTCGGGCGAACAGCGCGCGTGGCAGGCGCACGAGTTGAGCCGGCGCGTGCGCATGTCCCTTGCGCTCACACCCGTGCACGCGGTCAAGACCGACAACGTGCTGGGCCTGCTGCGTGGCACCGACGCGGCCCTCAACAAGCAGCTCGTGATTGTGGCCAGCCACTATGACGGCCCCGGCCGTCAGCCCGACGGCGCGCTCCTGCCCAGCGCCAACGAGGGAGCCTCGGGCATGGCGGCCATGCTCGAGATTCTGCGCCTGTGGAAAGCGCGCGGCTTTCAGCCGCGCCGCACGATGCTCTTTGCCGCCTGGAGCGGCGGCGAGTGGGACCGCTCCGGCGCCCACAAGTACGCTGAGACGCTGGGCCAATATTCGTCACTACAGACCGTCGCCGTGGTCAACCTGGACGGCCTCGGGCGTGGAGGCGAACAACTGGTCACCGAGGGAGACCAGCGCCTGACCGACTTGCTGCAGCGCAGCGCCGAGAGCAGCAACGTGCGCACCGGACAGGGGCAGATCAAGACCTACCCCTACCAGTCCGCCTTCCCTGCCGCGGCCACACTCAGCGTGGGCTGGCAGGACGATGGCTCGCCGGCCGCGCAAGACACCCTCGACCGCATCAGCGCCACGAAGCTCGGCGAGGCAGGCCAGTCCATCAACCTGATGCTGATCACACTGTGCCGGGAGTACGAGTACTGAGGCGTGAAACGTAAAGAGTGAAACGTGGCGCGTTGCGCGCAGTCAAGTCCGTGATTTGACAGCCAACTGACAACTGCCAACCGCCAACCGATAACCGTCAACCGGAAACCGGAAACTGGGAACTGGAAACCAATGACAGAGCGAACACAACGATTTCTATGGACCTTCTTGGCCGTGACCGCCCTGGGTCTCATCGTCGCCACCGGATGGCTCTTCCTCAGGAGCCGGCAGATGGCCACTGCCAGCGCGTCCGAGCCCTATCGCATCGTCTACATGGATATGCAGGCGGAGGAGCACGCCAGACTGGTAAGCTGCAACCTGCGCGGCAAAGACGTCAGGCCGCTCACAGACGGCCAGAAGCTCGACGGCTGGCCGGTGGCCGCGTCGCTGCGCGAGGGCGAGCAGGCGCGCATTGCCTTTCTGCGCGTCGATCTCCAGGAACCCGACTGGGGAGTCGAGACCATGCCCGGAGGCGTCTACGTCGTGGACGCCTCCGGCGGCGAGCCGGTCAGGGCAAGCGGTGCGGTCAAGAGCGTCTCTCTGGTGCCCCCAACCTGGTCGCCTGGCGGCGACCGCCTTGCCTTTGGCGGCGCAGAAGACCTCAACGGCGACCGCAACCTGGGACTGGACGAGATTGGAGTCTACGTCTGCGACGTGGCGACCCACAACACACAGCGCGTGGCCACCGCCTTGGTCGAGGGCACGCGCCTGGCCTGGTCACCGTCCGGGGGCTGGGTCATCGTACCCATGCGCCGCTCAAACCTCGCCGCGGTCTCCCTGCTGGACGAGTCCACCGGCAAGCTGACCCTCGTCCTGGACGGCAAGGCATCGCTGGCGTGCTGGTCCCCCGACGGAACGTACTGCGCCGCCTACGCGCCCGATGGCCACAAGGTGCACCTGCTGCCGAACGCGGGCGGCCAACCCTATAGCATCGACGCGCCTCCCGGCGAGGTGATCGAGCTGGCCTGGGCACCCATGCCTGACGCGGGCACCGATGTCTTCCAAGGACGCCTGCTGGCCGTCGCGGCCCTGCAGTCCAGCTATGGCGTCGGCCAGTTGTTCGCGCGCTCTGCCAATCCCAGGGCCCGCGAGGCCTGGGAGCCCCTCACCGATGCGCAGACGCACATCTTTGGACTGGCCGTCTCACCCGACGGTCGCTACGTGGCCTACTCGCTCGCCACCGGCG
>Ga0315288_10006927_pt1 | contig 14376 bp, 12 predicted proteins | sample YL17G11_20_MG_FD_203454 | JGI IMG/M metagenome (GOLD analysis project Ga0315288, IMG submission 203454) | Sediment microbial communities from Yellowstone Lake, YNP, Wyoming, USA - YL17G11_20 | ecosystem: Environmental > Aquatic > Freshwater > Lake > Sediment | place: USA: Wyoming | collected... | reverse complement strand
TCAGGCTGAGCCAGCGAGGCATCACGACAAAATCGCCACGGACCTTCCGTCCCTGGCTCCTGGCAACGCGAGCCGCAAGGCGCATGAAATCCCTGTAGGAGAGATTGTCCTCATCGCGCCCGGATATGATGTAGCTCTCTCCCGTTCCTCCCTTCCGCCAGGCGAGCGACGCCCCTTCGGCGAAGTCTCTCGAATCGACGAAGGATGAGGCTCCGGGGATCGTCACGGCCAACCGGTTGGTGAACACACGGTCGACCAGCTCGCTGATGTCATAGTGAACGTCCCCGGGGCCCACCGCAGTGCCGGGCATCACGAGCACCACCGGAAGGCCCCGCTCGCGGTGCCAATTTCTCGCAAGCTCGCGGGCAGCGAGCTTGGAATCGTAGTAGGCGATGCGGACCTTTTCAAGGAAACGATAGTCCCCGGCTGCCGATGAGTCGACCGCAGCGAGGGCCTCGTCGGCGGAGCGGAAGCTGTTGGGGTTTCGGGCCGCGGTCGCGTACACGTCGTTCGTCTCATCGGCGATCGACCGGCCCGGGATGCAGGCGCCCAGCGTGGTGATCGACGAGACGTAGACGAGCCGGCTGATGCGGTTCTCGAGAGCCGCCTCGAACACGTTCCTCGCGCCCAGGACGTTCACGTCCCAGGTCGCCTGCTTCTCCCTCGCCGCGAAGCTCACCTTGCCGGCGAAGTGGAAAAGGGCGTCGAGCCCCCGGGTCTTGCTGCGCACGTCGTCGCGGTCCAGGACGTCGAGCCGAACGGCCGTCGTGAGCGCCGGGTCGAACAGCGGATTGCGCGCCGTGCGGGAGCTGAACGCGACGACCTCGCCCGCGGACGGCCCCCTGGCCATCAGGTTGGCCACGAGGTTCGCGCCAAGGAAGCCGAAGGCGCCGGTGACCCCTATCCTCATGCGCCCGCCCCCGGCTGGTCCGTCCGCGACTTTTTCACCCGGACCCGCCCAGCGCGGATGCGGGAGTCCAGGTTGAGCAGCGCCGGCAGCACCGTCAGCGTGCCTGCCGCGGTCGCCGAGAGCGAGAAGATCACCAGCAGCCCAAAGTACACGATGGGCTTGAAGGCTGCCGAGGTGAACACGAGGAGCGCCGTCACGATCGAGAATGTGGAAAGGATGATCGCCCGGCCCATCACGTGGAGTGTCTGCCCGATCGCCTTGGGAAAGTCTCCGGGGTGACGGCGGCGCTCCCGCTGGTACTGGATGACGAGGTAGATCCCTCCGTCGATGCCCACCCCGATCGTGACGTTCGCTACCATGATCGTGGTCATATCCAGAGGGATGCGCCCGAGCGCCATGAGGATGAAGTTGAGCATGAGCCCCGTGGCGAGGGGCACGACCGCGTACAGCCCGTAAATGGGCGAGCGGAAGGTGATGGTGGCGACGGCGAAGATCAGGGCGAGGGAGATGACCATGGAGATGATGAGGAAGCGCCGCAGCGAGTCGGCCAGCGAAAGGCTGCGCAGGATCTCGCCCCAGATCACGGGTTTCGCCTCGCCGACGGGGTTCTCTGCGACGGTCTTTCGCAGCTGGGCGAGAAACTGCCGAAACCTGCTTTCGTCCATGAAGCGGCCGGTCGTGCTGTTGTAGATGCGGAAGCTGAGGGTGAGCCGGGTCCCGTCGGCGTTGACCATGCTGCCCAGCAGCGACCCTGAGGCGCTGGCCGCCGCGGAGCCGACCAGACGGGAGAAAAGCGTGACCACGGCGCGGTTCGCCGGCACCTCCTCCGTGCCGGTGACGGCAAAGTTGATGTCGGAGAGCAGCGAGGGCATCGAGACCGAGTAGCAGACGTCGGGGTCGGCGAGAATGACGCGCTCGATGGCGCCCGCCTCGCGCAGCACGGCAGGGTCGAGGAAGTATCCCTTCTTCCCATCGGGGGCGTCGTAGCTCACGGCGATTTCGTCGAAGCCCCCGATCCGCGAGGTGAGGGCGTACATATCCTGGATGAAGGGATCCTTCTGTGGGAAGTAGTTCACCGAGTCGGTGTTGAAAACCAGCAGGCGCGTCGTGAGGAGGAACACGGCGGCGATGATGGGCGGGCAGACGAGGATCAGCGCGGGCCTGCGGCTGACCAATGAGGCCACCCTGGCCATGGACCGCGCCATCGGTCCCTCCAGGAGCCTGCGGGTCCTGTCCTCGCGCGGGGCGCGCAGCAGCGTGAGAAGGGCCGGAAGGAAGAACAGGGCGAGAAAGCCGCAGGCAAGGGACCCCGCGCTCGCCGCGATCGCGAACTCCTGCGTCTGGCGGATGTCGGTGACGCAGAGGCTGAGGAAACCGATAATGGTCGTCACGAATGCCATGAGGATCGGCATGGCCGTGTTGGTGATCGTCTCGCCGATCCACGCGTGCGTGACGATCGCGGCCTTCGACTGGTCCAGCGGCGCACTCCCGCGGCCGGCCACCCGGAAGTACTCGTTCATCACGTAGATGCTGTACTCGTTTCCGAAGATCATGATCAGGGGCGGGGCCACGATGCTGATCAGGGTGAGAGAGAAGCCCAGCATCCCCATGAGCCCCACGGCCCACACGGCGCCGAAGATCACGACGATGAAGGGCAGGAGCACCGCGCGCTTGGCCCGAAACCCGAGGTAGTAGAAGGCGAGGATGATGATCCCTGCCAGCAGAACGAGCCTCACGAGGTCGCGCGAGATGTAGAAGCTCGTGCGCTCGCCGAAGGGGATCGTACCGCTCACGCGCGTCGTGATTCCCGGCAGGGTCAGGCTGGCGACCGCCCCCCGCACCTCCGCCATGAGACCCGCGTAGCTGTCGCGCTTTTCGGCCTGGAAGAACACGGCGAGCAGCGAGCCGTCCTTCGCCACCACGAGGTTGCGGGCCAGCCGGGTCGCCTCCAGCCTCTGGCGGAACGCGGCCAGCTCCGTCTCGTCGGCCGGCGGCTTGCCCCCCGCGCTGATCGGCCCGACCTCGAGCCTGCCTCCCGCGCCCTTGCTGAACGACAGGAGGTTGAACGGTGTGATCACGGAGGTGATGCCGGGCCAGGCCCCGATCCTGTCGATCGCCCCGGCGAACGCCTTCAGGGTGGGAAGCGCGTACAGATCGGATCCCTCGATCGCGACGACCAGCAGCTGGGAGTCCGTCTTTACCCCGCCGTACGCCTTGATGAGCTTGTTGACCTCGGCGTCCTTTGGCAGGATGTTGCCGTAGTCCGCGTCGACGCGCACACGGGTCGCGAAGAAAGCGAAGACCGCCGTGGCCGCGAGGGACAGCCCGATGACCAGCCATGGACGGCGCGTCGAGAAGGTGAGGATGCGGTGGATGATCGATGTCTGCATGGGCGTCTCATGGTAGCCAATTCCGCGCCCGCCTGGCAATCCACCCGCTGAAGCCTTCGTGCGCCGATGAGTCCCGCTCGCGGCTGAACGCAGCTGCGACGGTCTGAAAGGGCGGGGAAGGGGGAGGATGCAAAGCCGACCAGATGCAGCTCGTGCACATCGCCTGGCTTCGGCAGAAGCTGGGCGAGAAGGACCGCCCGCGCTACCTCTTCACCGTGCGCGCCCACGGGTACAAGTTCATGCCGAAGGCGTGATCGCACCTCCCCGAGTGTGTTGCCGGGAACGAAAGCACAAGCTATGATCAACGGAGAGGCATCATGATGGTCGCCGAATTGAAAGAGCGGATAGCAGACGTCGAGGAGCTTTGCCGGCGGTTTCACGTGCAGGAGCTTCACCTGTTCGGTTCCTCGACATCTGCCTCAAGCGTTTCCGAGGTCGGCGACCTTGATTTTCTGGTCAGGTTCGACGACATGTCCCCCGCGCTCTACTCGAATAGCTATTTCGGCCTGGCTGAGGGCCTTTCGGAGTTGTTCGACTGCCGAGTTGATCTTGTCGAGGAGAATGCGATCCGTAACCCGTTCTTCCGCGAGGCAGTGGAATCGGCCAAGGAAGGGATTTATATCGTCGCATGACGTCAAGAAGCTGCTTTTCGATGTCCATCAGGCTGGAGAGCTGATCACTTCTTTCGTTCGCGGGAGATCCCACGAGGACTACCAGCGCGACCGGATGCTGCAGTCCGCTGTGGAGCGCCAGTTCGAGATCATCGGCGAGGCACTGCGCCGGGCTGTCGACATCGATCCCGAGTTGGAGAAGAAAATGTCGGGAACCCGTCGAATCATCGATTTCCGAAATCGTTTGATCCACGGATACTCGGACATTTCTACCCGCGTCGTCTGGGGGATCGTTGAAGAACGCCCCCACTTCTCATGACGGAAGTCCAAGCGCTTCTCGAAGGGCGCGACTAGGAACACCGCAATAGTCTCGCCCATGCGCTCGATCGTCTACAGTGAATTGTGGCATCCGTTGCACATGAGCTCGATGGAAAGGTCGACCCGAAAGGGATACGATGCTAACGAGTCGCTCTCGCTGCGGAGGTGCCATGATGAAATGTCCGGGCAGGCTTCCATCCGTTGTAGCGATCGCAGGGCTTCTCTGGCTCGTCGGATGCCCGTCGCCTCCGGGTGAGGAGGAGCTTTCCTCCGCAAGAGACATCACCTCCTTCAATCTGGGAGCAGCCGCGGGGACCATCAACGAAAGCTCTCTCTCAGTGACAGTCGCGTCCGACACGGATGTTACAGCGATCGCTGCTTCATTTGCCACCACGGGAGATGTCGTGAAGATCGGCGACACCCTCCTTGAAAGCGGCGTCACACCGGGCGATTTCACCGATCCGGTGACCCTGACCGTGTACGCAGAGGATGGGAGCTCAAAGGACTATGTCGTTACCGTTACGCTCCCGGACGCTTTTGAGCCCAACGAGCTTTACCACCAGTACAGCTCGCTGGGCACCATCTTCGGGACCTTGCCCGAGACGAGCCGGACCGCAACCATCTCGCCTAGCGGTGACAGGGACTTCTACCGGTTCAAGGCCGAGGAAGATGGCAGCATCGGCGGCCCCTTCGGGGATGAGCTGTTCACACTCACCGTGCGCCTGGTGCCGCCGCAATCCCCACACGGCAGGAACTACGACCTCTATCTCTACGCTGACGGCGGGGCGCTGCTCGAGCAATCCACTTTGTTTGGGACCGACGAGGATGACGTCGGGCATCAGTGGAATGGAACCGTCGGCCCGGACGATTCGAAGGACTTCCGTATCGAGGTACGCGGCGTGGACGGGGCCTTCACCTGCTGCCCGTACACGCTGTTCCTGGATCTGGTGGAAACTCCACTCTGAGGCTTTCCCCTGCCGCGATTCCGGGCAGCCGAACGCGGGCGCGGCTACAGCGGCTTGACCGGCTCGCAGATGTCCACGATGAACTTCCGCTGCGGGTGCTGCTGGTGGTCGTTCAGGTAGACCTCGTAGCACATCCGGTCATCGGGCTGCCAGCCGGACGACGGGAGCCACTCGCCCATGAGGGAGTCCCAGGCCTGCCCGAACTGGTCTGCCAAGATCTCGAAATGCCCCACGGCGAACTTCCCGCCGGGGATGCGCAGCAGCCCGACTTCGCCCTCGACCTGCGTGCCCTCCGGCATCGTGATGCAGGCGTCGGAGCGCAGCTTGTCGGTCTCGGTGATGTCCGGGCTGTCATGGTAGACGGCCAGGCTCTTCGTCTCCAGGAAGCGGAGCAGCCCGCGGGGGCCCGCCCAGCGCATCAGCCGGCCGAACGCCTGCCCGATCTGCTGGAACGGGCTGATATGACGGACGTATGCCACGAGCAGTTCCGGCAGCTCCTTCACTTCGACCGTGCACGCGATCCTGTCCTTCTGTTTCATCGTTTTCCTCCGTTCAGGTTGATGCCTATGATGATATGGAGAACCGGCGGGGTCCGCTTTGCGCTCCTTGCTCTCTGTTTGACCCGCGTTGCGCAGCGCTTTGCGTCCCTTGCCGCCGTCCCGGCGCCAGTCCGAGGCGGAGACGCCGAACCAATCGCGAAACATGCGCGCGAAGACGCTCGGAGAGGAGAAACCGCAGTCGAGGGCGATGTCGGTGACGGTGTCCTTCGGGTGCTGGGTGAGGCGCATCGCAGCCCGCTCGAGCCGGGCGCGGCGGATGTAGTCTGCGAGAGTCTCGCCCACCAGAGCGGAGAAGATGCGGTGAAGGGAAAGCGCGAGAAGCGGGCCTTAGCCGCCAGGTCCTCCAGGGCGAGCCGACTGCCGAGGTGAACGTCGATGTAGTCGATCACACGGTTGATGCGCGCGAGGTACTCCTGCCGGCGCAGCTCCTCCTGGGTCAGCATGTCTCCTCCCGTCCGTGACAGTATCCGCGCGCCAGCCCTGGTGATCAACCGCGGGGGACCGGTTGCGGCAATTCGCATTTTTTGACCGCGGGCTCATATCCTGCCATTCTTGACAGGCTGATCAAGTTAATATAGTATACAAACGAACAGGATAGGCCCGCCTCGACATGAGGGGCCCCCTCAACAGAACCCCCTCACTTCAGACTGAGGAGTCCGATGCGCCAGGCAGTCATGGTATCTCCAGGGAAGATCGAGTTCCGCGATGCGCCGGTTCCCCAGGTTCGCGAAGACCAGGTGCTCGTGAAGCTCTTCCGTATCGGGATCTGCGGCTCGGACATACATGTCTACCACGGAAAGCACCCCTACACTTCGTACCCCGTTGTGCAGTGCCACGAGGTCGCGGGCGAGATCGTCGAGAAAGGCGCTCGGGTGAGAGGCCTCTCGGTCTGCGACCGGGTCACAATCCAGCTGCATCTGGTCTGCGGCAAATGCTTCCCCTGCACCCACGGACAGTACCACATCTGCAACAACCTCAAGGTGATGGGTTTCCAGACCACAGGCACCGCGTCCGAGTTCTTCGCCGTGGAGGCGGAGAAGGTCCTGAAGCTGCCCGGCGGCACGCCCTTCGATTACGGCGCGATGGTGGAGCCGCTCGCGGTCGGAGTGCACGCGCTCGGCCGCGGCGGGTCGGTGAAAGGGAAGAAGGTGCTGGTCCTCGGGGCGGGACCGATCGGGAACCTCGCAGCTCAGGCTGCCCGGGGAATGGGAGCTGCGGCGGTTGCCATCACCGACATCAGCGAGTTCCGTCTCGGGATCGCGGCCAGCTGCGGGATCGAAAACCGACTGAACGCTTCGGCGGCCGACGTGGGTGCCTACATTCCCAGCGTGTTCGGCGAGAGGGCGATCGTGGACATGGGCCTCGTGCAGGACCGGGAGCTTCGCCTGATCGGGACTCTCATGTACCAGGAGAAGGATTTCCGCGTGGCCATCGAGCTGATCGAAAAGGGCAGGGTGACGCTGGCCCCGCTCATCACCGACCACTTCGCCTTCCTCGACTATGAGAAGGCCTACCAGCACATCGAGGCGCACAGGGACAACTCGATGAAGGTCATGATGGACATCCAGGAGTAGACGATGGACAACTTCTCATACTTCCAGCCGACCGAGATCATCTTCGGCAAGGGACGCGCGGGCGAGACCGGCGCTGTTGTGGCACGGCACGGCAGGCGCTGTCTCCTTGTCACGGAGTCCCGAGCATCGGCCCTGGGGCCGGTCTACGAGGCTGTGTCCGAGTCGTTGCGACGCGCGGGCGTGGCGGTCGTGCACTACGACGGAGTCGTGCCCAATCCCACCGTCGAGAGCGTGGACAGGGGCGCGGCCCTCGCGCGCGAGGAGAAAGTCGAGGTCGTGCTCGGCGTTGGAGGCGGATCGAGCATGGATTCTGCCAAGGCGATCGCCGTAGGAGCCGTGCACGAGGGCTCTGTCTGGGAGTACCTTTTCTTCCGCCAGAAGCAGCCCACCGCCCGGACGCTCCCCATCGTCGCAGTCTCGACAACGTCGGGCACGGGCTCGCAGGTCACGCAGGTCGCCGTGGTCACGGAGCCCGTGAGCCGCACGAAATCCGCGATCTACAACTCGCTGGTCTATCCCCGGGCCTGCATCGTCGATCCGACTCTCATGGTCACCCTGCCTGCCCATGTCACCGCATCCACGGGTTTCGATGCGTTCTGCCATGCCTTCGAGGCGTTCATCCATCCCGGCTGCTCTCCGTACATCGCACTGCTGGCGGTGGAGGCGATGCGCCTGGTCGCAGCGAATCTCGAGAGGACAATCAAGAACGGAAAGGACCTTGAAACCAGATCCCGCCTTGCCTGGGCGGACACCCTGGCAGGGCTGTGCATCGCGAACGCGGGCGTCACTCTCCCCCACGGGATGGGGATGACGATCAGTGGGGCCTGTCCGCGCGTCATGCACGGGGAGTCCCTTGCGGTAACCTACCCCGAGTTCGTCCGCTTCACCTGGGAGACCGCAGTGGAGAAGTTCGCCGCGATGGGCAGGATCCTCGACCCTGATCTGGAGAGACTCGGCGACAGGGTCGCGGCCGAGGGCTCCTGTTCCGCGATGGACGGGTTCCTGAAGCGGATCGGAATGTGGCTCAGCCTCGAGGGGCTCGGCGTGCCGAGGCAGGATGTGGCGCTCATCGCGGATCACAGCAGGGACCTGCCGGACTACAAGAACAATCCCCGGATCGCGAGCCGCGACGAGATCTTCGCGATGCTCGAGAGAAGCTGGAGGCGTTGACGTTCGTCCGGGAAACCGACATTACTTTCGGGAGCGGGAGGAAGATCGAGCCGATGACTGTCCGTCTGCGGGTGAAAGGCGAGCTGCGCGGGCACTTCGGCGCGGAAACTATCGAGATGACCCTCGCGGACGGATCGACCCTCGGGGACCTTCTCTCCGCACTGGGCGAGCACTGGGGTCGTGCGCTTCCCGCTCATCTGTGGGACAGCGCGGCCGTCCGGTTCAGGGGACCGGTCGTCATCATGATTGACAAGACCCCCGTCCGCGAACCGGGGACACTCCTGCAGGATGGGCAGGAAATCTGGCTGTTCAAGGTTCTCGTGGGGGGATGATCGGAGGGAGGGAGCATGGCGGAGCAGGTCGCCGGATATGCGGGCAGGCAGTTGCGGGTTGGTCTCGGCACTGGCAGCATACGGGTTGAGCAGCTGGACCCGGAACTGCTCAGGAAATACATCGGCGGGGCTGGCTACGCGGCACGAATCCTTTCTGACGAGCTTCCCCGGGGCGTCGACCCCCTGGATCCCGCTGCCATCCTCGTGGTGGCGACGGGCCCCCTCTCGCTCAACAGGATCCCGGGCGGCGGCAGCGTGGAGCTGTGCTTCAAGAGCCCGCTCACCGGCCTCTGGGGCGAGGCTCGGGCAGGCGGGGATTTCGGCCCCGATCTGAAGCGCGCGGGGTTCGACTTCCTCATCATCGAGGGCAGGGCGGAGCGCCCGGTGTACCTCCTCGTCGACTCGGGGTCGGCCGTCCTGCGGCCTGCCTCGCGCATGCAGGGCAGGACCGTCTCGGAGAAGCGCGCCATCCTCGCCGAAGAGCTTCCGCCGACGCGCTGTTCGACGATGATCGTCGGGCCGGGCGGCGAGAACGGGGTGACGTTCGCCACCGTGATGGTGGACGACAGGGCCGCGGGCCGCTGCGGGGCGGGCGCCGTGATGGGCTCGAAGAATCTGCTCGCCATCGCTGTCACGGGAACCGGGCAGGTCGCACCCGCGCACCCCGAGCTTCTGCGGGAAGGGCTCAAGCGCGCCTTCACAATTCTGAAGGAGAGCCCCGTCTCGGCCGCCTTCCGTGAATCGGGAACGATCGGGGATGTGCCGAGCAACGACGACGGAGGCGACTGGCCGACGAAGAACTGGCAGTCCAACTCCTGGGGAAAGGGCACTGAGCTCTTCGATTCCTACAGGAAGAACAACTTCCTGCGCGGCTACCCCTGCTACCGAGGCTGCTCCATCGCCTGCGGCCGACGGGTGCGCGTCGAGGGGGGCGCATACCCCACACCCGAGCACGGAGGCGCCGAGTACGAGTCGATCTCCTGCTTCACCGCCTACGTCATGAACGAGGACATGGATGCCGCTGTGCACAGCACCTGGCTGTGCAACGAGTATGGAATCGACACGATTTCAACCGGCTCGGCCATCGCCTTCGGCATGGAGTGCGCCGAGAAAGGGTTGCTCGAGCCTGAAGCGATCAGGGGGCTGGACCTGCGCTGGGGAAACGGAGCCGTGCTGCCCGTGCTCGTGAGGATGATTGCCCGGCGCGAAGGGATCGGCGACCTCCTCGCGCAGGGGGTGCGGGCCGCGGCGAGAAAGATCGGCCGAGGCTCCGAGCAGTTCGCCATCCACGTGAAGGGCCTGGAAGGGCCGGCGCACGATCCGCGCTGCGGAAAGGCGCTCGCCCTGACCTACGGAACTGCGAGCAGGGGCATGTGCCACATCCACCCCGTCGAGGCGATGGCGTGGGACAGGGGCAAGCTCGACTGGGGCCTGCAGGCGCACGGCCTTCGCGATCCGCAGTCGCTTGACAGGTGGGACGAGGCGGGCAAGGGCAGGGACGTCAAGGTGCTGCAGGACGGGCTCACGCTGCCGGACATTCTGGGCACCTGCAAGTTCTTCATGTACGCCGGCATCACCCTCGAGATCTGGGCCGAGCTGCTGGGAGCCCTCACCGGGTGGGACATCACCGCCGAAGAGCTTCTCCTCGTCGGTGAGCGCGCCATCAACCTTCAGCGGCTCTTCAACGCGAGGGAAGGGGCGACCCCTGCCGATGACAGGCTGCCCGCGCGCGTTCTCGCCCTGCCGTCCTTCGGGAAGTACGCCGAGCAACCGGCCTGCGCGATTCGCGACTACGAGGGCATGTTGAGGGAATACTATGCTGCCCGCGACTGGGATCCCGTGACGGGCCTGCCGCGGCGGGGCAAGCTGGAGCAACTCGGGCTCGCGTGAGCCTGCCGCCAGCGGCCAGCGGCCAGAGCGCAGTCAGAGCGCAGCTAAACAACTTCGGAGGATGCAGATGGAGAGTCTGAGGGGTGTCTTCACGGTCATGGTGACGCCGTTCACCGCCGAGGGCGAGGTCGACTATGCCGGAATGCGGCGCAACATCGAGTGGCTGATCGGCCAGGGGACGCGCGGCCTGATCCCCCTCGGAAGCACGGGCGAGTTTGCCAGCCTGAGCGATGCGCAGAAGAGCCGGATCATCGAAACGGTTGCCGATGCGGTCAGGGGCAGGGTGCCCGTGGTGACCGGCGCCTCGGCGGAGACGACCGAGAAGGCGATCGCCAGTGCCCGGGAGGCCGAGAAAGCCGGCGCCTCGGGCATTCTCGTGCTCTCACCATGGTACTACACTCCCAGCCAGGATGAGCTTGTCGCGCATTTCCGAAAGGTCGCCGATTCCATCGGCATCCCGGTCATGCTGTACAACAACCCCTTCAGCTCGAAGGTGGACATACAGCCCGAAACCGCGGCGCGCCTCTGCGAGGTGCCGAACATCCGCTACATCAAGGAGAGCACCGGCGACATCAAGCGGATCACGGCGATCCGCGACCTCACCGACGACAGGATGACCGTCTTCTGCGGCTGGGAGGACATGGCCTACGAGTCGTTCCTCGCGGGCGCGAAGGGATGGGTCTGCGTGATCGGGAACGTCGCGCCGAAGGCCGCCGCGAGGCTCTTCGACCTGGTCGTCGAGAAGGGAGATGTCAGAGCTGGCTGGGCGCTGTACAGGAAGATGCTTCCGCTGCTGCGCCACCTCGAGTACGCGGGAAAGACGCAGAAGGTCCTCAAGTACGCCCTCGATCGCATGGGCCTTGCCGGCGGCCGGTCCAGCAGCCCCAAGCTGCCCCTCGAAGATGGGGACAAGGCGAAAGTCGATGCGCTTCTCCGCGACCTGCAGGAGGGAATCGCAATTGAGTAGCGCTCGGGATCCCTTCGCGGGTCAATACCAGACCGACTTCCCGACCGAAGAGCTGCGCCGCAGAAGGGCGGCAGTCCTCGAGGCGATCGGGCCTTCCTCGCTTGCCCTGGTGCAGGGCGCGGGCAAGAACTCGACCCATGACCTTTTCCGCCAGGCGAACGACTTCTACTACCTCAGCGGCCTCGTGGTCCCCCACGCGTACCTTCTCCTCGATGGCAGGAGCGGGAAATCGGCGCTGTTTCTCCCCCACCAGGACAGCGCCCTGCGCGAGAGGGAAGGGGACAGCCTGTGCGCGGAGAACGCGGAGCGCTGCAGGGACCTGACCGGCATCGAAGAGGTGCTGGGGACAGAGTCCCTAGCGGTGCGGCTCGAGGGGGCGAACCTGCTGCACATCCCGATAAGGCAGCTGGAATGCGCCGACCAGAGCTGGGACACGCTGCAGAGGGCCCGGCAGGATGCATTCTCGGATCCCTGGGATGGGCATCTCGGCAGGGTTGACCACTTCATCGGCCTCGTGCGGGAGCGCTGCCCGAAGGCCGAGGTGAAGGACCTCTCGCCCGTGCTCGACGGGCTGCGCCTGGCCAAGAGCAGCGGTGAGATCGCGCTGATGCGAAAGGCGGGGCTCCTGGCCGCGCGGGGGCTCATGGAAGCCATGCGCTGCACGCGGCCCGGGGTGCTCGAGTACCAGCTGGACGCCGCCATCCGCTACGGGTACCTCGTGAGCGGCGCGAGAGGGAGCGCCTACCGCTCGATCGTGGCGGGGGAAGCCAATGCCTGGTACGGGCACTACACGGCCAACGACTGCGTTCTATGCGACGGCGACCTTGTTCTCGTCGACACGGGACCCGACTATCATCTCTATTCCAGCGACGCGACGAGGATGTGGCCGGTGAACGGCCGCTACAGCCCGGTCCAGCGCGAGCTGTACGGCTTCATCGTGGAGTACCACAAGACTCTCCTGGGGCTCATCCGGCCCGGGATCACCGACGCGCAGCTGCTCGGCGAGGCTGCCCGCGAGATGGCGAAGGTGATCGAGAGGACGCGCTTCTCCAAAAGCATCTACGAGGCCGCTGCGCGCCGTGCACTCGAGTTCCCGCACCTGACCCACAGCGTCGGCCTCGCCGTGCACGATGTGGGGACCTACAAAGGAAAACCCATGCCGGCCGGCACGGTTTTCGCCCTGGATCCCCAGCTCATTATCCCGGAAGAGCGGCTGTACATTCGCGTGGAAGACACCGTGGTGGTGACCGAGACCGGGGTGGAGAACCTGACCTCCGCGGCGCCGCTCGAGCTCGCCGACGTGGAGAAGCTCATGCGGGAGCCCGGCATGCTCGCAAGTTTCCCGGCCTGGACCTGAGGGCCTTACCCGCGCAGGCTGTCAATCATGCTCGATTTGAAGATCGAGGCGTTGAGCGCGAGCGCGATGGCCCCCAGAACGCCCGCGTCCGTGCCGAGGGCGGAAAGCTCGATGCGCGCGTGCTTCTTGATGACGTCCATGGTCTGCGCCTCGAACTCGACCCGCAGCGGCGCCAGGAGCAGCTCCCCGGCCAGGGCGACCCCTCCCCCGATGATGATCTTGTCCGGGTTGAACAGGTTGGTCGCCATCGAGATCGCGCGCCCGAGGTAGCGGCCCGCGCCCGCGAAAATCCGCCCGGCTTCCTCGTCGCCGCCCCGCGCCCGTTCCGCCAGGTCGCGCGCCGAGATCCAGCCCTCCGACCCTTCAGAGCGCTCCCCGTTGGCCTGCTTCTCGATGGCGTTCCCCGACGCGACTGCCTCCAGGCAGCCGTGCTTGCCGCAGTGGCAGCGCACCTGCTGCCGGGTGACCGGCGTGTGGCCGAACTCGCTGTGGTTGTCATAGATGCGGTTGTTGATGATGAGGGCCGAGCCGATGCCGAAGCCGACGTTCACGTAGAAGACGTTGCGCGCGTCTCCCACGCACCCGTACCACTTCTCGCCCAGGGTCATCGCGCGCGTGCAGTTGTCGACGATGACGCGCAGGCCGGTTTCGCGCTCGAGGATGTCGCGAATGGGCACGTTCTCCCATCCGAAGTCGGGCGAGAAATGGATGAACCCGCTGCCCCGGTCCACGATGCCCGCTGCACTGACCCCGAGGGCGAGGATCCTGCTCTTCGCCCCTCCGGCTTCCCTGACCGCCCGCGCGACCAGCCCGGCGACCTGTGCAGCGATCTTTTCGACAGTGTGGCTGTCCTCTGTCGGCTCGCGGTCGGCGTACAACATGCTGCCTTTCAGGTCACCGAGGGCGACGGCGGTCGACGTGGTGCCGACATCGACCCCGATCACCAGCGCGTGCGCCGTGTCGAGCGACAGGAGGATGGGCTTGCGGCCGCCGTTCTCCTGCGATTCGCCCATTCCCTGCTCGGCCACGAACTTCGAGTCGATCAGCTCTCCGATGATTGTCGAGACGGTGACCTTGCTGAGGGCGAGCGACCGGGCGATGTCCGCCCTGCTCACCCGGTCGTTTTTCCTCAGCATGTCGAGGACGAGGGCTTTGTTGATTTCTCGGGCGATCTCAGGATCGCCGGTTCGGATTTTCATGACCCTAACCTTGGTTAGTTTACTGTATTAACTAATTATCATTTGTTCAAGGGCCCCTGTAAAGAGGCCTATCGGCATGTTTTGACTTTCTGATCAGCGGGGCTCGTCCCAACTCAGGCAGTACAGCGCGAAT